>Ga0255346_1002420_pt1 | contig 23582 bp, 16 predicted proteins | sample wastewater_treat_FD_194410 | JGI IMG/M metagenome (GOLD analysis project Ga0255346, IMG submission 194410) | Wastewater microbial communities from Lulu Island WWTP, Vancouver, Canada - plant22 | ecosystem: Engineered > WWTP > Wastewater > Unclassified | place: Canada: Vancouver, British Columbia... | reverse complement strand
CGTGCGCCTCTTCGGGGTGGCCGGCAAAGGCGGCGCGGACACTCTTGTCGGCGTTGATCGTGACGTTGAGAATGAACGCCAGACGCGCCTGCTGCGCGGCGAAGAGCATGTCGCGATGGATCGGGTTATCGTTCAGGCAACCGGCGCGGGCGTACGGGTCGGCGATAAAGGCGGAACAGTGGTTGGCGAGCACGGTGGCGCGACCGGCAATGCCGGGCAGGATGCTTTTGCGGCCACCGGAAAAGCCCGCGAAAAAGTGGGGTTCGATGAAGCCCTCAGACACCAGCAGATCGGTATCCAGCGCCGCGCGGTTCAGCCAGAGTTCGCCGCCGGAGGGCAGGGGCGCGAGTTGGCGCAGGCTCGCGGTGTCGGTACAGTCGTGCATCAAGAACGTTTCGCGCTGCACGATCTCGCCGCCGAATTTCTCGCGCATCTCGTCGGGCGTCATCGCCCGGTGGCAGCCGGTGGCCACGAGGATGCGGATGTCGATGGCGGGATTGCCGCGGCGCAGACGTTCGAGCAACAGCGGCAACGTGATGCGGCTGGGCACCGGGCGCGTATGATCACTGGTGATGACCGTGGCGGTCGTCTTGCCGACTGCGAGCGTTTCAAGCGGCGGCGAGCCGATGGGGCGGTCCAGCGCACGAGTGACGCGCTGGCGTTGCTCGTCGATGGAAGGCGACTGTGTATCTGTGGTGGCATGGCCGGGCGGTGTTAAAATCACCGCCTGGCTTTCGGGGGGGAGATCCGCCTCCAGCGCGGACGTATGGTAGGGGATGCGTATGCGCGTCATGATACAGTTTGTTCCGATGGAGGGACGATGGGATATTGCCACTCGCCACGGTAGGTGCGGCGCAACAGCTTGTCGGCCTCGGGGTCGCCGGTTGTTTCCTTTTCACCCTCCCACATCACGCTGCGTCCGAGCTTCATGGAAATGTTGCCGAGCAGGCAGAGGGTTGTGGCCCGATGGGCACCTTCAATGTCGCACAGCGGCTTGCGCCCGGTGCGGATCGCTTCCAGAAAGTCAGCGAAAAGTTCTTTGATGTTCTGTCCGTCCGGTTGGTTGAGCGCGGCGGCTTCTTGGATGACCGGCTCTTTGCGGTTGGAGGGGTAGAAGCTCCAGCCTTGCGTCCAGGCCAGATGGAAAACGCCTTTCTGGCCGTAAAAATAGACACCGACATTCTCGCCTTTTTCATGCGGATTGCCTGTGAAGAGGCGGTGCTCCCAGGTAACGGTGGGGCCGTCGGCAAAGCGCCATGTCGCGACCTGCATATCCGGCCCGTCGCTGGTTTGCTCTTCATCCGTCAGGATCGCCGGCCCGCGGATCGGACGGCCGCCGGTTGAGTAGCAAGAGACTGGATGTTTGAGATCGGTGATCCACAACACTTGGTCGAGCCAGTGGATGCCCCAATCGCCGAGTTGGCCGTTGGCATAATCCATGAAGTTGCGGAATCCGCGCGGATGGATGCCGCCACCCCAAGGGGTGTCGATGTCGCCGCAATGTGGGCGCAGCGGGGCGGGGCCGCACCAGAAGTCCCAGTCGAGTCCTTTGGGCGGCTCGCTGTTGCGGCGGGGTTTTTCCGAGCCCCCGCCGTAGGTGATGAAACAGCGGATCAGTCCGATTTCGCCGAGCTTGCCGGAGCGGATGAATTCGCGCGCGCTCTGGTTGTGCGGTGAGGCGCGGCGGTGCGTCCCGACCTGGACGACGCGACCGTATTTCGCGGCGGCGTTAACCATGGCACGTCCTTCGAGAATCGTGTGGCTGATGGGTTTTTCGACATAGACGTGGGCACCTTGTCGGCATGCCTCGATCATGATCAGAGCGTGCCAGTGATCGGGCGTGGCGACTAGGGCGATGTCGGGTTTTTCGGTGGCGAGGCACTCGCGGAAATCCTTGTAGCGTTTGGGCACGGTGACCCCGCGTTTCGCGAGATTTTCGGAACAGCGCGCCAACATGCGTTCGTCGACATCGCAAAGCGCGGCAAGGTCACACACGCCAGTATCCAGCGCCACGTTCAGGATGTTGGTGCCCCACCAACCCGCGCCGATCAGTACGACACGGAACCGCCGTGCCCCTTGCGCCTTCGCGATAAACGGAGCGCGCCCGGCGGCGATCATGGCGGCCAGTGAAACGTGAGAAAACGCCCTACGTGTTAAAGTCATATCAGCCATAGAGCAGACAGTTTAGCACATTCGGCTTTCTGCTCAAGGCTACTGTTCGAAGTAGGTATAGCCGCGCAGTCCGTTGTCGTAGGCGGCGATGATCTCACGCTTCCGACTCTCTGCTCCCTTTTCATCAGAAACGCATGATTCTCGTACGCCCCTGTCACTGCCGTGCGCGACGATGCCACCGGATTAACCCGCCGATTGACAAATCGGCGAGGCTGGCGTAACGTAGTTTTGTGTTGTGAACTGGGAGGGTTTTGTTTTGGTCGTCAACACAGACGCGGTAAGACTGGCGCTTTCTGCGCAGACAAAGGACAGCAAGAAGGCTCAACTTGGGCAGTTCTTGACGCCCTCGTCTGTTGCACGCTTCATGGCGTCTCTTTTCTGCGCGGGCCCATTTTCAAAGTGCCGCCTTCTGGATCCGGGCGCAGGCATCGGTACGCTTTCTGCGGCCTTTCTTGACCGATGCGTTGCAGACAATCTGAGCTTCCGCCAGATAGATGTCGATGTCTTTGAGATCGACAACTCGCTGCAACCTCATTTGTATCGTACGCTGGAGGCTTATCGCTCGCACATCAACTGCAGTATGAAGGTGTGGGATACCGACTTTATCGAAGCCGCCGCCTCGTCGCTTGCGGGAGATCTTTTTGCTCATCCATTGCCGAAGTATACACACGCGATACTGAACCCGCCCTACAAGAAGATTCGGAGCGATTCTGTTCACCGTTCGGCACTGCGCCGTGTCGGCATTGAAACGGTGAACCTTTACTCCGCTTTTATCGCGCTCTCATTGGAGTTGTTGGAAGAGGGTGGACAGTTGGTTGCGATCATTCCCCGCAGTTTCTGCAACGGCCCTTATTACAGACCGTTTCGAGAGTTGATGCTTAGCCGTGCGGCGCTCAAGCACTTGCATCTGTTCCACGCCCGAAACAAAGCCTTCCGCGACGATAATGTTCTGCAGGAGAACATCATCATTCAACTGGAACGCGGGCAGCAGCAGGGTTCCGTTACGGTGTCCGCATCCACTGACGACAGCTTCAGTGATTTTGTCAGTCAGGACTATCCTTTCGACAATATCGTCTTCCCTGATGATGCCGAGCGTTTTATTCGCGTGCCAGCGGTCTCAAATATGGAGCCAGCCGCTCGAACCTCAATGCTGGTTTCGAGCCTTGCGGATTTGGGTGTTTCCGTATCAACCGGACCGGTCGTCGACTTCAGGGTGCGGCAGTACCTGCGTCAAGTCCCCGAGCCGGGTTCGGCCCCGCTTCTCTATCCCGGACATTTTTCCGGAGAGAGGTTTGAATGGCCTAAGGACAATTTCCGTAAGCCAAACGCAATCATGCTGAACGCCGAGACAGAGAAATGGCTTTATCCGAAAGGCTTTTATACGGTTGTTCGGCGTTTCTCTTCGAAGGAGGAAAAGCGGCGTATCGTCGCGAGCGTGGTTGATCCTGCGGCATTTCCCGATGCCAAGTGGCTGGGTTTCGAAAATCATCTCAACGTCTTCCATCGTGAACGGCATGGGTTGCCGGAGGACATCGCCTACGGATTGACCGCCTTTCTCAACACACGCGCTCTAGACGCCTATTTCCGTAGTTTCAACGGTCACACGCAAGTTAATGCGACCGACCTCAGGCAATTACGCTATCCGAGTTTTCTATTGTTGTCCCGTCTCGGACGTTGGGTGCGCAAGAATCCGCAAGCGGATTCCGATCAAATTGATGAGAAAGTGATGGCGATCACCGCATGACTAAAAACGTCAAACAGGCACTGCAGGTTCTGTCAGAACTTGGCTTTCCCCGCGCCCAGCAAAATGAGCGCTCGGCGCTTTGTCTCTTGTCTCTCCTCGGAATGACTCGCAACAAAACATGGGCACAGGCTTCGAGCCCACTTATGGGGATAACACCGATCATGGATTGGGTAATGCTCAACTACAAGAAAAAGTACGCGCCCAACACACGGGAGACCATCCGTCGGCAAACCATGCATCAGTTTGTTGACGCAGGGCTCGCTGTCTACAATCCTGATGATCCCGCCCGCCCTGTGAACAGTCCGCATGCCGTTTATCAGATCGACCAGACGGCTCTAAACTTGTTGCAGACCTTTGGCTCGCCTGCATGGAAAGCGAACCTGAAAAGTTATCTGGCAAATCGCCCGGCCTTGGCAGAAAAGAACGCACGACGGCGTACCCTCAAAAAAATTCCGGTCGAAATTGCTCCCGATCAAAAGATCAAACTAAGCCCTGGAGCCCACAGCGAACTTATCAAAGCTGTGATTGAGTCCTTCGCGCCTCGATTTGCTCCCGGATGCACGCTTGTTTATGCGGGCGATACGGGTGAAAAATGGGGATATTTTAACAGGGAATTGCTGGAGAAACTGGGCGTTTCTCTTGATGCGCACGGGAAAATGCCGGATGTGGTTCTCTTCGATCAGGCAAGGAATTGGCTGTTACTGGTTGAATCGGTGACCAGTCACGGGCCCGTAGACGCCAAACGTCATCGCGAGTTGTCGCGTCTGTTTGCTCAATCGACGGCAGGGTTGGTTTACGTGACCGCCTTTCCTGATCGCGCTGTTATGTCGCGTTATCTTGCTGAGATCGCGTGGGAGTCAGAGGTGTGGGTAGCGGACGCACCGACCCACCTGGTCCACTTCAACGGCACTCGTTTCTTGGGGCCTTACGCCCCGTGTCACTAACCGATTACCCGCTGTTCGCGGCGCAAGCTACTGTTCGAAGTAGGTATAGCCGCGCAGTCCGTTGTCGTAGGCGGCGAGGATCTCACGGCGTTCGGCGGGCGTAATGCGTTTGGCTTTGACCGCTTCTTCCGCCAGTGAGCGGAACTGCTCCATCAGGCGTTCGGGGCGGTATTCGACATAGCTGAGCACATCGCCGACCGTATCGCCCTGCAACTCCTGCACGTATTCGATTTCGCCGTCTTCATCGACCTGCACGCTCACGACGTTCGTGTCGCCGAAAAGGTTGTGCAGGTCGCCCAGCGTCTCTTGGTACGCGCCGACCAGGAAAGCGGCGAGCATGTAAGGCTCGCCCTTGCGGAACGTATGCACCGGAAGGACAGATTTGACGTCGTGCTGGTCGATGAACTTATCGATGCGCCCGTCGCAGTCGCAGGTGATGTCCGACAGGCAGGCCATGCGCGTAGGCTTTTCCGTCAGGCGGTGGATCGGCATGATCGGGAAGAGTTGCTCGATGGCCCAGGCGTCAGGCAGTGACTGGAAGACGCTGAAATTGCAGTAGTAGACATCCGCCAAGAGGGCGTCGAGCCCGAGCAAGTCTTTGGGGACGACTTTGAGGCTGGGCAGCAGCTCGCGGATACGGGTCAGGATGTGCCAAAACAGACAATCGGCGGCGGCATGCTGGCGCAGTGTGATATCGCCGTGCTTAAAGGCCTTCTGGATCTCTTCGCGGTAATAGAGCGCGTCGTTGAAAGACTCCTGGACATTTTTGAGGCTCAGCGTTTGCGACACGTACATCATGTTTTCAAGCGCCTCGGGACGCGGTTCGGGGATGTTCTCCGGGTAGTCCCACTCCTCGTAGATGGCGGCGTCGAGCACATTGATGACCAGTACCGAGTAGTATCCGATCAACGCTCGGCCGGATTCGCTGATGACCGTGGGGTGGGGGATCTCGGCCTCGTTGCAGGCGGTCATGATCCCCTCGATCACGTCGGCGCAATATTCAGAGATGTCATAGTTCGCGCTGCTGGCGAAGTTGGTGTGCGAGCCGTCGTAGTCGATGGCCAGTCCGCCGCCGATATCGAAGATCCCCATGCGCGCGCCCTCCTTGACCATGCCGACGTAGAAGCGCGAGGCTTCTTTGACTGCGTCCCGGATTTCGCGGATGTTCGGCACTTGCGAGCCGAGGTGGTAGTGCAGCAGCTCCAGGCAGTCCAGCATTTGCACGTCGCGCAGGTCGTCGATCACGTTGATCACTTGCGACGGCGTGAGGCCGAACACACTGCGCTCGCCGCCGGACTCGGACCATTTACCGCCGACGCGGCTGGAGAGCTTTACGCGGATGCCCATGCGCGGCCGTATGCCGAGCGCGGCCGAGCGTTCCAAAATCAGGCTCAGCTCGTCGGTGGTCTCAAGCACCAGAATGGTTTGGAGTCCCATTTTGAGCGACGAGAGCGCGAGGTCGATAAATTCCGCGTCTTTGTAGCCGTTACAGATCAGAAAGGCCTTCGGGTCGCGCATATAGGCCAGCGCGGCGATCAACTCGGCCTTGGAACCCGCTTCGAGTCCGTGATGATAGGGGGCGCCGAACGTGACCACGTCATGGACCGCCTGCTGTTGCTGGTTGACTTTGATCGGGAAGACGCCGCGATATTCGTTCTGATAGCCGTAATCCGCGATCGCTTTTTTAAACGATTCGTTGATCAAGCGGATACGGCTGCCCAGCAGGTCGCTGAACCGCAACAGCAACGGCAGGCTCATACCGCGATCGTGCAGCCCCCTGACAATGTCAAAGATCTTGACGCGAACCGTGCCGGTAGCATTTTTCAGATTAACAGCCACGAAGCCATCATCGGTCACTGTGAAATAGCCCTGGCCCCAAGCGTCGATCCCGTACAATTCGGCACTTTTTACGCTGCTCCAGCCGTCCAGCGCATCCAATAAATTTTGTGACATTTCAGATCCACTGCCTCGCATGCTTGTGTTGTTGGCGATCAAAATCCCTGCACATCCCATCTTGTGCCAAGGATGCGTAAAAAAACAGGTGCAACCTTGCCAAACCCGCGGCTAAAGCGCAACAGGAAAAAGAGGTCGCGGACAACATTTCGATTCCGGGATCTGTGAGGCACCCGGCAACGGGTGCCCCCGCGGTATACGGCTGTCAGAACTTACCGTTGATCTCGATACGCAGCCATGTGGCGACATCGGTATCAGCCGCCTCGTGCTCGTAGTAATCGCCGTAGGCCAGCAATTCACCGATGACCGCACCCTTCAATTCGCCGCGCTTGCCAAATATCTTGCTCAGCAATGGGAAATCGTAGCGGCAAAGGGTGAACAATCCGCGATACGAATCACGCGCATCGTTGTCTTTCTCCGCAGCATACATCGGACCCACCTGCAGGCGAACCTTGTGCTTGGCATACGGCTCGACGGCCGTTTCGAGATGCGGGTAGATCAGATTCGACCAACGGTAGCTGTCATACATGCCGGCAGAGATATGCCCCTCGCTGTCGGTCCGGTTGAAGACCGGGTTCCAGCCGGTTGCCGTGCTGCCGTCGGTGGTCTTGTAGTAACTGTCGTCATCACCGGACAGGTAGAGTACAGCACCGGTCAGGCGCGGCTTGGCGAACCAGTCGGAGCGCTTATAGGTCACGCCCGCATAGGTCATCCAAGCGACGATGTTGCGGCCTTCCATGCCGGACTGCCCGTCGATCTGCCCGAGTTGCAAGGCGGATTCCAACTCGGCAGAGAGTGTTTCAGAGAAACGCGGTGTCAGGCGCGTACCCAACGTGTGGAAATCACGCCCCGGATAACGGGTCTTTTTATCGAAGAAGCGGGTCTCCTGTTTCCAAATCCAATAGAACTCCATCGGAAGGTTTTCAATCTCGTTGTAGTGCATGTAGGCCGCCAGCGCTTTCTCATGCATCTTGGAGTAGGGCGAGCCGCTCTTGATTTTCGTCTGATCATGGACATCATGCGGATTGCCGATGGTCCAGTCGTCACGATAACGGCTCCAGATTGCCATCAGATCAACATCGCTACGTTCAAGCATCTTGACCTTTGCCAGTATCGCATCGAAATACTCGGTCCGCGTACCGTCACCGCCGGTGCCGTCGCAGATCATACGTCCGCGTCCTTCCTTGATATTCTGGCGACCAATGCGGAAGTCGATGCGCTCCTGAATGTTTTTGGCATCAAGATAGAGGTTGTCGATGTACACCTCATCCGGGAACTCATTCTTGTGCTTGCTGCCGGTACTGTTGCGATAGTCGCGGAACTCGTTGCCAAGGCGCAGGTAGGCCCCGAGATCTTCGGTGAAATCCGCCTTGCCCCACACGCGGGTCCGCAACCGGGCATAATCCTCATACGACGTGTCGATCGAGGTTTTGCCCTTGTTCATCCAGTTGTCTTTGTATTCGTAGCGGAAACGCAGATCAAAGCCGGCGTCAAACGACGGGCCGGACTTTTCTGGCGCGACCTCCGGTTCTGCCGCGAACAGCCAAGGTATCAGAGCCAGCGAAGTAAAACTGGTGACCACGCTTCTTTTCATACTCACACTATCCTTTGCTTGTCATCGGTTGACAGGCGGCACCTGCCGCTAATACCGTCAAAACCACGAGTCGCAAGATACGAACTATGTGTCAGAGCTTTATAAACATTCCATTAGGTTTATGTCAATCATGGTCAATAATTCGTTACTCAACTCCCTTCCGATTGTGCTACGCTAGCGGCGTTGTGGATGTGGATTTTTTTAACGTGCGAGGTGAAGAGATGAAAAGAGGACTGGGGACGTGGTGGGGTGGTGCGGCGGTTGTCGGATGGTTGACGCTGGCAGTACGGGCAGCACCGGTGACCGAAAAAATCGATGTCATCGATTTGATCCGGCAAAAGCAGGTTGAGGTGCATCTGGGGCCGAAGTCCGAATTCACAGATAAGCCCAGTGAGATTTTTCAGGTCCGTGACGACGGGATGCTGCACATCAGCGGACGCGGCTATGGCTATCTCGCGACGCAGCAAGCCTATCAGGACTACCATCTTGTCGTTGAGTTCAAATGGACCGGGGTCGCCTGCGGCAAACGCGCCGACAGGGCGCGTGACAACGGCATTCTGGTGCACGCGCACGGTCCGCACGGCAGTTGCGGTGGTACCTGGATTGCGAGTGTGGAAGCGCAGATCATTGAAGGCGGCATGGGCGATATCATTGTGGTCAGCGGCAAGTTGCCGGACGGCACGCCGGTCACAACCAGCATTGATGCCGAAATTGAGCTGGATCGCGACGGCGAAAAACGCTGGAAGAAAGGTGCGCCGCGCCAGACCGTGACGGGCGGTCGCGTGAATTGGGAAAAGCGGGATGAGGATTGGAAAGACCTGCTCGGTTTCCGCGGCCTGTATGACCTCGATGCGCCGGTGGGCGACTGGAACAGGCTTGAAGTGATCGCGCGCGGCGACACGCTCCGGTACTTCTTTAACGGTCGTCTCGTGAATGAGGCTTTTGCGGTGAAGCCCAGTGCCGGACGCGTCTGCATCCAGACCGAGGCTGCCGAAATGGTTGTGCGGCGGTTTGAACTCTGGCCGCTCGACACGTTTAAGGAGGCATGGAAGCCGGTCGTGCAGGTGACCGACCCGATTGACGGTGCCGTGCTGCATCCGCGTCTCGGACGTGTCACGGCGGCGGGCGTCGAAGTCGATATCCGCGGCAAGGCCGATCCCGACAGCGACGTGCGGATCAATGGCGTGGCGGCCGTGCGCGAGGGTGAGGCTTTCAGCGGTACCGTTCTGCTGCGCACCGGAGAGAATGTGGTAGATGTGCAGGCGCGCAAGCCGGGAACGGAACCGACTGCGATGCGCCTCCGCCTGAATATGGCCAAAGAGTCGGTCAAGCGGTACCGCGTGGTGATCGATGACAACAGCTTTTTCCTGCGCGACATCACGCAGAAGGGCTATGCCTCGCTGTTCGACTGCTTCTATCTCAACATGCTGAAAGACCTGCACAACCGTTACGGCACGCAGTTCACGCTGAACATTTTTTTCACCACAGGTGACGAGTGGAATCTTACCCATTTTCCAGAGCGTTACCGCGACGAATGGCGCGCCAATGCGTCGTGGCTGCGTCTCGCCTTTCATGCTCACGCCGAAAAGCCGGACCGCCCCTACACTGCGGCGCCGATCGCGAAGCTGATCGAAGATCTCGAACGTGTGAATGCACAGGTTCTGCGTTTTGCGGGTCCCGAGACACTGTCCCCGCCGACCGTCATCCACTGGGGGATGACCCGCCCGGACGCATGGCAAGCCCTGTACGATAAAGGCTCACATGTTCTTGGCGGCTATTTTTCGCGCTGGGCCACAGGGTGGGAGGTCAACTACAACATGGATGCCTTCCGCTCGGAGTGGCTCTCGCGTCACGACCTGCTCAAGGATCATGCCAGCGGTGTGACCTTCTCAAAAGTCGATATTGTCGTGAACAACACGCCGTTGGATCAGATCGTGCCGCATCTTGAGAAGGTTGTCGCGGATCCACGGCAGAATGAAATCATCGACGTGCTGACACACGAGCAGTATTTCTGGCCGTTCTATACCAACTACCTGTCCGATCATCCGCAGCGGATGGAGCGGACGATTAAATTCCTGACAGAGCGCGGCTACAAGCCTGTCTTTTTGCAAGACGAGTTCAAGTAACACAGCGGTGTTGACCGCATCATCTCACACATTTCTAACATAAGCATCATGCGCTTTTAACCGAAAAATGGCTTAATCAAGCGCAACGGGACGCAGTGTGCGTCTGACACGGAAGGAGTGTTATGAAACGAAGTGTGTTGATGAGTGTTGCGTTGGGGCTGAGCGTGGCTGCGGCCCAAGCTCAGGACAAGTTGATTGTGGACGGCTCGACGACAGTGGGGCCGATCGCCAAGGCTTTTGCCGAGGTCATCATGCGTCAGAATCCGGGTGTGAACATCACGGTCAGTGAGTCTGGGAGCGGTAATGGCGCCAAGGCATTGCTTAACGGCACATGCGATGTCGCGTGTCTCTCGCGTAACTTGAAAGATAGTGAGAGAAAAGCTATGGACGAAAAGGGTGTCAAGCCTGTCGTTCATGTGGTGGCTTTTGACGCATTGCCTTTGATTGTCCATCCTTCCAACCCGGTTAAGGGATTGACCATTGACCAGGTCCGTGACATCTACACAGGGAAAATCACGAACTGGAAGGAAGTCGGCGGTGCCGATCAGCGGATCGTGGTGATCAGCCGCGATACCAACAGCGGAACGTATGAGACTTTTAAAGATCTGGTGCTCGGCAAGGATAATAAGATCATCGCCAGTGCTGAGTACACGGGCAGCAACGGCGGTATGCGTCAACGGGTGCAGATGACCCGGGGCGCGATCGGTTATGCTGGCTTGGGGTTCGTGGATCGCACGATCAAGGCACTAGAGATCAACGGTGTGATGCCGTCAGCCGAAACCGTGTCCGCCAAGCAGTATCCGCTCTCGCGCGAGTTGTATCTGTTCACCAACGGTGAACCAGCCGCTGATACTCTGGCGGGCAAGTTCCTAAGTATGAGCCGCACGGAGAAAGGCCGTGAAATCATCGAGGAAATCGGTTTCGTGCCGGTACCCGATGCGAAGTAAATGAGCCAGACGCCATCTATGTTGCTTTCGCCCGCAGCACGGGCGCGCCGCCGCCTGGCCGAGATGGCCGGGCGGGGTGTCTTGTTCGCCGTCACCTCGGTGGCGGCGTTGTCCGTGCTGGCGATCATCTTTTTCATTGCGCGTGACGCCCTGCCGTTTTTCATGCAGGTCGGTGTGCGCGAGTTTTTTCTTTCGACAGAGTGGTACCCGTCGCACCAGCCGCCGCAGTTCGGTGCGGCCGCGATATTCGTGGGTACCTTTTTGGTGACTGCGGCGGCGGTAGTGCTGGCGGTTCCGATCGGGCTCTTCGCTGCGCTGTGTATGAGCGATATCCTGCCGTTCGGGTTGCGCCAGCTTTTGAAACCGGTGATTGAGATGTTGGCGGCGATACCATCGGTGGTTTACGGGTTCTTCGCGCTGACAGTAGTCGCGCCGCTGGTGCAGGACGCCGGGCGCTGGTTGCCGGGTGATATTCAAATCGATAGCGGCGTCAACGCGCTCACGGCCTCGATCATTCTGGGCGTTATGGCGCTGCCGACGATTGTGAGCGTGTCGGAGGATGCGCTCCAGGCGGCGGGGCGCGAGCTGCGTGAAGGCAGTTACGCGCTTGGCGCGACCCGCGCGGAGACGCTCTTCAAGGTGGTTATTCCAGCTTCGATAAGCGGACTCTTCTCGGCGGTGTTGCTGGGCATTATGCGCGTGATGGGTGAGACGATGGTGGTGTGGATGGCTTCCGGCAATGCGGCGCAGATTCCGAAGCCTTGGTATAACCTGCTGCTGCCGGTGCGGACCTTGACGGCGACCATCGCCGGCGATATGGGCGAGGCGGATCAGATGACCGGATCGACCCATTATCATGTACTTTTTGCGATGGGGCTCTGTCTGTTGCTGATGAGTTTCGCCTGTAATCTAGCCGGCGAGTGGGTCGTGGCGCGGCAGCGTAAAAAATTGAGGGGAGGCTGAGCAGATGCGGTTGAAGCTGCGAAAGCTGATGGATCGTGCGTTGACCGCCTGTGGCTATCTGGCGGTTGGCGTCATGGCGCTTTTCCTGTTGTGGGTGTTGGTTCCGGTCTTTACCAAAGGGGTGGGCGCGTACGTGTTTCGGGGCACGATGGAGCACCGGCGCATGATGTTGGGCGAGTTTGGACGGGGTGACCCTGACCGGTTGCGTGCGGAGGCGGCGGACGTGTGGCGCGCGCGCGAGCCGATTTACAAAGCGTTTGCAGCGTTCGAGCAGGAACTGGATGCTATGCCGGCCTCGCGCCGCAGGGAGTTGCGTCCTGCGTTCCGTGACGTGCGCGAGGATGTGGCCGTTCTGCTGGGCCCTGAGCCCGGTGCTCAACTGCCCGCGCTGACGCGCCGCATGTATGGGCAGACCCGCTGGCAAGAAGCTCGCAAAAAAGCAAACGCCGTTCTATTTGAGGAGACGTGGGAATACAACGATGCTGGCAGTCGGCGCGTACTGGTGCCGCGCGCCACGCAGTTTGAGGGTACTGCGCTGGCGCCGGTGTTCACCAGCATTGAACGTGATCTGGAGGCGATGATGCGCCCGCGCCTTACCGTGTATCCGCGTTTCTTGACCGACCACTCGATCGACGCCCACTTTTTCGGCGGAATCGGGCCTGAGGTGGTGGGTACGCTCTATCTCTCCTTGGGCGCGATGCTTGTCGCGGTGCCGCTCGGGATTGTCGCGGCGATCTATTTCCAAGAATACGCCAAGGAAGGGCCGGTCATTGCCTTCCTGCGTTCCTGCGTCAACACGCTGGCCGGAGTGCCGAGCGTGGTGTTCGGCCTGTTCGGGCTTGCCTTTTTCATCAACACGCTGCGCGTGTCGCCTGGCAAAAGCGTGCTCGCCGGTGCGTTGACGCTGGCGCTGTTGGTCCTGCCGACTGTGATTCGAGCATCGGAGGAGGCTATCGCCGCCGTACCGCGCGCTTACAAGGAGGGAGCGATGGCGCTGGGCGCGGGGCGCTTCCGTACTGTGGCGACGGTGATCCTGCCGGCGGCGCTGCCGGGCATTCTGACCGGCATTGTGATCAGTATGGGGCGTGCGGCCGGCGAGACCGCGCCGATTATCTTCACGGCTGCGGTTTCAGTCGGCCAGTTGGTCAAGCCGTCCGAGGTGTTGACCCAACCCACTCCGGCGCTTTCCTGGAATCTGTATAATCTGTGTACGGAGCATGAGGCGGTTGAAGAACTGCGCCATGTGCAGTTCGGTATGGCTGCGACGCTGGTGTTGATCGTGTTGGCTTTGAATCTGGCGGCCATCCTGTTGCGGGCGCGTGTCGCACGGCAGTTGAAGGGGTAAAGGATCTGACATGAAAGAGGAAGCGAAGGATGAAGGCGTGCATGTGGAGGCACGCGGCTTTTCGGTCTTTTACGGCGAGCAAGAGGCGGTCTGCAAGGTCGATTTGGCCATTCCGCGCGGGTTGGTGACCGCGATCATCGGCCCGAGCGGTTGCGGCAAAAGTACCTTTCTCCGGGCGGTCAACCGGATGAACGATTTGATCCCCGATTGCCGCGCCGCAGGCGAGTTGCTGTTTGACGGGCAGAATGTCTACGGTCCCGAGGTGGATACTGCGGTGCTGCGCCGCAGGGTGGGCATGGTGTTTCAAAAGCCCAATCCGTTCCCCAAGAGTATCTATGATAATGTTGCGTATGGTCCGCGCCTGCACGCCCGCTGTGCGCGCGACGAATTGGACACGATCGTCGAGGAGAGTCTGGTGAATGCCGCGCTGTGGGACGAGGTGAAGGACCGTCTGCATACGAATGCGCTGGGGCTTTCGGGCGGTCAGGCGCAGCGGCTCTGTCTGGCGCGCGCGTTGGCGGTAAACCCCGAGATTTTGCTGATGGACGAGCCGACGTCGGCGCTCGATCCCAAGGCCACGGCTCGCATTGAAGAATTGATCGTGCAGTTGCGCGGTCGCTACACGATTGCGATCGTCACGCACAACATGCAGCAGGCGGCGCGCGTGTCGGACAGAACCGCCTTTTTTTACGAGGGCAATCTGATAGAATTCGACGCGACGAAAACGCTGTTCACGCGTCCGCGCGAGCAGCGGACTGAAGATTACATTACCGGCCGTTTCGGCTGATGAACGAAGCGAGGGTTCGAGATGAATATGATTTTTGCGCGTGAAAGCAGAGCGATCAAGACCTCGATCCTGCGTTTGGCGGGAGAGGTGGAGCGGCGTCTCGCGGAAGTGCTGACGGCAACCGAACGGCGCGATACAGATGCGCTGAAAAGCTGGATGGAGCGAGACTCGGAGATCGACGATTGGGAAGTGCTGATCGAAGAGGAGTGCCTCAAAATTCTGGCGCTACACCAACCGGTCGCCCGCGATCTGCGTTTTGTGGTGGCGGTGCTCAAAATCAACAACGACTTGGAACGGATTGGCGATATCGTCGTCAACATCGCCGACCGCGGGCTGCGGCTGGCGGCTTTCCCGGTGACCCCCCTGCAACCGCGCCTGACGCAAATGGGAGGCATTGTGCGGGAGATGCTGTCGTCGAGTCTGGACGCTTTGATGGAGTTGGATGTGGCGCGAGCCAAGGCTGTGATCGTGCGCGATGACGAGGTCGACCGGCTCAATGCGGAGGTTATTGAGGACGTGATCACGCGAACCACGATCACCAATACCGGCGCGGTGGCGGAGGCACTGATCTTGGCCTACGGCGTGGCGCGTGATCTGGAGCGGATCGGCGACCACGCGACCAACATCGCCGAGGATGTCGCCTATCTGGTGGACGGCACGATTATCCGTCATCAGCGTCGGCAGTGGATCGCTAAAGACAGGGGAGAAAAAACGGCACTGGATCAGCAGCAGGAGGACGACGATGGCTAATGAGAATGTGTTGCTTGTCGAAGATGATGCGGACATCCGTGAATTACTGAGCTACACCTTGAAGCGCGAGGGTTACGTGGTTGAAGAGTGCGACTCTGCCGAAAGTGCTCGGAGTGTGTTGCGGCGGCGGACGTTGCCGGACTTGATTCTGCTGGACTTGATGCTCCCCGGGACGGATGGTTACGCCTTCTGCCGGGCGTTGCGCGCCGATGAGCGTACCGCGCGGATTCCAGTGATCATGGTGACCGCGCGTGACGAAGATGCGGACATCGTGGCTGGCCTCGAGGTAGGCGCTGACGATTATGTGACCAAGCCCTTCAGTGCGCGCATCCTGACGGCGCGGGTCAAGGCGGTGTTGCGGCGTTCCGCCGTTGAGCCGGAAGACGAGAAAGAAACACTGACGCAAGGACCGTTCGAGATCGACCGGCTGCACCACACGGTCCATGTGGACGGACAGCCGCTGGAACTGACATTGAGCGAGTTTAAAGCACTTGAGCTTTTTGCAAAGCGTCCGGGCGTTGTCTTTTCGCGTTATCAGATTGTAGACGCGATTCATGGGAAGGACTACCCGGTGACCGATCGCTCGGTGGATGTGCTGATTGTAGGTTTGCGCCGCAAACTCGGCGACTACGGCGAGTGGATCGAGACCGTGCGCGGCGTGGGATACCGAATGAAGGCAGAGTAAGCTGTGATCAGAAGAACACTGTTCTGGCAGTTTTTCGGCGTGCATGTTCTCCTGCTGATCGCGGCGGTGGGCTTTGTGGCCTCCTATATGTGGCAGTCGGGCCGGACGACCTACCGTCAACAGTGGTTGCGTGAACTGGAAGTTCAGGCGCGTCTCGCTGCTGCCCTGTTGCTGAGTGACGACGGAACTGAGGTCAGTGCAGCGGCCGAGCACTTTTTTGAACGACTGGACACAACCGACGCACATCGCTTTACGCTTATTTTGCCGGATGGGCGGGTGATCGGCGATACCGAGACCAAGGCGGGCCGTATGGAGTCGCACAGTGACCGCCCCGAGGTGGTCGAGGCGATTGCAAAAGGGCGTGGCACAAGCCAGCGCTATAGCTACAGCTTGGGGCAATCGATGCTCTATCTGGCGCTGCGCATCCCGGAACAAGGCACGCTACGCGCCGTGATCCGTGTGGCTGTACCGGCACAGACCATCATGCGTGAGACACGGGCCGCTCGACGAGTGATGGGGGCGTTGGTGGCAGCGGTGCTGACAACTGCACTGGTTTTGAGTTACGGTTCGGCACGGCGTGTCATAAGACCGGTGGCGAATTTACGGCGCGGTCTGATACGGATCGGCCGTGGCGAGTTGGATTATCGGTTGCCGACTCCCTCCGTGCCGCATCTGGCTGATTTGGTGCGCGCCATCAATCGAACGGCCGACCGCTTGCAGAAGCATATCAACGCGCTGAACAATGAGCGGTCGTTGCGCACGCTTATCCTTGCGAACATGACACACGGCGTGATTGCAATTGATCCAGACCACACGGTGCTCGACATGAATGAATCAGCACGGTGCCTGCTGGGACTGAAGCATGTTGCGGCGGCAGGCACGCTGATCAGCGACGTGCTTCGCGAGCCGGTGTTGCTCTCGTTGATCGATGACAGCGAACATAGCGAGGGGCCGGTTGAACGTGAGTTGACTGTGGCGAACGGCGCAGGTGGTGACCGGCGGCTGAACATGCGTGCTACCGCGCTGAATGACGCCGACGGCCAACGGGTCGGCACGCTGCTGGTGCTGAGCGATGTCACCCTGCTACGCCACCTCGAAACGGTGCGCCAGGATTTTGTCGCGAACGTCTCGCATGAATTGCGGACGCCCGTTACCTCGGTCAAAGGGTTTGCCGAAGCGTTGCTGGACGGGGCGCTGGACGATCCAGAAAAAGCAGAGCGGTTTGTGCAGATCATCATGCGCCAGTCCAATCATCTGGAGTCGATCATCAGTGACTTGCTGGAACTTTCCCGACTGGACGAGCGTGCGGGTCAGTCGCTCGACCAGCAGGAAACACCCCTCAGCGAGATCGTCCAGCATGCGGTCGAGTTGCGGCAGACGCTGGCGGATGAGCGAGGTGTAACGTTGGCAGTCACATGCGGGGCAGAGCTGACGGTGCGTGTGCATGCGGGGCTTATTGAGCAGGCACTGGTGAACCTGATCGACAACGCGATCAAATATGGTGTCAACGGCGGGGTCAACCGCGTCGAGATCGATGCGGCGCAGGAGGGGCCGACAGTACGCATCACCGGGCTTGGTCTGGCGATCGTTAAGCACATTGCGCAGCTCCATGGCGGAACGGTCACGGTGACGAGCGAGCCGGGCAAAGGCACTGTCTTCACGCTCCGTTTGCCTGCGTGAAGCGCTGCTCGGGGTTTTTTAACGCAGAGGCGCAGAGACGCAGAGGTGTGGCACGGGCATCTTGCCCGTGTTTCATGGGCGGGACGCCCATGCCACAAGGTTTTTTGGGGGCAGGGCAGGCGGTTATTGCGACCACGCAGTGGCTCGCAATTTTGAGTGTAAAAGCGCCGCTCGGTTGTTTCACGCGAAGGCGCGAAGACGCGAAGGTTGGAGGGCGAGCGTCCCCGCGAGCCGCGCCATTTGAGCGTTGAGCGTTTTTTCTTCCGCGCCCAAGCCCCGAAGGGGCGGCCTCACCTTAGCCCAGGGCAAGCGCAGCGCCGCTCTGGGTGCGGTAACGAAAGGCGTAGTGGCCTGAAGGGCCTCTTCAAAAATGACCGGCCGCGCGGTTTGAAGTGCCCTTTCAGGGCACTACGTTTTGGGGTGACACTACCCGGTGTCATACGCCCTCTGTGGTTAACAATCCATCCCCGATCTACCACCAGTGTGTCCAAAACCAAGTTGCTCTACCACAATGACCGTTTGGCAGAAAGCATGGCTGTGCGAAACTCGTGTTTCACCTCTTTCATTTGTTGTGCAATCAAAGCTCGGGAGGCCGCATCCTTCGCACACTTTTTCTTCGCTCTTAATTCGAGCAAAGTTTTTTCGTACTCCCGGGTAAGGGTTGCAATATGATCTTTTTCTCCATTAGCCCAGAAACACTCTTTCTGTCCTTCAATCATGTGAGCCCCCCCCTGATGTATGAACAAGGTGAACGAACTACCCGAAATCATATCGCTTAGCAGTTCCATATAAAACTAATTTTCATAGAGTGAGAGCGTCCGAGGTGCCAGAACGACAACCTGATTGCTTACTACGATATCACGACAGGTGTAAAAAGACTCCATCTCCTTGCCGTCCAGAGCACGGAGCGGGAGTGCCCTGGAAAACCGGTCTCGCAGTTCGTATATTTGCAATCCATCCATTCTGTAAGTTCCATACGGCAGCGATACATCAAAGGAGCCCGATTTGTTGACTCTAGCGATGTCCGTGCGCATCCGATTGTTTAGCAAAATACTCACTCCAAGCTGAGCATGCTTCAAGTCGGCAGGCAGAACAAGCTTCCCCTCAATGCGCCCTTCTCCCTGATCTAGACTATTCCACTGAGAGAAGTTCATATCGTTTGAAAGCTGCTCAGAAAGCACCAACACCCACTGACCGGCATTTCTGGAAGCGAACGCGTAATAAATACCGCCTCCCACTTGAACAAGCGGTTTGAAAAGCAACCATATCACGACCGTCAAAACGCAAAGACATATCCCGATGATCGGAGATCGCATCGTTTTGAACATATCCTCTCCTTGGCTCTACCACAATAATTCTGTCCTCTACCTCAACATCATCACGGAGCCCGATTTGTGAACGATTTTGAAGGAGACGTCGGTGGCGAGTGTAAAGCTCAAACGCGTGTCGTTGTGGGAGGTGAGAGCCAGCCCGACGCAGAGGTTGGGACTCCAGCCGGACACGTCGATGTCTGTGCCGCCGTAGGGTGTATGCACGCCGTTGACGTAGGTCTCGATCTTGCCACGTTTTTTCACCAGTTTGAAGGAGACCGGTGTCGTTGCCGTTGCAGCGCCAGGGACGTCAGGTACCACGCTGGCGGTTTCACCGCCGGTGGCATTGCGCACTTGGATGCGGTAGCCATTGGCAGAACTCACGATGACGCACATGTTGCGGGCGTTGGCCGCCGTGCCGTCGCGAACCATCAGGCCGACCTTGGCCCAGTTGTCCGAGGGCAGGAGCGAGTTGAAGGTGGCCTCGATCTCAAAATTCTCCGAGGTCTCCTGATAAACGAAATGCAGGCCGTCGGACGATCCCCAAAGATCGTTGCCTGCCCCGGTGAGGGTGCAGGAAAATGCCTCAGGTGTGCCGCTCATCACGGCATGGCCGGGCTTGGCGGTGTTGATGTCGATGTTGCGCCACGCCCCGAAAGTACTGGGCCCCTCCGGTGCCACTGCGAGCGGTGTATCGTCTGCAGCCAGCGGATAGAGTTGTGTGGTCGGGATCGTAATGAATTGCCCGTCTGCTCCGTAGCCGTGCTTCCACCACATGCGGAAATAGCCTCCGCCCGTACCTTGCTGGAAATAAATGTGGATCGGCACGCGCTGGCCGGCCTCCAGCCAGAACGGCATTGAGGTTTGCGCGGCGGAGGTGAATCCCCAGTAGTAGGCAGCGCGCGTACCGTTGACCCAGAGCGCAACGGCGTCGTCGGTCTGCGTGCGGAACCAATGGTAACCGGTGTACTGCGGCACAACCCAGCCAGCCCACGTACACGCGAAGCGATCGGGACCGATCTGGGCACCGTCGTCCGAGTTGGCGGCTGTCACCATCGGGGTTCCCGGGTCGCCGCCTTTTTCCCATGTGTTCAAATTGCGTATCATCGTGTGGATCGGCAGGTTGGTCAGGTAATAGTTGGCGTCCTGGAAACGGTGGAAGGCGGCGAAGAGTCCGGTGCCGGTGCCGGTGATGGAGCCATCGCTGACACCGCGAGGCACGCTGGTGACGTGCAGGCTGTTAGAGCCGCCACCCGCGAGCGCGCCGAGGTCATACGCGGTATCCAACTTGTAGAAGACCAGCGTGTTGGTCGCTGCGATGGGGTCGGAGTAGGTGAAACTGGGTGACGTCAAGGAGGCGATGGGCGTGAATCCCTCGTCGGGACGGTCGGAACGCGAGAGCGTGTAGCTGCTTACGTTGCCGCTCAGGGCGTCGGACCAGTAGTAACCCGCGTTGGGCAATGCGTCATTCTCCTGACGGATCTGCATCGGGGATTTGCTGGAGGTGGAGATCGTCGCTGTATGATTGGCGATATTCACGTCGGGGGCAGAGATTTGAGGGTAGGCGAAGGTCACGGTGTCGAACACGCCGGTCGCGGTGTGTGTCCGGTCACCGGAAAAGGCGGTCATGCCGGCGTAAAGCGTTCCCGTGAACGTCGTGGCGATATTGGTCACGCTGACCCATCCGCCTGACGTGGCCGTGCGGTAGTAAGCGATCACGTTGGTGCCGCGCCGTGACAGCCGCAGGTCGGCAGGGAATTCTGGCAGCGCGAATCCCTCGGTGGTCGGCGCACTGCCGGTCGTGGCGCGATGGGCGATTCCCAGCACGCGTCCGCTGCCGTCGGCACCGGCTGCTTGGATAATCAGCGAGACTGCGGCGGCATCGTCGATGGTGGCTGCGGTACGGATCGCGATGCCCGCGCTCATGCCCGGCTGTGCCGGTCCCGTGAGGGCGGCAACCCGCGCGATCAGGTCGAACTCGGCGGCGTCGAACGACCGCCAGACAAAATGCGCGTCATCACGTCCCGTGGCGGGATCAATACCCAAGCCACCCGAAGCGACCGTAAAGGAATATGCGGTGCTGTCGTAGGTGGCGTTGCCGAAGCGCGGGCTATCGCCGACGTCGCGATGCTGCCACGGCCACGGGAACGGCTCGAAACGGGCGCTCGGAACGGTCTCGATTGCTGACGTGCCCTTGAACCATTTGAGCTGTGCGTACTCGCCACCGCCGCCTTCCGTATGCTCCACGCGGATGGGGTAGCTGCGCCCGGCTTCAAGCCAGACCGGTGCGGTGTGGATGTCCAATCCGTTCAACCAAGCGGTCTGGGTGCTCAGCCGGACGCCGTCCAACGTCAGGTAAAACGTATCGTCGACCTTCTGGACAAAGCCGTAACAGCCTGTTTCTTCAACGATGATGTTACCTGCGAACAGCGATTTGAAGTTGTTAAGTTCGCCAAGTCCGTTTGACGTGTTGGGCGGGTAGACTGCGTCCCCCGAATAGTTCCAACTGTCAAAGATGTTGGGTTCCACGCGCGCGGAGGCCAAGGTCAAGGGCGAGGTCGGCTTGTAGTACTCTGCATAGACGCCCTTGAGCGTGGCTGGCGAGGGATTATCCGTCACAACCGGACGCCGCGCGGGCATACTGGTGCCGACCAGCACCGTATTGGTCACGGCGCCTTCATCGACTTTGGCGTGAATCCGGTAACGGTAGGCGGTACCGAGCGCGGCGGTGGCGTCGTCATACGTCGTGACACCGATTGCAGTTTCGCCGAGCGCCGTATAGTTCCATGCGGGGCCCTCCGCACGGCTCACGGTGTAGCCGATGACCGTGCCGTTGGTGATTGCGGGATCAGCAATCCATTGGGCGGTGATGCCGTCGGTCGCATTGGTCGCGGCATTCACCAGATTGCGCACGATCACATTGCCGAATTCACAGGTCAGCTGCGAAGGGCCGCCGGTCTGCTGAGTCCAGCGCGAGACGAAGACGCCGACATTCATCGCCTCGTAAAACGGCTGGGTCTGACTGGCGAAAAGGACCCACTCGTCATACGCGGGTGCGTTCGTGCTGCCCCAGGCCGAATAGGTGTCGCCTTGGCGCACCAAGCGCAGCCGCGCCATTTCATTCGTGGCGAAGGGGGCATAAGTGAAGGTGTCCCATCTCACGGTGTCGCTGTCATGTGTTTTTCGCATAGAGATTTCGGCGCGGGTACCGGTTTCCGCTGTGCCTTTGTTGCGGCAGAGCAGGACATTGGGCGCGTTGATCAACATTGCTCCGCGCATCATCAGTCCTTGCCGCGCCCATTGGCCGAACAACTCCTCCTGCGGGATCGGCGGGATGGTGGCCATGATCTCGCAATCGCCGGCAAGCGGCGTAAAGACGTATCGTCCGGTATCGGATTTTGCCCAGACGTCGTCACCTTCCCCGGTGACGGTGATTGTCAATTCGTTGCCGCTCTCAAAGTATGACGAACTGCCCGCCGTCGATTCTCCGAACGCTCTATCGATCCAGCCAGGCGGCGCATCCGCGCAAACAATGCCAGCCAGAGAAACGATCAATCCACCCAACCAGATCCTTGTGTTCACGTTCATGAGACCCTCGCAAAGCAAATGATTGATACAGTTTGCGGGTAGTATAAGTCTGCCCCCCTCAACTTGTCAAGCGCTCATTCTGAACGCTCAACGCTCAAGGTGAGCCACGGCGGCGTATCGGGCAGGAGTGCGTCGAAGGCTGTGATCAGCGCTTGCTCGTAAGCCCCGGCGTAGGTGCCGTCCAGAAAGCGGGCATACGCCTCGTCACAGAAACGCTCCCATGCGCGTTCTTCGTCGCCCGGGGTGATCGGGTAAAAGAGAACGCCGGCCTGGCGCGCCGCGTTGAGGTCGCCTTGCGCGTCGCCGATCAGCAGGACACGATGCATATCGTATTTGTTGTCGGAGGCTAAGCGCAGATGCTGGTCTTTCGAACCCAGTTCTTGGCCTGCGATGAAATCCACGTAGCCGTCGATCGCATGTTGACGCCACTCTTTGACGAGCGCCTCCTCTGGAGTTTGCGAAACGACGATGACGTCGCTGGATGCCCGGATCAGTTCCAAAGCTTTCAACGCCCAGCGGAATGGCGGCACTGGGCGCATATTGGCGGCGATTTCCGCGTTGATCGCTAAGCTCCACTCTAAGACGCGGCGCAAGTCAGGGTCACCCGTGCGTTCGACCTCCTGTTGCAACGAGGGGTTGCCGAGCGGCAAACCAGAGTTGACGTAGGCACGCAGGGCCGTTGTCTCCGGCAGTGTTACGCCGCATTCGCTGATTCCTGGGTAATCGGACAGCAATTCAAATACCCGTAACAGTGCGGGGAAGCGGTTGCTGCCGCGGGTTTTTGAGTGCAGGTTGACGAACTCTGCGCAGGCGCGGAGTTGCTTTTCGCAATTTTGCAGGTTCCAGAAGCGGATAATCAGCGGATGGAAGTGATCGCACTGCTTGACCCGCATGGTGTCGAACACGCAACCGTCGGAATCGATTCCGACAAGTGAATCATGGCGGGCTGAAAGTCCTTTGAGAGCATCAAGCGTGAAAATGCGTTGCATTGTTT
>Ga0255346_1002417_pt1 | contig 23609 bp, 20 predicted proteins | sample wastewater_treat_FD_194410 | JGI IMG/M metagenome (GOLD analysis project Ga0255346, IMG submission 194410) | Wastewater microbial communities from Lulu Island WWTP, Vancouver, Canada - plant22 | ecosystem: Engineered > WWTP > Wastewater > Unclassified | place: Canada: Vancouver, British Columbia... | reverse complement strand
CTTTTCTGGTGTGCGCCCTATATGGGGGCAAAATTAATAGTCTTGGGAAACAGATTCGAGAAGAATCTTCTTCAAAATGTCTACCTTGATAATACATATAAAACTTCTATATAAGTACCGCCGTTATGTCAGGGGCTTACTGATCTTTTGTCATTTTCTCCTCGCAGAGAGATTCCCACTGCTTAAAATAGTCGGCGGAACGGTTCATGACCAGTTTACAGGCCTTTTCTGCATTGCTGTCACTGCTTGTTATGCTGTATTTTCCGATATCCGCATGAACGGGCATACGCACAGGACTGCCGTTTTTATCGACTGTGATACTTGCGTAGTAATAGTCTTCGGCGGCCGTATCCTGTTTGCCGATAGCTTTTGTATCGCTTTGGGGATCGGCTTCCGAGATGTACTTTTTCAGCTTGTCAAGGTCGGACTGAGAAAGTATGCCAAGCTCGAAGGTTTCGCCGAAAAGCATGAAATCGTCCTCGGCATCTTCGGTGAGGTAAGCGTCCATCCACTTGTCGTCCATGAGAGTAAATTCCTCAAATGACGAGCCGTCGGTCTTTCTGAGTACATTGTCAGCGCCGATAGTTCCCTCGTTCTGAAAGTAGAATCCGCACCATATACGGCCGTCCGCCTGAACTATCATATCTGATTTTGTGAACGACGAGGGGCTGTAGTGTCTTACCATGCAGAGTATCTCAGAAGCATCGGTATACGGCGAAACTGCCGGAGGTTCGGTCTTCATGACAACAGGGGAAGAATTCACAGCTACACCCGGGTGAGCGTTATCGACCTCAGTGCCGCTTTCGATCTTAGGGCGGAACATATTGAAGGAACATGACGACAGGCAAAGAAGCACAGCCGCCCCTGCAATGATAAAACGTTTCACAAGATCAACTCCTCATATTTGTGAGAATACCGAGCCTATCTTTTCGCAGATAAGCAGGTCGGCGTTTCTGTCCATCTGTGTTGGCGACATATTGATGATAACGAGGTGACTTCCTCTGAAATAGCGGATAAGTCCTGCCGCAGGGTAAACATTCAGCGATGTACCGCCGATTATGAGAGTATCAGCTTCGGATATCGCCTTGACAGCGCCGTCTACAACATCGTTGTCGAGGGCTTCTTCGTACAGCACCACATCGGGCTTGACAATGCCTCCGCATTCGCAGACAGGCACACCCTGAGAGTTGATGATGTAGTTCACATCATGAAATTTATGGCATTTGGTGCAGTAGTTGCGGAGTACGCTTCCGTGGAGTTCGTACACTTTTTGGCTGCCTGCCGCCTGATGGAGACCGTCGATATTCTGGGTAACGACAGCCGTCAGCTTCCCCTGAGATTCAAGTTCGGCCAGTTTCAGATGAGCGGCATTGGGCTTAGCGTCAAGGCAAAGCATTTTCGCTCTGTAGAAGCGGTAGAATTCGTCGGTCTTGCTTTCAAAGAAAGTGTGGCTGAGGATAGTTTCGGGGGGGATAGTCCCACTGCTGTGAGTAAAGTCCGTCAACGCTTCTGAAATCGGGGATGCCGCTTTCGGTGGACACTCCTGCGCCGCCGAAAAAGACTATTCTCTGCGAGTTTTTAACGATATCCGAAAGCTTCTGAATATTCTCATCCATAATTATTCACCCATTACCTTGACATAGAATTTACGTGTTCTCGGGCCGTCGAATTCGCAGAAGTAGATATCCTGCCATGTGCCGAGAAGGAGTTTTCCTTTATTGATGATGACAGTTTCGCTTGCTCCGACTGCCGAAGATTTGAGGTGAGCATCGGAATTGCCCTCAACATGGCGGAACTGCGCCATATCGGGGAATATCTTATCCATGCCCATAACGAAATCTGATCTGACATCGGGGTCGGCGTTTTCGTTGATAGTGACAGCCGCAGTTGTATGAGGGCAGAAAATGACGCATATACCTTCATACACGCCGCTTTCCTTAACGGCTTCACTTACTTCACGGGTAATATCTACAAGTCCCTCAGCGGGAGTTTCAAGCTGAAAATCAAATAACATAGTCGTTTCTCCTTTATAATTTTATAAATATGCGGCGCAGCCGCCAATATCGGGATTCCAAAGGGAATGTACTTCCCTTTGGCAGGGGGTGAACGAGGGTGACTCCCCACAGTGTGGGGAGATGTCACGAAGTGACAGAGGGGACGGGCGACCGTTGGGAGACAGCGTCCCCCTGACAAGGTAGTAAATCCAGCGAAGCGAAGATTTACGGCTGGTAAACAAGCACTCCCCTCGGCTTGACCGACGCTTTTACCGGCCAGTCCGTAAAACACGGCTTCGCCGTGTTTTTATTTTTTTGAATTTAGTTGGGGGAGCAATAGTATTTACAGAAATAATTCAGCGGACATTCTGTGCATTTCGGGCTTCTCGCCTTGCATATATCCCTGCCGAATTCCACTGTCCTGTGGCAGAAATCCGACGATTCTTCGGGCGGTATCAGCTTCACAAGGTCCTTTTCCACCTTCGCAGGCTCCTTGTTTGCGGTAAGTCCCAGTCTGCCCGTTATGCGTATGCAATGCGTATCCGTAACCATCGCAGGCTTGCCGAAAACATCACCAAGCATGAGATTTGCGGTCTTTCTGCCGATACCCGAAAGTGTGAGAAGCTGCTCCATAGTGTCGGGAACTTCTCCGCCGAAATCGTTGATAAGCTGTCCCGCCATTTCTTTCAGGCTCTTTGCCTTTGTGTGGTAAAATCCGCAGGGCTTGACGTCCTGTTCAAGCTCCGCAAGATCGGCATCGGCAAATGCCTGTAATGTAGGATATTTCTTAAAAAGCGTCTTCGTGACGATATTCACCCTCGCATCCGTACACTGTGCCGCAAGACGGGCCGCAAACATAAGCTGATACGGCTCGTCGTAATCAAGTGTACATGAAGCATCGGGATAAAGCTTTTTCAGTTCCGCAACAGCAAGTTCGGCAATTTCCTTTTTCTTCACTTCTTATCACCTGCCATAGCCTTCTGTTTAGCCAGTAATTCGTCGTATACCCTGTACATCTTCTGAACGGTGTTCTCAAGGAAATAATAATGCTTGACGTAGAAGCACTCTGTAGCCATTATTATTACTATGAGTACAGTCACACCTATTGTCTCACCACTGTCCGCTCTGTCCATGAACAGAAGTATAGCGATGAAGATACACAGGACTATCGCAAACAGAAAAGTTACGATAAGATGGATGAAGCGCTCATGCTGCATGAAGGATATCTTATCCATGTGTTCAGCCATTATTTCGTCAAGTTCGTCTTTATCGGAGCATTGCTCCATTCGTTTTGCAACAGTTTCCATGTATTGTGTCAGGTATTCGGTCATAATGCACCTCCGAAGAAGAAATATTTAGTCAAGCAGTACCAGAATATACAATTGAATTATACACCTTTTTGTTGAATTTGTCAAGACAGAACATCCCCTTTGCTGTGGCAGTTCTGCTGAAGATCATTCATGATCTCAGTAAAACCAACACCGCAAAGGGGATGTTGTATCAGACTATATTATGGTCGAACACCAGAACGTGGTAGGTATGGGAATTTATCTCGGTCTCCAGGTCTTCCGTGGCTTCATTCAACAGATCTGAGCCTCCGGTTTTCAGCTGGGAATACTCATAGTTGGTGAGGAGAAGGAAATACTCGTCCTTGCCGTTCATATCCTCGAACCATTTTTTCGATGACTGATAATAGCGCTTCTTTACTTCGCCGTCATTGACCAGGACTTCTCTTACCTTGACTTTATTGCCTGAGATAACTGTAATGGAATTTGCCTGCCAGAACGTAGCATAGCCGTTTTCCAGTTCCATATCTTCGAGGAATTCCTCGATGCCGAAAAGGTCGTTTCTCTTGTGTGGGTCGCTTGGCATTGATGCGGTATTCGCCAGATTCATGCAGCATACTATTACCGCAGGCAGTATCATGATGAACGATATCCTTGAGATGGCTGTCTTCTGCGAGAATGCCCATCTTACGAAAAGAATGCTGAGTATCAGCGAAGTACCGAATATAGGAGTAAGCCGCCATTCAGCCACAGAAAGCACACCGCATATATAGCCGATGAGAACTATCACGGTAACTGACCAGTGTATCCACACCCAGTATCTCAGTGCCCTTCCGAAGATATTTCTCTGATATTTCGGGTAGCATATCGTAGCGATAATGGGAATGACCGCCAGCATTATCGCATTGAAGATGTAAAAGAGGTTCTGAAGACCTATTCCTTTCATGAGGAACTGTTCTTCCATATTCTTAACACCCAGCAGACTCAGCCATGCGGTAGGCAGGTTTCTCAGATGGTCGGACCATGTACTCATTGCGGAGTACATTGAGTTTGCTTCCTGATAGCCTGCGGAAAGGTCGCCCACAAGTCTGTTGTTGAGGATGATACCCAGGATTGTCATCACACCCACTATCATGACTCTCAGCACAGCATAAACAGTGTTGCAGCTGAGAAGCTTGTTTTTCGTATCAAGGAAATATTCAGCAGCTATTGCCGCCATAAGCGGAAGTGCAAATATGGAAATTGCGGATATTCCGTCTGTTGCCGCCAGCATGATGAATACCGAGAAAAAGCAGGCTGTCAGGGCTATGCTGTAGTTCATGCCCGAGGTGTCGCCTTTTTTCATGCGGATGCGTCTCAGCTTGTTGCCCTTGCTCATTATCCTGAAATAAAGAGCCATGCCGATTATAAGGAAGAGTATACCAAGTGTATAGTAAATCGTATGCCCCCAGAATATCTCTCTCAGCTTCCGTGAAGAAAGAGTCATTGCAAGGAATGCGGCTGTACCCAGTGCGGCACTTCTTGAACCTGTGCCGATAACATTCTGCATGACAAAGAACAGAAGGGTTATTATGACGAAAAATGCCGTCATTCCCAGCAGATGTGTGGTCAGCGAAAGTCCGGTTATACGGATAAGCGGCTGCATGATAAGGTTAACGCCGAAGGGCAGAAAGCAGGCATACCTGAAATTCGGGTCGTATACCGAACCGCTTTCGAGTGAGGCATTCGCCCACATGAGAGTGTCGGTGCAGTCGGAATGGAATTCATTCCTTGAAGCGACGATGACGAAGTAAAGCGTTATGACAACCACTGCGGTAAGTATCCCGAAAGCTGTGATATATGAGAAAAACGCAGCGATAGCACGGACGGAAATTATCTTCTTTTTGGGAGAATCAGGCCGTATCACGAAAGCGCTGATACTTCCGTCGCTTTTTTTCATTGTCTGGATCAGATGTTTTTTTGGCTTTTTGTTTTTTTCTGAGGAGTCTTTTTTTAACACAGACTCACTCCTTTCCCTCTTTTTTAGTGTAGAGGAGTATCTTTCTTGCGAAGAAATTCCACAGGAATGACACAGCTGTTGATACAAGTTTAGCTATTATCTGGAAGAGACTTGTGGTATCTCCCAGCCATATCTCGAAAAGTTTGGTTATGCCTATGGTGATTAGAAGTCCCACTACTCCGATAGCGGCAAAGCTGAGGAATTCTACCAGCCTGTTGCTGATATTTGACTTTTTGAATATCCAGTATGTGCTGATGAGATAATTCACAGCAAGACCTGCCACGAATGAAAGTGAATTCGCTACCCAGCCCAGTTCCTTTCTGTCACCGAAAACAAAATGGAAAAGAAGCCATGAGACTGCGAAATCCACCAGAAAGGCAAGTCCGCCAACAAAGAGATAACGGAAAAACTGTATCAGAGTATTATCAGTATCCCCGACAAACAGCTTTTTAAACTGTCTGTCACGGATGATCTGCTTGATCTCGTCCATTACTTCTGCTTCTCCTCGTGGTATTCCTTTTCGGTATTAACGTTCCAGATAGCGGATTTATCGGCGCTTCCGCTCTTTATAGCCTTTACTGCCTCGAAGGATGTTACCATTGAGTGGTCGATGTTGTTATAGCGGTGCTGACCGTTTCGGCCTACGCAGAACAGGTTGAGGATAGTGTCAAGGTATTCGATAAGGGTATCCATCTCCTCGTATGTATCGAAGTAAGCAGGATAGGCCTTCTTTACTTTTTCCATGTGGGTATCAAGTACCTGATCGGCACTGCTGATAAGTCCAAGCTTCACCATTTCCTTTACGCAGAAACGTGAGAACTGTTCCTCTGTCATATTCCAGAACTTGTCGCCCTCGGTAACGAAGTACTCAAGGCCTACCCATACGGTGTGGGCAAGGTCCTTTACCATGTAGGGAGACCAGTTGTTGTATATCTGGAAACGTCCCATCTTGACACGTCTGTCCTGAACGTATACCCAGCAGTCAGGCACGATGTTGCCGACGGTGCGCATAGTTGTCTTGTTTTTCAGATTAAGCTTCGGAACAAGAACACCAAGAGTCATGTAGTCACGGTACGGCAGACCTGCTGCGATACGTGCAGGTTCTTCGGGGACATCGTTCATACCTGCCACAAGATCCTTTACAGGCATAGAAGAAATAACGTAGTCGCCGTTCAGCTTTATCTCATTGCCGTCCTTTACGTAGGAAACACCTGAGAGTGTGCCGTCGCCGTTCTTGTGGAGTTTTGTAACAGCGGCTTCCATTATAATAGTACCGCCAAGCTTTTTCACCTCGTCAGCAGTAACTTCCCAAAGCTGACCGGGGCCAAGCTTCGGGTACTTGAATTCTTCGATAAGGGATGTGTTGACCTTTCTTCCCTTGACCTTGAAAAGCTTGCCGAAGAAGTCCTTGATGATCCCAACGATGGAAAGTCCCTTTGTACGCTGAGCGCCCCATGAAGCGTCGATCTCGCTGGGGTGGCGTCCCCACAGGTTCTCGGTGTAATATTCAAAGAACATGGAGTAAAGTTCCTTGCCGAAGCAGTTGATGTAGAAATTCTCCAGATTGTTCTCGGGACGCTTGTGGAATACAGCCGCAAGGTAGCTGAGGCCGACTTTCATTGTGGTGAAGAAGCCGAAATTCTTTATGGTCTCAGGCTTGAGAGATACGGGATAATCGTAGAACTTGTCGTTGAAGAGGATACGTGAGACTCTGTGTCTTTTCAGCATTACACGGTCGGTCTTCTTAGGGTCGGGACCGCCGGGTTCGATGCTTACGCTTCTTTTCAGGTACTTGTCGTCCTTGGACGGAACACCCTGCATGGGAAGCATATCGCTCCACCACTGATTGACTTCGGGTATCTTTGAGAAGAAACGATGACCGCCCATGTCCATGCGGTTGCCTTTATAATTTACGGTTTTTGAGATACCGCCTATTGCGTTGGTCTCCTCAAGAACTGTTACTTCATACTCGCCTTTATTGTCTTTCAGCAATTCATAGGCAGCAGTAAGTCCCGCAGGACCTGCACCGATGATTATGACTTTTTTCAAAATATGACCTCCTTAAACAGGCTATAAAAATGCAATTTTAATTATATCACATTCAGAAAACAATTTCAACCCCTGCGAAGAATAATAAAATAGGCTGTATCCACACTTTATATTTTCCACGTAAAATAAGAAAAGGGCACACACTGTGCCCCTTTCTCTCTTTATTTCAGAAGTATGTCTATGATATCGCCGTAAAGTGCGGATGCGTGGATAGCAAAGGAATACCCCAGTTCTGACGGATTCTGTACCTGTAATACTATTGAATACGAACCCTTGTCGCCGTAATTGCTGTAATCGGTATATGTTGCCTTCGGGTCGTCCTTTTCATTTACGATAGCTCCCGTAATATAGAGGAAATCGTCATCAAACCATGTCTCGGCAGTACCTGTTTTTGCGTAGAGAGTATAGCCCTCGGGAGGATAAATGCCTGTCTCGGATGCAACTCCGATCATGCCGTCTTTCAGTCCCTGACGGTAAGCTTCGGGAATGGATGCAATAACGTCCCCTGACTTTGAGCCCTCACCTGTCACGGTCTTGCCGTCGTTGGTATCAACAATATTCTTGAACACGAAAGGACGCACCATATCGCCGAACGCAGCTTCTCTGCCCAGTGCCGCAAGATAGATCGGGCAGGTCAGCACGTATGACTGGCCGAATGCTGTTCTTCTCAGGTCGTCGTCGCAGTATATCTCCACGTTGTTCTCGATATCGCCGAAATCGCAGGGAATATCGCATTCAGCGCCGAAATGGAACATAGTCTCAAGATCGTCAAGAACTCCGTCAACACCGATCTGGTCAAATGTCTTGGCAAAGAAGATGTTGGACGAACTTACAAATGCCCAGTACAGCGAACGTGACATAGGATAGCTGTTCTTGTTGGTCTCATGGTCCCAGTTGACAATAGGAGTACCGCCGAAGTCCCATTCTCCCTCGTCCCACTGCTCGTAAATGCCGTGCTTGTCAGCGATGACTTCCGACATTATCTTGAAGCATGAGCCGGGTTCGTAGTTCTGGAAAGCCTTGTTTCCCACTTCTCCCCACGCAAGGTCCTCATCGTATTTCTGGTCCTTGACAGTGTTCGGGTCGTATGAGGGATAGCTTACCTGTGAAAGGATTGAGCCATCGCTTCGCAGTACAACGCACGAACCCTTGATATTCTTCTCGTCCATGTACTCATATATGGCCTTCTGCTTGTCAGCGTCAAGGGTGAGCTGTATGGACTGTCCCACGGGATAAGCGTATGAACTGTCAGCAGATGCGGGATTCTCAGTCATCAGCACTTCATCGAAAGTGGTATCATAGCCTGCCGACATCTCAGTGATTATATTAGCAAAAGGTACGGCATATTCCTTTTCGTACACACGCTTCACGGAGCCGTCATCCTGCTCTTCCGAGCTGACGAGGAGTTTGCCGTTGGCATCGTAGAAATTGCCTTTGACAATATCACCTGTTACAGCCATTGCAGGAACAGCTTCTTCTGTTGTTTCCTCCTCGGTGGGAGCAGCTGTGGCAACTTCGGCATTCTGCGGCTCAGGCTCTGATGGCGCATTTGAAGATGAGCACGAAACTGCGGATGCGATTAAAGTTACCGCTAAAAGAAATGAAGTATATCTGAAAATGGATCTCATTGATTTTACCGTCCTTTATGTGAATACAATGTTTTGGCAAACGCCCGAACTTCCGACGTTCACTATATAATTATACATATTTCATGCCGTTTCGTCAAGCAGTTTCACACTTTTCTCCTCATTCTGCTGAAAACCCTATTGTGCCGATATTTTTCAGAAAAAGCGTGCGAGCGGAAATCGCCCCTACTAATAATAACCGATTTGTAGGGGCGGACGCCCTCGTCCGCCCGATAATGCCGTATAAAATCTGACTTTATCTACAAACTGAGGAGACACTATACGTGTCTCCTCTTTAAATCTTATTCAAATCTGAACATACCGAGCAGATACTGCTGGATAGTCAGGGCGTCCTTATTTGTAACACCGCCGCCGTCAACGTCTGCACGTTTGCTTCCGTCCTCTGTGAGGTGTCCCTTGTCGGTGCCGTTGGTGCCGTACTTTGATGGATTTGACTGTGACTGCATAATGAGGACAGCATCCGAGATATCCACAGTGCCGTCGCCGTTTGCATCGCCGCTGCCGTTTTCATTGAAATTCCATCTTTCAACGTTGAAATCCAGCTTCTCTACGGCTTTTCCTTCATCCACCGTGAACTGTATCTTCTGTTCACTGAAACAGCCGTAACCCTTACTGTTCACTTCTATTTCAGCCTTGTACTTTCCGTCGGGGAGAGAGATCATTTCATCAAGTTTGTATTTACCGATAAAATTATCAGCGCCGTCAGTTATTATAACATAGCCGACCATTCCGTTATCTTTTCTGTCCCAGAGTCCTTTGTATCTGCTGTAGAGTCTGAATCCGATATCGCCTTTTTCTTCCGCAGGAACATTCACAGGTTCAGCATCTTCGGCCTTTATAATATCGAAAATGATCTCCCTGTCGGGCTTACCGTCCTTCATGGTGAAGTTTACAGTGCCGCCGTCTACTTCACTGAGCAGGAACTTTTCCTTGAGTTTTTTTGCAAGATCGCTGTCCGGATCAACTATCACATATCCCTCGGGAGGTGTTACCAGTCGGAAGGTATACTCGCCGTCAGGAAGTGCACGGCTGTCAGCCTTGCTGAAACCGTAGCAGAAGTTTCCGTCCTTGTCAGTGATCTCTGCATAGAAAGGCATATCCTTGCCGAGAAAGTCATACCATGTTTCTTCAGACCAGTCGTAAATATTAAAGGTAATATTCTCCTTTATATCCGATGTAACAAGGCTTATTGTCCAGTTCTCGGTATCTTTGTCCCCTGTTCGCATAAATACATAAGTATTCTCATGCACATACTTTTCAGGAACTTTCTTCAGCTTTATTCCGTAGGCTACATTTTTATTCTCCGAGAGTCCTTCCAGCGTCTTTACGGCCTCATCTGAGGTATTCCACTTTGCGATACTCTTGCCTGTAGCGTTAATACCTGCAATGACCTCAACATCTATTCCCTCGATATTCTTACCTGTTGCCATGTCAATTATCTTTATCTTTGCAGATGCGGATTCTTCTGCAACAGTACCGTTCTTCTTTTCAAGTTCAACTACCCAGCTTTCCTCCTTTGAATCCTTTGCAAAGCTGAAAATATACTGCTTGTTGTATTCGTACTCCTTCGGAACATTGCTGAGTTCTATTCCGTATACGATGTGTGGATCTCCTGCAAGGCCTGTCAGTGACTTTTCGGCTTCGTCCGAGGTATTCCACTTTGCTATGGATTTTGCTGTAGCGTTCAGTCCCGATATAGCCACTGCATCCACGCCTTCGATATTCTTGCCCGTTGCCTTGTCAACTATCTTTACCTTTGCAGTTGAACCTGTTTTTTCTTCATCTGTGCCGTTCTTCTTTTCAAGTTCAACTACCCAGCTTTCCTCTTTTGAATCCTTTGCAAAGCTGAAAATATACTGCTTGTTGTATTCGTACTCCTTCGGAACATTGCTGAGTTCTATTCCGTATACGATGCGTGGATCTCCTGCAAGGCCTGTCAGTGACTTTTCGGCTTCGTCCGAGGTATTCCACTTTGCTATGGATTTTGCTGTAGCGTTCAGTCCCGATATAGCCACTGCATCCACGCCTTCGATGTTCTTGCCCGTTGCCTTGTCAACTATCTTTACCTTTGCAGTTGCGCCTGTTTTTTCTTCGTCGGTATTATTGACGGGAACTTTCACGAAAACGAGGTCACGGTCAGGCTTGCCGTCCACCACATCGAATTCGATATCCTCTGCTTTATTTAAAAGGCTGTCTGCTATTATATCAATGTTGTTCCGGTCGCGTTCTTCATTGCCTGTCTGACCGAAACCATTTTTCGGGAAATTATAGCGGTGAGCGGTATAATGTCCGTCTCCGAGATATGCGGCACCGTCAGTATCCAGCGTGAAGCCATCACCTGTGATGACGACTCTGCCGAGGCCTTCTGTGGTTGATGTATCTTCGCCCTCATTCTTTATGGTGAAAGATACATTCGGCTCTTTTTCTTCATCCGAGGCTAAATAGAAAAAGAGCATATCCGTCGGCACACCGTCTTTAATGGTCAGCTTCTGCGATGTCTCACCATTTACGCAGATACCTGTCTTTTTGAGTATGTCTTCCTTGAACTTCACTGAATATTCTCCGTCGGGGAGATATGCGCCTTCGTTGCTTTTGACAGTACAGAACCAGTTGCCCTTTTTATCGTAAACATCCATATCAGCAGTCTTGAGAAGGACTTTCGCCACCGGCTCATCATGAGATGAACAGATCGTTACATTGTTATCCTGCGACTTTTTGACAAGGCGGATCGTGTGGTCGCCGAAAGTGCGTGTATCCCTGTCTATGGTGTAAACGCTGTTATAATTATACTCCTTTGGAACATTGTACAGCTTCACGTACCAGTCATTGTTGTAAGCGCCCTCGATAGGAAACTCAGCAGCATCCGAGGTGTTCCAGCTGAAGCTGCTGTCTTCCCTTGAAAAATCCTTCACAGTTGATGCTGCCACATCCACATTATCGATGGGCATATCAGTTGCCATATCCACAACTTTGATACGCACCTCATTTTTAGCGGCTTCAGCCGTTATGGGAGTGCAGATACGTGCAGAAGGAAATGCTGACGGAAGCTGCGGTGTAAGTGTTACTGCTGCCATCATAACAGCAGCTGCGGCTGATATTATCTTTCTCTTTTTCATTTTGATTCCCTCCATTATTATGTCAATTATTTAAGGAGAAGTGATCTCCCAATGTCTTCTACACCATTGATTATAGCACCGTGCTCCACGTTTGTCAATATTTTTTGTCAAATAAGCACAACCGTGTTATCAGTGTCTGCTGATTATTCGTGCATAAGCAAAGATCCACGGAAGCTTCTCAAAGGCTCATGTATATAATGATCTTATTTTTGACCGATAAGAAGTGAAGAGACTTTCAGTCCGAGAATTGCGGCCTCGCTCTTTGACATGAACATTCCGTCTGTTGTATCAATGAGCTCGGCTCTTTCATATCCCTCAGCAAGCAGTTCTCTGACGAAAGCCTGCATATCGCCGTAGCGCTGTTCGGACATAATATCATGTATTGCAAAAGTGCCGCCTTTTTTGAGTACACGCAGAGTTTCACGGATGAGATCCTGCTTGTTCACTCCCGTAACGTTGTGATACACATAATTACTTGTGACAGCATCAAAGTATTCATCAGGGAAATCAAGCTTGCAGGCATCACCCTGACGGAATTCGGTATTATGTACATTTTCCGCAGCGGAATTATCCTCGCAAAGCTGTCGGCTGAACGAAGCATATTCCTTTCCCCAGCGGTCGATACCTATCATTCTTCCCTGCGGATTTCTCTTTGCACACGCTATGGTAAGAGCACCGCTTCCGCAGCCCACATCAAGTCCTGTACCGCCTTCGGGCAGTGAAATATATTCCGCTGTTCCCTCGACGATGACTTTTGAAAGCTGACGTTCTCCGTTATATGAGAACTTATTGTGTGAATATACGCTCCAGGCCAGTGCCGCACCGCAAGCCAGTGTACCTGCGCCTGCCACTCCTGCCAGTACCATTTTCAGTTTCGGGTCGATCTTAGCACACATCAGTGCCGCTGTGCCAGCTCCAAGCACAACAGTTCCTGCACTCAGCGCAGTGATCATTCCGTTCGGGACCCAGTTTTTATAATTTGCACTCATTAATAACACTCCTTCAGAAAAAATGTGGTTAGTTTTTGCTAACGCAATTATACCACATTCTCCTGCTTTTTGCAAGAATTTTTTATCAAACCATGATAATGCCGTTTTTTCGCATTCTGAGAACCTGTCCACATAGGGTGAATGTACGGATTTTCAGGCATAATTTTATCGGTGACAAGGCAAAAATCCGCCGACGGGCTGTCTCCCTTCAAGGATTTTTAAGGCAACATCGCACAAAGCTTGTGCTGAAGATGCGCCGACAGATTTTTTCGTCAGATTGTATAGAAATTCCGTAGGCATACTATCGTATGTCAAGGGATTTCTGTGCAAGATGACGGAAAATATGTCCGCAGATTCAGTGCAAAGCCGTCAGGCGGGCTTTGTGCGGTGTTGCCTTAAGCTCTTCATCATAGAAAATAGTCTGATCTGTACTGAAAAGTAAAAATATACAATCTGTTATATGCGAATACTATTTCACTACTAGAATAGGTTGCTTTCGTCGAACTGCATATAGAGATATTCCTATTTGTATTAAAAATGCTGATTTTCTTAAATATTAATTACTTTGAAACAATTGTAATGTATAATGATATCGTGGATAATATTTATATTCATTCCGCAAAAATTAAATTATATCGATCTGTATTTCAGGAGGTTACTGAAATGAAAATAAACAAGCTATTATCTGCTGTACTGTCAATAGCATTATGTCTCCCTTCAACAGGATTCACTGCTGAGGCATATGATATCTCTACACCCGAAATATCATACACAAAAAATACCTCAACAATAGCATATGGCAATTGTGGTGCTGAATTGAAGTGGTGGCTGGAGGATAACGGTACACTTACGATCTCAGGAAATGATATTATGACAAGCGCCCCCTGGGATACTTATCGTTCACAAATAAAAAGTGTTATTCTAGATAAAGATATAAAAAATATTTACAAATACGCTTTTTCAAATCTTACTAACTTAACATCTGTTGAATTTAAAGGAAGCTCGATCACAAGTATAGAAGAAGGAGCATTCTCTGGCTGTAGTTCGCTTAAATCTATAAAAATTCCTGATAGTGTAACATATATCGGACAGAAAGCTTTTAATAATTCAGGTTGTTATGAAAATGTCAACGGTGTACATTATATAGGTTCATGGGCAGTTGGCTTCGATAGTGACATTACATCTGTAAGTCTGAGAAGCGGCACAAAAAGGTTAGCTGAAAAAGCATTCTTAAATGCTAAATCCATAAAAACTATCAGTCTTCCGTCTACACTTATCGAAATATCCAACGGTGCATTCAGCGGAACAGGCGTTACTTCTCTTGTGATTCCCGTAAATGTTAAAAAAATCGGTTCAGAGGCATTTAAATTCTGCATTTCTCTTGAAACGCTGACATTAAAAAACGGTATCACTTCCATTGGAATGAGTGCATTTTCAAACTGTAACCGCCTGGAATTGCTCGATGTTCCCGAGAGTGTGACAAGTATGGCTTCATGGACGTTTTATGATTGTACATCTCTGAAAACAATAAAGATACCTAATCCGAAATGTTCAGTCAACCCTGAAACATTCGGATTCAGTACCGCTACATCACTTGTAAGAGATATTTACGCCCCTGTATGTTCTGATGCTGCCAATTATGCAACTAATCCCTATTATTCACAGCATTATGTATATCACAGCATGGACGGAAGCGGTGAGGAAAACGGTATATCATGGAGCTTCACTGTGAAAGACGGAACCCTTTCTTTAACAGGCAGCGGGACTGTTGAGAGTAAGTAATTTGCGTGATTCCACATTCAGCGGATGTACAGCTTTAACAAGCATCAAGCTCCCTGATAAGCTTGAATCGATAGAAATGTTTGCTTTTTCAGATTGTAAGCATTTGGCGAGCATAACCATACCTGAAAATACAACTAAAATAGATGACTACACGTTTAACTCATGCAATAATTTAAGAAGCATTTCTTTTCCTGCATCAATTAAAAGCATATCAAAGATGGCAGTTATAAACACTGAATGGTTCAGCAAACAGAAAAACAATGGTCAGCTTATTATTGTAAACGGTATATTGATCGACGGCTCTTCAGTTACTGACACTTCAATCGTACTGAATGATATTACATCAATAGCCGATTATGCATTTCGGGGCTGCAGTGGTATTACCAAGATAATTATCCCTGAAAGCGTTGAATCAATTGGAAATTATGCATTCAGCAGCTGTACATCTTTGGAGGATGTCGTTATTAATGGTACTCCGAAATATGGAAAAGGTGTTTTTAGTGAATCTGATAATCTGAAAAAAATAGTTGCAAATGATCCGATGTGTACTTATCCTACAGGGATTACTTCCTTTGCTGTTGTATACGGATATTCAGGATCTCCTTTCCAGATGGGCGCAGACGGAAATGAAAATCCATTCGTTTCATTAGGAGAGATGCCAAAAGTTGAGTATTATGATACTACAACTTCAACAACATCATCAACAATAGCTTCAACAACTGTTACAACAACCAAAGATCCCGATACAATATATGTGCAAGTCGGTCAACAGTTAAGATATGAAGAATTAGCAAACAGAGTAAAAATAAAGGAGTATAAAGGTTCATTTCATTGGGTTACGAAGGTAGTTTAAGGACACACTGATGTTATTGACAGCTCATTAAAAGCAATTTCACCGGGAACAGAATACGTTAAAATGACAATATACGATGAAACAGGAAAATATGACCCATATCATACACTCGGAGAAAAAACATTTACTGTTATAGTCACTCCATCTCCGCTTAAATACACCATTGAAACCGAGCGGATAGTATTCGACCTTGAAGGAAGCTATGATTTTGACAGCAAAAAATATATCGCAGATAAGGGAAAAGAGCATCAGATAGATTATACAGCTAAAGACTGTAGTATCAGTTTCAGTATATACACCACTTCCAAAGACAGTCTCAATCTTTATGATGTTATTTCAGTTGATACAAACGGCTTAGTCAAAGCAAAATCGCCTTCAAGTAATTCTGATTGGGCAGGTACATATGCTTTTGGCTATATAAGAGCAACAATCAAATCGAATGAATCTCGTGATCTGGTAGAAACAGTAGATATTCCCGTTGAATACCATCATTCCTATAAATCTTCATCAATAACACCAACGACAACTACTACAACAAGTACGACACAAACAACTACCACCACTACAACAAGTACAACTTCAACAACTACCTCCACTACAAGTACAACTCCAACTACTACCTCCACTACAAGTACAACTCCAACTACTACCTCCACTACAAGTACAACTTCAACAACAACTACGACTACAACGACATCCACAATTACTATAGATACATCGGTTCACGCAGAGTACGACAACTATACAGAGACAATAAAAATATGCGGCGAGGGCGTTCTAACAAAGTATCTGATAGAACATCTTGACTACCACTACTTTCAAGACTGCTTCTTCTGCATAATTAAACTCATCTGTGAACAATGCGGGACTTAAAAACATAATTTTCCACTTAGAGTCACCGTACCAGTCTTCGATTAAATGTATTACAGTAAAACTGCCGATATCAATATAACAGTTAGTTCTCCAATCACCTGAAGAACGGATAGTTATATTGAATCCGTACATCAATTTATTGCTGATATTATCACTTTTTAAAGCTGCAAATGCCATAATAATAGCTTTATGAAGTATCTCATCCTTTGGATATTCCTGAAGTGCAGAGAAGCCCCATTCAGATACTGAGATCTCTTTACAGAAGCTGGCAAGATACTGAGGATCTACAGTTCTATCTGAAAATTTGTTAAGCAGCTTGTACTCTGCATCTGTAATTGTATGAATACCTTCTGATAATGTCATATTCTTTTCCTCCTTAGAATGAACAGTTTTCTTTAAGTATGTGGGTTATACAGGCAAGCTCTCATCCACCTTTTATGCTGCCCCTGTAACTGTCAGCTATAGTAACTATCACTTTCGTTTTTATCAGTGAATGAGAGCTTACTTCAATTCAGCCCCTGACTGATCCGAAGATCAATCAAGCTGAAGCCAGCAATTGTCACCTGGTTCTTCTGTACACTGACTAACGCAGATGATGTTCTCTTTTTCGATCTCAAGTGGCTGATGACCGTTGTTGATTATTTTCATACCATTTCTCCTTTCTCCACTGTATGTTCAAGCATAAGAAGCTCGATCCAGCGGTTTTTTAATTTATTACATGAAAGTGATATATTTCCATTCATTGCGTCGTTCATGCATCCCCCAAGACATATTGGGAGCATCTCACATTCCAGACACTTTGCAGGATGACGAAAGAGCAGATACTGCATATCCTGCTGGTTGTTGTAAAGGCCGTCATATACTGTTCCTACTATACGTTCTGGTTTGCCGAAGAAGTGCTCACAGCGGTATAATTCTCCGTCAGGACCTATACAGAAGTTCTTTCTACATACTGTAGGACAGGTTGTGTATCTTCTTGCAGGAGGAATGTAGCAAAAGCTCTCAGCAGAGAACTTCTCTCTGAAGAGCTTCATATATTCTTCCTGTGCGTCGAGAAAACGTCCATGAGCATCTGCTTCAGTTTCAGCATCGGAACAGGTGTAGTCTCTGATATGTGCTATGTATATCTTGATCTTTCTGTCAAGTCCACAATCCTTCAGAAAGAAACTGGTCAATTCAACTGCATCTGTTACATCATCATCAATATTGATTCTTACTGTGATGGGGATGATATCGGCACAGTTGCAGATATTGCTGACAGTTGCATCGAAGTCTTCTGACGAAGCTCTCTTCTTTTTAACATATACATCTTTTGTTCCGTCAAATGACAGCTGCACAGAACAGACATTTAATTTTTTTAACATTGATGCTGTATCAGGATCAAGAAATCTTCCGTTTGTGACAATTGAGGCAGTATACTTTACTCCCCTTTTTTCACAGTACCCCATTAAGGTGTTACTTATTTCCTTAATAATGCTTTTATACAGAAGAGGTTCACCGCCAAACCAGTTTACCTTAATGATCTTCAGCATCGGATTGTTTTCAGCGGAGTTTATTATAAAACTGCATACCTTATCAATAGTTTCATCTGACATTTTTTTATAGACGAAGCGATCTTTCTCAAAACAATATACGCAATCATAGTTACATTCGAATCCTGGAGCGATTGTAAAGTACATAGCTTCGGGGTTATGCTGAAGCATAACGGATTTTTCGTCAATAAGTACTTTATTAAGCTCATTGATGCCTTTATCAATGATACATCCGTTATCATACAATGTATCAAAATAAGGTAAATCGGGGGCAGGAAACTGTGTGTTTTTTAAACAGGCTGCTTCAGAGTTGGTGAGTTCAATCAATGCGTCACTGAAAGTGTTCCACAGATAATCCTTACCATCACTGTGAAAAAGCACATTATAGCGTGAAAATTTGAATGCGTTCTTCATAGTTTTTTCTCCTTTTACTTATTATTACATACCCTTAACGAGTATGCATTGGCTTTGGCTTTGAAGTCTTCATAATATTTTCTTCTAGGATCTTTCTTAATATAATATTCGATTATGATAAGCATATCATCATCGAGGAAGCAAAGCAGACGAAGCTGCTGCTTTACGATAACCGTTTTGAATATGAAGAAGAATTTACCGTTTACAACGAATCTCTTATGTATGAGATAGTCATCCACATGAAGTTTTTTGATATCAACATTTTGGTAGTTATCAAGATGCTCAGAGAGTCTTTTTGCCGCAATTTCGATCACATTTTTTTCAGACTTCTGTATCTTGCAATCTTTTTTCAACTTCATTTTACACCCTCCTCATAATTAATGTGTCCTCAATAACCGCCGCAAGGCGGTTATTGTCCCGAACTGTGTTAGGGGTGCACAAATTCCTTTTATGTTAGAGAATTTGCGCATCACATTTTTTAGTTATTGAGCAGACATTAATTATCGTTTCTACGCTTGTGATATAAGGATCATAAAAAACCTGACAGCTTATCCTTTGGGTCTTTTATATGACCTTGTCTGCGGAGCAAATCGATACCTTCAATGATCTTCCTCAGCTTTTGGGTATTTTTTCCGGAATGTATGATATCAGTCAGGATAACATAAGCCCATTCAGGAAGCGATTCTCCATCTTCTATGCAATGTTTCATTCTGTCATATGCTGAAGCATTACATAACGAAACAATGTAAGGAGATACAATGAATAGTTTATCGTCTATGTATTCTCTTTGTTCCTTTGTAATAGTGGTAACCAGTTCAATTCCTTTTTCAGTCTCATGGTAACCGGCTCCTGTTATAGCTGCCAGCTCTTCGGCTTCATCTCTGGAATTATCCTTTAACAGAAAAGAATAACTGTTGCTGCCTTTCATTGCAGCCTTCAGATAGCCTTCATAGTAATCATGAAGAGAATTTAATAAAGCTATTTCCATGATTTTCTCCTTGTGTCGTTGTTTCTGATTATTATTATACACGGAAAGCAGTACTTTGTAAACAGTGTTTACAAAGATAACTGAGTTACCTATCATATTACTATATATTGCATAATTTAATGATGTTTTTACAAAGATTTTTATCTATATATTATGATTTTTCGCCATCAGCAATTATGCTTGGTACCCGCAGTTACTTTTTCCAATTCCATTATTTTTTGAAAGTGTATACTATGTCAGAACGAAGTGCAGTGAATCATTGACTAAATTATTATGAAATGGTATACTGATATAAAAACAGTTCGTTTGTTGTTATAGGAGGTAAAAATGGAAAATCAAATTGAAAATTCTAATTATTCCTGCGCCCAACTTATATTTGAGCTTGAAAAAGCAATTGAAGATGGCAGCGAATTGAAAACTTCTGAGAAATTCGGCGTTAGGTTTCTTAACAGTCTTTTTAATACTGATGACATTAAATTTTCTCCCCCTAAAAGCGAGTATTCAATAAACAAAAAAGATATTCATTATTGGAGAAAACAAAATGCTGATGAAGAAATAGCAGAATATTTTGATAAAAAGAAGCAGCCTGCTACTCCATCAACAAAGAAAACCATAATTGGATTTATATTTTTCTATAAACAAAGTAAAAAAATAACTTCACTGAATACCGATGGTTTAGTAAAACTGTTCACTGAAAACGACGCAAGGATCAAGCAATTCCAGAATTTTCTATATTCAAAAGGCTTTAAAATGGGAAATGACCCATCACCTGAAGAGGTGATCAATTTCATAAAGGCATATCTTGCAGAATTAGTAAAAATAATTGAATCCAAGATAGATAATGTAGATTATAAAATTACCGAACTTTCTCAGTTAGCAGAATTAATACCTCCATCATCTGATGTCTGTGTTCCGATAGTTAATCGGTTCAGATACGATTCCAATCAAGTCAAATTTTTTGGAAGAAAAGATGAAATAAATGTTCTGGAAAAAATGTGCGGAAATCAAATGCCATTTCTCTGGATAGGCATCAGCGGAAGAGGCGGAATGGGAAAATCCAGATTGGTCTATGAGACTTGTTTGCGCTTTGAAAAATATAAAGAAAATAAAGAGAGTAAATGGTTGGTTATAAGGCCATCGCATTCAAGCTTTACCATTGATTCAGTAATCAAAAAAATACAGTCAAGCAACCAAAATGTCCTTATATGCTTTGATTATGTTAAATTCAACACTGATAAAATACTTGATCTTATAGTTTGGCTGATAGAAAATCCATTTGAAAAACGTAAAATAAGAATGATCCTTATAGAAAGAGATAGTTCTGATTTTGAATCATTCAATTGTTTTGACACTGAGGACTACAGATTCAAGGAGATTCCTGAGAATATTGCATCATCAGACGGTTTGTCTATTGAAATAAAGCCATTTTCAGAAAGTGATAAATCAAATTATTACAAAATGATCATAAGCGACTATATTTCAAAGGATAAGTGGCATTGGCCTGATTCTGACGAAGTCGTCACTATATACGAAAAATTCAAAGAACTGGATCCATTGTTAATGAGACCACTGTTTGCTTTGTTTACAGCTGACGCCTGGGCATCGGGACATGATCTGAAACAATGGGATAAAGAATCCGCACTCAGGTACTTCCTGAACAAAGAGCAACAATACATAAGGAGACTTTTAAATATTTATTTCAAAGAAAACAAACTAAAAGCTGAAAAGTATTATAATGCTATAATATTTATTATCGGCCTGGCTACATATTTCGGAGGCATTTCTTTATCCGAGCATTCACAGTTTATCGAACAGGAAACAGGTATAGACATAAATGACGAGTACCTGCGCAGATTATTGTCAGAAAGTGGTTATCTTTCTGAGAAAGATAAGATAATAGCTGTTGAACCTGATCTTATCGGCGAGTTCTCATTAATTGAACTTTTTGATTCTATAACAGAAAAAGAAATTAACCGTTTTGCAGATTATTTAATCAACTATGACATTAAATCTTACATCGATTATACTCAAAAAATAGTTGATGATTATGAAAAGATTTTCTTCTCAAAAGAATGGAGCAACATTCTTAGCAACATATCATTTCCTTCAAATATCCATTGTATACGGCACGATCTCTTCAAGGGCTGTACATTTCTTAAAAACATCAGACTCCACGGTCAGATATATGAGATAGAAGACAAAGCGTTTCAGAATGCAACAAATCTTGAAAAGATCGTGATCCCTTCATCTGTAGAAGAGATAGGAATATGTGCTTTCCGTGGCTGCACTGCATTGAAAGAAGTTATCAACGAAAACGGCAGATGCGACTCGTCATCCATCATCAGGATAAACGAAATGGCTTTCAGGGAATGTGAATCATTGGAATCTATTCATCTCCCATCATCGGTTCAGCATATAGGTCAAGCAGCGTTTATCAGATGCAAAAGCCTGAAAAAAATACAACTACCGAGAAAACTGAAAAAAATAGAGCCAAGATGTTTTTTCGGATGCACTTCTCTCAAAAAATGCACTATTCCTGATTCAATAGAATATATTGGTGCATCGGCTTTCAATTCAAGCGGTCTTGAAATGGTAGAACTCCCCCTCAATCTGAATCATATCGGAAACGCTTGTTTTATGGATTGCGTTTCATTGAAAGAAGTTGCAGCCCGAACAGCATCAGGAATGATCATCGGAGCTGATTGCTTTAAGAATTGCAGTTCGCTTGAAACTATAGATCTTTCTAACGCTGTCAGGATCGGAAATTCTTCATTCTATAACTGCACGAATTTAAAAAATATTATTATTGGTAATGCAAATAAAAATATCGGTGACGAAGTATTCATGAATTGCAGTTCACTGGAAAATATCGATTTGTCAAAAACGAAGATTACCGACATACCTGAGAACGCTTTCAAAAACTGCACCTCGTTGAAAAATCTGGATTTACCTTCTAAGCTTATCAGGATTGGCAATAAAGCACTGTCCAACTGCATTGGTCTTGAAGAACTGAATATTCCAGATACACTGGAAGAGATTGAGGAAGGAGCGTTCTATAACTGTACGGCTCTCGAACACACGAAACTTCCGAGGTCACTGAAACACATAAGGGCAAAAGCATTTTGCAGTTGTTCTAAGATCAAGGCCGAATGTTTCAGTCAGCTCGATCTGAATATAACTACGGAAATATGCGGATTTTTATTAAAAGCAATAGATAACAATATCATAAAAATCATTACAGCTGACGAGTCGGCTAAGAAAATAGTTCTGCCCAATACCGTTAAAGGCCTTTGCGATAATGTTTTTAGTAATTTTCAGGCTCTCAAAACTATTGTTTTTTCAAAAAGCCTGAACCGGATCGGCGAATCTGCATTTGTGAACTGTATCAACCTGAGAAGAGTGATACTGAACGGCAGCAGAATAAGCAATATAGGTAAAAATGCATTTGCAGGATGTTCGGCTCTTAAAGAATTCGTTGGCAAGCTGTACATAAAAGAACTGAAAGAAGGAACGTTCAAGAACTGTTCTGAGTTAGTTCATTTGAATACATCCCAAAATATAACTAGGATAGATGAAAACGCATTGCTTAATTGCGATAATATGATCATCAACTCAAGAAACAGTATTTCGTCAAGGCACATCGAAAAAAGTGTTTTATATGAGAGCTTGAAAAGAGGCATCCTATTTGTATCCGATCATAACAACAAACGAATCAAAACAACTGATTATCCATCCAAAGACGGTTTTGTTTTTAAAAAAATAACCCAGAAAGACTTGTTATTCCTCGATACTTATAAAACCAGTGAAGAAGTCATCATTCCTGAAAATTGTATCGGGATAAAAGAAAACGCTTTTAATGGCAATCGTTGCATCAAAAAAATAAAAATACCTGATTGGATCAAAAAACTTCCTTCCGGAGTCTTTGCTAACTGTAAATCATTAACTGAAGTAAGACTGAATAAATGATAGATTGTCAAGTCAAGTGCAACAAAATCACTGAAAAAACTTTTTAAGCACCTCATAGGGAGTAAGGAAATTCAGACGTTTTCTTGGACGATTGTTGATCATATCAACGACGTGCTGCAGAT
>Ga0255346_1002401_pt1 | contig 23770 bp, 23 predicted proteins | sample wastewater_treat_FD_194410 | JGI IMG/M metagenome (GOLD analysis project Ga0255346, IMG submission 194410) | Wastewater microbial communities from Lulu Island WWTP, Vancouver, Canada - plant22 | ecosystem: Engineered > WWTP > Wastewater > Unclassified | place: Canada: Vancouver, British Columbia... | reverse complement strand
TGGTATTTATTTTCCGTGGGATTTCCGTAAGATTTCCGTGGGAAATCCGTGGGATTTAAATTTTCTAAATTTTTCTCTTTTGGTTTTTCTTTTTCTGGTTGTAAGTTGTATAGCTGCGATAGTTTGTTGTAAGTATTTTGAAACTTTGTTATTTTTAAGATAAAATAAAGCAATGGAATTTGAAATCTCGCAAAAAACCAAAGAATTATTAGATTCTCTTGATAAAATTTTTAATAAAAAACCACAGGAAGAAGTTTTAAATCCCGTGGTAGTGAGCCGCTTAACTAACGGCTTAGAATTTTTTTATGAAAAAGTAAGAAATACTTTAGATTATCGAGAGGAAAACTTATGGTTTAAAAATGCTGTTTTAAGATTCTTAAAAAGAAAACTTTTAAATTTATTTGCTGGCGAAGAAATCGGTTTGGAATTAATTCAAGAATTAATTAGGGGCAGGTATTTAGAAAATGGGGTTTATTCTGAAAACAAAGCAAAAATCATTGATAACGTTTTACAAAAATACGTTAAAGCTTTAGAAATCTTAGAAGAAAAATCTAATTTGAATAATAAAGAAATCCAGGAAATAGAAAATTGGTTTTTGGGAATTGCTTCTTTGGAAATTACTGAAATTTTTATTAATAACGACTTGGATCGTAGTTTAATAAATTATTTTTATGAAACATTAAAAGATAAAATAGAAATTCCAGAAAATTTAGATCCCAATATCTTTTCTCAACAACTTTATTTATCAATTTATCGCCATTTTTTGAAAGCTGATACAGAAATGGAAAATTTTGAACTTTTTAAACTAAATTGTCCTGAGTGGTTTTCTAATTCAATAGTTGATTTCGAAAATTTTGCTTTAAATCTTTCTGAAATAAAAAATCAGTTTAAATTAATTACTGACGATCCTTTAAGAAAAAGTTTAGACAACTTGATAAGAAGAAAAATTATTCTTCTAAATCTTTTAAAAGATTTAGTTATCAATAATCAAGAAAATATAGAAGAAATTTTAACTAACCCCGAAACTTTAGAAGAAAAATTAAAAATTCTTTATGAACAAAAATATAAAAAAGCCAAAGATAAATTAAAGACCTCGGCTATTAGGGAGTTGATTTTTATTGCAGTTATTAATATTTTAGTTCTATTTCTTATAGAAATTCCTTATCAGAATCTTACAAGTGGCGGAATTAATTATCCTCCAATAGTTATTAATTTATTAATTCCACCTTTAGTTTTACTTATCTCAACTATTTATGCCAAATTTCCAAGCGAAGAACGAAATTTTCTAAAAATCTTAATTGATTTTGAAAAAATGATTAGGCCCAATTCTTCCGATATAGCTGTTTTAAAAATTCCACCGGAAAGAACTTTACCTAGTCAAATAGCAATTGGGGTAATATATGTTTTAGACGTTTTGCTTGTTAGTTTTTTATTTTATCAATTATTTGTTAACATTTTCAATTATAATATTATTGATCTAGTTATTTTTATTTTATTTTTAAGCATTGTTAGCTTTTTTGCTTTTAGATTAAGAAATACCTCCATTACTTCTTTAGCGATTGAAGAAAAAGAAAGCGTTATTTCTGTTCTGATTGAATTTATTTTTTTCCCAATCATTGAAATTGGTAAACTGCTTTCAAAAATTTTTTCTTCAATAAACGTTACAACTTTTGTTTTTGATTTTTTTATAGAAACTCCCTTTAAAACAGTGATTGAAATTTTAGAAGAATGGTTTTCATTTTTAAAAGAAAGAAAGTAGAATTTTTAATCAATGATTGATAAATTTCCAAAAAGTTTTTTATGGGGCAGTGCAACTTCTGGTTATCAAATAGAGGGTGATAGCTTTTTTTCTGATTGGCACGAAATGTTGGACAAAAAACAAGCTAATGTTTTGTGCGGCAAAGGAACAAATTTTTGGCAAGATTACAAAACCTATATTGCTTTGATGAAAGAAGCAAAACTTAATTCTTTTAGAATGTCAATTGAATGGTCCAGAATTAATCCTCAAGAAAACAATTATTCTCAAAAAGCTTTAAATCGCTATAAAGAAATTATTTATTCTTTAAAAGAAAATGGAATTGAACCAATAATTACTTTATGGCACTTTACTTTACCCTATTGGTTTTCTCAAAAAGGAGGATTTTTAAATAAAAATGCTAGTGATTATTTTTTAACTTATGTTGAAAAGGTAAAAGCTGAATTTAATGATCTAATTAATTATTATTTAGTTTTTAATGAACCAACTGTTTATCTTTTAAAGGGTTATCTTTCTGGCGATTGGCCACCTTTTTATAAAAATCGACTTTTTTCTTTTATAAAAATAAGAAAAAAATTAGCTAAAATTTATCTAAACTCTTATGATATTTTAAAAGATAAAAATAGTCAAATATCTATAGCGGCAAATTTGTCTTTTAATGAGGTGGAGAATAAATTTAATCCCTTAAATTATCTGGCTTATTTAATTTTAGAACAAAATTCGGATTTAAGTATTTTAGATAAAATCAAAAATAAACTCGATTTTATCGGTTTAAATTATTATTTTAGACAACCGGTTGATATTAATCTCTTTAATTTAAAAGAGTCTTTTACTCGTCAAGAAAAAAATAAAGAATATTCTGATTTAGGCTGGGAAATTTACCCTGAAGGAATTTATAAATTAGCTACCAAGCTTTATAAAAAATTTCAAAAACCAATTTTAATAACCGAAAACGGCTTAGCTGATAAAAACGATTCCTTAAGAAGCGAGTTTTTGAAAGAGCATATCGAGTATTTATTTAAAGCCTACCAAGAAGGAGTTCCAATTTTAGGGTATCTTCACTGGTCTTTAATGGATAATTGCGAATGGGATAAGGGGAAAGAACCACGATTTGGTTTAATCGAAGTTGATTATCAGAATAAAACCATTAAACCTCGAGAAAGTTTTTATTTTTATAAAAAATTAATAGAAAGTTATACTTCTAAAATTTAAATTATTTTTTAGAAGTTTTTGATTTTTTAACTGGTAAAATATCTTTTTGAAAATCTAAAACTTTATCAATAATTCCGTATTCTTTTGACTCGATAGCTGACAGATAATAATCACGATCAGTATCTTTTTCTATTTTTTCAATCGGTTGGTTAGTATTTTCTGCTAAAATTTTGTTTAAACGACTTTTTAATCTAGCAATCTGTTTGCTAGCTATTTCAATATCAGTTGCTTGCCCAGAAATTCCTTCAGCCATTAATTGGTGAATCAAAATTTCGGAATTAGGTAAAGCAAATCTTTTTCCTTTGGTTCCAGAAGACAACAAAACCGCTGCTCCTGAAGCTGCCATTCCAATACAAATTGTTTGAACATCGGGTTTAATTAATTTCATAGCATCGTAAATTGCCAAGGTTCCGGGAACTGAACCACCGGGAGAGTTAATATAAAACTTAACATCTTTTTCAGGATTATTATATTCTAAATAAAGCAACTGAGCAATAATTAAATTAGCAATTTCATCGGTTATTGGACCCCCTAAAAAAATTATTCCTTCTTGCAATAATCTTGAAAAAATATCAAAAGCTCGTTCTCCATAAGGAGTTTTATCTATTACCATTGGAACTAATTGATCAAATTCTTTTTGTTTTTTTAAAAATTCCTCAAAAGATTTATTCATGTTTTTTAAATTTTTTTAATTTTCAATTAATTTTTCTAAAAATTCAGTAACCTTTTGGTTGGTTAAAATACTTTTAATATAAATTTTTAACTCCTGTTCATCAATATTATTTTTAGCTTGTTCTATTTTTGAAAATTGAAGTAAATATTTATTAACCTCCTTTTCAATTTCTTCTTCTGATGGTTCAATTTGTTCTTCTTGAGCTATTTTTCTTAAAATCAATTCAATTTTTATTCGTTCGATTGCTCGATCTTTAAATTCAATTCTTAAATCATCTTCGGTTTTATTAATTTGCTTCAAATACATATTCCAATCTAAATTATTCTTGTTAACTGAGTTTCTTAATTCTTCAATCATTATTGCTATTTCTCGATCTATTAAAACTGGCGGCAGATCAATAGAAATAATTTTCGCCAATTCTTTTAAAATTAAAACCCTAAATCTTTCCTCTTCCTCATTTTTCTTTTCTTCTAATAAACCAGTTTTAAGACTTTCTTTTAAATCGACTAGGGATTTAAAAGAACCAAGCCCTTTAGCAAATTCGTCATTTAAAATCGGAGAGATCGCATTATACACTTCTTTAATCTTAATTTCAAAATCAACATTTTTGCCAGCTAAATCTTTACTCCAATAATCACTAGGTACTTCAACTGAAAAATTTTTAGTGTCGCCCTCCTTTAAACCTAAAATATTTTTTTCAAAATCCTCGAAAACCTGTTTTTCGCCAGTTATAAATTCAAAATCTTTTTGGCTATCAATTATTAAACCATCTTCTTTAATGTCAAAATCTAATTTAACCTTATCGCCAATTTTAATTTCAGAATTAGATTTTTCATAATTAGTTCTAGATTTTAAAAGCCAGTTTAGAGATTCTTCGATTTCTTGTTCTTCAACATTTACTTCTTTTTTCTGATTTTTTAGATGTTTAATTTTTTCTTGATAATTATCTAAATCTATTTCTGGAATTACATAAAAAGTAGCTTTAAAAGAAAATTCGTTATTAGGAGCTAATTTTAAAACTTCTATATCTGGGCTAGTTAAAGGTTCTAAATTACTAGAAGAGATATAATCAAGATAATTCTTGGTCGCAGCTAACTTAGCAGCTTTTTCGTAAATATCAAATTCTTTAATATTTTTAATAGCTAATTCTTTAGGCGCTTTGCCTTTTCTAAAACCTGGCAGTTCCACTTCTTTGATTAATTCTTCAGTAGCTTCATCAATAAATTTTTTAAATTCTTCGAAGTCCAAAGAAATTATTAATTCTTTTTTAGAGTTTTCTAAATTTTTTATTTCTTGTTTCATTAAATTAAAGTGATGTTTTTAATTAAATCATCAGTTTCTAATTTCATTATTTTTACTCCTTGGCTGGTTCTTTTAAGAATTGGCAAAGTGTCTAGACTAATTCTAATGGTTTGACCAAACTGAGAAATAGCTAACATTTCTTCTTCGTTTCTAATAATTTTAATTTTAGACAAATGCTTAGTTTTATCAGTTAATTTCATTATTTTTATTCCAACCCCGCCTCTTTTTTGGTTTTTGATTTCTTTTAAAGAAACTATCTTGGCATAACCTCCAGCAGCAACAATCAATAGTTTTTGGGTTTTATAATCAGAAACAACTTCCATAGTTAATAGTTCGTCATTATTTTTTAAATTAATCCCCTTAACTCCTGCGCTATTTCTACCCAAAGGCCTTAAATCACTTTCTTTAAATTTAATAATCATTCCATTTTTAGTTGCTAAAAGTATTTCATCTTTACCAGAAGTAAAATTAGCAGAGATAAGACTGTCGTCTTTTTTAATATTAATAACTCTTATACCGCTTCTAATTTTAGAAATCAAATCAATTAGTTTTATTTTTTTTATTAAACCCTTTTTAGTAGCTAATACCAAATAACTAAATTCGCTTTTATTATCTTGGCTAAAAGAAATAATTGACACAATTTTTTCCTGAGAAGCTAAATTTAAAAAGTTATTAATATGTTTTCCACGATTAGTTCTTAAAGCCAAAGGAATCTCATAGGTTTTTAAATAATAAATTTTACCTAAATTGCTAAATAACATTAAAAGACTGCGATTATTAGAAGCAATAATTTCTTTTGTTTGATCTTCTTTTTGATAGCTAATAATTCCTTTGCCGCCTCTTTTTTGTAGCTTAAATGTTTCGGGTTTTAATCTTCTTAGATAGTCATTTTGAGACAAAGTAACAATTGAAATTTCATCTGGAACAAGTTCTTCTTCATTTATTTGGGTAAGTTGTTCTTTAATGATTTGAGTTCTTCTGGGATCCTGATATTTTTGTTTTATCTCATCTAATTCTTTGATAATTATTTCTTTAACTTTCTGGGGATTTTTTAAAATCTCGGATAATTCTTTTTCTAGTTGTTGTTTTTCTTTTAACTCATCGTGAATTTTTTGTCTTTCAAGTCTTGCCAGGCTTTCTAATTTAATTATTAAAATCGCTTCTGCCTGCTTAGCTGTTAATTTAAATTTGGTCATTAAAGAATTTTTAGCTGATTCTCTGTCTTTAGAAGATCTAATAGTGCTGATTATTTCATCCAAATGATCTAAAGCTTTAACTAAACCTAATAAAATATGAATTCTTTCTTTGGTTTTTTCTAAATCAAATTTGGTTCTATTAATTATAACTTGTTCGCGATGAGTTAGGAATTCTTCTAAGATTTCTTTTAAAGACAAAGTTTTTGGTTGAATTCCCCCTACTAAAGCTAACATATTGAAATGATATTTTTTCTCCAAATCAGTATATTTATAAAGCTGATTTAAAATTCTAGTTGGATTAACATTGGGTTTTAATTCAACTACAATTCTTAAACCTTCTTTATCTGATTCATCTCTAATATCTTTTATTCCTTCAATTTTTTTATTTTCAACAAGATTAGCTATTGCCAAAACCAAATTTGCTTTATTAACTTCGTAGGGAATTTCAGTTATCACAATATTAAACTCGTCTTTATCTTTTTTTCTATTTTCGATTTCAGCTTTTCCCCTAATAACTATTGAGCCTTTGCCAGTAGAATAAGCAGTTAACAAATCTTGCTGGTTATAAATGATCCCTCCAGTTGGAAAGTCTGGTCCTTTAATAAATTTTAATAAATCTTCAATTCCTTTTTGGGGATTATTAACTAAAAACTTTAAAGCTTCTATAATTTCTGATAAATTATGGGGGGGAATATTAGTAGCCATTCCAACAGCGATCCCAGTTGTACCATTTAATAATAAAGTTGGTATTTTAGTTGGTAAAACACTTGGTTCTAATCTAGTATTATCGTAATTATTTACAAAATTTACTGTATTTTTTTCCAAATCTTGCATCATTTCTTCTGCAATTTTTGATAATTTTGCCTCAGTATATCTCTCAGCTGCTGGTGGATCCCCATCGACACTCCCAAAATTTCCTTGACCCATAATTAATGGATAACGCAAAGAAAAAGGCTGAGCCATTCTTACTAAAGCCTCATAAACGGCAGCGTCTCCATGGGGATGGTATTTTCCCAAAGTATCTCCTACAATTCTAGCTGATTTTACGGTTTTAGAATTATAGCGAAGTCCCGATTCATACATTGAATAAAGAATTCTGCGCTGGACTGGTTTTAAACCATCTCTAACATCAGGAATAGCTCTGGAAATAATAACCGATAAAGCATAAGCTAAATATGAGTCTTTCATTTCTTGAGTAATTTCGGTCTGTTCTATTTTCTCAATATTTTGAGATTCTTTTGATTGTTGTTTTTTAGTCATTTTTTATTCTGCTATTGGTAAAGTAATCGGATTTGTTTCTTGGGGCAAGGGTTTAAATTCAGGATAATCATTAAATTTAATAAAATTCAAAAAATTTTTTGATAAATTAGAAAAACCGTTATTTTTAGTAGAACTGTTTAAATTATCAAAAGCTTTATTAACGCTTTCTTTTAAATTGGAAAAAGAGCTATTAATAAATCGGATAGCTCTATTTCCTAATTTTTGCGATTCAAAATCTTGACCAGTTAAAATTGGTTTTAAAGACAAACTGGTTATAAAAATAACAAAAACTATTGCAATAATCAAGACTACCTTAGAAATTAATTCCTTGGTTTCTTTTGGTTTATTTCTTAAATCTTCAAAAAATTTATTCATTAAGATTTTAAAATTATAATTTTTTGTTCGTTAATACTCAAATCGCTTTTTTTAATATTCAGTTTATCTAGAGTTTCTGCTTTCAAAGAAATTTCTTTTATAAAATTATCAATTGCTTCATTTTTGGTTTTTTGATTATTCGCTAAATTTATTGGAATAATAATTTTGGGTTCTAAACTATTAATTACTGAAATTGCTTCTTTAGCTTCTAACGCTTCTTTGCCAATTGGAACAATTAAAATATCAATTTCTGAAATCTTTGAAAGAGTATCTTGGGTTAATTTAGAATTTTTAAAAACCCCTAAATTTAAAAGGTTTATTCCTTCTGCTTTTATTTCAAAAATTGTATTTGAAAAATCTGAATAAAAATCAGCTAATCCTTTAATAAAAATATCTTTTACTTCATATTCTCCAGGCTCTTTTAAAATCAAAGGGTTCCCTTCAAAAATTTTAAAATTATTAAATTTTTTATCATCTTTACTAATAAGACAAATATCTGCTTTAAATTTAGGAACTCTTTCAATTTTAAGTTCTTCGTCTTTGGAAAAAGGATTTAAAGCTAAAGTTGCATTCTTGGTTTCAATTTTAAAATATGCTAAGCCGTAATAATTAATTACCATATTTTTTATTTTTATTCAATGAAATTTTTTTCTTATTAATTTCAAAAAGTTTTTTATTTCTGAATTTGCTGCTTGTGCGATAAGCTGGTTTACCCGTCCTACTACCAACTTTACTATAGTTTTTCATATTACTATGATATAATTTTTTATTAAATTAGTCCAGTGGGCGATTAGCTCAGTTGGTTAGAGCGCTTGCTTTACACGCAAGAGGTCTGAGGTTCGAGCCCTCAATCGCCCACCAAAATTAAATATCTTGACAATCAAATTTTTTCTTTATACAATAAAGCTATTAATTAATATTAATAACGGTCGAAAAAATTTAATTTTAAAAATATGAATTTAAATTTCGAAAAAATTCAAAAAATAGGCTCAATTTTTTCAATAATAGTTTTGTGTTTAATTACTCTTTCTTCTAGTTTAACTGCCTATGGGCAAACTACAACATATACAACACTACCAGAATCTCCTGTAGATAGCGTAACTGATATTTTAAATGTCTTAAACTTTATAGTTAATGTTATCTTTTCAGTACTAATTATTGTTGCAGTTATAATATTTTTAATAGCAGCTTTTACTTATATTACTGCCCAAGGAGATACAACTAAAACTGGAAAGGCTAGTAAAATGCTTATGTATGCAGCAATTGGTTTAGGAGTAGCACTTCTTGCTCGCGGAATAGAAGCTATAATTACAGGCATTCTTAAGACAACAGTTTAGTGGAATTTAATAAATTCTGTATATTTATAAATTAAAACAAAACAAGCTCTTGGGCTTGTTTTGTTTTTTAAAAAATAATAAAATTTAAAAAGTCGGAGTGGCGGAATTGGTAGACGCGTCAGGTTTAGGACCTGATGGATTAAATCCGTGGGAGTTCGACTCTCCCCTCCGACACCACCCCCCATAGCTCAATTGGCAGAGCAGCTGCCTCTTAAGCAGTTGGTTGGAGGTTCGAATCCTCCTGGGGGGACAAAAAATCTTAATAATATTTGATTTTTTCAATAATTTATTTTATTATTAGTTCCATAAATATGTATCAAATTTTAGACAAAATTAAAAAAGAAATTCCAAAGGTTGGTTCAACTCTTACTGGTAAAGTCATTTTAAAAGAAAAAAGACGTTTATTTGTTGATTTAGAAAACATTGGTACTGGAGTAATTCTTGGTAAAGAATTTTTAGAAGCTTTTGATAAAATCAAAAATTTAAAAATAGGAGATGAAATAGTTGTTAAAATAATTGGAGCGGTTAATGAAGATGGGTTTTGGGAATTATCTTTAAATAAAAACGATCGTGAAGCAAATTGGCAAAAACTAAAGGAATTAAAAGAATCAAAAGAAATTTTAACCTTACAAGTTTCAGGAGCTAACCAAGGAGGGTTATTATTACAATACGAAGGAATTGAAGGATTTCTACCTGTTTCTCAATTATCATTTGATCATTATCCAAGAATTGAAGGCGGAGATAAAATAAAAATTTTAGAAGAACTAAGAAAATTAGTTGGTCAAGAAGTAAAAGTTAGGATTTTAGATATTGATGAAAATTCTGAAAAACTTATTTTTTCAGAAAAAGAAGCTCAGGAAGAAAAACTATTAGAAGAAATCTCTAAATATAAGGTAGGTGATATAGTTGATGGAGTTATCTCTGGTTTAGCAGATTTTGGAGCATTTTTTAGATTCAAAGATTCTTCGCTTGAAGGCTTAATCCATGTTTCGGAGATAACTCACAAGCATTTAACTAATCCTGCTGAGTATTTAAAAGTAAATCAAGAAGTTAAGGCTAAAATTGTAAATATCAATAGCGACAGGATATTTTTATCTTTAAAAGCTTTAGAGCCAGATCCTTGGTTTGAAGCTGTAAAAAATTATCAAAAAGACAAGGTTTATACTGGAAAAGTAATTAAGATAACTCCTGCTGGAGCGCTGGTTAATTTCGATGACGAAATTTATGGTTTGTGTCATATTTCTCAATTCAATGATGATTTTGAACAATTAAAACAAAAATTGGAACCAAATCAAAGTTATAAATTTTCAGTTTTAGATATAGATGATCGAGATAAAAAACTAATTTTAGGATTCGCTGGCAAAATTTAAAAAACTTAATTGAATTTATAAAAAATAAAAATAGGCAATTAATTGCCTATTTTTATTTTCATCTTGTAGTTTATTTAATCAATTCCTTAAACTCTTTCGAGGGTCTGAATTTAACAACTCTACTAGCAGCAATGTTGATCTTTTCTTTGGTTTTAGGGTTTATTCCAATTCTAGCTTTTCTAACACCTGATTTGAATATTCCTAACCCCGCCAAATTAACATTCTCTCCTTTTTTAACTGCGCTTTTTATTTCGGAAATTAAGGTATCAACCATTTCTTCAGCCTTCTTCTTAGTTATCTCGAATTTCTCAGCTAAAATATCAACAATTTGTGATTTGTTCATATATTTAATTAATCTTAATTAATATTATAATAGCATAAAATATCTATTTTTTCAAATTTCAAGGTTTTGATAATGCCTGATTTCTTTTAAAGAACCACTAGAAAATTCTAAGGCTATTAAATCTATTCTTAAGTCTTTATATTTTAAATCTTTAATTTTCAAAAAATAATTAAAAGTTTTAATAATTTTGTTAAGTTTTTCTTTTGTAAAATGCTGTTCTGGATAAAAATCTTCGCTACTGGTCAATGCTTTGACCTCAACAGCAATAATTGTTTTTCCTTTTTGACAAACAATATCAAGTTCTCCAAATTTGGTTCTAAAATTCCTTTCTAAGATTTTATAATGATTTTTTAAAAGGTGCTTAGTAGCTTCATCTTCTGCTAATTTTCCTAAATTCATAACAAAAATTATTTTAGCTTTATAAAATTTAATCCGGAGCGGGATACGAGAATCGAACTCGCACCTCCACCTTGGAAGGGTGGCATACTACCATTGTACTAATCCCGCCTAAATATTTTTATAGCACAACTATTAATTATCTTCAACAAAATATCTAGCTCCAATAGCTCCGGCAAATTTAATGTTTTTTTGTTTAATAATTTTTAAATTTTTCTTGGCATAAGGAGATAAAATTAGATCCTTAGCTGTTTTTTTAGTATTAGAAATAAATAAAGGCCAAGCATGAGACAATCCTCCGCCAATTAAAAACAATTCTGGTTCTAATAAATTACCAAGATTACCAATTATAATTCCTAAATTTTTCCCAAATTCCTGCCATAATTTTTGATGATTTTTATCTTTTCCTCTTGCTAAAATTTCACTTTGTAAAGGATCTATTTTTTTGTTTTTAAAAAATTTTTCAGAACAGAATTGTTCAACATTTAATAAACCCCGATTATCTAAAATCATCATTCCAATTTCATAAGCGCTATCAAAACTCCCTTTATTAATTCTATTATCAGCATAATAAGCTCCACCAACTCCTGTTCCTAAAGTCAGCATAAAAATTGAAGAAACGCTTTTAAAATTTTTTAATTCATAAAGTAAACTAGCATTAACATCATTGGTTAAAAAAACTTCTGTCTGATATTTATTTTTAATTATTTTTTCAAAATCAAAACCAATACTAACTTTTAAATTTCCAGCTGCAATAACTTGATTATTAGCTACCACTCCAGCAATTCCTATGCCGATTTTCTTAACTTCTTTTTTATAAAGAGAATCTAAAACTTTAAACAAAGTTTCTTGAAAAATTTTAGTATTTGGCTTATTAGAATATTTTCGTTCAGCTTTTTTTAAAATTTTATTACCAGCCATTAAAACTCCCCTGATTCTTGTTCCTCCAATATCTAAACCAATAACTAATTGCGGTTTTTTTGCTTTAAAGTTTGGTTTATTATTCATACTAACAAGTTTATTTTTTTGATTTTATTTCTTTATTTAATTTTTCAAGAAGTCTGGCTAAAGAAATTTCTCCTAAATCGCCTTTGTCTCTTTGGCGGATAGCAACTGTTTTATTTTTTAATTCTTTATCGCCAATAACCAAAGCATAAGGAATTTTTTGAATTTCAAAATTTCTAATTCTTTTAGAAACACTTTCATTTTCCCAGATTTCAGCTCTTATTTGATTAGCCTTCAATGTCTCTAAAACTTTTTGGCTAAATTTCAAATGTTTTTCTCCCAGTGGCAAAACAACTATCTGAACAGGAGCTAACCACAAAGGAAAAGCTCCTCCATATTGTTCTATCAAAATAGCTAAAAATCTTTCAACAGAACCAAAAATTGCAATATGTAAAACAACAACTCTTTCTTCTTTTCCTTGTTCGTTAATATAATTTAAATTAAAATTTTCAGGTTGAACAAAATCTAATTGGACAGTTGTTAATTGCCAAGTTCTATCTAGAGCATCTTTAACCATTATATCAATTTTAGGTCCATAAAAAGCAGCCTCTCCTTCTCCAATAAAATAATTCATTTTTCTTTGTTTAGCAGCTGAAATCAAAGCTTTTTCAGCTTTATCCCAAACTTTCTCATTTCCTAAATATTTTTCAAAATGCTTTTTATCTCTGGTTGAAATTCTTGCCTCATAATCTCTGAAGCCAAAAATTTTATAAGTTGTTTCTGCAAAATCTAAAATTCTATTTATTTCTTCAGCAATTTGATTTTGTCTTAAAAAAGTATGGGTATCGTCTTGGGTTAAAGATCTAACTCGCAATAAACCATTTAATTCTCCGGTTTTTTCGAATCTATAAACAGTGGCATTTTCAGCAATTCTTAAAGGAAGCTCTTTATAACTTCTTGGTTTTTCCAAGAAAATCTGGAAATGATGAGGACAATTCATTGGTTTAATCACATATTCCTTGTCTTCAATAGTAATTGGATTCATCATTGCTTCATATTTTTTAAAATGCCCTGATTTTTTATATAAATCGCTTTTTGCTAAATGAGGAGTCCATACAAATTGATAACCTCTTTGTTCTTTTTCTTGAGTAATCCATTTTTCTAATTCTCTTTTTAAAATTAAGCCTTTGGGCATAAAAAGTGGAAACCCAGGACCAACTTCACTAGAAAAAGTAAATAATTCTAATTCCTTGCCTAATTTTTTATGATCTCTTTTTTCAGCTTGTTCTAATTTATTAAGATAATCTTTCAATTCTTTTTCGGTTTTAAAGGCAACTCCATAAAATCTGGTAAGCATCGGATTTTTTTCATCTCCTCTCCAATAAGCTCCAGCAATTTTAACCAGTTTAAATGCTTGAGAATTAATTTCTTTAGTATTTTTAACATGGCCTCCACGACATAAATCACTAAAATCTCCTGTTTGATAAATTGAAACCTTGGTTAATTTATTTTTTAAATTTAATTTATTATTTTTTAGTTCCTCTTCAACTGTTGTACCGTATTTTTTTAAATCTTTTAAAAGCTCTAATTTAAAATCCTGCTTTAAATTTTTAAATAATTTTTCAGCTTCTTGAAAAGTTAATAATTTCTTTTTAAAAGACAAATTTTTAGAAATTATTTTTTTCATCTTATCTTCCAATTCTTTTAAGGTATTGGAATTTAAATCAGCATCTTTTGGTAATTGAAAATCATAATAAAATCCATTTTCAATTACTGGGCCAACTCCTAATTTAGCATTAGGCCATTTTTCTAAAACAGCCATTGCTAAAATATGAGACAAAGAATGTCTAATATTTTCTATTTTTATTGAATCCTGTTTATTATTCATATTTTTATTATTTATATTTTTTATATTTAATTAAAAAACAGCCTCGTTTGAGGCTGTTAATCTAAAATAAATTAATTAGCCTCAAACTAATTAGGCTGTAGTTGTTGTAATTAAATTAATTTTAATCATAATTGATAGTATAAATTTTAGCTTAAAATTTTAGAAAGTCAACTGGGTATTGAAAATCTCCGTCTTCTGTCTCAACCACAGCGTTAAATTCTATCTCCTCTACATTTTTAACAAACTGCCATGAACCTTTTGGAGAATTTTTAAATCCTACCCTATTTACTACATAAACAAATCCTTTGGAAGTTTTAATCAACTTACCATCTGGTTGAATATGAACCTTTAACATTAATGGTTTTTTTCGGTGATAAAGTATCGGTATTCTAAATTCACGTTTTCGCCGGAATAAAGCGATTTCATTATTGCAATAGCTGCCTTATTAGAAGCAAAGATAATTCTCTTTGAAGATTTTAATTTATCTCCGGATATTTTATGGATTGAACCATGGAGCAATAATCTATGTTCTTGGCAAAGATAATCTAAAAAATTCTCCGTTGTAACTCCTACTTTTTTTAATTCCTGCAAATCTTTCAAAGAAATCTTTTTTACTTTTTCTTCACTTGATTTAAAGTGTTTTTTATAAAAATCTTCCATTTTAAACAACTTTTCTTTTTCTTCATGGTTTTCTAATTTCTCAAAATCTTTTTGTTCAATTTTCAGATTAAGTTTCCCCATAATATTTTATTATAATCTATTTTTAAAACTTAAAATAAAAAATTATTATATAGTATAGTATTGCGACAATAATAATTAACCCTCAATACTACCAAATGAAATAATCTTTGACAAAAATTAAGTTTAGGGAGGATTATTATTGATATCGACACAGACGGAATAGGGTAACGTTTTTCTTATCAGCACCTTTCGCGAAGCAAAATAAAAATTTAATAACACAACAAGAAACTCTGTCCGCAAGCGTGGTTTCGCAGCACCGCTGACAATTTCAAGTTTTTCTGTGGCGGCAATTTACTCTAAAAACCTATGCGAGTACACTTATTATTTTTACAAATAGCCTTTTCATCCACAGATTCACAATTAACCAAAGGACATTTTTCATAATCTTCTGATGTACAATGGCTTATGGTCCATTGCCTTCTTTTTTCAAAAGCCTGTTTATTAATTATTACGCCACTACAAGGAGCTCCACAACAATCATATGTATAACTTGTAATAACACAGTCATCATCTTTATTACAGAAGGTTTCATCTAAAGTTTCATCTGTTGGGCCAGGCGAAACTTTTACTGGCGGTTTCTCTACCCACCAATATTGATAAATCAAAATTCCTCCCCCAACAACGGCGGCTAGAATAACAATAATTAAAATATATTTCCAATTCATAATTTATATTGATTATTGATTAAGTTTAGTTTTCGATCTTTCTAAAATTAGTTTTAAAAATTTTCTTTTACTGAAATGTGCCCAGGGTGGGACTCGGCTACAAGTAATTTATCTAACGGTAAATTCTCGCAGCCCGCCGCTCGCAAGCTCGCCTTTCGCTTTGCTCAAACTCGCTTATTGCTGCGCGCTTCTCGTCCCAGCGTAAGCCAAGCAGTTGGCTTACTCCCTGTTTCCAAATTCATTTCATTCATTTGTGCCCAGGGTGGGACTCGAACCCACAAGCCTTGCGGCAACGGATTTTAAGTCCGTCGCGTATACCAATTCCGCCACCTGGGCTTAAAGACATTTAAAATTTACCATACTTAAAAATAAAAATCAAAAAATTTGATACTAAAAAATTAGATTTAAATTGATATTTTAAAAAGAAAATGTTATTCTTTAAAAAACTAAATGACTGATAATAAAAATCAAAACTTAATACTAAAACCGCCGGTAGTGGTTGTGATGGGCCACGTTGATCATGGCAAATCTTCAATTTTGGATTATATTAGAAAAACCAATGTTACCGAAAAAGAAATTGGAGGAATTACTCAAAAATTAGGCGCTTATGAAGTAGTTCACAACAATTCAAAAATCACATTCTTAGATACTCCGGGACATGAAGCTTTTAATACTATAAGAGAAAGAGGAACAATTGTAGCCGATATTGCAATTTTAGTAATAGCTGCCGACGAAGGAATTAAGGCTCAAACTGAAGAAGCTTTAAATCTCATTTTAAGTCATAATCTGCCTTTCATTGTAGCTTTTAATAAAATTGATAAGCCAGAAGCAAATATTGAAAAAGTAAAACAGGAATTAGCTAATAAAGAAGTTTATGTCGAAAGCTATGGCGGTAAAATTCCTTCGGTTAACGTTTCTGCTAAAACAGGCGAAGGAATAAATGAGCTTTTAGATTTAATTTTAATTTTAAATGAATTAAATGGTAAAAAAATAAATCCTAACTCTGAATTATTTGGTTATATTTTGGAATCAGGTATTGATCCTAGAAAAGGAATTAATGCTACTTGCCTTGTTTTAGAGGGTAAAATAAAAATTGGAGATATTATTTATACTGCCAGTTCAAAAGCTAAGGTAAAAATTTTAGAAGATTTTTTGGGTAAACCGATTAAAGAAGCTGTTCCTTCATCACCAGTTAGAGTTATTGGCTGGGAAAACCAACCTTTAGTTGGAGAAAAATTTTCAACTAATATTGATAAAATAGACAAAATTGAAAAAACACCAACCGCAATTTTAGAACAGATAAAATCAACTGAAACGAATAACAACATTTTAAAATTAATTTTAAAAGCTGATGTCTCTGGATCGTTGGAAGCTTTAGAAAAATTAATTGTCCAAACTTTGAAAGAACAATCACAAGAATTTGAAATTATTAGTAAATCAATTGGAGAAATAAATTTAAATGATTTAAGATTAGCTCAAACAACCAAGGCAATGATTATTGCTTTTAGAACCAATGTTTCAAAAGAAGCAAAAAATTATTTGCAATCAAGAGATATTAAAATACTAACCGATGAAATTATTTATAAACTCAAAGAAAATTTAGAATTGTTTTTGAAAAATAAAAACCAATTGCCCTATAAAATCATTGCTGAAGCTGAAGTTTTGCAAGTTTTTTCCCAAAAAGATAAAAAAAATAGACAAATCATTGGTTGCAGATTGTTTTCTGGTAAAATCTCTAAAAATTTAAAATTCTCAATTTTTAGAAACGAAGTTGAAGTTGGTTCTGGAAAAATAATTTCAATAAGAAAAAATAAAGATGAATTAAATGAAGCTGAAGCAGTGGTAGAATTGGGGCTTCAGATTGAAACTGATTCTGATATCTTGATTGGAGATATTTTGAAATTTAGGATAAAATAATGAAACAGGAAAGAAAATTGAAAATTGAAAAAACAATTTTGAAGGAATTGAATGAAATAATTTTAGAAAGATTTGACCCTGGAGAAGGAGTATTTGTTTCAATTAATAGCGTAGAATTAACCAATAATGGTTCAATAGCAGAAATTCTAGTAAATATCTGGCCAGCTGATAATTATCAAGATATCATTAATAGATTAAATGATAATGCTCTTTATTTTAGGAAATTACTTGATGACAGAATAAGATCTTTTTATCATCCAAAGCTTCATTTTAATTTCAGCATAGTTCAAGAAGAAAATTAATTCAGGCCTAGTGGTGAAGTAGCTAACACAGCGGTCTGCAAAACCGTTATTCGCGGGTGCAATTCCCGCCTAGGCCTCAAATAATAAATAATAAAAACAGCGGTTAACGCTGTTTTTATTATGTTCTCTAAAAAGAATAGTGTATTGTCATTATCTTACATTTTGATCAAACCAGTTCATAAAACTTCTGCAATAATCAAACTCAGAGCTTGTTCCTTGTCCCTGAGCAATAAATCCTTGGCAACGATTATATTCCCCATTAAGAGCCGCCATTAAAGTATCGTACTTCAAGGCTTTTTGCTCAATTTCTTGAGCAACTAAAAGTTCTTGCTGAGTTTGTTTCAAAAGATTATTGGTTCTTACAGCCCAGCTATAACTAGCTATTATAGCTATTAAAATTATAGCCACCAAAACAATTATCAAGGTTTTTTTTGTTTTGGGATTTTTAACATCTATTTTCATTTCTTTTTTTTCTTTAGAAGCCCCTGCTTCTACTTTTTCTTTTTGTTCTTCTGGCATATTTTTAATTTAATTTAATTAATTAACTAAATTATATCAAAAATTTTAAAAAATAAAAGTCAATAAATTAAAAACAAAGCATAGAAAAAATTATCCGTAGAATAAAAACTAAATTTTTATTCCAATAAATTTCCGTGGGATTTCCGTGGGATTCAATAAATTTATATAAATTTATAAATGTATTGTCCTTAAAAACAATATTTATACAATTTTTGCTACTTTAAAAGCTTTTCGATTTTAAAATACTGGGAAGTATGAAAAAATAATTTTCGCTCCATCCTTCTTTTCTGTAGCTCAAATTTTAACTTGCTGGATTAACTACTCTACCAAAAAACAGAATATTTCCAGTATCTTTTTCCTGAATTAAGAAAATAAATGGATGATCCGCTCTAAAGAAATTTCTAGGCATAATTGCTGTCATTGTCATACCAACAGCAGTTGCACCAGCTGCTTCCGTGCCTTGCTCATCAACTTTAACATATGCCTGATGAATAACGGAATCAATGTATAAATCTTTTTTCCCAGTTATTCCAGAAAAATCAGCAATTTCCAAAAAGGCCGTTGGCATTCCTAATGTGCTCAAAGTATCTTTCAAAAAATACTTACTGTCAAACTCAAATTTCGGAAGCGAGATTGAATCTAATTCTGTTTCTTTCATTTTTGATTTATATTCATTCAATTTTTCTAGCGTTAAAGACGATTCAATTGAAGCTAGGTCTTTTGTTGGTAATATTACTAACATTGAAATTTTATTGCCCTTGTATGGCAATTCTAAAATCTGCGCATCTTCTGTGTCAGCATAATTAAAACTTGCTTTTTCAGGCCTCATATTCATCATCTGAACTTTTATAATATTGTTTGGTGTAATCTCAAAATCCTCATTTTGGGTATTAGTTTTATCAAATTCCCATTGCCAAGTTCCTTTAAAATAAATAGCATTTGTTAAAACAAGGCGAGTCATTTTGTTTATAAAATCTGGTGGGATTAAATCTTTAATTTTGCTGTTTGTTTGCTCCTCAATAAAGCTATTTATTGTTTGTCTTGATTTTTCGCTTTCATTAATAAAATCTAAATTAGTTGCTTTACCACCGTAATACTTTTCAACTCTAGCTATATAATCAGAAAGTAAGGGAAAATCTTGCTGAACCCAAAGAGCATTTCCAGTTTTCAATTCATAATCTTTAACATTACTATTAATATCATTATAAATTGCTGCAAAATTTGGTCTCAAAATATTATCTTCGGGAAAATGAAAAACTGATTTTATCTCATCTGCTGTCTGTCCCTTTGCGCCCTCATAAGTCATTGCTAAAGCAGCAGAAATACTATATGGAGAATAAAATATATTGCCTTTCTCTGTTTTATTTAGTTGAGAATATAAATCAAAAGCAAATTTATTATTAGCATCAACGACCATTTGTATCCCTTGTTTTGTTGAACTAGTGTCATCTACTAGCGGTTGATCTTGCTGATCTGGTTGATTTGATTGATTTGGTTGATTTGATTGATTTGGTTGATTTGAAGAAAATAATAATGCCGTAATTATGCCTACAAATACAACAACCATAAGTGCAATTATCAATTTTTTATTCATATTTTTAAAAATTAATTGGCTATTTTAGGACCTTATTATAGTTTACTCTATTCTATTAAATTTTCAATAAAAACGCTCGATAATTCATAGTGTTCGTTTTTCGCTTTGCTCAAACTCGCTTATGCTGTGCGTTTCGAATCCCAATACAAGCCAAGCAGTTGGCTTGCTCCCTCTCCTTACTCGCTTTGCTCGTTGCGGAGAGGGTGGGATTCGAACCCACGGTACCCTTGCGGATACTCTGGTTTTCAAGACCAGTGCCTTCAACCGCTCAGCCACCTCTCCAAATTTAAAATATTATACTATTTTAATAGTAAAAATTAAATTATTATTGTATTATTTAGCTGGCATTCAAATAAAATATTTTTATGGAAAGGTTATCTTTAAGGAAAATTAAATTATCAGATAAAATTTACTTTGCCAAATGGTGGAGAGATCCAATTTTATTAAAATTAACCAGCGGGGAATTAAAAAAAATTTCCGACAAAGAAGTTGACAAGTATTTTGACGCGATTTATAAAACAAATAATTCTTTAGAGTTTATGATAGATCTTGGTCAAAAAACTATTGGCCATATTTCTTTGGTTAAAAGAAAAAACAATTGGTATGAAATGCAGATAGTTATTGGAGATAAAAAATATTGGAACAAAGGTTATGGTACAAAAACTATCCTATTGTTAATGCAAAAAGCCAAAAGATTAAAAATACATAAGATCTTTTTAGAAGTTCGCTTGACAAATAAACGCGCTATCAAAGCTTACGAAAATAGTGGTTTTGTACAAAAAAGAATAAAAAAATACCCTAAAAATAAAAATCTTCCGGAAACTTTAAGGATGGAGAAGTTTATATAAAAATTTTTTCAAGAACAACAACCGTCTTACTACAAGGTTATATAATTCAAACTAAAAACCTTTTTAAAAACCAAGTTTGAAACAAAATTTTAATTTATTTTAGAAATGTCTAACTAGAATTTAAATAACAACTATTTTGCGCTTTGGGCGTACCCAATATGGGATTATTACCAGCATCTAAGCCATTTATATTAGTTTTGTTATTAGTTTTCCAATTATCTAATACCTCTCCTGAAACATCAGGATTAATTCTTTCCATAGAGGCTCTAATAGTATCTTCCTCTACCCCTGTTTGATTTTCACCAGCAGGCCAATTATTTTCATTACAAATTGTTTTATCTTGCAAATTTTCAGAATTATCAATTAATTCTAAAATTTCGCAATCATTATTTAAAGCTCCGGTAAAAATTTGATCTTCATTTATATTAGAAATTGTTGCTGAAGAAGCTCTTTCTAAAAGATAAAAGCCATTCATCATTTGTAAAGCTGGACGATTCCCATTAATCCCCGTGTAGCCGTCATCAATATAAATATGTCTTTCTTCGGGCGGCGTTGCTCCATCTTTTTTTATAGCTTCTATGTTTTCTTCTTTTTGAAAAGTTAAACTATACCCCTTTACCTGTTCGTCAGACGAAACACGGACATAAGTTGCAGCACAAATTATTTTATTATTTTTTATAGCTTTCATATTTATAAATTTAATTTTTCCCAGCCCTCTAAACTATCATTGTAATTATAATTTAATCCTTTATGAATAAACCATCCTTGATTTGTCTTTGTTATTATACCGCTAACCATTTTTCTTCCTTTTTTAATCAATTTTTGGACATATTTATATAACTCTTCCGCTTTATCTTTTGTTATTGGATCTCTGGCTATAATTCCATCTTTTGTATCATAAATTCCTATTGTTTCATCATTAAACATCACAATAAAATCTGGATAAAAAGTAGATTCTTTATTTTCGGTGTTATTCCAATACATAATACCCAAAAATTCTTTACTCTCTTTTCCGTTTTTAAACCACCATTTAACCTTTTCCGAACTTTCAAGTAATTTTTCAAAATTTTTTTCTATTTCACTTCTTCCTTCAATCATATATGCTGGTTCTAATATATGCTTTTTATAATCAACAAGTGTATATAAATCAGTGTAGTAGAGAATCTCTGGCACATTCCATTTTTCATTGAAATCTACTCGAATTCTTGATTTTAATTCTTCTTCTTTTATAGGGATATATTTTTCTTTTGCTTCTTTAATAATTTTTTCAAATATCGATCTATTTTTTGGATATAAAACAACTATTTGTATGCTTAATCTACTTTCTCCTTTAAACCCTAAATATTTATCAAACCAATCATAAATTGACTGTTGAATTTTTGTATACGATCGTATAGGAGCATATGGCAATGAAATATTTTTTGCGAAATCATCGTATTCAGCTTTTATATCTTCTGGTGATCTTAAAAATTCAACAAATTTTTCGCCTTCTATTTTTTGAAGTTGATCAATTTCTTGAATTATTTTATCGCTTATAACTTCATCTTTTAAATGCTTAATATTAAGATCTAACCCTTTTATTTTTATCTTCTTTAAAGCCGAATCGACATTATCATTTTTAGTTATTTCAAAATATCTGTTAGCGGTATCAATAAAAACTTCTCTGAAAGATAGAGTTATATCCCCATAATCAATACGGTGTAAATAAATAGAGGGCAAATTTATTGGTTTATATTCTGGTTTTCTTTTCGATGGTTTATAAGCAAAATATTTTTGATCTAAAATATCTCTTTTGATATTTATATCTTTAAGATTAGTAAAAATATATGCTTTATTAAGAATATCGTTATTATAATGTTTCCATTCTGGCATCCGCATAATTCTTCCTACTGTTTGTATTTCGAAAGTAATACTCTTGGTTTCTCTAAATATTATAAGTATTTGAGCTCTTGGACAGTCCCAACCAATAGCGATAGCCTGTTTAAAAATTAAAACTTCGGTTTCATTATCGAGTTTTTCTATATCTTTTAAATTTTCTTTTTGTTCGCTCAAATAAATTCCTAATTTTTTATTTTCAAGCGTTATATTGAATTTTTCCTTAAGAATCTCTTGTGATATTTCTAACTTAGCTTTATCCAAAGTGCTTATCGCTTGTTGTTGGCTTGGAAGTTGAATTAGTATTAAAGGATTAACATTGGTACTTTCTTCTTTATATAGTTCTTTTAATTCTTCTCTCTTATTAATGGCTGTCTGTATTACTATTTCATCAGCAGTTCTATCGTCAATTTTTAAATTTTTAAACTCTTCATTTATCACAACTTCTTTTTTTATCATTCCTTCTTTAACAACTTCCTCGAATTTAACGGAAACATAACCAGCTTCTCGATTACTTATTTCTTCTGCCGTTGGCTCAACTTTTGGTGTAGCCGAGACTTCTAATGTAATTTTAGGAGCAATAATTTCATTAATTAACCTCTGAGAGTTTTCACTCCAATAATAATAATGACTCTCGTCCACTATTAAAAATATTTCTCTTCCTTCTTCTTTAGTATTTTTTACAAAAATTGGTAGATTTCTATCTAATTCATTTGGACGCATAAAAACATTAATAAATTTCCCTGTCTTTCTATCTCTTTTTGTTATTTCTTCCCAGTTTATAAACAAAATTTCATTTTCTTTGATAGTATTATCAGTTATATCTTCAAGGTAAGAAAAAGTGAAAGCAGTGCTTTGAAGACATTCTTCTAACTTTTTTTTGCTCTGCGTGTGTAAATTATGGGCTGAAATCCAAATGAAAGACAATTTTTTATCAAGTCGTTCCTCAATTAGCTTCTGTAAAAAATTGGCAACTATAATAGTTTTTCCTGAACCAGTTGGAGCTTTGAAAACACAAAGTCTACTTCCGTCTTTAGTAAGCAGTACTTTGGTGATATCAAGCAATTTATCTATCGCATCTTTTTGATATTTTCTAAGTTCAAGTTGCATATTTTTATTTTTCAAAAACTCTTTTATAAACTTCTAAAATTGATTCTGGTATTGGGCAAAGATCATATTTTTGTTTTAAATCTTTAAAATCCTCATCATAGGTATCACTGGTTAGTGAAAAAACATAAATATGTATTTGTTTATCA
>Ga0255346_1002384_pt1 | contig 23890 bp, 18 predicted proteins | sample wastewater_treat_FD_194410 | JGI IMG/M metagenome (GOLD analysis project Ga0255346, IMG submission 194410) | Wastewater microbial communities from Lulu Island WWTP, Vancouver, Canada - plant22 | ecosystem: Engineered > WWTP > Wastewater > Unclassified | place: Canada: Vancouver, British Columbia... | reverse complement strand
ACTTGCCGGTCTTGCGCTGGCAGGACTGCTGACTGCTTTTGCGGGCGGAGCTGCCCTTCGCAAACGTGACTGATCCTGAATTTCTCTGTTGACCCTTTGCGGCGTCAGTACCCCGGTGCTGGCGCCGCTTTTTTTGTGCCACGAATACACGAATTCGCCGCGAACTATTTGGCTGGGAAGAACTTTTTCTTAGGCCTTTGTGCACCTCGTTCCCGTGCTCCCCAATAAACGCCTGTCCTAAGTTTGCAGCGACGCCCGTTTGTAATGCTGCAGACACGCATATGCGCAGAGGCGTGCACCGGCAAAATTGACTTATCCGGGCGTAAAAGGCTATAATGCTTTCTGCGAGGTTCAGGTGCCGGGGTAGCTCAGATGGTTAGAGCGCTGGATTGTGGATCCAGAGGTCCAGGGTTCGACCCCCTGCCCCGGTACCATACAAGAATTCATTTCACCCCTGCAATCATTGGCTGAAACGCTGATGGGCGCCGGGGTTTTCTTTTTGTCCGGAAAAGGGGAGCGTGCCGGTCTTGGGAAGGGCACGCAAAAAAAAGCCAGATTATCCGGGATGCGTCCGTTTCATCATCAGAAGACAGGAAAAGTGCGGCGGTTTAGAGTGGCGGGCTGCCTTCATCGGCAGGCTCGCTTATGGCAAAGCGAATGATGCCGCTGGCGTCTGTGTAGAAGCCACGATTACCGGTAACGCCCCACTCGGAGGGCTCAGCGACAACAGTGTAAAGATCCTCTTCGCCGGCAAGCGTGATTGTATAACCTGCCATAGGCTGTGTCAGGAAGGTCGACGGCAGAAAAGGCAGGGCTACATTACAGAGGTCTTCAAAGGTGGTGGCGTAGACTTTTTTGGCTGAATTGTAAGCACCCTGTGCCGAGTTGATGGAGCGCAGATTCTGAATGGTCGCAACTTCGTTTGACTGGAGCCGGGAACGCAGCAGATTGGGAACAGCAATACTCAGGATGATAGCAAAAATCGCCACAGAAATCATCAGCTCAAGGAGTGTGAAACCGTCTCGGTTCCGGTTTTTCTTTTGAACCATGGCGACTAAAGCTCCGGAATTTGATGCCAGAGAGCACAAACAACAACACGCTGTCGTGAAGAGAAGCATTGTCCGGCTGCCTCTTTACTAGAGAAGAGAGCATTTTTCATGCCACGACTGCATTTATCGTTTTTCTCTGTATTTCAACCTAAATTACAGGAAAAGGAAGATTGCCGCCATATTTAACGACAATTATTTGTGCGGTGTACTGTTTTTTTGTACAACACAGCAAAGGTAATAAAGGCAAAAGTTGACACTTTATCGCCTGCTGTGATACGCTTCTACCGTTGAAATCAGTTGGATAAGATCCATTTTGCCTGCGCTAGACGGGAAGTTAGCGGTGTCCTGTAACTCGCAATCCGCTTTAGCGAGGTTGAATTCCCACTGGAGGGCACAGTGCCTTTTAGTCAGGTTCGGGGTACGTGGTGTTGAAGGCTGGGTCCTGCTCAACGGGGCGCTGGTGAACCCGGTCAGATCCGAAAGGAAGCAGCCGCAGCCGGTCAGTCTCGTGTGCTGCAGGGTTGCCTGGCCTGAGCCGTCGGCCTCCGAGGCCGTTCTGGGTACCTGTTCGAAGGTGGGTGCGCGGGCTCTTTTTCTTTTTCCTTGTCTGATACATTTATGTGCCTCTACCGGCAAAACAGGAGTACCTGTGTCCAGTTCATCCTATGTCGCCATAGCCCGGAAGTGGCGTCCCCAGACTTTTGATGAAGTAGTGGGTCAGGAGCATATCACGCGGACACTGAAAAATGCGCTTCAGTCCGGGCGCATCCACCATGCTTTTCTGTTCATCGGGTCGCGGGGTATCGGGAAGACGACAACTGCCCGCATTCTGGCTAAAGCGCTGAACTGCGAGTCCAGTGACAAGCCCACCATGAACCCCTGCGGCACCTGTGGCAACTGCCTGTCAATCACGCAGGGAACAAATATTGATGTCATCGAAATAGACGGAGCCTCCAACAACAGTGTGGATGACGTGCGGGACATTCGTGAAACCATCCGCATGGTTCCCAGCAGTTCACGCTACAAGATTTACATTATCGACGAAGTGCACCAGCTCTCGTTGCCCGCCTTCAATGCCCTTCTGAAAACATTGGAAGAGCCACCGCCCCATGCGATCTTTGTGCTGGCGACGACGGAGGCACATAAAATCCCTGCCACCGTTATTTCCCGCTGTCAGCGCTATGATTTCCGCCGGGTAACCATCCACAATCTGGTGGCACTGCTGCGCACTATTGTGGAAAAAGAAGGACTGGCGGCCTCGGATGATGCGCTTTATGCTATTGCCCGTGTTGCGGAAGGGGGCGTACGTGATGCGGAAAGCATTCTCGACAAACTGATCACCTACAGCGAGACATCCATCACTTTCGAAGATGTTTTCGACGTGCTCGGGCTGGTTCCCTGGAAAGCCTTTCACGATCTTTGCGACGCCATGCTGCAGGGTGATATAGCAACGCAGCTGGAAATTGTCGATGACGTGGCCGCAACGGGAAAGGATCTCTCCCAGTTTGTGGAGGATTTGCTCCGCTATTACCGTAATCTGCTCATCTACCGCACAGCCGGGGCGCGGGAAGCCTTGCTGCGCCTGCCCGAAGCGGAAATGGAAGCAATACGGATACGGTCAGCACGCTTTCCTGTTGTGAAACTGATCCGTCTCATCGAAGCATTTTCTGATCTTTGCAACAATTTTGATTCACAGCTGGCGCAGCGTACCGCTCTGGAAGCCATGCTCATCCGCAGCACCCGGGTGGATGTGGAGGTCTCTCTCGATACGGTTATGGAAAAATTGGTGCATCTCGGTGCGGGAGGCATTCTTCCTCCGGAACCGGGCAGACGAGAAATCCCTGACTCCCGCCCTGCCGAAGAAACTGCTCCAGTGCCAGCGCCCGCTGAAAAGCCCTCCGCCCCGACAGAAAGGAAAATGCCCCGGCCCCCGGAAAACCCTCCTGAAGCCGGGCCGCCTTCAGGCACATCGACGGTTCGGCAGAAGGAAGAGCGCATCACGCTGGGTGCCGACACATTGGAATCACAGTGGCGCCAGTTGGTGCTGGATGCAGGAAAAACATCTCTGAGCCTGGGACTCTGGCTGGGACGGGCCCATCCTTTGGCGATTCTGGAAGATACGGGTGAGCTGGAACTTGAGCTGGAGCCCGGAGCCGTTCAGGCGCACGCCTTTTTCGAAGACGAGGAAAACCGGAAAAGCTTGCACGCTTTTCTGCAGGGGCGCACTAACAACATCCGTTCGGTGCGGTTTACCCTAGCGGCGCCGACAGTTCCCCGTATAAGCCGGAAAAAAAAACCGGCGGAGACAATGAAGACGTCTACCGACAATCTGGAACAGGATGAGAAAATCGCCGCTGTGCTCCATGAGTTCAAGGGCAGAATTGTCCGGGTTATCCCCGGAACTGAAGCAGGCGACGCCCCCTCATCGCAATAAGAGACACAGGATGCAGGACAGCGTATGGCAACACTTTCCGGTGACTTCGGCTTTCTCGGATACGGCAATATGGGTGCTGCCATTGCGGCAGGAATGGTCGCACAGGGAACCGTCACGCCGCGGCAGATTTCTGTTTATGATCCCGATACGGAAAAAGTGCGGGCTGCCGGTGCGCTGGGCTTCCGGTGCGTCGCTTCCGCTGAAATGCTTGCGCAGCACTGTGACACCCTTCTTCTGGCAGTGAAACCGCAGATGCTGGAAGAGGCTCTGGCCCCTGTGTGCGCAGCCGCCCGTCCCGATGCATGCGTACTTTCGGTTATAGCAGGTATTTCCATCGCCCGGCTGCAGGTTCTTTTCGGCGCCGAAGCACGCATCCTCCGGGTCATGCCCAACACGCCCGCTCTGGCAGGAGCAGGAGCCGCCGCTGTGGCTGCCGGAACCAACTGCACGAAGGAGGATATCGCCCGAGGGCGCGCCGTATTTGAATCGGTCGGCATTGCAGAAGTTGTACCGGAAGCGTGGCTCGATGGTGTCACCGCACTGAGCGGCAGCGGTCCTGCGTATTTTTTTTACCTCACGGAATGTCTGATTAATGCGGCAGTGCGCCGGGGCATCCCGGAAAGCACAGCGGCACATCTTGCGGCTCAAACGTTGTATGGCGCCGGCAAACTGCTGATTGAATCGGGTGAAAGCCCGGCAACGCTCCGGGAAAAGGTCACATCCAAAGGCGGCACTACCTTTGCCGCTCTGGAACGCATGCGTGGGCGGGATTTGGAAGGTCTCGTGCAGGAAGCCTTTGACGCGGCAGAAAAGCGATCCCGCGAACTGGGCGCACACTGACGGGCAGGCACAGGCGGATTATCAGGAGGAATTGATCATGACGGAAGAAAGAGAATTTCAGGAAGTACAACCGGGGCATGCACCGCTGCTGACGGCGGAACAGCTGTATTCGGCACAGATCAGCACACGGCCAATGGGTTATTCCAAAGTACAGGTGGATATGCTGCTGGAAGAAGCGGCTGCCACTATTGAATCACTGCGCCTGGAGAAGGAAGGGCTTGCAGCAACAGCGGCTGCGCTGGAGCAGGAACTTCACAAGTACCGCGAAATGGAATCATCCTTGCGCGCTTCCCTGCTCAGCTCCCAGAAAATGGGCGAATCCATGATTGCGTCGGCAAAACTGCAGGCAGATGCACTGGTGGAAGAAGCGCGTATTGCCAAAGAGCGTGCCGTCTTTAAAATGGAGCAGCTCACCCCTGCCCTTCAGGGCGAAATTCAGCGGCTTACCGCAGCCCGGGATCAGCTTCGCCAGGATCTCAGCGCAATTCTGAAGGCGCATGAGGCACTCATCGAAACAATCCCCCGGGCAGAGACGAAAGAACAGGCAGCATCTTCCGAAAAAAACGCCGCTGCAGAAAAAAGCAAAACGGGAAAAAATAAAACAAAGACTTCGGCAGGTTCCTCTGTTGCTGCTGGTCAGGACGGGGAAAACAGCCGGGAAGAGGATAATGCGTACATTGATCTCTAAAACCATGACAGTGCTGTTTCTGGCGCTCTGCCCGCTTATCCTGATGCCCTGCGGTCAGGCAGAAGATGATATCAGCCACTTTTTCAGTGTTTTCAAACAGAAGCGCGACGGCATCGAATCACTGGAAGCTAAATTTGAACAGACCACCATACTGCCTGAAGAAAAGCTGATTACCCATGGTGTGCTCCGATATTCAAAGCCCCGGCGCATCCTTTTTCAGACGGAGGATCCCGAACATGCACTGCTTATGGATGGACGGCAGGGGTATGAATATGATGCCGACATCAGGCAGATGACCATGTTCTATGTGGAAGACCACCCGCGCGCCAACATCTTTTTTCTGGGCTTTGACAACGATACAGAAGCCCTGCGCGCCGCCTATGATCTTACACTGCTGGTCTCGGATGACCCCCGGGGCAGACAGGGTATCCGGATCCGCCCCCGCACAGGATCTGAGGAAGCAGAGTACTTCCTCGAAGTGAATCTCTACCTGCGCGAATCCGATTACTTTCCCTATCGGATCCATATTGTGAATGACCAGGAATCGGAGCTGTATATCGATGTAAAAGAGATACGGACATTAAACGCTCAGGATCACGAAACGCCCCGTATTTTTCTGCCCGAAGGCACTACCATTGTCGCCGAAGACCGGGTGGTGGATGTTGTCGGCGAGGGCGGGCGTTTTGTGCCCGCAGGCAATACCGGCACAGAACAGAGCGTGAAAGATCTGCCGCCGCTTGATGCGGGCGAAGCCAACGAAAGCGAAAAAGCCAGCCCGATCGTACCCTCCGAATAAAAGCCGTATGCCGGACACTCCTGGTACTCGATAAAGCAATACGCCCCGACTCAGGAAGCAGTCGGGGCGTATATTTTTCAGAATTCGGCAGCGGGGCTGACTCAGTTGTCCCAGGCTTCAGCAAAACGCCTCATCAGAGCGAGGCTTTCCCGGTGAATGGTAGGAGCAACATCCGGACCGCCGGAGTTCTCTTCGCCATACTGTGCTTTTTCATAGACAAAGGGCGGTTCCACATCCCACTGGCTCTTCGGCACAATGTAGCCGATTTCATCATTGGCAAGACCAAAAACCATATTCACTTTCCCGCGCATTTCCTTGCGCAGAGGCGGCACTTCCAGCGGCGGAATATCAAAGTCACGACCCGGCTTGGCTTCCACGCCGCCCTCGGCAATTTCAGGATAAAGTTCGCCGGGAACAGTGATGATTTCCAGATCGCCGACGCGAACCACATTCACTTCCGTTTTGGAGGTAATCGCTCCGTCTTTCCAGTAGGTGCCCGGGTGAACCAGTCCCAGCATGATTGCATATTTGAAAAGACCCGCCATGGGCACATAAATTGTCTTGGCGGCAACGCCAACACGGACATCTTCGCTCTTGACCACATCCGGCTCTTTCAGACCGCGCAATGTGATCAGCGCCAGATTGTCGCCCAATGCCTCTGTTTTCGCAAAGCCATTTTCCCGGATCATGTCTACGCCGTTGCGATGCGGTACCGTAGTGTGAAGCTGAGTCATCAGCCCGCCGACCATGCCCTGAAAATAGAGGCACATGCCGCCGATTCCTTCTTCACCGTTGGGGTCAGACACACCTTTTTCCACGCCGTCGCGCCAGTAACCGCTGAAGTCGGAGGTAATCAGCGGGTTGTCACTTCCCGCCGCCTCGGGGTGGTTGCCCCAGCTGACCAGTGTGGCTAGGGTGGTGTCTGTGCCGGCACGGTTGAAGCGCGCTGTGCAGATCTGTCTGTCGATCACAATGGGTTTACGCGAGTCATTGACCAGACCTTCGGGCTCGATCATAATGGTTTTCAGATACATGTCCGCGGGAACCATGCTGCGGACAGCCTGTTCCACTGCTGTCTTGCATGCCATTTTGACATTGTTCATATGACGCTGATCAAAGTTGGCGGGGCGAGGAACAAGACCGCTCCAGTTACCCATCGTATCAGGCGTCTCATGGTTGTGCATGGAGGTGACAATCACATGATCCACATTAAGGGAAGGATCGATCATTTTACGGATATCTATGATTTTGTCATGAAAAATGCCGATGGCATCCAGGGTGACCATGGCAACGGTAACGCCGTTGTTCCGGAAAGCGATAGCACGCGCCCAGATAGGGTCATGCACGCCTTTGGCGGGACGATTGGGACTGAAGCCCGCCATCCATACAGGGTCAAATCGTCCGTTTTTATTGCTGTCGGTCCAGGTGTCCTGGCCTTCCTTGATCAGACCGAAACGCAGTGCAAGGCGTTCAAGACGGTTCATGTCCTTTTTTGCCGGATTGAATTTATTGTTGTTATCCGCATCATAGTAGGTATCGTAGAGAGACAGGTCGGGTGTGATATCGACCTTGGAAACACCCACCAGCAGTGCTCCGGCATCAGCAGCCGATCCAATCTTGACAAAGTCCAGTTCATAACTGCGGTGCGGGCCGCGCGTACGACTGAAAAGGAAGAGACCGATTAGCAGAACAAAGATCAGAAGCACAGTCAGAATACCTAGTAATACTTTTTTCATCAGGCAGTTCTCCATGTAAAGCGGTTCCTGTCAGAAAAGAACCGGGATGTAACAGGTGGGAAAAATCCGTTTTCTATTGCCGTATTGTACTCCTCCGGACCGTGCCAAACCAAAAACAAGAACATATAGGCCTCCGCCAGCGTTAGGTCTGCTCTTTAAATTGCAAAATATGTCCATTTTTGCTATACTCCAGCCTTCCGAGCAGGAGTCGGGACACCCCTGTATCAGGACAGGGCATCGGGCTGAAACCATTCGGATTTCCTGCTTTTCCGGTTTTTATGCTTTTACAACGAAAAAAGTATTGCTTTTGGGCACAAGCAGGATGTTCTCCATCAGGCGGCGAAGGTAAAGGAACGAATCTCACCCGGGAAACCTTCCTGCGCATCATCCACCGGGAAAAATCTAGAGGAGTATAACCATGACAACGGCAAAACTCATTTATAACGGTCAGGAATATGATATTCCCGTCATCGTGGGCACGGAAAACGAAGGTGCTCTTGATATCCGTAAACTTCGTGATACCACCGGGCTGATCACCTATGACCCGGGTTATGCCAACACCGGCTCCTGCCAAAGTGCCATTACTTTTATCGACGGTGACCGGGGGATCCTGCGCTATCGGGGTTATCCCATTGAAGAACTGGCGGGCTCCGTCCGCTTTTCCGCCGCTGCCTACCTGATGATCTACGGGCGGATGCCGTCTGAAGCCGAGTTCATGGAATGGCGCAAGCAGCTGACGCTGAACAGCCTGATTCATGCGAGCCAGGTGAATTTTTTCGATAACTACAGCGCTCACGCACATCCCATGAACATTCTGAGTGCCATGGTGTCTTCCATCTCCTCGTTCTACCCGCATATAGGCGGCGAAAACGACAATATGGACCAGCATATTCAGCGGCTCATCGGTCAGGTAAAGACCATCGCGGCATTCTCCTACCGTAAATCGGTCGGGCTCCCCTATATTTATCCGCGCACGGATCACAGCTATTCCGCCAACTTCCTGCGCATGATGTTTGCCAGCCCTGCCGAAGAATATGTGGTGCCCAAAGTCATGGAAAATGCGCTGGATATGCTTCTGATTCTGCATATGGACCACGAGCAGAACTGCAGCACCTCCACAGTGCGTATGGTCGCCAGCTCCATGTCCAATATTTATGCTTCCGTATCGGCAGGCATCAATGCGCTGTGGGGACGGCTCCACGGCGGTGCCAATGAAGCGGTGCTTAATATGCTTCAGCGTATCGCCGACGACGGCAGCGACTATAAAAAATATGTGGAACTGGCAAAGCGGAAAGATGATCCCTTCAAGCTCATGGGTTTCGGGCACCGTGTCTATAAAAACTTTGATCCCCGCTCGAAAATTCTGAAAAAAGCCGTTGATGACGTGCTTACAGAAATGGGCATTCAGGATCCGCTGCTGGATATCGCCAAAAATCTGGAAGAGGTGGCGTTGAAGGATGATTTCTTTATCGAGCGCAAACTTTATCCCAACGTGGACTTCTACAGCGGCATCCTCTACCGTGCCCTGGGCATTCCGACAGAAATGTTCACAGTACTCTTCGCCATCGGACGCATGCCCGGCTGGATCGCCCACTGGCTGGAAATGAGCAAGGATCCCGATCTTCGGATTCAGCGCCCCCGCCAGGTTTATATCGGCGAAAATCTGCGCCACTACGAAAAAACGATTTATCCCTGATCACGAGATTTATGACGAATGACGGAGCGTCGGCACGCCTGAGCGGATGTGCCGGCGCTTTTTCCTGTCACGGCCGTGAAACCGGAGAAAAAGCGTCCGGTTGATTAGTGCGGGGCATTGCTCTAAAATATGCTCCATAACCCCGAACCCCTTCCCTGTAGTAAAAAAAAGGACTGTTATGACTACTTCCGCCGTACGTTGTCGTGTAGCCCCGTCTCCTTCCGGCTTTCTGCACATCGGTACCGCCAAAACCGCGTTGTACAACTGGCTTTTCGCCCGAAGCAACGGCGGAACCTTCATCCTCCGTCTGGAAGATACCGATGCGGAACGGACGGAAGAACAATATGTCCAGGCCATGTGCGAAGGATTCAAGTGGCTTGGTATTGAATGGGATGAAGGCCCGGAATTCGGGGATGAACCGGAAAAAGGCGCCTTCGGCCCTTACCGCCAGTCACAGCGGCTGCAGCTCTACAGCGAAGAAGCGGCACGACTGGTCGCAGAAGGCAAAGCTTACCGCTGTTACTGCACGAAAGAAGAACTGGACGCACAGCGGGAACAGGCGGCACTGGAAAAACGGCCGCCCCGCTATTCCGGTAAATGCCGAAATCTCACGCCCGAAGAAATTGCGGCGAAAGGCGATACGCCTTATGCCATCCGGTTCCGCGTGCCCGAAGGGGAAACTGTTATCGACGACATTATTCAGGGGCCCGTCCGGATCCAGAACAAAGAATACGATGACTTTATCATTGTCAAATCCAATGGAGATGCCATTTTCCATCTTGCCGTCGTCGTCGATGACGGTCTCATGAAAATCACCCATGTGATCCGGGGCGATGACCATCTGACCAATGCCGGCAGGCATGTGATGCTTTTTAACGCACTGGGCTATCCCCTGCCTAAATTTGCACATCACCCCCTGATCCATGACGAGCAGGGGCGAAAATACAGTAAACGTCTTCATGGCGCAAATGTGCTGGACTGGCGGAAAGACGGGTACCTGCCGGAAACAATGATCAATTATATTTCGCTTCTCGGCTGGACATCAGAAGAAGAAGGGCGCGAATTTTATACGCTCGATGAATTGAAGCAGCTTTTCACACTGAAAAGACTGACGAAATCCCCGGCGCGTTTTGACCGCAAAAAGCTCGATTGGCTGAACGGGCAGCATATCCGCATGCTGAGCCCTGATGCCCTGTGCGACCGTGTACTGCCTATCCTGCGGGAACAGGGCTTTCCGGTGGATGAACGCTCCCGGGATTGGCTTGTGGAAATGGCGGCTATCTGCCAGGAAAAGATCCCGACACTGAATCATATTATCCCGTACACCGACTTTTTCTTTGCTGCTCCGACTGCGTATGATGAAAAAGGAGACCGGAAGTTTTTCCGCCAGGACACGTCACTTCAGGCGCTGGAAGCCGCTCTGGAATGCATGCGGCAGGCGGACGAGTGGACGGTAACCGCTCTTAAAGAAAGCTATGAGGCCGCTGCGGAACAGAAAGAACTCAAAATCGGTGCGCTGGTCAACGGGACCCGGCTGGCGCTCACCGGAAAAACCGTCGGGCCGGGATTGTACGAGCTTGTAAAACTGCTCGGGCGTGAGGAATCCGTGCAACGGATGGAAGCTGCCCTGAACTATATCAAGACATCAGGAGAAGGAACAGCATGAGTAAGGTAGTCATTGGCGTTGATCTCGGCGGAACCAATATCAAAGCGGCTGTTGTCTCTGAAGACAAAAAAATCATTGTACAGGGCGACTGCCCGACCGGCGCCGCCGCAGGCCCCGGTCCCGTCATGGATCTGATGGCAGGCTTTGTCAAAGATCTGATTGCTTCTGCCGGGCTGACCATGGCCGATGTGCTTGCAGCCGGGTTCGGTGCGCCGGGTCCCATGAACTGGCGTTCAGGCGTTGTCTTCTCTCCGCCCAATCTGCCCGGTTGGAAGGACGTGCCTCTGGCGGACGAAATGAAAGCGCGCCTCGGCGTTCCCTGCTATGTGGACAATGACGCCAATGTAGCCTGTTATGGCGAATACTGGATGGGCGCCGGTCAGGGCGCGGAAAGTATTGTCGTCTTCACGCTCGGCACGGGTCTGGGCGGCGGAATTGTGGTTTTCGGTGAACTGCTGCGCGGCATAGACGGCACAGCGGCGGAACTGGGACATCTTAAAGTCCAGAAAGACGGCAGGCTGTGCGGATGCGGATCAAAAGGCTGTCTGGAAACCTATGCCTCTGTTACCGGTATGCTTCGTACCGCAAAAGAAGGCTGGGACGGAGCGGACACCTCGCTTAAAGCCTTGTGCGATAATGACCCGGGCAAATTGACGGGAAAAATGATTTATGAAGCGGCGATGTCCGGCGATGCCTTTGCCCGTGATGTATTCACGGAAACAGCTGTATGGATCGGTCTAGGCGCCGCCTCCATGGTCAATGCACTGAACCCGGAAAGGATTATCCTTTGCGGCGGCATGAGCAAATCCGGCGATCTGCTCTATGAAACGGTCAGAAAAACGGTGAAGGAAAATGCCTTTGAAGTACCCGCCGCCCGCTGTCAAATCCTGCCTGCCGGGCTCGGCAATGATTCAGGAGTGCTGGGCAGTGCCGGATGTGCTTTGGCGCGACATCACGCCGCTTCCTGCTGACGCACTGCAGACTCTATGCCTTTTGAAGGCAGAAACGCCTGCCAGGGTCAACCCTGGAGAATGACTTATGACGCAGTTTAAAAAGCGACTGCAGATATTTCTTTTCCCCTTCGTACTGCTTGCAGTGGCAGGTGACCGCTGCCTCGGTATGCTTGATGACGGACTGGACGCACTGCGGAGGCGCGGGCTGGGCGACTGGCCTGCCGCTCTGCTGCTGCTCCTGCCCGCTGTGATCCTCCTTTCCCTTTTCTCTCTTTACCCCATGGGTGCCTCGTTGCAGATGAGTTTTTTCGGAGGTCGCCACGGAGAAGGTGATTTTGTCGGGCTGGCAAACTACACGGAGGCATTGAATAACCCAGATTTCCGGCGCAGCTTTCTTGTAACGCTTTACTATGTTCTCGGTGTGGTGCCTCTTACTGTATCTCTGAGCTTTATTATTGCCTTCGGTCTTTTTAAAATTACCCGTGGCCGGGGGCTTCTGCGCTCTCTCTATTTTCTGCCTTATGTCACCTCCGCTGTTGCTGCTGCCATGGTCTGGCGGAGTCTCTTCCATCCGCAGCAGGGTGTGGTTAATCTTCTTTTCAGCTATCTGGGGTTTTCCCCGCAGAACTGGCTTCTGGAGCCCCGGGGGATCCTGCATCTGCTGAGTCATGGCTGGATCCCTGCAGACCTGGGACCCAGTCTCGGGCTCTGCTGTATTATGCTCTTTGATATCTGGCACGGAAGCGGATTCATGATTGCTGTCTTTCTCGCGGGACTGAGTGTCATACCCCGAGAACTGGAAGAAGCGGCACGAATGGATGGTGCCGGAGAATGGCGGCTCATGTGGCATGTTACCCTGCCGCTCCTCTCACCCACCATCTTTTTTCTGTCCATCGTGGGCGTGATCAAGGCCTTTCAGGCATTCAACAGCTTTTACGCATTGACTCATGCGGGAGGACTGCCTGACACGCAGAATCTTATCCTTTATGTATATGCCCAGTTCTATCAATACGGCTACTGGGGATACGGCGCTGCCGTCGCCACACTGCTCGTGCTGGTTATTGTGGCATTAACCCTGCTCCAGTGGCGGGTACTCGGGCGGAAGGTTTTCTACTCATGAAATTCAACCGCCTGCTTTTATATCTGTTTCTCTGCTGCGGCGCTTTTCTTGCCCTGTATCCTTTTCTCTGGATGCTGGGTGCTTCGTTTAAAACCCTGAATGAAGCAAGCACACCCAGCCTGAACCTTCTGCCGAAAGTATGGCAATGGTCAAATGTGACGGAAACCTTCCGTGCCGCCCCTTTCGGCCTCTACTTCTTCAATTCTTTTCTTGTGGCAGGATCGGTATGCCTGTCCGTCTGCGCCACTTCCCTTATGGCAGGTTACGCCTTCGCCCGCCTGCAGTTTAAAGGGCGACAGCTTCTTTTCTTCATTATTCTGGGATCCATGATGGTTCCTTTTGAACTGACCTTCATCCCCAATTTCGTGCTGATTTCCCGGCTCGGCTGGTACAACAGTTATGCAGCGCTGATTGTGCCCTGGTGCGTCAGCGCCTTCTCTATTTTTCTGATGCGCCAGGCTTTTCTTGCGCTGCCCCGCGACTTCTACGATGCGGCGGTTCTGGACGGATGCGGCCATCTTCGTTTTCTCGTCAGGATCGGGATTCCGCTGGTCATGCCCTCGCTGGTGACTGTTGCGCTTTTTGCCTTTCTGGGCAGTTACAACGCTCTGCTCTGGCCGCTCATCGTTACCGCCGATGACAGCTGCCGTGTTGTCCAGATCGGGCTTGTTGCTTTTTACAGTGATGCCGGAGCACGGCTCAATCTTCTGATGTGCGCCTCCTCCATCATCATTCTGCCCACGGTGCTGATCTATTTCGTGGCACAGCGATATTTTGTCCAGACAACCATGGGTACCGGCATTAAAGGATAATCATGAAAAAGGCATTGCTTATAGCTGTGACTGCTTCACTGATCAGCACGCTTCTTCTTGTTCCTCTTTTTTCAGGGTGCGCGCCTGCCACCCCCGGAGGCAGCAAAGACAGATCCTTCAAGCCGCTGGATCCGGATTTTGCGGTTTTCTGGGACCGGCAGACCACGGAAAGTGCCCAGCTGCTGCAGGACCTTGCCGCAGAATTTAACCGGAGCTGGCAGGGTATCCCCATTAAAGTGGAACGGGCAGGCAACTATACGGATATTTTCAGAAAAGTCTCCGCCAGTATCCGCGCAGGCGTACTCCCCGCCATGGCTGTTGCCTATGAAAGCATGACCAACGACTACATCAATGCAGGCGCTGCCGTTGATCTCGAGCCTCTGCTGGCGGATGAAGAAGCGGGGCTCTCCGCTGAAGCTCTCGCTGATTACATCCCTGGCGCACTGGAAAACAACCGCTTCGCCAACCACGATAATCACCTGTACGCCTTTCCGTTTGCTAAAAGTGTGCTCATTCTTTATTACAACAAAAAAGTAATGCAGGATGCCGGGATTACAGCCCCCCCCGCCACCTGGGACGATTTTATTAATCAGTGCAGACAGATAAAAGCAAAAACCGGAAAATATGCACATGGTGTCCATGCCGACTGTTCCACTGTCAACGGAATGATTTTCAGTCAGGGCGGCGATGTGCTGAAAGACGGTAAATGCTTGTATGACAGCCCGGAAGCACTTGCCGTCTTCCGGATCTATGAGATATTGGCAAAAGAAAACCTGGCCTGGCTGGTCTCACCCTCTTCATACGAAGATAATGTGGCGCTTTCAAAAGACGAAATTGCTTTCGTCATGCGATCCAGTTCCAGCTTCAGCGATATGAAGCTGCTCATGGAAGGAGATACGGAACGCTGGGGCATTGCGCCCATTCCGCAAAAAGATCCTGCAAAACCGGGCACCACGCTGTACGGGCCCAATGTCTGCATTTTCAATACCACCGAAGCGCACATACAGGCCGCCTGGGCTTTCATGAAATTTCTCACCTCGCCGGAAGTATCGGTACGCTGGTCTCTGGAAACAGGCTACCTGCCCGTACGCCGGAGCACGCTGCACCAGCCTGAGCTGCAGCAGCACTGGGAGAAATGGGAATGCAACAAGGTGCCCTATGACTGCCTTGCCTTTGCGCGGACAGAACCCAATGCGCCGGGATGGCAGGAAGTACGCGATCTTGCCACACGGGCGGTGTCTGAGATTATGGCAGGCGTCACCACAGCGGAAAAAGCGGCCGCCGCACTGCAGTCCGGCGCAGAACGGATCCTGGCACGCAACGCCCGCCCTCAGTAACCACACTGACTCACTCTGTTTAATTGTTGCCGGAGGTGCCGGCATGAATTCTGCCTTCCCTTTATTTCCTTTCCATCATCCGGGTATGGTACAAATAGACGAGGTGCAGAGGGTGTTTTTTTGTATTTGTATTTTATCCGGCGAAAACCCTGAAACTGTCTAAAGGAGAAATCATGCGTAATTGTGTTACTGGATTGCTTGTTGCACTGCTTTGCTGCACGGCAGTTTTTGCAGCCGACGAGGTTCCGGCAAAAGTAGGCGTATTCCCTCAGGAAATAGCGAAGAATTACAGTGTGGCAGACGGATTACCCGATCAGAAAGTCCTTTCTTTGCACCAGGACGAAACGGGTATTGTGGCTGTGACTGCCGCAGGTGCCTGCCGACTGGAAGGGGCAACATGGAAGCCGGTCCGGGATTTCACGCCTCAGCGCTTTGTGCTCGTTCCCGATGGAGATGCCTATACGCTGGCACCGGCAGAAGCTGCCCCGGGATCAGGCGCTGTGATTGTCCGGTCCTTCGCCGGAGACGCCAAAGCTCCTGTTGCCATTGCCGCGGCAGAAGGTCTTTTCCTGAGAAATGATCAGGGTGTATATGAAAAAAGCCCTGCCTGTGACGGACAGGGCAGGCTCTGGGGTGCCTGCGATGTCCGCGGTGTCACGTTGGACAGCGACGGAAATCTGTGGGTTGCCATGCTTGCAGGGCTCGCCTGCCGTACAGCGGACGGCTGGAAATTCTACACAGGGCACGAAGGGCTTCCCTACAATGACTTTACGAGCATAGCCGCCGGTCCTGATGGCGCTGTCTGGTTCGGCACTACCAAAGGAATCGTCCGTTTTAAAAACGGGACCTGGCATTATCGCCAGGGACGGCGCTGGCTGCCGGATGATCACGTCAATGATCTGCTGGTGGATCAGGCAGGGAATGCCTGGGCGGCAACACAGCACGGCATCGGCTGGATCGGCTTCACGCCCATGACGCTGGCGGAAAAAGCAGCCTTTTACGAAGAGGAATTGGATAAATACATCAAGCGCACGCCCTTCGGCTATACTTCGGAAGTGAAGCTGGAAAAAGCAGGCGACCGCTCCACGGTCGTGTATACGGACAGCGACAATGACGGCTTGTGGACAAGTATGTACGGCGCCGGAGAATGCTTTGCTTATGGCGCTACCCGTGATCCTGAAGCCAAAAAACGTGCTGACAAAGCCTTTGAAGCGCTTCGTTTTCTGCAGACCGTTCCCCAGACAGGCGATCATCGCCCCCCCAAAGGCTATGTTGCCCGCACAATTCTTCCAACCGACGGGAAGGATCCCAATGAAGGCAGGATAGAACGGGACACCTATCACCGGGACAACCATGACGTGCTCTGGAAAGTCTATGAGCCACGCTGGCCGAAAAGTGGCGACGGCAAATGGTACTGGAAGAGCGATACAAGCTCGGACGAGCTGGATGGACATTTCTTCTTCTACCCTGCCTATTATGACCTTGTTGCCAAAACGAAAGAAGAAAAAGAAGCGGTACAGCAGGTCATCCGTGATCTGATGGATCATCTTATCGACCACGATTTCAATCTGGTAGATTTTGACGGCACACCAACACGCTGGTCTATCTACAATCCGGATTCGCTGAATAAAGATCCGCTGTGGTGGGAAGAGCGTGGCCTTAAATCGCTGAGTATGCTTTCCTATCTGACCGCTACAGAACATGTCACAGGCGATCCCAAATACGGGAAGATTGCCAATGAACTGATTGAAAAGCACCATTTCAGAACAAACGCCATGATCTATAAAATCCATTTCGGCCCCGGATCAGGCAATCATTCAGACGATGAAATGGCGTTTATGTGCTACTACAATCTCCTGAAATACAGTCAGGATAAAGCGCTTAAACATGAAATTCTGTACTCATTTTTCTCCGCCTGGATCAATGAATGGCCGGAAATGAATCCCCTTTTCAACTTTATGTATGCAGTCTTCGGGCGGAATGCAAAGCACACCAATCCCTGGGACACCTACGACATCAGCCCCTGGGAAGGCTGGCTTGATGATTCTGTTGAAACGCTGAAAGATTTTCCGCTGGATCGGGTCGCCTGGGATCACCATAACAGCCATCGCCTGGATATCGTGCTGCTGCCCCGCCAGCAGGCAACGGAACCTTATGAATCGGAAGTGCCCCAGCGCGGACACAGGGTCAACGGAAAAGTTCTGCCTGTTTCCGAACGCTATTTCAACCACTGGAATCATGATCCCTGGAATCTGAACTACGGCGGAAAAGGCCATACGCTGGGAAGCGGTACCGTCTTTCTGCTGCCCTATTATATGGGGCTGTATCACGGTTTCATTGACAACTGAGAGCGATTCTGAAAAACCTGAATATGCTACAATAGCGTGTTGTATCATCCGGGCATGACACGGAAAAGATGTCTTTTTTGTGCATGTTTTGTTTTCATGCATAAAATGCAGCCCGGTTGATGCCGCCTATATGTTCACCGACTGACAAGCACCACAACCCCCAGACAGAGGTACAAGGATTGCGCCCATGAAAGAGATTCAGGCACCCGTATATGCAAACATTGAAATAAATATTTCCCGTGCAAAGTCCAGTGCTGTAAGTGCGGCACACGGTATCACGCCTGCCGAATTTGCGGCTATCGAAGAGCGCGTGCTGGCTGCGCACAAAATCCTGCAGCAGGAACGCAAGGAAGGGAAATACGGATTTTATGATCTGTACAAAGACAAAGAAACGCTGGCGGATGTAAAAAAGGCTGCTGCGCATTTCAGCAGTTTCGGATACGAGAACCTGGTAGTACTGGGAATCGGCGGCTCCGCCCTCGGCATCACCGCACTGCAGACCGCCCTGAATCCGCCTTACTTCAACACACTGAGCAAAAAGCGGCGCAAAGGAGCTCCGCGCCTTTTTGTCATGGATAATATCGATCCGGACACCTTCCGTGCCATGCTGCGGCTGTGCCCTCCCAAAAAGACACTGTTCAATGTGATCTCCAAATCGGGAGAAACGGCGGAAACCATGTCCCAGCTGATGATCGTTGTAGCGCTTCTTGAAAAAGCGGTCGGCGCAAAGGCAATGAAAAAACATCTGGTCATCACGACCAGTCCCACCGGAAAAGGCGCGCCCAAAAGCCTGCTTCACCCCGTTGCCAAAAACTACAAGCTCACCTCCTTTTCCATCCCGCTCAATGTGGGCGGACGCTTTTCCGTTTTCTCGCCGGTGGGCATGTTCCCTGCTGCCATGATGGGTATGGATGTTGATGCCATGATGGCGGGCTGTGCCGCCATGGATACCCTTTGCTCCAGGGCGTCGCTGATGGAAAATCCGGCTTATCTGCGTGCGGCCGTTCAGTATCTGATGGACGTAAACAAAGGCAAGACCATGTCTGTCATGATGCCCTACGCAGATGCGCTTCGGGACATCGCCGACTGGTACCGGCAGCTGTGGGCGGAAAGTCTGGGAAAACAGAAAGATCTGGACGGCAACGATGTTTTCACAGGGCAAACACCGATCAAGGCGCTGGGTGCCACCGATCAGCATTCGCAGGTGCAGCTCTACAGAGAAGGACCGAACGACAAGATCTTTAATATTCTTGAAGTACGCCGTTTCAATACAAGCCTCCGCATCCCCGACACGCTCTCATCCATTAAAGAGTTGGATTACCTGCGCAATAAGAGCATGAACAAACTGATGGCAGCGGAACTGCGGGGCACCATGGACGCGCTGAAGGCGAGTCAGCGCCCGGTAGTGCGGATTATCCTGCCCCGCCTGAATGCCTATACCGTGGCACAGGTGCTCTATCTGCTTGAAGTGGAGACAGCCATGGCAGGACGGCTCTACCATGTAAACACCTTCAACCAGCCCGGTGTGGAGGAAGGCAAGAAGATTGCCCGCCGCCTCATGGGAGGTGAAGCGTGAGCGTGAATCCGCTGCAGGGAATACCGCGTTGTGACCACACGAAACTTCGCCGGTCACAGCGCGCTTTCCGCATGACGGTAACCCTTCTTCTTGTCCTTACCGCGGCCTGGTGGTTTTCAGAATCCTACCTGCGCTACGACCACAGCGAAACGCAATACAGAATGGCGCTGACTCTGCAGCGGGCACAGGCACGGCCTATTCTGCGAACCGTTGTGGAGCGTGAAAGCAAAGAAAAAGACACACCCTCTGCGCTTTATCTCGAAGCGCTGGCAGAAGTGGAAGAGGCGGAAAAACTGCTGCCCGCCTATGCGCGCGCCTATCAGAGCAATCCTAAAAGCGAATCGCTGCTGATCAATTACGGCTGTCATCTTTACGAGATGGGGCAGTATGGCGAAGCGCGGGAGCGGTTCCGGGAAGCGGGCATCAATCCGCCCCGCAACTTACTGCCGCGTTATCTGGAATCGGCGGCGCTCCTTGCCTCTTCAGAAGGAAAAGAGGAGCGCAGTAATGCCCTCGCTCTGATTGCCCGGGCCAATGCTTCCGGCGATCCCCTGCTTGTTCCCGAACCCCTTTGGCATGACAGCCTGCCACGCCACGGAAAAGGCTACCTGCATAAATATTACATGACAGCCGATCGGATTTTTGAGACCATTCATAATTCCGCTCTTCTTTTCTGCGCTGCATTGGATAGGGAGGCAACTCAGGAAAATGCGGCGGAATTGAACAGCCACCTCGAAAAGATCGAAGCCATGAGTATGCGCCTTCTGGGGATGAATAAGGGAGACTCGCCGCCTGCCCTGCGCCAGTTGGAGCACGCTCTCCAGATCCAGTTGGCAGTGCATCAGCAGCGCGGGAGGCTTGCGGACAACTTCGGGCTTCCCGCCGAGCCGGAGTATGCGGAACGGTCGCAAAAGCTCCTCAATCTGCTGAAGGAACTGGATCAGTTCAATGCCTCCGGTGACGCTCTCGCACAAAAGTATGCCCGACGTCTTCTGATTCCTTTTGTGCTTATTCTCGAAAGTGTCGTGCTTTTCACCCTCTTCTATTTTGCTCTCCTTCTGCTGCGTCGTTTCCTGAAACCCTGCACGCATTTGCCCTTTCTGCCGGTAACCGGAACAGGAAAGAAACTGCTTTTCACGGGCTTCACCGCACTTTTTCTGCTGTTGCTGCTGATGCCTGCTCTGTACAGCACCAACAGAGAATATGTGTGGGAGTATCCCATGCAGCTGCTGGGCGAAATTCTTTGTGTCGGTCTGCTCCTTTTCTTCGGCATTTACTATCCCCTGTCAACACTGCGGGCTTTTCTGAAAGATGCACGCCACCATGAACTGCAGGAGGTCTGGGTGGAGCAGAAAAGACTGCAGCTCAGCATCTTCAGCTGTCTTGCGCTTCGATACGCAGGATTTCTTCTGGGTGGCCTCATCATCTGCGTGTGCCTCTGGTTGAACTTTACCCGCATTTTTTACAGCGCCTATCCTTTTCAGAGCGCTCTGCTTCCGTCGGGTCTTGAAGCGGATATAGGCGCTCTCGTAAACTCCATTAAAGATCAGCTAAAAAACTTTTAGCCAGCCGCATGTTCCGATGAATAAATTCCTGTCAAATGGTGTTATTTCATAAAAAATGCCGTCCGAGGAAGTGTTTTCATCATCAGAAGTCAAAAACTGTCTTTGTCCGGTGTCCTGCAAAACGCACTTGCATAGAAGCAAACCGGTATGCGAATTAGACGCAGGAAATCACACGGACAGGCGGCACCTGACGTTTTCCACAGTCATACAGAAACCCATGATTCCGTCAATTACAGGAAAAGGAGTTTTAAGAGCATGTCAAAAGTTATCGTCATAGTAGGCGGTGTTGCCGGCGGCATGAGTTGTGCAGCGCGAATCCGGCGTCTGGATGAAGAGGCAACCATCATCGTTTATGAAAAAGGAAGCGCTGTTTCTTTCGCTAACTGCGGCATGCCCTATTATGTGGGCGGCATTATTGCGGACCGCGCCAACATGATTGTTCAAAGCCGGGAAACGCTTCGGGGCAGGTACAATCTTGAAATTAATGTACGGCATGAAGTAACGAAAATCCTGCCTGAAGAAAAAGAGGTGGAGGTGCGCAATCTGGAAACAGGTGAAACCTACCGCCGTTCCTATGATACGCTGGTTCTAGCGCCCGGAGCCGAACCGATTCGCCCGCCCATCCCCGGAATCGACAGCGAACATGTGCTTACGTTGAACAGCCTGGACGATATGGATAAGATCAAGGCGAAGGCTGCCGTTTCGCATCGTGCCTGCATTATCGGCGCCGGTTTCATCGGTCTGGAATTGACAGAAAACCTCAGGCATCTGGGGCTTAACGTTACGCTGGTGGAAATGCTGGATCAGATTCTTCCGCCGCTGGATAAAGAAATGACTGCGCCACTCCTGCAGGAACTGCGTCTGAACGGTGTGGAAGTGAGACTGGGTGTCCGTGCGGAAAAAATTGACGCTCACGGAGTCACGCTCAGTGATGGAACCAATATTCCTGCCGACCTGATCTGCCTGTCTGCCGGTGTGCGTCCCCGCAGCGAGCTGGCACGGGATGCCGGGCTTGAGCTGGCTGCTTCCGGACATATCGTTGTGGATGCGCAGATGCGTACCAGCAACCCCTCCATTTTTGCCGCAGGTGATGCTGTGCAGGTGTGGGACCGGGCAACACAAGCTCCGGCAACGCTTCCTCTGGCAGGGCCCGCCAATCGACAAGGGCGCATTGCCGCCGACGTTATCTGCGGGCGTGAAGCTGCCTATCCGGGTGTGCTGGGCACTTCCATTGTTCAGGTGTTCAATCAGCAGGCGGCGTGCACAGGCTGGAGCGAAAAGAAACTGAAAAATGAAAGCGTCCCGTATTTCAGTGTTTATATCCATCCTATGCAGCACGTTCAGTACTATCCCAATGCCGTGCCAGTGAGCATTAAGGGGCTTTTCAGCCCCGAAGGGAAACTGCTGGGGGCGCAGGTGATCGGGCCGGAAGAAGTGTGCCGAACGATTGACACCCTTGCCATGGCATTGGCAAACGGTATGACGGCAGCCGATCTGGAGCATTCCGAACTTGCCTATGCGCCTCAGTTCGGCGCGGCAAAAAGCGGCATCAACATGCTTGGCTTTACCGCCAATAATGTGGTGAAAAAAGATCTGGAGCAGATTGACTGCCGCGATCTGACCAAAGAACATTTTCTGCTGGATGTCCGTATGCCTGATGAAACGGCATGCGGTATTATTCCGGGTGCGGTAATCATTCCGCTGGATGAATTGAGAAATCGCCATAATGAACTGCCCCGTGACCGTACCATTGCATTGTATTGCGCCGTCGGCCTTCGCGGATACGTCGCCTACAGACAATTAAAAAACTACGGCTTTAATGTGATCAACATCAATGGCGGCTACCGCACCTGGGCGTGGAGCCATGGGGCTGCACCTGCCGCCGGGCAAAACTGTTCCCCCTGCAGCGGTGCCATTCCAGGCAAATCACCCGCCCCTGCCGGAAAAGTGACCCAGCTGGATGTGTGCGGGCTTCAGTGCCCCGGTCCTATAACGCAGGTGAAACGACTCATGGATGGCATGAATCCCGGCGACACGCTGGAAGTGACCTCGACGGATGTCGGTTTCATTGCCGACATTCCGGCCTGGTGCAAGAGCACCGGAAACACGCTGCTGGAAGCGCGCCCGGACGGAAACCGTTATCTTGCCCGGCTGGTCAAAGGCGGCACTGCCCCGGCAGCAAGCACTGCCCCGGCAGCGTCGGGTTCTGCATCAGCAGCCACCAGTGGCAAAAATTCCAAGACTATTATTTGTTTCAGTGATGATCTGGATCGTGTGATGGCGACTTTTGTAATTGCCAACGGCGCCGCTGCCATGAACAGCGAAGTCACTATTTTCTTCACCTTCTGGGGTCTGAATGTGCTGAAGAAATCCAGACCGCCGTCGGTGAAAAAAGGATTCCTCGACCACATGTTCGGCATGATGATGCCTAAAGGTCCGGAAAAACTGAAACTTTCCAAAATGCATATGGCGGGCATGGGCTCAAAAATGATGCGCTATGTGATGGCAAACAAACGGGTTATGGCGCCGGAAGAACTGGTAGCTGCCGCCCGCGCTGCCGGTGTTCGCCTCGTCGCCTGCTCCATGAGCATGGACGTGATGGGCATCCACAAAGACGAACTTATCGACGGGATTGAAATAGGCGGGGTCGGTGCTTACCTCGGAACGGCGGAACAGTCCAACGTTAATTTATTTATTTAGCCCGCCTTCTTTCACGTCACCCTCCCGAATTGGTATGATGGGGGAAATGGAATATCCATTTCCCTCTTTTTTTTCGAAAGGATTCCCCTTGTCTGCTTTGCTGCTTCCCGTTCTGGGCTATATCGGTGCTCTGCTGTTTTACGGACGCTTTTACCTGCAGTGGTTCGTTTCTGAGCGGCAGAGAAAAAGTGTCATTCCCATCGGCTTCTGGTACATGAGCGGCATCGGCTCCATTTTTCTGCTTTTATACGGAACGCTATGGCTGAGCTCTCCGGTAGGTGCTTTGAGTCACTGCTTTAACAGCCTGATTTATGCACGCAATCTGGTGCACATCTGGCGTGAACGGGGACTTCTGACCCCGCGCCGCTCCCTGCTTTTTCAGGGGGCTGTTCTGCTGATGATCGCAGCAGGAATGTTACTCGTCGCCTGGACCTGGCTGAACGAATATGAAAGCACCCGGGATATTCCAGTGGTGGATCAGGCACGCAATTGGATTTGGATTGCTGTAGGTGTGGCGGGTCAGGGTCTTTTTGCCCTTCGTTTTCTGATTCAGTGGGCGGTCACCGAGCTGAAG
>Ga0255346_1002383_pt1 | contig 23903 bp, 19 predicted proteins | sample wastewater_treat_FD_194410 | JGI IMG/M metagenome (GOLD analysis project Ga0255346, IMG submission 194410) | Wastewater microbial communities from Lulu Island WWTP, Vancouver, Canada - plant22 | ecosystem: Engineered > WWTP > Wastewater > Unclassified | place: Canada: Vancouver, British Columbia... | reverse complement strand
TAGCGTGCCCAAGCGCAGCATAGGGTAAGCAGTTTCGCACCATCTGTCATTGCGAGGAACGACTGCGTAGCGTGCCTAAGCGCAGCGAAGGGTAAGCAATCTCATCCTGAAAATTCGAGACTGCTTCGCAAGCTCGCAGTGACATAATCGCGAGGAACGACTGCGTAGCGTGCCCAAGCGCAGCATAGGGTAAGCAGTTTCGCACCATCTGTCATTGCGAGGAACGACTGCGTAGCGTGCCCAAGCGCAGCGAAGGGTAAGCAATCTCATCCTGAAAATTCGAGACTGCTTCGCAAGCTCGCAGTGACACAATCGCGAGGAACGACTGCGTAGCGTGCCCAAGCGCAGCATAGGGTAAGCAATCTCATCCTGAAAATTCGAGACTGCTTCGCAAGCTCGCAGTGACATAATCGAGCTCATAGTGACACAATCAAGCTCGCAGTGACATAATCGAACAAGATTATTTTCCTGCTCCCTACTTCCTGTTCCCTGCCTCCCAATTCACCATCATCGTCCCCGAGCGCAGCGAGTGGGATCACCATTCACTATTCACCCCACATACTCAGTGCACAGCATTTCCCCAAACAAGCGTGATGGATGCTCTGCCCTTCCTCCATGTCTGCCCAACTATGATTTATTACAATATTAATCATATTTATATTTATTATTATTAATCATTATGTTGATTCATAAACCGATTAAATAACATCATTTGTTTTTCAATTCTCTTTTTATACTGCGCTTCAGACCCTGCGCCGTGATGGATATGCCCTCGAGTTAAGTTATAATAAGACCAACACAGGCGTAAGGAATCGGGGTTTATGGCAGAATTTTTAGATCGAGCAAAAAAGAACAAAGCCGATGAGTTTTATACGCAGATGCCCGACATCGAATCTGAATTGCGGCATTATAAAGAACACTTTCGCGGCAAAGTTGTTCTGTGCAACTGTGATGACCCCTTTGAGAGCAACTTTTTTAAATATTTTGCAGCCAATTTTAACCATCTGGGGTTGAAAAAGCTGATCGCCACCAGCTATAGCGATTCGCCGGTCGCCTACCAGCAGCTGCCTTTATTTGAGGTGAATCATCTCAAAATTAAAAACAGCGCCGAAAGGCCTGCCAGCAAAATTGAAATCAACGAAGTCAAAGATGAAAATAAAAATGGCGCGATTGACCTGGCGGACGTGGAATACCTGATCAGGAATCGAAAAAACACGCTGACGCTGCTGGAGGGCGATGGCGACTTCCGCTCGGAAGAATGTATTCAACTGCTGAAGGAGGCGGACATTGTCGTCACCAACCCGCCTTTTTCTTTATTTAGAGAATATGTCACGCAATTAGTCGAGTTTAATAAACAATTTTTAATTATTGGCAGTCAAAACGCGGTTGCATATAAAGAAATATTTCGATTGTTTAAAGAAAATTTAATATGGTTAGGTATGAATAATGGCGGGACGAAATGGTTTCAAGTTCCCCTTGACTATGAAATTTTAACGGAGAGCAGAATAAAATTTGATGAACAAGGTAATAAATATTTTAGCATGGGAAATATTGCATGGTTTACTAATCTTGACATATCAAAACGCCATGTCAACATCACTCTTTATAAAAAATATACCCCATCTGAATACCCACACTATGATAACTATGACGCCATCAATGTGAACAGGTATACAGAAATCCCCTATGACTACGATGGCGTAATGGGTGTGCCGATTACATTTCTTGATAAATACAACCCGGAACAATTTGAGATATTGGGGATTACAGATCGGCAAAATACATCGGGTATGAGAACGAAGAAATACACTCCTGAAGATACCCCAAGATATAATGATCTCAATGCCAGAAGCGTTTTGAAAATAAACGATAATTATAAAGCTTTGTATGCAAGGATTTTAATTAAAAGAAAGGGGATGCAAAATGAAAGTTGAATTGCATGAATTAACCATCCGCGCAGTCACAGAAAATTATGTTGACAACGCCGAAGAGGGCGTGCTCGGGTACAACGGCAGGCTCAACATCCGCCCGAAGTACCAGCGCGAGTTTGTCTATGACGATAAGAAACGCAATGCGGTCATCGATTCGATCCGAAAGAGCCTTCCGTTAAACGTGATGTACTGGGCGGTCAACGAAGACGGCAGCTTCGAGGTGCTGGATGGGCAGCAGCGGACGGTCAGCTTCTGCCAGTATGTCAACAACGATTTTTCGATCGACAACCGCTTTTTTCACAATCTGACCGAGCCCGAAAAACAAAACATCCTCAACTACAAACTGATGATCTATTTTTGTGAGGGGGACGACAAAGAAAAATTGGATTGGTTCAGGATCGTCAACATCGCCGGGGAAAAGCTGTTCGACCAGGAATTGCGCAACGCCGTTTATACCGGGCCCTGGCTCTCTGACGCCAAACTGAAATTCAGCAAAACGAACTGCGCTGCTTACCTGCTGGCAAAAGATTATGTAAACGGTTCACCCATCCGCCAGGAACTCCTGGAAATTGCCCTGAAATGGATTTCTAAAGGAGAGATAGAAGCCTATATGGCTGCCCACCAGCACGATCCAAACGCTAATGAATTGTGGATGTATTTTAGAAGTATCATCGAATGGGTGAAGCTGACCTTTCCCAATTACCGCAGGGAAATGAAAGGGGTGGATTGGGGCAGCCTTTACGATCAATTTAAGAACGACGTGTTCGATACCGACGCCCTGGAAAATCAAGTCGCTGACCTGATGATGGATGACGACGTGACCCGTAAACGCGGCATTTACCCCTACGTGTTAACCCACGATCAAAGGCATTTGAATATCCGTGCATTCAGCGACAACCAGAAAAGAGAAGCCTACGAACGGCAAAAAGGCGTCTGCGTTCGCTGTGGCAAACCGTTTGAGATCTCCCAAATGGAAGCAGACCACATCACGCCTTGGCACTTGGGCGGAAAAACCCGCGCCGACAACTGCCAGATGCTGTGCAAACAATGCAACCGGGAAAAATCAGGGGTTTAGATGAAAACTGGACAGGGGAGATTTTTGGATAACACGGCGTGAATGGTGAGTGGTGAATAGTGAATTGTGAATGAGGATAGCTCATAACTGATAGTGTTAAGTTGACAGCTGACTGAAATAGATTTTTTCTTTGTGGTCTTTGTGCCCTTCGTAGTTCAATACCCTGTCGCTGACAGATAACCGTTCACAATTGATCCCTGATCGCTGTCAGATACCCCTGATTCCTAATCCCTAACCCCTCATCCCTAATCCCTACTCACTATTCACCATTTACTATAATGAAGGTAAAAAAAACAGGCAATTTCGGTGCGGGTATTTAAAGACAAACCATATTTAATAATGGGTTTATACATCAACACAACAAATTAGCATAACTACGATTTTGACTAATATTTTTCAATTCGTAGGGGCAGACCTCCGTGTCTGCCCAACCCGAAATGCACGCTGGTCAGGGCAACCACGGCTCAATACCCTTGCAGGGCACAGGGAGTGCTACGCGAAGGGTTGCCCCTAGAAGTTTAATCCAATAGAAGGATCCATTATTTTCAACACCCTGTTCTAAAACAAAAAGGCCGGCCTTGTGACCTGGGTTTTTCCAGGCACCTCATCCGGTACGGGTCCCGTCCACCGTGCGCCACATCGGCATCTATAATCTTTCGACCTGTGGGGTGCGACTTCCCACCTCAGAACCTGTTGCCATTATAAAGTAAAGAAAAAGAATATTAAAGCAATTTTGGAGAGGGCATTGAAAAACAAACCATATTTAATAATGGGTTTATACATCAACACAACAAATTAGCATAACTACGATTTTGACTAATATTTATCAATTCGTAGGGGCAGACCTCCGTGTCTGCCCAACCCGAAATGCGCGCTGGTCAGGGCAACCACAGAGGGTTGCCCCTACAGGTTTAATCTAATAGAAATATCCACAATTTTCAACACCCTGTTTTGAAACAAAAAGGCCGGCCTTGTGACCTGGGTTTTTCCAGGCACCTCATCCGGTACGGGTCCCGTCCACCGTGCGCCATATCGGCATCGCTGGCAGTGGGGTGCGACTTCTCACCTCAGAACCTGTAGTTGGGCAGACCTCCGTGTCTGCCCAACTCGAAATGCATGCTGGTCAGGGCAACCACAGAGGGTTGCCCTGACTACAAGTTTAATCCAATAGAAGGATCCATTATTTTCAATACTCTTCTAAAACAAAAAAACCGGCCTTGTGACCTGGGTTCTTCCAGGCACATCATCCGGCACGGGTTCCGTCCAGCATCGCGTCACCTACCATCTCGCACCAATTTTATGGAGGCGTGGGAGACGACTTCCCACCTCAGAACCTGACACTATTATACAGTAAAGGAAAAGAAATGTTAAGCAATTTTGGAGAAGGCATAATAAGTGCTACGCGAAGTGGGATCACCATTCACCATTCACCCACATGCTCGGTGCACAGCATTTCCCCAAAAAAGCGTGATGGCTGCTCTTCTCTCCCGCCAGCAGCATGCTGATTACCCTGAACTTGTGTGGATCGTTGTGTGGAAACGCCCGATAAATGGTGGAAAACCTGTGGATAAACCATCGATTTCTGTGCAAAAACTGGGAATAAAAGCTGAGAACCAGATCCGCTACACCCGGCGCTCAACGGGAAGAGAAAAATATTGTCGAAACCGTTACGCCCTCACTATATTAAGCATCGATCACGCTGCTTGACGGATGACCTACAATACTCCTATAATTACCCCACGCAATGGACAAATACATTGAAGAGAGTTAGTAATCAGGCATTGCGTAACTTATAGGTTATTTTTTAAAAAGCATAAAGCTTATCAGGAGCAGGGTGTATGACCGACCAGGACTTTACCTTTGAAGAGCAGGTTCAGGGGCTGATTGAGCAAATCAGCGCTTATATCGAGCATTATCATGGGGGCGCGGTTGAATTGGATCGTATCGAGGGCAGGACAGTGTTTGTGCGCCTTGGCGGCGCCTGTGAGGATTGCCCGCTTTCTCCTGCCACACTGCAGGGCTGGGTGGCTGGTACGTTACGCCAGTTTTTCCCGGATATTCAGGTGGAAGAAGCCGAAGATTTGCAAACTGCCGATTGAAAACAAAATTTTAACCCGCTAAAAGGTGCGTGTTTTCTGCACAGAAACTTGCGCGCCGGAATGGATCTCCTTTTGGACAGCCCGGTAAAGCGTATCGCTGCGCAGTTCATCCAGGGTGTAACAGGTCGCTTCGAGATGATCTGCCAGAGCCTGGGCTAAACCCTGGTCAAAGGCTTCGTGCTCCATGTTAATCACCAGGGAACGCACGTCTTCATTGGCGATTTGTTGGGCAAACAGCTTTGCCTCCTCTTCGGGAGAACCGCCGCCCATAGAAACATTGCCAGCCCCGTCGGTGAGGACGATCAACAGGGGGTAGACATCGGGGTGAAGGATCTTTTCCCGTTTCAAGACTTCATAAGCCATTTTTAAACCCGCGCTAAGGGGCGTCTTGCCACCCACGGGGATATCTGCCAGAGCGTGCTGAGCCAGTAAAACGGAATTGGTTGGAGGTAATACCAGGGTGGCGCGATCTTTTTGGAAGACGATCAAGCCGACCCGATCGCGGCGCTGGTAGGCATCAGTCAGCAATGAGAGGATGGCGCCTTTGGTAGCAGCCATGCGTTCCGCCACAGCCATTGACCAGGAAGCATCCACCAGGAATAAAATCAGGTTTGCTGCACGCCTTACCCGCACCTTGCGTTGATAATCTTCCCGCCGAACAGAAAAGGCAATGTCATTTTTCTCATCTTCACGAGCTTTTTGAAAGGGCGCCGCGGCACGCAGGGTGGCGTCAAAAGCCAGGTCATCGGCTTTTCCGTTCGCTGGACGCGCCTGGATATAGCGTCCACGTTTACGATCGGTCTGAGTCTGTGACCGACGCCCGCTCTGCTTGCGCATCATTTCATCCAGAGGGGTATCCAGCCGGCGAGGGGTAAAGGTCTCGCCAGGTTTAACCTGTTTTCCGCCATCCCACCAGCGGGCGGTGGCGTCGTTGAAGATATCCTGGCGCCCCGGTTCTAGGGGCTGGGATCCAATGGGTTCTTCGCTAATTTCGAGGCTGGTGGAGAGAGGCTTTTTTTTTGAACGGTTTGGGATTCATCACCCGGGTCTTGCTCATCTGCCAGGGTGCCTTCAGAGGCGGCGCTTTTTAACTCCTCGATATGTTCTTGTAATTGGGTGATGCCCATCTCAGAATGTCTGAAAGGCCCGGCTTTGACCCGGTGAGGAAGTGCCAGTTCCGCTGCCAGGGCAATATCGCGCGGGTTGATAGTGTCTCGCCCTTCGAATGCCGCGTGAGCGCGCGATGCTTTCAAAATCACTAAATCGGCTCGGTGGCCGTCAACCTGCATTTTTGCTGTCAGGTCAGCGATCACCAGTAAATCGTGGCTGGTATAGCGCACTTTGTCCACCATCTGCCTTGCTTTTGCAATTTGCTCGGATAACTCTTCTTCCATGGGGAGCCATTTCTGACGAAAGGCTTCCGGATCAGCTTCAAATGCAAGGTTGCGTTCCATAATCTGGACGCGTTGACGGGGTTCGAGGATACCGCGAATTTCTACGGAGAGGGCAAACCGGTCCAGCAATTGGGGGCGCAGATCCCCTTCTTCAGGGTTCATCGTGCCCACCAGGATGAAGCGTGCCGGGTGTGTGAAGGAAATCCCTTCCCGTTCAACGATGTTCATTCCCATGGCGGCAGAATCCAACAAAATATCCACAACATGATCGTCCAGCAAATTGACTTCATCAATATACAACAGGCCGCGGTTAGCAGCGGCTAAAACGCCGGGTTCAAAGTGACGCTCTCCTTTTTGGATTGCCTTTTCGATATCCAGGGTACCCACCACCCGGTCTTCTGTGGCGGAGATGGGCAGGTTGATAAAAGGTGTTTGTCGAATTTCAACAGGAAGGCTGTTTTCATCGGCTTCGTAACGCTCTCGACATTCTGTGCACCAGTTGATCGGTTTCTGAGGGTCACATCCAAAACGACAACTCTGAACCACCTGGACAGGGGGTAACAATGCCGCCAAAGCCCGAGCAGCGGTTGATTTACCGGTGCCGCGCTCACCACGAATTAAAACGCCGCCAATCCGGGTGTCGATGGCGTTTAATATCAACGCCCGGCACATGCGTTCCTGGCCGACTATTGCTGTAAAGGGATAAATTACACGCATTTCTGTTTGCTTTCGTCTTTCAAAAAATTTGCTCATTCAGTTTACCACGTCAGAAGTTGAATCACCACAGTTTTGAGGATTTTAAAAAGATCTTCGTTGATGAGGGTTAATCTTTTTTGTGTTTGAGGTTTCGCCCTGATTCAAATTTGCGCTACAATTAGGGCATGTTTTGGCAAATCCACGGGCAAAATTGGGCGGTCGAACTGCTAAAAGGGCACGTATCCGGCAACAAACTGCGCCATGCGTACCTGTTTACTGGGCCCACCGGTGTGGGTCGGCGAACATTAGCCCTTCGTTTTGCGCAGGTCATCAACTGCACAAATCCACCCACTGAGGGGGAGTTTTGCGGCGAATGCCGCGATTGCCGCCAACTGGCAGCGTTAGCCCACCCCGATTTAAGCCTGCTTCAACCTGAAGAAGGCCATAAGGACATTTTGATTGACCAGGTACGTGCTTTGCAGCGAACTCTGGCGTTATCTCCCTATTCGGCTGCTTACCGGATCGCTCTATTGCCTGATTTTCAACGTGCCACAACGCAGGCAGCCAATGCTCTCCTTAAAACGCTTGAAGAACCACCCAACCGGGTGATATTGCTATTGACGGCAATCGCACCAGAGGGTTTGCTGCCGACGATTGTTTCACGCTGTGAGGTGATTCGGATGCGATCGGCACCGATTGATGTGACGCGTGAATATTTACAGTTAGAACAGGGACTTGATGAAGAGCAGGCACGCTTGCTGGCGCATATTTCTGGTGGGCGGATTGGTGCAGCCATCCGTATGATAGAAGACCCCTCTGTACTATCCCGGCGGAAAACACAGATTGAAACATTACTGGAACTCTTACCCTCACAGCGGTATCAACGCTTTATGATTATCAGGTCCTTTCTCAGGTCTTTGGATGAACCCCGTCAGAAAGTGAGCGAAGTTTTATCCACCTGGCTTTCCTTTTGGAGGGATGTCTTTTTAATCTCATCGGGTGGAGCGGTGCCCCTGGTTAATGTGGACTTAACCGCCCAAATTGAACAGGTGGCTTCACAAATGTCGATGTTAACGGCGCGCGAACTGATCGTCGCTCATGAGCAGGCATTAGAAGGCTTGAACGCTAACGCCAATTTTCAGTTATTGCTGGAAACATTGTTGCTTAAATGGCCCAGGATTTCTGTTGCCTAGGCGACTAATGAAATACTTCTTGATTAAAACAGAAGATTTAATCCGCCTCTACCCGATAAATTTGTAAATCTAAAAACCGAACGGTCATGGCGCTGCTGTTGATTGTCCGGGCATACGCCCCAAGGCCCCCATGCCGATTAGATGCGATCCTTTGTTCAAACTGAAAAATATCATTTATATAAAGCTGAAAAACACCGCGAGAAACCCATAATCCCAGTCGATTGGCAGCAGGCGCCCCGGGAAGGATTCCCCCACCCGATTCCCAATTGTATAAAACCGTTTTTTGCCCTCCCTGCGATAGTTCCAAACGCACCTGCCCCGAGCAATCGATCAGCAGGCGATAATAATCGCCCTCAGATTCTTGCCAAAAAAGCAATCCGATCTGATCGTTAGCCTGGCACAACGAAGTTTGCAGAGTTATTTCCAGATAAAAATCTTCTGGAAGTGTGTGTTTGCTAAGGCTGGTCAGGCTGGTTTCCGGAGACGCAATTGCCAGAGTCAGACAATTGGTACCAAAGGCGATATTGCCGGCTGCACTTTGCCGGACTTCCCACAGACTTTGGTCGGTGAAATCATCGTTTACGAAAAGTTCTCCAATTCCAGTGCGCGTATCTTCAAAAATGGGTTGTGGTGTCGGGGTGGGCAAAACGGGAAGGGTGGGCGTGGCTGTGCTGGGGAACCAATCGATGGTCGGGGTGGGGGTTTCGGTCTGGGTGGCAGTGAACGTGGGGGTATGCGTGGGTTCAGGCGGTACCAGGTTGCAGCCAGAAATACTGATGATGTTTATCGCCAGAATAAGCCCACCAAGGAATAATGCGATTGCCCGAAAAACATAATTTTTTGTTTGCATTTGAGACCATAATTATATATCTAAATCATGTCCTCACCAAATCTTGATATCTGGTTTAATTCATCAGAGGTGTTATAATTTTGGTCGCGAGAGAAAATTTTGAATAAAAGAACCTGGTTTTTCTTATTAATAATGCTGTGTGTGGGCGTGGGAGCAATGTTGATGGTTTTCACCCAGGCTGTGCAGGCGCGCGATCAAGCACAAGCAGCATACCAAACGCCTACCCCTAATGCCTTAGGGCAGGTCCTGTACACGGTTGAAGAAGGGGATTCCTGTACCCGCATTTTCCTGCTGACGGGGGTTTCGATTGATGATATAGTAATCCTTAATTCGTTATCCGGAGGTTGTGAGATCTACCCGGGGCAACAATTGATTTTGGCACAAGTTGAGCCAGCCAGCCCCACACCGTTGGGCCCCCTTCGCACTGCAACCCCTGGACCGCCTACACCCACCCCCTTTGAGGGACATGCTCAGATTTGTGTAGCCCTGTTTGAAGATTTGGATGGCAACCAAAGGCGATCGACCAATGAGTTTTACCTCGGCGGCGGGGTGATCAGTGTTAGCAATCGGATCGGCACCTTTTCTCAAACACGGGAAACCGTCGGAGGCAACCCGGACCTGGTCAGCCCGGTGTGTTTTGATGAGGTTCCAGAAGGTGAATACAACCTGAGCATGGGTATTCCGGATAATTACAACCCGACCACCAGCATGAATTATGCGCTCAAGGTATCGGCTGGTGATACCATCGTGGTTGATTTTGGTGCTCAACCCAGAACCCAGATGGCTGAAGTTGAAATTCCCGCCAGTGCAGAGCGATCACCCTTTTTACTGGTAATAGGCCTGTTACTGCTGGCTGGCGGTGCGGGTTTAGCGATCTTCTTCTTGCGCTCTAAAATGAACCCCTGATTATTCCGATCGTCGCTGCTCCTTCCATACATCCCCTTGATTGTGATAGCCATTTGCTTCCCAAAAGCCCAAACGGTCTTCGGTCATAAATTCCAGTCCACGCAGCCATTTAGCACCCTTCCACAAATACACATCTTTTAAATGCGCATGCCCGGGTATACTTCCAATAACCCCGCGTAATGGGTAACCGTGTTCCGGTGCCAAAGGTTCTCCTGAGTAATGGGTGGCGAGCAGAAAGTTTTCCTGTAAAACTACAGCCAGGGGCAAATTTGTTGTGTAACCAAAATCAGCATGCTGCATAACAAAGCGAGCCTCTGGTTTCGGCTTGATCAACCCCAGTTCTACCAGGGCTTTTGGGGAAACACCTTCCCATTCAGTATCCAACATACTCCAGGACGTCACACAGTGCAGGTCAAGCCGAATTTTCACACGCGGCAAATCAAGGATTTGATCCCAGGTCCATACCACTGGTTCTTCAACCGCACCCCAAATGCGGAAATCCCAGGTAGCGGGATTGAAAGCAGGTATCGGCCCATAATGCAAGGTTGGCAACTCACTGGACAGGCTTTGCCCTGGTGGAAGACGTTGTGATTTTGAGGCGCTTTCGCTCATGTATAAAGCGCCAGGTCAGGGGTAGATAAACTGCTCACCCGGAGCAAGGACGCGGACTTTGGCATCGGTTTCTGCTTTTACACGTTCTGCCCAGGCATGGGGGTCTTGTGCGATCAATCCCCAGGTATTGTAGTGAATTGGTATTACATATTCTGGGGTGAGCAATTTCACTGCCCGCAAGGCGTCATCCGGTCCCATGGTGTAGTTATCCCCAATGGGGAGCGTGGCCAGGGTTACGCCTTCCTCGCCGATCAACCGCATGTCGCCAAACAAACCCGTATCTCCGGCCATATAAATCTTTTCGCCGGTTAGCGTGGTTAACAAAAATCCTGCCGGGTTGCCCCCATAACTCCCATCAGGCAATGCCGAACCATGCAGTGCCAGAGTTAATTTTAGATATCCAAAAGGGTGGTGGAATCCGCCGCCAATATGCTGGGAGTGGACTTTAACCCCATGTTTTTCAAGCCAATTGCAGATTTCGAAATTGGCAATCACGGTGGCGCCAGTGCGTTTAGCAATTTTGATGGTATCGCCGACATGGTCACCATGGCCGTGGGTCACGAGGATGTAATCCGCGGGAAGCGTGGCTGGGTCTTCCTCAGTAGCAGGATTCTGGCTGATGTAGGGGTCTATCAACAAATGAAAGCCACCCGTTTCCAGGGCTAAAGACGCATGCCCGATCCAGGTTAGTTTGAAAGCCATCATAAATTCCTTTCTCTGATTGGTGTTCGCATCTTTAATTATACAGGAACTCAATGAAGGTTAATAAACTATCTTTATTAAAGTTTCCCCGGTGGATTTTGGTGAAGATTAACGCGTCGCTAAACCCAATTATGCTAAAATACGGCTATGAATTTACCTGTGCTGAAAACCCTTTGTTCATCATCGGAACAACAAAAAAAATGAGAGCCTACCCCAGTTTGGTTAAGGAGATTAATATGAAACAACACCCCAGTAGCTATGCCGGATTATCCACACTCTTGACGCATTATACGGAAGCAGGTCATGCGGAGAACGCACATGTCTCTCCGATCTATCAAAACTCGGTGTTCGTGTTTAATGATATAGAATCAGGGGCTGCCATCGCCGCCGGGCAGGCACCCGGTTATTATTATTCCCGTTTGAACAATCCCAACCATCAGCAACTGGCTAAAAAACTGGCTGCGCTGGAAGCCTGGGACCTGATCCAGCATAACCCAACGGATGACCCAGAAAAGTTGGCTGGAGGATTGATTTTTGCTTCGGGGATGGCTGCGGTAACAGCGGCTGTTTTAGCCTGTGTCGGGGCAGGGGATACTTTATTAACCCAGGTTGCGCTGTATGATGGTACATATCTCTTGTTTAAAAATCTGCTGCCTAAATATGGAATAAATGTGGTGTGGGTGAGCGACAATACCCCCGCAGGCTGGGAAGCCGCTTTTAAAGCACATCCGCAAGCCAAGCTGGTATACCTTGAAACGCCCGTTAATCCCACCTTACGCCTTACGGATATTCGCGCTGTGGTGAATTTGGCGGAACAATTTGGTGCCCGCGTGGCGGTGGACAACACCTTCGCCACACCCTACTGTCAACGCCCTTTTACCCTGGGCGCTGATCTGGTGATCCATTCCACAACCAAGTTTCTTTCGGGACACGGTCAGTTAATTGGAGGCGCAGTATTAACGACTGATCTGGATTTGCTGAAGGATGAGCTTTACACAAATTATAAATTGATGGGGGCCACTTCCAGTCCAATGGATGCCTGGCTGGCAAATATCGGCTTGAAAACCTTTGAACTTCGCATGGAACGTCATTGCAGCAATGCTATGAAGGTGGCAAAAGTACTGGAAAGCCATCCCGGGGTGGAACGGGTTTATTACCCAGGGCTCGCCAGTCACCCGGATCACTTATTGGCACAAAAACAGATGATGGGTTTTGGAGGCATGATTTCATTTGAATTGCGGGGCGGCTTAAAAGCTGGGGCGCGCATGATGGATCGGATTAATATTGCGACATTGGCAGTCAGCCTGGGCAATGTAGATACATTAATCCAGCACCCCGCCAGTATGACTCATCGCAATACCTCGCGTGAGGAACGCTTGGCTGCGGGGATCAGCGATGGATTGGTAAGGCTATCGGTAGGAATTGAGGATGCCGAGGACTTAATCCGTGATTTACTGGGCGCAATTGAGGGATAGTGCACCTTAATAATCGTAAATACTGCCCCCGATGAACTCGCGAATTACCGAGTTCTCGGGTACGATGGAATCATCCGCAATGGGTTCCAGGGTCTGCAAGAGTTGATAAATTCGATGGGCGCGCTCGTACGCATCTTTACGCAAGGGGTCTTCAGCATAAGTTTCTGTCCAGCGGGCAAAGTCATTGAACAATTTCGCTTTGTACAGGGGGATTTCGTATGGCATGGCACTGCTGATAATATAATCGGCGCTATTAATAAAAGGGATGATATTGCGCAATTCGCTGGAGCGGACATAATGCCAGTGTTCCAGGGTCTTGGTTGGGTCATATGCCCGGTGTGAGGCGTCCCGTAACATACGCCGCATCAACCGGATATCTGTCCAACGCATATAATGACCGCTTTGATCTTTGAGTTGCAGAAGTGGTTCTAAATAAAGGCGAAATTTTTGTTCAACCGGGATATCTGCTGTCATTTCCGGGAAGAGGCCGTGCAAACTATCGATCAGGATCACTTCCTCGGGAGATAATTGCATTGGTGTTTGATCCAGTTGACGCTTACCGGTCTTAAAATTATAGGTCGGAATCCTTACCTTTTTGCCTGCAAATAGATGACCCAAATGCTCATTGATTAATGCCAAATCCAACGCTTGCGGAGTTTCAAAGTCGTAATCCCCGAACTCATCTTTAGGATGCATGGACAAATCGAAGAAATAGTTATCAACATTTAATGTCACCAAGCGCATATCCTGGCGCGCCAGACGTTCACCCAATTTGATGGTGGTCGTCGTTTTACCCGAAGATGAGGGACCCGCGATGATTACCATGCGTACCTCCCCTTTGCGTTCAGCGATCAGGTAGGCAGCATGTTCAATATTTTCATGATAAAAGGCTTCCGAGGCGCCTATAATTTCGGAAAGCTCACCTTTGCGGATGCGTACATTGAGGTTTTCAACTGTGTGAAGATCATGCTCGACAGCCCAGTCGAGGATACGCCATAATTTATGCCAGGGGATGTTGCTCGAAATACGATCCTGACGTTCTGATCTTTGTTGGCGTAATTTTGCTCGTTCAGCCCGGTAGAGGATATAAGCCTTGGCCACCTTAGCGTGACCTTCCTCGATAAGTACTTTTTCAACAAGATCTTGGATTTGTTCAACGGTAGGGATCTCACCTTCAGGGGTTTGCTCTTCAAGGAGCTGGCACACCTTTTCGGCTAATATTTCGGAGGTATGCTTATCTCGCCCGCCAACAGCTACCGCAGCCCGATAAATAGCATTGGCGATCCGGTGAGGCGTGAACTCAACAACAGATCCATCCCGCTTGACAACCGATGTGAATTTTGGCATATCCGCTCCCTTATTAAATGCCTTATAAACTTTCCAAGCAGGCTTTGAAGAGCCCTAAAATCACTTTATATTATAACGATAATCGAAAAGATTCCACAAAAAGAGAACCCAAATATTTAGTATAAAAATATGGCCTTGAAATACCAAATCTGTTAATGATATTGGCAGAGGTATATCCATTCGATTCCCTATTTTTAAAGGCCTCTTTCCAAGAGATACCTGATTGAACACTTTCTTCTCTGGCTGTTAAAAAGAATTATATAAATGGAACCAAAGAAAAGGACTTCATTCTTTGCAACGAATTGAATATCTGTGCTTGTAAGTGAAATGTATGGTGTTACCACCTTTTGATTTTCACTCAGGGAGCAAACCCAGCAAATGATCTTTTTTTATGAATAAAAATATTGCCTCATTTATGGCTAGTACTGCCTGCAACCTATAATTTTTCCCATCCTTGATAGCATGTGGGACTGGTTATCTTTAGCCGCTCCACATATTAAATTCAGAATCCATTGAAATTGTATTGTACTGATGATAGGGTTAACCGCTGAAAATCTCAATCACCTGGAAGAGTGCTGCTGGTGCTACCCTGGATACTTGTAATCTATTTAGACATCGTTTTGATGTAGAGGAGACTCAAAAGGGGTGAGTTTTCGCAGCTCAGTGCCACAATTGCTACAGTAATTATCACCGGCTTTGATTCGAATGCCGCACTCCGTACAGAACAAGGTTTGTTTTTCGGGGTTAATAATGACCTCTCCAAGGCCAATTTGGTCAAACTCGTTATTTTCTTCTTTTATCTTGAACCGGAAAAAATAAAAACCAACGATGGTTACAATGGCAACACTAAAAAGCAACATCCAAAGGATTACAAAAATCGGAGATAATGTTTTACCAGTGATATTTTCTTCAATTGGTTTGACCGGAGAAACAGAAAGGGCAGGATAACCGAGATCGCCTGGATCTTTGTGATATGAAATTGATAGCGAAAAGAGCTCCCCTGCTTCTATTTTGCCGAAATTCGATGACAATGTTGAGATATTCTCTAACCCTGAACTCATAACTTCAAAGGGAGGCTGACTGTAAATATTACTTGCACCCAGAGGGCGATGGACGTTAATCACCAAGGTAGATACTGGATAGGCTGAGAGCCACCTGAACTCGTAGGTTCGTTGATCTTGTGAACGGATCAAATTTGGGTCTTGATATTCGATGTGAATGTTGTGGCTGGTTGCGGTAAAACGCACTTCTTTCCAGTGACCAAAATATGATTCATTGAAAGACAGCTCGTAAGGACGATTGTCCTGTGTGAAATTGATCACACTGAGCACCTTTGCATCAGCTGGAACTTCAAAAATGAGGGTCTGGGGCAACGATGTGGCTTCATCCAGGATGATTTCATAGACCACCAGCACGGTTGGTTGGTTATATTCAGGCAGCAATGAGACGGTAGCCGTATCTATTTTAATATCGGGTTGAATTTGGGCATAAACGCTGTGGAATGTTATTCCCAACAGGATTGTTATGACGATAAAAATACCAATATTTCGAAAATGTTTCACAGATTGTTGTTTCCAATAGTGAATATTATTTATAAATCATACCATGTAAATATCCTGAATTAGAACGGGGTATTTTTTCATTTGTTTATATCTTTCTAAGAGAGGTAGGGTAAATTACATATCGATCATCACGCCGGAGCGAAACTAATTCGTTTTTCGAAGGGTATAATGCGAGCTTTGGCAGTTATTGAACCCTATTTATAGAAAGTGAAATTATGGCAAAAACAACCATTTCCTGTCCTCAATGCAAACAACCGGTGATTGTTGAAATAACACGTTTATTTGATGTTGCAGAGAATCCCCAGGCAAAACAAATCTTACTTTCCGGTGCTTACAACCTGATGTCCTGCCCTAATTGTGGTTTTCGCGGTCAGGCTCCCACGCCGATTGTGTATCATGATCCCGATAAAGAACTCCTGTTAACCTTCTTTCCACCCGAGCTCAATGTCCCGGTTAACCAACAAGAACAAATGATTGGACCATTGATCACTAAAGTGATGGAAAGCTTGCCAATGGAGAAACGGAAAGCCTATTTCCTCAACCCGGAGACGATGCTCACTCGCCAACGTTTGGTAGAGCGCATTTTGGAAGAGGATGGCGTGACCCCTGAAATGCTCAAAGCCCAGCAAGACCGGCTGAACTTTTTACAGCGGCTGGCAAGCATAAGCGTAGAAGGGCGACCGGAGGTAATTCGCCAGGAAGCAGAGCTGGTTGATGAGGAATTATTGATGATTTTACAGCGCTTGATACAGAGCGCTGCTGCAACTGGCGAAGAAGAAAGTGCGCATGTATTGATTGAACTCCAACAGCAGATTTTGGAAAACACAGAATTCGGACAGGAGATCCTTGAACAGGCTCGGGAGCAGCAAGCTGCCATTGCTGACCTTGAACAAGCCAGCAAAGATGGGTTGACACGAGAGGCTTTGCTTGAACTGATTGTCGCTGCTGCTGAAAGTGATATTCGTCTGGCAACCCTGGTAAGTATGGCCAGAGCAGGTCTCGATTATAGTTTTTTCCAACTGCTTACTGACCGGATTCAATGGTCATCTGGTGAGGAACAGGCAAAACTTCTGGCGCTGAGTGATAAACTGCTTGAAATGACTCATGAAATTGATCAGGCTATCAAGGAGCAGGAGGCGCTTTCCGCCCAGATGTTAGATGAGATCCTGGCTAGTGAAAACATTGAAGAGGCAACTCTGCAGGCTTTGCCTGGAATTAATGAGATCTTCCTAGAAGTTTTGCGTTCTCGGATTCAGTCCGCGCGCAAAGCAGATGATAAAGATCTTCTGGAAAAACTGCAAAATGTAGCCAGCGCCATTCAAAAAGTGAGTGCACCGGGCGCCAATATACAATTGATCGAAAAATTGATCCAGGCAGAAGAAGATGATGCCATCCAGAGCATTCTTGACGAAAATGCAGATGAAATCACGGATGAATTTTCTCAATTTCTATACAGCCTGCTCAGCCAAACACAGACTTACGAAGGGCGGGAAGAAACTGCGGAAAAACTACAACGCGTTTACCGCCAGGTACTGCGTTTCACAATGAAGAGGAATTTAGAAAAATAACGAAAATATCGATCAGGGGTGTACCATCGGCGGGTTATCCAGGCGAAGTCCGTGCCCGCGTACGGTAACGATATATTCCCAATGGGGGTCTATTTCTTCCATTCGGTCGCGCAATCGGCGGACAAGTGCATCGAGCGCTTGTTCTGTAATTCCGCCGGCAGCATGGCCCCACACCGCTTCGACGATCATTGGGCGGGGGACAACCTCACCTGTTTGAGCATAAAGGGCTTGCAATAAGTTGAATTGGGATGCGGATAAGGGCGGGTCGAGCTCGGTTTCTAAGACCCACACACGACGGGCACCCGTATCCACTCTGAGGCGACGCTTTTGCATTTCAAGCGGCAAACTTTCCAGAGGCATGGTTGCATCCGAACTGAGGTAGATGAAGTGTTGCGCCAGTGAAATTTGAATTTCATCACCATCGCTAAGGAACAGCGGCTCTTGTATCAATACACCATTTACAAAAGTGCCGTTTTTGCTGCCAAGGTCTTCGATGATAATTCCATTTTGTGGATCGGGTGAAATCCGGCTATGGTGGCGAGAAACCTGGCGCAAAGGAATGATGATCTCACAGTCTTTTTCGCGGCCCAGAGTCAGGGGGGCGTTGATTATCCAGCGCTTGCCTTCCAACGGGCCCGTCTGGGCGATTAGCAATGGGTGTTCCTGATTATTTTCTACCATCATTAACGAATAAAAATTAGTAAACTATGGGTATGCATTTATAGCATCATGATAAGTATGTCTTTCAGATATAATTATATTACACATGCCGCATTGATGGGCAGTATCGCAGCAAAGCCCTTAGCCCCCTATTCTCAACGGGAGAAAATCAATGACCGATGAAAGTGTTATTGTTCGCCTGGCTGGTTTGGACGACCTTAAAGCGATTAGCCATCCCTATCTAAAGCCTGATAAGGTTGCCCAAAAAATTGGAAGGGGGGAGATTTTCCTGCTATTGGAAAAAGAACAGCAGATTGGCTCTCTGTGGGCAAACTTTTTTTGGGATAGTATACCCTTCATCGACTTGATCATTATTGATGCTGCCCATCGGGGGCGCGGTCTGAGCCGCGTTTTGTTAGAATTCTTCGAAGACCACCTCAGGCAACAGGGTTATACAGTTTTATACAGTTCCTCTCAGCTGGATGAACCGCAAGCACAAACCTGGCATCGGCATATCGGTTTTGAGGAATGTGGTTTTCTCAATGGGCTCAATCAAGGGGGGATTGGTGAAGTGTTCTTCAGAAAAGATCTGTGATCAATTCTCGCAGTATTAACATTCCATAATAAAGCGTACCCTCGTGTTCCTTTTAGGGCAAAGTTAGGTAGAATCACATTAGACCTTGAAAAATAATGCTGTTAGCATATCTTTACTGTTGAATTGTATTTTGAAGTTGAGAAGGTCTACAACTTCCCCCTGGACCCGACTTTGTAACCACTACTTGACAATCCAGGCGTGTATTTAATAACAAACAAAAAATTTTAAATAAGGAGGTTATCCGTGGCTGGTATTGATAATTTTTCACCAAAAGCTCGCAGCGTGCTCAGTTTGGCTCAAAAACACGCAGAACGCTTAAAAAAACCGCAAATCAGCACGGAACACCTGTTAATTGCATTGATTGAACTGGAAGGCAGCGTTGCCAGCCGGGTTTTACGCGACCTTGGTTTGGAAACAGACCGGGTTACTGCGCTGATAGAAAAAGAGCTTGGGTTTGGCGATCATGCTGGGAGGGTCTCCCTTTCACCGGGAATGCAGCAGGTGATCCCTTTTGCAATTGAAGAAGCCCGCCAAAAAGGGCAAAAATCGGTTGGAACAGAACATTTATTAATTGGATTGACGCGCCTGAGCGATTGTGAGGCAATGAACATCCTCAAAAAATTGGGGTTCTCTGCTGAGCAAATTCGACGCCAGGTAGAAAGAGTGCTGCGCGAATCGCAATCTGAGGAGCGACCGGTGCTGCCGGGCCGTTCGAGCACCCGTCGTCAAAAAGCAGAAAAACAAGACCCCGAGAAAACCCCTTTGGTCGATCAATTGGCCACTGACCTGACGGCGCTGGCTGAAGAGAACAAACTCGACCCGGTCATTGGGCGGCAGATGGAAATTGAGCGTGTGATCCAGATTTTGGCACGACGCACAAAAAACAATCCCGCCTTAATTGGTGAGCCCGGTGTGGGAAAGACTGCCATTGTCGAGGGTTTGGCGCAGCGCATTATTGAAGGCGATGTGCCGGCGCCATTGCTGAACAGGAGGCTTTTACAACTTGATGTGGGTTCGCTGGTGGCAGGTACGATGTATCGCGGGCAGTTTGAGGAACGTCTGAAACGTGTGATAGACGAACTTAAATCCTCCGATGCAATTTTATTCATCGACGAGGTGCACATGCTCGTTGGGGCCGGTTCTGCCGGATCTTCCGTGGACGCTGCCAATATTCTTAAACCCGCCCTTTCTCGTGGTGAACTTCAAGTAATCGGTGCTACCACCCTGGATGAGTACCGAAAAAACATCGAAAGCGATGCGGCACTGGAGCGACGTTTTCAACCCATTATTGTTGAAGAACCTACGGTAGAGGAGACGATAAAAATTTTGCATGGCATTCGTTCTGCGTACGAGGAACATCACCGCCTGCGAATTCAGGATGAAGCCCTTATATCCGCGGCAAAGCTTTCTGCGCGCTACGTAAGCGATCGCTTCTTGCCGGATAAAGCCATTGATTTGATTGATGAATCTGCTTCTCGGGTGCGTATGTACAAAAGCCCGGCAGCGATCAACTCCAAGGAAATTATCGGGAAACTGCGGGATCTGCGCAAAGCGATTGAGACCGCAAAAGAAGAGGAAGTTTACGACCAGGTTGAAGACCTGCAGACGCAAGTAGAAGCCTTAGAAGCTCAACTGGAGGAAATCCGTACCGTTTGGGATCGATCGAATAGTCCTTGGGTGACCACGGAAGATATTGCCGAAGTGATTTCGATGTGGACGGGTGTGCCTCTGATGCAGTTAGAAACTGAGGAATCGGCCCGCCTGTTGAATATGGAAACGGAACTGGCCGGGCATATTGTAGGCCAGCAAGAAGCGATAGAAACCGTTTCGAAAGCCATTCGCCGTGCTCGCGCTGGATTGAAAGATCCGGCTCGACCGGTTGGCTCTTTTATCTTTATGGGCCCCACCGGCGTGGGCAAAACCGAGCTTACCAAAGCCCTGGCAAAGTTTATGTTTGGCAGTGAGGATGCGCTCATTCAACTGGATATGTCGGAGTTTATGGAGCGACATAGTGTCAGCCGTCTGGTCGGTGCACCCCCGGGGTATGTGGGATACGAAGACGCTGGTCAGCTTACCGAAGCCATCCGCCGACGACCGTATTCGATCATCGTTTTTGATGAAATTGAGAAAGCACACCCCGAAGCCCATAGCATGCTCTTACAAATTATGGAAGAGGGGCATCTTTCGGATGCTCGGGGCCACAAAGTGGATTTCCGCAATGCTATCATTATTATGACCACCAATGTGGGTGCAGATATGATACGGCGTCAATCGAGCCTGGGTTTTTCTTTGACGGTTGATGAAGAAGAGCAAGAGACACAAGCCCATGATGAGATGCACAAAAAACTGATGGAAGCCCTGAAGCGAACCTTCCGCCCTGAGTTTATTAACCGTCTGGATAGTGTAATCGTCTTTCGTGCGCTTACCAAAGAGGATATCCGCAAGATTGTTCAATTGGAGCTGGATAAAGTCAATCTGCGTTTGGAAGAGAATCACATTCACCTGCGCGCCACGGATGAAGCGCTGGAATATATTTCTGATGAAGGCTATAACCCCGAAATGGGCGCCAGGCCGCTGCGGCGGGTGATTCAGCAAAAAATTGAAGACCGCCTTTCAGATGCTTTACTGGCTAAAGAATTCGAAGAGGGGCAGAATATCCTTGTTGACGTCCAGGAGACCATGCAGGATGGCACTTCCGTAAAAGATATCGTTTTTTTGCACGACCCCCAGGACAATCAGGAGCATGAACCCGATTTAGCAGCAATGGAAATATAAACCATGGCTAAAACCAGGACACGTTACGTCTGCCAGGAATGTGGACGGGCTTTCCCAAAACCTTTAGGGCGCTGCCCTCAATGTGACGCCTGGGACAGCATGGTTGAAGAAATTTATGAAGAAACCAGGACCGCTGCAGGTCATGTCAATATGCATGGCCTGGGCGGTCTTTCAATTCCAAAGCGCCTCAGTGAAATTGAAGGCGAAACAGAAGATCGCATACCCGTTCCGCTAAATGAATTTGCACGCGTGTTGGGTGGCGGTGTTGTACCGGGTTCGATTGTACTGGTAGGCGGGGATCCAGGGATCGGTAAATCGACCTTAATGCTGCAAATGACCATGCAGATGGCTGCCCAAAACCGAGTTTTATATGTTTCCGGTGAAGAATCGGAACGTCAAATCAAGATGCGTGCGGCGCGCCTCCAACGGGGCTTAGGAACACAGTCAGTTGACCTGCCGGGTGAGCTCTATTTAGTGACTGAGACCAATCTGGATGCGATCTTAGCGCACGTGCAGGCCGTCAATCCGCGTTTATTGGTAATCGATTCGATTCAGACCATGTATCGACCGGAGATGGAATCCAGTGCGGGGTCGATTTCACAGGTGCGTGAAAGCGCCTCCCGGCTACGGGAACTGGCTAAAACTTCTGGGATTGCGGTTTTTCTGGTTGGGCATGTAACGAAAGAGGGTGTAATTGCTGGTCCGCGCGTGTTGGAGCACATTGTCGATACGGTTTTATACCTTGAAGGTGATCGTTACCAGGCTTATCGTTTGCTGCGTTCAGTGAAGAACCGTTTTGGGGCGACATCCGAGGTGGGTGTGTTTGAAATGCAAGAGCGGGGTATGATCGAAATAACCAACCCCTCGGAGGCTTTTCTGGCAGAGCGATTGGTGAACGCTCCCGGCTCGGCAATTGCTGTTACCATGGAAGGCACCCGGCCTCTGCTGGTTGAAATTCAGGGACTTACCAGTCAAACCCATTTTGGTAACGCCCGCCGCACCCCAAATGGAATTGATTTTAATCGGCTTTTATTGATTACAGCAGTACTCACGCGGCGCTTGAACCTTAACCTGGCGGAACAGGATATTTTCGTCAACGTGGTGGGTGGCTTAAAGATTTCTGAACCAGCGGCAGATTTAGCTGTGGCAGCAGCCATCACCTCCTCTATGCGCGATCAGCCCATAAAAGCCGATCTGGTGTTGATTGGTGAGCTGGGACTATCAGGTGAGCTGCGCATGGTAGGGCAGATACATGCCCGCCTGAGGGAAGCAGCAAGCCTGGGCTTTAAAGGAGCGATAGTGCCCCGCCGCTTGCACCAAAAAGAGCCCTGGCCCGGTGGGATTGAAGTGCACGAGGCGCGCTCCCTGGCTGAGGCACTTAAACTCGCTTTACTCAAATAATTGTCAAAGCATTCATCTTTTTAAATCAACCGTTATAATGGAATACAGCACATCACGAAGCCGATTGGTACAGAAATTACAGCCATAAATTACTACAGGATTTTATTATGAGCAATTCTCTCTTAAATTTTCTTCCTATTTCCCGTACGCGGCGCAATCACGGACTGGAGCATGCCACCCTTAATATCCTTAGCAAGCGCTTCCCGAACTTGCGCCTGGCTGGGATTTCATCACCACGCGGGTACACAATTATTGGCGATGTGACAGCGGAGGATGTGGCTGAAGCCGCTATTGAGGCCTTGAAACGTCTGCGAGCTGGGGAAAGCGAGCTGTCCCAACATCCCAATTGCGGCACCAACTTCGCTATCCCAGGGGCCTTTGCAGGATTGGCAGGCTGGCTGGCGACACTGGGAACCGATAAATCCTTCAAGTCAAAACTTGAACGGCTGCCCTTGGTGATCGTGATGGCATCGCTTGCCCTGGTGTTGACCTATCCATTAGGGCCCATCATTCAAAGACGTTTCACCACCTCTGGGGACCCTCAGGGGTTGGAATTGGAGCGTGTTGAAACCTTTATCCGGGGCGGCCTCCGGATGAACCACGTGTCCACTCGGGGATGAGGTGAAGGATGGTCGGGGACAAACCGATCGTTTATGTGCTACGTGGGGATGATCGCCAGGCGATAAAAACCCATATTTCCACTTTTTATTCCAATTTAGGCTCTGTTGATCTGGCAGAAATGAACACCACCCGTCTGGACGGCAAAACCGCGGGTTTAGGTGAATTGCAATCTGCAGCGCTGTCGTTGCCATTCCTGGCTGAGCGCCGGCTGGTGATTATTACAGATGCCCTGCACCCCTTTTCGGGACGAGGAAAACAGGATTTGCGGGAAAAGTTTTTAGACCTGTTGGAAACAGTGCCCGCATCTACAGCACTGGTAATGGTGATTGAAGATCATCAGAAGTTTTCATCGCGCACGGGTGCATATTGGGAAACGCTTGACAAAAATCACTGGTTTATCAAATGGACGCAAAGCGTTGAGAAACGGGTGTTGATTATTGA
>Ga0255346_1002375_pt1 | contig 23955 bp, 20 predicted proteins | sample wastewater_treat_FD_194410 | JGI IMG/M metagenome (GOLD analysis project Ga0255346, IMG submission 194410) | Wastewater microbial communities from Lulu Island WWTP, Vancouver, Canada - plant22 | ecosystem: Engineered > WWTP > Wastewater > Unclassified | place: Canada: Vancouver, British Columbia... | reverse complement strand
GCCGATGACGATGCGCCTCTGTCCCTCCCTCTCGACGAAGATGTTCGCCCTGACGTAGAGCACGTCCCGGTCCGGATATTCGTCGGGGCTCTTGTAGTCCTCCACCTCCACCGCGATGCTGTGGGGGACCTCCCTGTGGGTCAGGGCCAGCGCCTTCTCCCGGATTATCTCGGAGGCGAGGAACTTCTCGGGGACGTCGACGATCATGTCCTCGTCGTAGAAAGGGGGGCCCTCCGGGAGGCAGGGGACTATGGCCTTCAACAGGGCGTCCAATCCGGCACCGGTACGGGCCGACACGCAGACGACGCCCTCCAGGTCCATGTTCCTCCCGTAAAGCTCGCGAACTCTGGCGCACGCCTCGGGCTCGCGCCCGGACCGGCCACCGGCGAGGTCGCACTTGTTCACGACCAGCAACACCGGGGTTGAGGACTTGGCCAGCACGGATATGATCTCCGCGTCCTCCGGCCCGATCTCCCTGTCCTGCGCCTCTACCAGGTAACAGACGAGGTCGGAACCGTTCAAAGCATCCAGCGCGGCGTTGACCAGCGCCCTGCCGAGCTTTAGCTTGGGCAGGTGTATTCCGGGGGTGTCGACGAAGACAATCTGGCAGCCGTCGCCGTTGTAGATGCAACGAATAGCGTTTCGCGTAGTCTGCGGCTTGTCCGAGACTATCGCGGCCTTGAAATCCAGCAGCCTGTTGACCAGCGAGGACTTGCCCGCGTTAGGCCGCCCGACCAGGATGACCCTGCCCGCGCGAAACCCTGCAGCGATGGTCGAGTTCGTCATTCAGCGGTTTTCTGCTCTTCAAGCAGAAAGGGGGCGGGGAAGAGGTCCGCTAGCGTCGTGGTAGCATGCCCGTCCCCCTTCTCGAACACCATGACCATCCCGGGGTTGAACTCCGCCAGGAACTGCCTGCAAGCGCCGCAGGGAAGGCAGGGTTCGCCGGGCTCGCCCACAATGGCGACAGCGAGGGGTCTTCTGCCTCCCCGCGCTATCATGGCCACGGCCGCGCTTCTCTCGGCGCATATGGACAGTCCGTAGGAGCCGTTCTCCACGTTGCAGGCGAGCAGCGGCTCCTCCATCCCCTCCACCAGCAGGGCCGCCCCGACGGGAAAGCCCGAGTAGGGGGAGTAGGACCGCGCCCGGGCCCGCCGCGCGGCGTCCAGGAGTTCTTCACGCGTCGGCCACGTCTCGGGCCACTGTACGTCATCTCTGAATATGTTCATTCTAGCGCCTCCGATGTAAACAGTCCCTCTCTCTCCCTGGGGAGCAGTCTTAGCAGTTTTATCCTGTGGTCCTCGACCTCGAGCACCTCGATATCCCACGCGCCGCTTCCGTCCGGGGCCTGGTATGCGACCCTGTCGCCCTGGCACGGGAAGTCGCCCGAAATGGACAGGACCAGCCCGGCCAGGCTCTCCGCGTCCTCTGACTCGAACGGGGCGTTCAACAGCTCGCTGAGGTCCTCAAGGCCGACGTGCCCCTGGACTATGAAGCTGCCGTCATCCTCCGGCGTGAAGGAGGGGTTCTCCTTGTCGTACTCGTCCTGAATCTCCCCAACTATCTCCTCCAGCAGGTCCTCTAGCGTGGCTATGCCGGCCACTCCGCCGTACTCGTCGACCACAACTCCCATGTGGATGTGCCGTCGTTTCATGTTGTTGAACAGCTCAACGACCCTCATGGTCTCGGGGACGAACAGCGCCTCCCGCATAATGGAGGACACGGGGGAGTCCAGGTCGCCCTTGACGAGGTGCGGGATCGTGTCCTTGACGTAGAGTATCCCGACTATGTCGTCCAGGTTCTCGTTGAACACGGGGATGCGCGAATGTCCGTGCTCCTGGAAGATCTTTATGGCCTCGGACAGGGTGCAGTCCGCCGGCACTGCGTCCATGTCGGTCCTTGGGACCATGATCTCGTAGACGCGGGTCTCCTCGAAGGAGATCACGCCGTGGATCATCCTGCGCTCGGCCTCCTCCAGCGCGCCTGACTGCTCCCCGATGTTGACCATCTGCTCGAACTCCTCCCTGGTCACGAAGGGGTGGCGCGTCTTCAGCTCCACCTTGAAGAGGACGCCCAGCAGCTTCACCGCGGCCAGCAGGAGCCAGAGGAACGGGGCGAGAAGCACGTCGAGCAGCCTGAGGAAGGGCAGCGACATGACGAGCACCGCATCGGAGTTCACTATCGTGGCGCTCTTCGGGAAGACTTCGCCGAATATCACTATGAGCGCGGTCATGAGCGGCACCGCTATCAGGATGCCCAAGTGCCCCATCAGCGTAATCGCAAGCGAGGTCCCGATCGCACTGGCAGCTATGTTCACCAGGTTGTTCGAGATCAGGACGATCGTGAGAACCCTCTGCACGTCCTGGAGCAGCCAGTCGAAGAAGCGCTTCCGGTACGGGTGGCGGTCGATCAGCGCCAGTATCTTCCCCCTGCCGGATGACGTTATCGCGGTCTCGGACGCGCTGAAAAAGGCCGACAGGAGAAGGAGCAGTATCAGTAGCACGGCGGATTGAAGGGCTCCCAAGTCTATCCCTCCCCCTCGAAGAGCCGTGCGAAACCCCTGGCATGTCCGGCCAGGAGCTCGTTCTGCAGCGACTCGGCAGCCCGGCTCATCTTCGCCTCGCGTTCATCGTTGTCGTGGTCCCAGCCGAGCAGGTGCAAAAAACCGTGCGAGACGAGGAGCGCCATCTCCCTGTTGAAGGCGTCCTCGTCCGGCGTGCAGGAACGCACGTATTCGGGACAGATAAGTATGTCTCCAAGGGGAAGAACGGGAAGGGCGCACGACGGGCGAAACTCGCCGTCCTCCTCCCACAGCGGGAACGACAGGACGTCGGTGGGTTCGTCGATGCCCCTGTATGTTCGATTCTGCTCCCTCATGCGCTCGAGCGGCAGGAAGGACAGGGAGACCTCCGCCCGCGGCGGCAGGGCCCCCTCCGGAAACATCCTCTCGAGAGCGCGCGCGAAGACCTCCTCCGCTCTAGCGGCGAGCTCCTGCGCTGCGGCGTCCGGGTCGGCGTCTCCGCTACTTTCGAGGCGCATTTGAACCTTCACTGACATCTGCCTCCTGTTTACGTTTTTCCGGCATCTCTGTTGCCTTTTCCTTGATCTCCTTGACCTTGCGGGTATGATACACCGTTCTGAGGGATGTGAACAACGTCTCCTTTATCACCGAGATATCCCTGAGCGTGAAGTCCACGTCGTCGAGCTGCCCCTCGGCAATTTTGGAGTCAATTACCCTGTTCACCGTCTCGTCGACATCGAGCAGCGACTCCGATCCCCCCTTGAACTCCGACCTTACCGCGGCCTCCACCGAGTCGACCAGCATGAGCAGGCCAGTCTCCCTCGACTTCGGGCGAGGGCCGGGGTAGCGAAACTGGTCTATTGGAACGGGCTGGCCGCTGTTCTCTGCCTTCCTCAAAAAGTATGACAGGACCGTGGTCCCGTGGTGCTCAGCTATGAACGAGCGGATCACCCGCGGGAGGTGGTATTCGCTCGCGAGCTCGAGCCCCTCTCGGACGTGGGCGATTATGATGAGCGCCGAAAGAGAGGGTTTGAGCTCGTCGTGAATGTTCTCCCCTCCCATCTGGTTTTCGACGAAGGCCTCAGGTCGCCTGAGCTTGCCGATATCGTGAAAGTACGCCCCGGCCTTCATGAGGTTTGCGTTCATCCCCAGCCTGTCCGCGACGTTCTCGGCCAGCGTGCCTATCATGAGGGAGTGGTGGTAGGTCCCGGCCGCCTCCATCTGCAGCCTCTTGAGAAGGGGGTTCGACGGGTGGCTGAGCTCTATCAGGCGCAGCGGGGAGAGCACGTCGAAGGCGTCCTCCAGAAGCGGAAGCGCGGCTATGACCAGGGTGCTCCACAGGGCTATCCCGAGGGCGAAGGGGAGAAGTATCTCCGCGGAGAAGGACAGGTTGAAGGCGTACCTGAGCACGAGGCCGGTAGCGGTCTGGACCACCCCGAGCATGAAGAGCTGCCTCCACAGGCGCCCCCTGGAGTGGGCGTCCGCCAGGACGTAGAAACCGGCGAACGCGCCGGCGATGCTCATTAGCGCGACTATCACGATGTGAAGGGTGGAGAACCCGGAGACCACCAGCGCGCCGATTATACCTCCCCCCAGGACGAGCTGGAGCGCAGTGTGCGGGGGAAGGGTAAGGTAGGCGCATCCCGCCAGGAAGAGGCTGCCCATGCCCTGGACGTAGAAGAGCGACGAAACGTACTCGGCGAGCCAGCTCAATCCAACGATGAACGAGAGGTAGAACCACGGCGTCGAGTCGTCCGTGTCCTCGCGGCTCTTCCGTGTCTGCAGCCCCACCCACAGGGGCCAGAAGGGTATCACCAGCAGAGCGAACAGAACTTGCTTCCATGGGAAGGAGAGCATGGCGTAACCCTGGGTCTCGAGCAGGCGCGCGGCCTGCTTAGTGATTATCTGCCCCTTCTCGACGAGCACGTCGCCGGGGGCTATCTTTCGCTCCACGGGCTGCATCGAGTCCCCGATCTCCTGGCGCAGGATCCTGGTCAGCTCCTCGTCAGAGTGGGTGAGGGGCGACAGGACTTCGTTCAAAACCTGGTAGACGATGTTGCTCTCCTCTATTGGAAGCGACAGGCTCTCTATCTCCTTCCACAGGGTCTCGGGAGACCACTGCGGCGCCCTGTCCACGTCCGTGTGGGCTCTGAGATAGGCCTCGCTCAGGCGAGCGCTCTCCTTGAGCACCATCGTGCGGGGCGCCTCGGGGTACTCTTTTATCAGATCGGCGAGGCCGGGCGACAGCGCCAGCGAGGAGATGTCGCCCGCTCTCATCGCCTCTATCTTTTTGTTGAGCCGATCCATCGCCGCCCCGTCCCTGACAAGCACGCCCGCTATCGTGTCACCGACCCTGGAGCGGAGCATCTCCGTGCTCTCCTCGTCGACGTATTTCAGCGGCAGCAGTGCGAAATAGGTTCGCGGGGAGGCCTGTCCCGGGAGGAAGCCCGAGTTGCGGTCCTCGAGGAACCACTTCATGAATATCACGTTGAGGGCGAATATGACAAGCACAAGCACGGAGAGGGATCTCAGGTCCGGGGAGCCCCCCTCCGTTTGCCGCTGCAGGCCGATCTTCTTTTTGAGGCCGCCGTGCGGGCCGCCCCTACTGCCGCTGTTCGCGCTGCTGCTCATACCGCTCGTACGCCTTCACAACCTTTTGCACGATCTCGTGACGCACCACGTCCGAATGGGTGAGGTAGAAGAACTCTATGCCCTCTATCCCGTCCAGTATCTCCTTGACCTGGATGAGCCCCGACTTCTTGCCGTTGGGAAGGTCGATCTGGGTTATGTCTCCCGTCACCACGGCCTTTGATCCGAAGCCAAGGCGCGTCAGGAACATCTTCATCTGCTCGGGGGTGGTGTTCTGCGCCTCGTCGAGTATTATGAAGCTGTCGTTAAGGGTCCTGCCCCTCATGTAGGCGAGAGGGGCGATCTCTATCACTCCCTTGTCCACGTAGCGAAGGAAGCGCTCGGGGGAGAGGAGGTCGTAGAAGGCGTCGTACAGGGGGCGGACGTAGGGCTCCACCTTCTCCCTGAGGTCGCCCGGGAGGTAGCCGAGGCTCTCCCCCGCCTCCACGGCCGGCCTGACGAGCACGATCCTGCTTATCGCGGACGACTTCAGGAGGGCAACGGCGTGGCACACGGCCAGGAAGGTCTTGCCCGTCCCGGCGGGGCCGACCGCGAAAAGGATGTGATTCCTGCGCACGGCCTCAAGATACGCACGCTGCCCCTCCGTCTTCGCGCGTATGGGCTTGCCCCTCGCGGTGGTGCATATCACCTCGGAGAAGAGGGGGGCGAGGTCGACCGCCCCCTTCTCCGCGATCATGTCCATGGCGTAGCGAACGTCCGCAAGGAGCAGTGAGTGCCCCTTCAGGGCGATCTTGTAGAGCTGCTCCAGAAGGCCGAAAGCCAAGTCTACCGCGTCCCTGTCCGGGCCGCGCACCGCGACCCTGTTCCCCCTGACTAGCAGGCTCACGGGGTAGCGCAGCTCGATCTCCGACAGGTTCTCGTCGCCGTTGCCCGCAAAGCGGGCCATGGTCTCGATGTCGGGGAACTCGAGTTCCCTCAGGAAGAGTCCCTCCTCGACTGCAACCCTGTCCAATGCCGTCAAACCGGGTACCCGGCGCCGTCGACCAGCTCCGCCACCCCTACGTCCACCTTCATCTCCCTGGCGAACTTCTTCATCAGGAAATCCTTGGCCACCGACGGGAAGAGCACGTAGCTCAGCACGTCCTCCGGCTGGAGTATCCACGGGGCGGCGGCCCTCCTGGCATCGTCCAGCTCAGGCTTGATGAGTTCCGCAGGGCGGCAGGTGATCGGTGTGGCGTCTCCTATGACTTTCTTCTGTATCGCGGGGTCTATCTCCGCCGGGGGCTTGCCGTACTCTCCCCTGAAGTAGCTTTTCACCTCGTTCGGCACTACTTTCCATCTTTCGCCCACGAGAACGTTGAGGGTGGCCTGGGTGCCCACGATCTGGCTGGTCGGGGTGACCAGCGGAGGATACCCCATCTCCTGCCTGACGCGCGGGACCTCCTTCAGGACCTCGGGCAGCCTGTCCAGGGCCTTCTGGTCCCTGAGCTGGCTGACCAGGTTGGAGTACATGCCGCCGGGGATCTGGTAGAGCAGGACGTTGATGTCGACTCCGCCGAGGTCGATGAATATCTCGGAGTACTTCTCGCGCACCTTTTTGAAGTGCATCGCTATGGGCAGGAGTTTTTCGAGATCTATGCCCGTCTCGAACTCCCCTCCTTTCAGGGCGGCCACCATGGACTCGACGGGGGGCTGGCTGGTCCCCATGGCGAACGGGGAGATGGCGCAGTCGACCACGTCCGCCCCGGCCTCGAGGCCCGCGTAGTAGGCCATGGAGGCCATTCCGCTGGTGTAGTGAGAGTGTATCTGCACGGGCAGCCCGGTCTCCCGCTTTATTATCTTCACGAGCGCGGAGGTCTCCACCGGGCTGACTATCCCGGCCATGTCCTTTATGCAGATGGAGTCCGCCCCCATGGATTTCATGTCCTTGGCCAGCTTGCCGAAGGTCTCGATGGAGTGCACGGGCGACAGAGTGAAAGAGAACGCAAGCTGGAGGTGGGCCCCCTCCTTCTTCACCTGGTCGGCTGCCACCTCCATGTTTCTAAGGTCGTTCAGGGCGTCGAAGACCCTGATTATGTCAAGTCCGTTCCCGACCGCCCTCTTCACGAACTCGCGAACGGTGTCGTCTGCGTAGTGGCGGTATCCAACGACGTTCTGGCCTCTCAGGAGCATCTGGAGCCTGGTCTTCTTGAACAGGCGCCTCATCGCGCGAAGTCTCTCCCAGGGGTCCTCGTCGAGGAACCTCATGCAGCTGTCGTAGGTGGCGCCGCCCCAGACTTCCATGGAGTGAAAGCCGACGTCGTCCATCTTCTCGATGATTCCGGTCATGTCCTCCACCCTCATGCGCGTGGCCATGAGGGACTGGTGGGCATCCCTGAGGGTGGTGTCGGTTATGCCAACCTTTCTACTGGCCTGCCTGGTCTCGGCCTGCTTGGGCTTGCGCTCCGTCTCCACCAGCTCCTCTTTTCTGTCCGCCGCCTCTCCCTTCGAAGCGCCCTGCGGCACTGGTGCGGCATCGCTCTTCTTCTTGGTCGGGGTGCTCATGCTAGCATTTCCTCCATGCATATATGATATATTACAGTATTAGTCATTGTCTTGCAGTTGATGTTTTCGCCTCTTCCCAGAAGGCCTCCAGCGCGTCGATGGAGAAGCTGCGCCAAGGGCGTCCGCTGTCGGCGACCAGCCTCTCGACCACCCGGAAACGTCCTGTGAACTTCCTGTTTGCCCGGGACAGGGCGGAGTCGGGGTCCACATCCAGGTGCCTGGCGAGGTTGACCGCCGCGAAGAAGAGGTCGCCCAACTCGTCCTCGATCATGTCCGGGTCGCCGGCGTCTACCGCCGCCCTCAGCTCCTCCGTCTCCTCCTCCAGCTTTTCGAACAGAGGACCAGGGTCGCCCCTCTCCCAGTCGAATCCGACGTGGGCGGCCTTCGACTGGATGCGGACGGCCTTCGCCAGAGGCGGCAGACCGTCGGGAACACCGGCCAGGAGGGACTTGTCCCTGTTCTTGCGCTCCTTCTCCGCGCTCTTGATCTCCTCCCACTTGTGGAGCACCTGTCCGCTGGTGGCGGCCTTCCAGTCCGAGAAGACATGGGGATGCCGCCTCACCAGCTTGTCCGTCAGGCCCGCAAGCACATCGGCGATCGAAAAGGAGCCCTCCTCCTCGGCGATCCGCGACAGGAACACGACCTGGAGCAGAAGGTCTCCCGCCTCCTCGACCATGTCCGGAGTCTCGCCGTGCGAGATGGCGTCGACCAGCTCGTAGGCCTCCTCGACTATGTAGGTCCTTATGCTCTTGAGGGTCTGCTCTCTGTCCCAGGGGCAGCCACCCTCGCCCCTCAGGCGCTCCATTATCGCGAGGAGGTTCTCGAAGGATTCGCCTCGTACACCACTCTTTTTCATATTCTACAACACCTGCTTTACATGACGGAGTCCCGACATAAGATCGTCCAGGGCGTCCCTGCCTCCGGGGCCTCTCAACCTGCCGGGCTCGGCGCGCCACCTCCTGGTGCCCGCCAACTGCTCGAACAGCGGGCCGCTTCCCGTAAGCACCGTCTCGAATCGCGTGCTCTCAAGCGACAAGATACCATAAAACCCGCCCCGTGCGCGCAGGAATGAAATGGAGAGGAGGTTTTTCAGGCTGTCGGGCGGTCGCCCGAACCTGTCCTGCACCTCCTTCTCGATCTCATGAAGCTCCGCAAGGCTCCCCAGTCGCAACAGTCTGCGGTACAGGGCTATGCGGACGCTCTCCTGCGGGATGTAGGAGGACGGCACGTAGCAGGGGAGGTCTGTGCCGACCTCTGCGTTCAGCTGCCTGCTGCCGCGCAATTTCTCGATCTCCTTCTCCAGCAGCGAGTAGTAGAGCAGGGAGTCGGCCCTGCCGCGGCCCTTGCCGTGCTGGGAGGTGCCGACGAGCTCCCCGCTCCCCCGAATCCTCAGGTCCTCAAGGGCGAGGTCATACCCGGCGCCCTCGTCCGCCAGCGAGGAGATGGCATCGAGCCTCTCTAGCGTCTCCCTGGTGAGAGGACGGTCATCCGGGTATAGAAAGTACGCGAAGGCGGCCTCCTCGCGCCTTCCAACCCTCCCCCGCAGCTGATACATCTGAGCCAGGCCGAGGTCCTGGCTGTCCTCGACTATTATCGTGTTCGCGCCCGGTATGTCCAGCCCGCTCTCAATGATGGTGGTAGAGAGCAGTATCCTGGTCCTCCCGTCGAAGAAGTTCATCATCGTCTCCTCGAGCTCGCGGTCCTTCACCCTGCCGTGCGCCATCTCGATCGTCACGTCGGGGAACATCCTGCGGAGCAGGGCCAGCTTCCTGTCCATTCCGGCGATTCGATTGGCTACGTAGTAGACCTGGCCGCCTCGCTCCAGCTCTCTTGAGACGGCCTTCCTGACGATCATCTCGCTCCACGGGGCAGATGTCGTCATGACGGGGACCCTGTCCTGCGGGGCCTCGTTGAGGACGGATATACTCCTAAGGCCTCTAAGGGACATCGACAGGGTTCTTGGTATGGGGGTGGCGGAGAGCATCAGGACGTCGATGTTCTCCCTGGCCTGCTTCATCTTCTCCTTCGACATGACGCCAAACCGGTGCTCCTCGTCGATTATGAGTAGACCGAGGTCCTTGAAGGCCACGTCCTCTTTGAGCATACGGATCGTGCCGACCAGTATGTCCACCTCGCCGGAGGCGACCCGCGCCAGCACGTCGCCCTGGTCGCGTTTCGACAAGAAGCGGGAGAGAAAGGCTACCGTGACCGGGAACCCGGTCAGACGCGCCCTGAACGAGATGTAGTGCTGCTGGGCAAGGATCGTGGTCGGCACGAGAAAGGCCACCTGTTTGCCCCCCTGCACAGCCTTGAAGGCGGCGCGGAGGGCCACCTCGGTCTTGCCGTATCCGGTGTCGCCGACCAGCAGTCTGTCCATGGGTGCGGGGCGCTCCATGTCCTGCAGTACCTCGTGTATCGCTATCAGCTGGTCCCTGGTCTCCACGTGGGGGAAGGCGCTCTCGAACTGCTCGAAAAGATCGTCCCCCGGAGGATAGGAGAAGCCGTCGGCCAACTCGCGCCTCGCGTAGAGCTCGACGAGTGCCTTTACCTCGCCCTCCACGCGTTCGCGAGTCTTCGCGACACTCCTCCTCCACCTTGCGCCCCTGAGCGAGTCGAGCTGGACCTCGTCGTCCGCATGCTCCGCCAGCGGAGTGATCTTGTGGAGCTGAAGCGCGGGGAGATAGAGACGCCGCCCTTCGGCGAACTCCAGGACGAGGCTGTCCATGGGCTCGCCGGATACGGTTACCTCCATCGACCCCCTGAACACGCACAGCCCGTAGTCCTCGTGCACCAGCAGTCTTCCCTCCGAGAGCTGGTCCGACCACTCGCGAGGGGGAACGTAGCGCGAGGACTGAGTCTCGGATCTACGGGCGATGCCGGATAGTTCGAGGTCGGACAGGTTTACGGTTCGAGTCGCGGGGTCCACAAAGCCCCTGGACAGGCCGCCCTCGAGGATGGACGCGTCCTCCTCGAGGAGGGAGGCGAGCCGCGGATTGTCGGTGAACAGGCGAACGTGGTAGCCGTCGCGCTTCCACGCGTCGCACATCCAGCGGAAGCGCTCCAGGTTGCCCTTGAACAGGGGGGCCTCCTCCAATGCGATCTTTCCGCGGGCGGAGGAGACGTTCTCCGTGATCCTGAGAGCCGGGAAGGACCCCATGCGAATGGAGGCGCTCTCCCAGGAGGGCGACGGAGAACCGCGATTTTCCGCGGCGATCTCGTTCCAAAGCTGTTCGTAGGCGAGCGCGGACGCCTCGATCTTCGACGGCTCGAACAGGAGGAAGTGGACGGCGCCCTCGATGCCTTGGTCTTCGCCTTCTTCAGTCGAGGGGCAAATGAAATCGAGCGCGGTGGCCTCGCGGACTGTGGTGAGGGAGTGGATGCAGATCTCCTCCAGCACTCCGACACTCTTCTGGCTGCGCGACGAGAAACCGCGCACGCTCTCGAGCGTGTCGTCGAAGAACTCCAGCCTTACGGGGTGGGCGTAGGAGGGGTCGTAGATGTCGAGGATGAAGCCTCGAATCACGAACTGTCCGGGCGCCCAGACGAGGTCGGAGCGGGTGTACCCGGAATGGACCAGCCAGTCGATCAACGCGTCCCTGTCGTAATCCCTGCCCGCAGTCAGGGTAACCTCTCCGCCGCTCCTGGAGACGGTACCGAGGAGGGCGCCTCCTGTGGCCGCCAGGAGGCCCTTCTCCTGCCTCCAGCGCACGAGCGTCTCTCCGCGTTGCACGGCCAGGGCGCTGTTTGCAACGCCCTGGGGTGTCAACGGTATCTCCTGGAGGTACTCCGCATGCTCGGCCGGGAACAGGGATCGCCAGTCCTCCAAAAAAGTCGCGGCCTGCCTCGAGTCCGGGAAGAGCGCCACCACGGGCACCGGCGGCGCACGGCATATCCAGCAGCGCGCCGCGCCGTCCACGGACATGTGCAGGGGAGCGCCCTGAGTCCACAGGTCGCTCCCGGCTTCCCATACCAGGCTGAGTTTTGTGCCGATCATTTGCCGGACTCCAAAATCATGGGGCGGTTTTGAGAGGAAAACTTCGACATGCCTCCGCCGCATCGGTTCAACTGGACGTATTTACCCTGTTCATGGCTCGCTCCGTCCCGAGGTCCAGCCAGTTGGCAATTGCGTCCACGGTCCTGTCGAGGAGCGAGGGGAGTTCCGCGCGCTCCTCGCCGCTGAAAGCGCCAAGCACCCACGACACCATGCCTCGGCCGGCTGGAGCGGCGCCAACGCCTATCCTGAGCCTCGGGACTTCCAGGGTTCCGGCCCTGGTGAGCACCGAGACCAGTCCCTTGTGGCCACCGGCGCTCCCCTTGGCCCGCATCCGGAGCTTCCCGAAAGGAAGGGCGACGTCGTCATAGACTATCAGCACGTCCTCCCAAGCCACCGACAGGTACTCGGCCGCCTCCCCGACAGCTCTCCCGCAGAGGTTCATGTAGGTCAGGGGCTTGAGCAGAAGCACCTTCTCCCCCTCGTGATGAAACGACCATGCCATGGAGGAGAACTGCATCCTCGGGGCTCCGCAGGAAAATCGATTCAGCAGATGGTCGATCGCGAGCCACCCGGCGTTGTGGCGCGAGAATACATACTCCGGGCCCGGATTGCCCAGGCCTGCCACTATCTTCAAATAGAATTATTCCTCTTTCTCGGCCTTCGCCTTGCCCTTGGCCAGGACTTCGACTTCCTTCTCCTCCTCGGCGGCCTCGGCCTCTATGACGCCGCGCGGGATTATGACGGAGACGGCAATCTCCCCCTCGTCGAGGAGCAGAGTCGCGCCCTCGGGTATCGGGAGATCTCTCACGAAGACATGTGCGCCGAGCCCCAGCGTGGATATGTCTATCTCGATGGAATCCGGTATCTGCCCGGGGAGGACCTCGAGAGGAATTTCACGCAGGATGTGGTCGACCACCCCGCCCTGCTTAACCCCAGCGCACGCCTCGCGACCCGTGACATGGACCGGGACATTCACGCTTATCCTGCGCCCCTTCACGAGCTGCATAAAATCTATATGCAGTATGTCGTCGTTCAGGATGTCTCTCTGCACCTCGCGTATAAGACACATCTCCCGCTTGCCGTCCGGGAGAGCGATGTCGATGGCGGCCGTCTCCCATCGCCCGGAATTGACGAGCTTGACAACCTCCGCGGTCCTTACCTTTCCAGGGATGGACTGCACGTACTCCGGCCCGTAGAAGACGCATGGCGTGAAGCCCGCAGGGCGCAGCTTTTTGCACGCGCCTTTCCTGGTTTCACTGCGCTCTTCCATTGTTATGCTGATGTTTTCCGACATACCCAACACATCCTCCTTGAATATCGATTCCCTCGAGGGAACCGCCGAACTCTTCGAGACTACCGATTAGTCGAAAAGGCTGCTCACCGAACGGTCGTTGTGGATCCTGAGGATGACCTCGGCGAAAAGCGGCGCTATCGACAATTGGACAATTTTAGCCGATTTTTTGCTCTCAGGCAATGGGATCGTATCGGTCAGTATGACCGAGTCGATAGCAGAGTGCTCCAGGCGCTCCAGCGCAGGGCCTGACAGGACCCCGTGCGTCGCGCAGGCGAAGATCTTGACGGCGCCCCTCTCCTTGAGCAGGGCGGCCGCGTTGCATATCGTGCCCGCGGTGTCGATGATGTCGTCGACCATTATGGCCGTCTTCCCCTGCACGTCTCCTATGACGTCCATCACCTCGCACAGGTTGGCGACCTCGTGGGAGCGGCGCTTGTCGACCACCGCCAGGTCCGTCTTGAGTATGCCGGCGAACTTCCTCGCCCGCACCACCCCTCCGACGTCGGGAGCGACTATGGTCGGGGGGGAGCTCTCCGTATCGCAGGCCAGGACTTCCCTGAAATACCCGGCGAGGAGGGCGATGCCGGTCAGGTTATCCACCGGGATGTCGAAGAACCCCTGAAGCTGGCCGGCGTGAAGATCCGCCGAGATGACCCTGTCGGCCCCGGCCTCCGTGAGCAGATTGGCCACGAGCTTGGCCGATATGGGATCCCTCGGCTTGGTCTTCCTGTCCTGGCGGGCGTAGCCAAAATAAGGTATAACCACGTTGATTCTGAAGGCCGATGCCCTCTTGAGCGCGTCCAGCATGATCAGCAGCTCGACGAGGTTCTCGTTCACAGGATTGCAGGTGGGCTGGATCACGAAGGCATCCGCGCCTCTCACGCTCTCCTCTATGGACAGGCCGATCTCTCCATCGGAGAAACGGTAGTGCTTGGTCTTGGACTGCTCTATACCCAGTTCGCTGCATATCCTTCGTGCAAAGGCGGGATGGGCCGTTCCGGAAAAGACTTTAAGTTCATGTCCGAAAGGTCTCATTTCGACGGATGCCTCCTTCAGCTATCGCTCTTTTCCTTTTTTTTGTTCGCCCAACCATGTATGATCTTTTGTCTTGCCCTGGCCACCGCAAGCGACCCTCCCGGGACATCCTGCGTGATGACCGATCCGGCGGCGGTGTACCCTTCGTCCCCGATCTCGACCGGGGCCACGAGCATAGTGTCGCTGCCGATGAAGCAGTTGTCCCCTATCACCGTGGGGTTCTTCCTCTTGCCGTCGTAGTTGCAGGTTATCGTGCCCGCCCCGATGTTCGTCCCCGCCCCTATGGCGGCGTCACCGATGTAGGACAGGTGGGGGACCTTGCTCCCCTTGCCGACGCGGCTCTTCTTCACCTCGACAAACTTGCCTCCGTGCGAATCCTCGTCGAAACAGGTCGACTCCCTGACGACGATGAACGGCCCGACCTTGGCCCTCTGCCCGATAACGCTGTCGGAGACGACTGCATGGCTCACGACCGAGGCCCCCTCCTCCAGCACTGCGTTCGTCAGTATCGAGAAGCTTCCGACATGGGCGCCGCGGGCGATTGCAGTGCGCCCCCACAGTTGGACCGAAGGGTCGAGCTGGACATCCCCGCTGATGGACACAAGCGGGCCTATCCAGACGGAGTCCGGATCCAGCATGCGCACCCCGGCGTCAAGGTGCTTTAGTCTTATGCGCCTCGCCATCACGTTAGCGGCCTGTGCCAGCTGAAGGGGGGTGTTGATTCCGGAGAACTCGTTTTCGTCCGGGGCGAGGGACGCGATCACCCTCCCCCCGGCCCCGGCGATCATGGAAATGATGTCGGGCAGGTAGTACTCGCCCTGGGCATTCTCGTTGTCAAGCCTGTAGATATGCGGCAACAGCGAGGGTACCTTGAAGACATAGGCGCCGCTGTTCACCTCGGCCGATTTTCTTTGCTCATCGGAGGCGTCCTTCTCCTCCACGACTGCTATCCTCCTGCCATCGCGCACCACTCTTCCGTACCCGGACGGGTCCGAGGCTTTAAAACTGATGAAGGTGCAGTCGGATCCTGACGTCATGTGATCCGTCAGCGCCGCGGCAATAGTCTGCGCGGTAACAAGCGGCGCGTCTCCGGGCAGGACGATCAGATGATCGAGCCCCGCCCACCACTCCTTGGCTATCTGCACCGCATGGCCGGTCCCGAGCTGTTCGTTCTGCCACACCGGCGTGACGCCGGGCCATTCGGAGTCGAGATACTCCCGGAGGCTCTCCCCTCTGTGACCAATAATCACCGCCGTTGGCAGTGACGGTATCCTGGCGACATGCGCGCACACTTTCAGCGTCTCTAGAATATAGTACAGCACGGGCTGGTCGAGCAACGGGATCAGGGCTTTCGGCAGATCGCTCTTCATCCTGGTCCCCTTCCCCGCCGCCAGGACAAGCGCTCCCACGCTGCACTGTGAAACAGGCAAGTTCATCATCACCTTTGCTGGAGTATCTGTTGACCACAAAAAAGGGGGGATCCGCCAAACCCCCCGCTCTTCATCTCCGCATGGCTGGGGTGGCTGGATTCGAACCAGCGATGACGGATCCAAAGTCCGCTGCCTTGCCGCTTGGCTACACCCCATCCTAGACAACGCCATAATACTAGCATCCATTGATTCTCTGTCAAGCGGGAACTTCCCGTGCTGTGCCCTTTGCCCGAAATTCTGTCTTTCGTGGTATGATGTGCGACAAATGGTTGCCATGGTACTGTTCGCTTTCTTCCTGTATTTTCCTTACGCCTGGTGCGCACTGAGAGGGGAATCCCCCGCTTGGTACGGGCTTCATTGGAGGCTGTCCGGCGCGGCCGCGAGGGATGTCGCCATCGTCTCGATCGGAACTCTGGTCCCGTTGACGTTCATATCGTGCGCCTTCTTCAGCCAGTCTCTTCCCGCGCACGCCGGAGGACAGGTATTTGCGGGGATACTGTCGGGGCTCGCAGCGGCAGTGGCGGAGGAGACGTTCTTCCGCGGCTGGGTGCAGTCGATACTGTCTAGGAGGATGTCCGCCTGGGGGAGCATTCTGCTCGCGTCGGCTCTGTTCGGACTGGCGCACGTCTTTCGCAGTCCGGCGGCGATGCTGGCCTTCTTTCCCGGCCTGTTCATGGGTTTCTTGAGGCACAGGCACGCCTCGGTGCTGCCGGCCATCCTCTTTCACTGGGTCGGCAACATCTGGTCGATCTGGTTTTATCCGTATCTTTAGCTGATTGGTCTTCAGGGGGTGTCTTCATGTCGATAATGGTGCTATTCAGGCGCTTCCTAATCTTTGGCCTCCTTTCTCTCGCCCTTATGCTCCCCTGTATGAGCGAGGGCGCAGCGCCGGTCTTTTGCGTCGAGATTCCCGTGAGGCTCGGAGGCGAGGCCAGGGCCCTGCTCCCGGACGGAAGCGCTGTTGAATTAGGGAGGGTGTGCGCCCTTCCTTCTACCTCCCGCTGGCCTGGATACACGGCGTCCAAGTGGGCGCCGCCCGGGAGCGTGGCTGCCTCTGCCGTCAACGCGGTGCACCTGACCCTGTCCGTTGAGGACGGACGAGGACGGACAATAAGCATCCTACCCGAACACACGGTCGCTCCCGCTGCGGGCGAGCAGTCGTTCATCTCGCTGGACTCCCCGGCCGGCACCGGCTTCTTCGGCGGATGGGCGCCTCCGGTAGGCACTCCGGTGCTGGTGATCACCGGGGGCGGCAGGAGGGTTCCCCTGCAGGAGAGGGGCGTCCCTCGCGAGGGAGACACACTGGTCTTCGAGGTCGCGGAATATGACGCTCCGTACATTATCGATATCGAAAACCGCCCGGGAGGCAGAATCATCGGGTATTACGATCGAGGACCCAGGCTGCTCGCCAGGGTGATACGCCCGGTCAGGGGCGTGGGGCGGTTCGGCGGGACCGAGTTCCAGCAGGTTGGCAGAATAAGGGCCAACCATTCGGGGGTCATAGACGTCAGCACCGCTCGCAGGGGAGTGGTCGGGGGATTCCAGGTTCTGCCGCTCTTGCACGCCGCGACATCGAAGGAGATGTCCTCGGCGTGGCAGTTGACTCAGTGGCTGATAGTGGCGGCTCCGGACGGTTCCCCTCTGCCGGGGACGGCACCGCTGTTCTCCTCGAACTTGGTGCCGGGAAGCCAATTGACCGACAAGCTGTGGGACATGTGGTCAACCTACGGAAGGAAGCCGCTGGTTCTCTGCCGAAGGGACGGCGGCAAGTGGGAGAGGCTTCCAGAGGCCTCGGGAAGGAACGACTTCGCCTACAGGGACATTACCCACCTAAGGATATACTCCCCCTTCACCGCGGAACCGCAGGCCGGTTTCAGATAGAATTGCGCTCCCCGCAGCGTCTGACGGCCTCCAGCACTACCTCCCTGAGAGCCGGGTGCTCCATGGCCAGGCTGATGTTTGCGTCAAGCCAACCGACCTGTGTGCCGCAGTCGAAGCGCCTGCCCCTGTACAGCAACCCCCATACGGGCTCCGCGCCGATGATCGCCCTTATGCCGTCCGTCAGCTGGATCTCGCCGCCCGCACCGGTACCCTGGGCCGAGAGGAGGGGGAAGATCCCGGGCGAGAGGATGTAGCGCCCCATAATTGCGAGGCGACTGGGGGCCCTCTCAGGGCCGGGTTTCTCCACCATGTCCCTGATCGCGAAGACTCCATCCCCCGCGCTTTCGGCGACGACGATCCCGTACCGGGCGGTGTCCGCCTCCGGCACCTCCTCGAGCGCCAGCACGCACCCTCCCCTGGCTTTGTGCACCTCGATAAGCTGGGATAGCACGGGCGTCTCGGCGACCATCACGTCATCCGGCAGGATAACCCCGAAATATTCGTTGCGGCACACCGGCTCCCCGCAGAGGACGGCGTGCCCCAGGCCGAGCGGGCGATGCTGCCGAAGGTAGATGAAGTCAGCCCTCGTGGATCGGGAGACCACCTCGTTGTACAGGCTCTCCTTGTTTCTGGACTTAAGCAGCTCCTCGAGCTCGAACGACCGGTCGAAGTGGTCCTCGATGGCCTTCTTCGAGCGGCCGGTTATCATCACCATCTCCCTGCAGCCGGAGCCGACGGCCTCGTCGACCCCGTACTCGATTATGGGGCGGTCCACCAGAGGCAGCATCTCCTTGGCGATCTCCTTGGTGGCGGGCAGGAAACGGGTGCCCAGGCCAGCCACGGGGAACAGGCATTTCGTTATCGAAGCGGACATCTGCGAGTCATCTCCCCGGCCACGTTCCCTGGGACCCGCATCGAGACTTGATGGCGTCTACAAGTTTTTCGGATACCATTTCCATGAGTCCTCTGTCACGGGCCTCGACTAGAATGCGCATCAGCGGCTCCGTGCCCGACGGGCGTATCAGTACGCGGCCCGCGCCCTGGAGCATTGACTCCGCCTCAAGCGAGATCTCCCTGATGAAATTTCCGCAAAGGTCCGCGTCCCGCGAGAAATCAACGTTGCGAAGGAGCTGCGGGTAGGGAGAGAAACGGTCGACCAGCGTGTCTATCTCCTCTTCAAGCTCGACGCACGCTCTGAGGAAGAGCAGTCCGGTGCACAGACCGTCTCCGGTGGTGACATAATCGGAGAGTATGATGTGTCCCGACTGCTCGCCGCCCAGACGGGCGCCCTCCCTGGACATTGCGTCCATGACGTAGCGGTCTCCGACCTGGCACCTGAACACCTTCACTCCCTCCCTGCCCAGGTGTTCCTCGAGCGCCATGTTGCTCATGACCGTCGCGACCACGCCCGAGCCGAGCCTGTCGTGGCGGGAGAGCCATCGGGCCAGCACCCACAGCATGATGTCGCCGTTGAGCACCCTTCCCCTGCCGTCGACCAGAAGAGCCCGGTCGGCGTCACCGTCGTAGGCTATCCCTATCGGTACCCCGTGTTTTTTGACGGAATCGGCCAGGTGCGAGATGTTCATGACGCCCACGCCTTCGTTGATATTAAGGCCGTCGGGCTGGTCCCCTATTATGCGCCAGTCCTTGCCGAGTTTCCTGAAGATCCTGGAGGCGGCCTCGACGGCCGCTCCGTGCGCGCAGTCCACCACTCCGTCGGGCGGGAAGGGCGACTCGTCCTCCCAGAGGGAGACGATCCTGTCGACGTACTCCCCGATCATACAGGAGGCGTCGCGGATGTCGCCGATGGACGCGCCTGTCGGGCGCCAGTCGTCGGTGAGGTTGTCCCCCATGTACTCCTCTATCGAGCCCTCCAGTTCATCAGGCAGTTTTTTCCCCTCGAAGTCGAGGAATTTGATGCCGTTGTATTCAGCGGGATTATGAGAGGCGCTTATGACGGCACCGCCGGTCAATCCCATCCTCCGAACGGCGAAGCTGACTCCCGGCGTCGTCATAACGCCAAGGAGCGACACTTCGGCGCCGGCAGAGGCCATACCGGCGGACAGGGCCGCCTCAAGCATGCGACCGGAGCGCCTGGTGTCCCTTCCAACCGCAATTCTTGGCCTCGGGAACCCCCGCTCTGTAAGGAACAGCACGAATGACCTGCCCAGGCGAAGCGCCATCTCCGGGGTCATCGCCCCCCTGTTGGCCACATCCCTTACTCCGTCGGTTCCAAAAAGACAACGAATAGTCTTCTCTTCAGTTTCCAAACAGCTCACCATCCCCGCTGAATTCATTAATTGACTTCGGCTATTACAGAGACGCTGGCAGGATCCACCTTCAGCACTTTGAGTTTTCCGCCCGACTTGTTCTGTATCTGCACCGGCACGGTGAGGCGTCTCGAGACTATATTGGTGACATTCACAAACGGGCGTATTACCACGTCCTTCTCGTCGAGCGAGCCAATCTCGGAGGGCGCTCCCTCCACAAGGACGTTTACGAAATCCGGCTCGGCCTTCCAGCCCGGGTATACGCTCCGCCCCTCTATCTGCACCTTCAGCCTGGACAGGAGGCGGGTCACGGTGAACGGGGACAGCAGCACGTCCACCCTGACCGACGTGACTCCGACCAGGTCGACCAGCGGATCCTCCGGGCTCCTGAGCGGCACCACCATGTTCTGTTCCTTTGAGATGCCGGTGAGGTCTATCGTCTCCGTGTCCACCTTCGTGACGGCCGCAAGCTTCGAAAGCGGCCCCTCCACTGTCACTACGGCCGGCTCGACTATGACGGCCTTGAGCTTGTAGTCGCCTCCCGGCTCGCCGATTATCCTGGCGTTCACAGGGACGTTCTTCTTCGGCACTCCCCTGGCCAGCACCGCGCTCAGCTTGACCTTTTCAGGTTCGATCGTAACCTGGTCGTCGAACTCGGCGGACTTCACGGCCTCGACGGGCAGCATGAGCTCTCCGCCGGCCTTCAACTCATCGAGAGTGGGCGTTATCCTGACGACGTCGATCTTCGCCAGGTCCTTCTCGCTCCCCTTTATGCTGACGTTCTTGGGGATTATCTCGACCGAGTCCAGGAACAGATCGGGCGGCAGGCCCTTTTCAACAGCGATCTCGACCGGCGCGAGGCGGTCGATCAGCCTGGCCAGCTCGATGTCCACGTGAGTGGGCTTCACGTCCATCACCTTGATGTCGTTAGGGACTATCGTCCTGACAGGGACCCTGTACTTTCCCTCGCCAAGCCCGCGCAGGTCCGCCTCGCACGCGACGCCCTCGTTCGTTATGGAGGAGAGGACGCGGCTCGCCCCCGACAGGACGATCTCGACCTCCTTCACTGGGGCCTTGATCATGGTCTGAGGCGGGGCATTCAGGTACTCGATCGGGATCAAGAGAGTCCTGACGGCCTCGGTGGTCCCGCTTCCGGAGACGTAGAACCACAGGGCGAGGGCCGCGGCTGCCGCCATAAGCTTGAGGAACAGGGGAGACGCCAGTATGCCGTCGATCTTTTCCTGGTCGGACATGATAACAGCTCACCCGCTTCCAGCTCAGGACCATAGTGCCTGCAGGTCCTCCTGCAGGCGCTCCATGAGCGACTTGCGTTCGCTCTCTTCGCCGCTGAAGAAGTAGAATAGGAGTTTTTGTACCTGGGCGTCCTTCAGGTTCCTTGAAAGGCGACCGTTGACCGCCAGGGAGACCTCTCCCCTCTCCTCCGACACCACCAGGGCAAGGGCATCAGAGACCTCGCTCACTCCCAGCGCGGCTCTGTGGCGTGTCCCTATCCAACGCGAGAGATCGGGATTCTCGGTCAGGGGCAGAAAGCAGCCGGCCGCGATTATCCTCTCCCTGTCGATTATTACCGCGCCGTCGTGCAACGGGGTGCCGTCCCAAAAGAGGGTTATCAACAGCTCCTGGGTTATCTCGGAGTTAATCTTGATGGCCGTCCTCCAGAAGTCCTTCAGGCCGGTTCCTCGCTCGAGCACGATAAGGGCGCCTATCTTCTGCCCCTTAAGGTAGCCTATGGCCCGCGACACTTCGAAACTTAAGGCCTCGGCCTTCTCGGCGGCCTTTTTTCTCCTCCAGAGGCCGCCTCCGCGCCCTATCTCCTCCAGCGCCTTCCTGAGCTCGGGCTGAAAAACTATCGGGATGGCTATCATGAGCACGCCGAGAGTCTGGCCGAGAAACCAGGACAGGGTCCTGAGCTCGAGTATCCTGGCCGCGGCGGCCACCAGTCCCAGCGTCAGCAGCCCCTTTATCAGCTGCATGGCGCGTGTGCCCACGATCAGCAGGAGCAGCCTGTGGAAGATTATCGCTATTACCAGGATGTCTACGAGATCCTGCCATCTCAGCGAACCGAGCATATTCATAGCCCTCCGGGGCTGCCAGTAGTCCTTAGGGAATGTCCGCGCATACTATACCACGTCAAAGGCCACAAATGACGAGGTGGACAGGGCCAACATCGCTCCGTAGTCGGGGAAAAACCTGAGGATGGCGCCAAGACACGGCGCAGGATGCACGTCCTCCACGTCGACGATCATGTGATCGCTCGAGCCCCCGAGGATCAAGACCTCCGGGATCTCCGGCGTCAGCCCCTCGATGCTCACATCCTGGCGTCCCACGGCAAGTATCGCCCTGAGCCGGTACCCCCTGTCCTCGAACACGGGGGCCCGCCCGAACGCATCGCGGCCGGTCGGCCCCACCGGCACCGAGGGCTTCCTGTACACCTCCACCACCTCTGCCTCCAGATGCATAGTCCTTCTGTGCAGCCAAGGTATCTCCCTGTCTCCGGTGACGTCGTTTCCAAGGAGGATCGCCTCCCCGATGCGAAGGTTGTTCACCCCTGGCGGCATTGTTCCCTGCTCCAGCAGTATCAGGGAGGAGGTGGAGCCGCCGGAGTACACATCGATCCTGTATCCAAGGTCCCGCTCGAGTTCTTCACCTGCCTTGAGCAGCAGGCGAAGTTTCTCGGGGGAGGGGAGGACTCCGCCGTAGCAGCCGAAGTTCACGGCAACCCCGGCGCACCTCGTTCGCCGAGCCCGCTTGAGCGCGTCCGCCATGCACTCCATGCGCCCCATCCATACACCCTCGCGGAGGTCTCCCAGGTCCGCCATAGCCAGTATCTCGTGAGTCCTCCCGGCTGCAAGGCACTCTTTGTCAATCAGAGTCACTGTCTCTGGCATCGATACTATCGATCTGTCCGCCGCCTCAACAAGCCGCGAAATCTCACTCGGCATCGGTATTCTGAGCAGCAACAGGGGCAGTCCGGTCCCAAGCGATCTGATGAACTCAAGGTCGTCCATCCTGCTGTCGCCGATCTCCGCGCAACCGCCCTCGACCATGGCGCGCACTATGCCCTCGCGCGCGCTGACTCCCTTGGTCACTGCGGTGAGGGAAACCCCGGCGCGGGCGCACAGGTCAGCCACGCGGGCGGTGTTCTCGACTATCTTCTCCCTGGATACTACCAGCCTTGGATAACCGGCTTTCAAGATCAACCACCCCTGAGCTTTCGCAGTATGGCCATGTTCCTGGCGTGCCCAGCCGAGTCGAGCGGAGTCTCAAGTATGCACGGGGTCTCCTCCCACAGCGGGTCGTTCAGTATGAAGGCGAAGGGCTCGTACCCCAGGGCACCCTCGCCTATGTGGGCGTGCCGGTCGAGCCCTCTTCCCAGCTCGTGAAAGCTGTCGTTTAGATGCCAGCACCCCACCCTGTCGAGGCCTACGGCCTCCTCCGCCTGGTCGACGAGCCGCTGGTAGGCAGCCCTGCTCCTGATGTCGTGCCCGGCGGCGAACAGATGGCAGGTGTCCATGCAGACGCCGAGCCTGTAGTGCCAGCCTGCGCCCTCGATGATCCTCTTCAACTGTCTGAAATCCCGGCCCAGTATATCCCCCTGGCCCGCCATCGTCTCAAGCAGGATGCGCACCCTTTTGTGCCGGGTCCTGTCGAGTATCTGCGACAGGCGTTCCGACACGAGATCCAACGCTTCGTCCGCGTCCCTGCCGCGCGAGGAGCCGGGATGAAGCACGATGTCGTCTATTCCCAGGGTGTCGCACCGCTCAATCTCCTCCTCCAGCGCGGACACGCTCCTCGGCCCAGTGGCGTCGACCGCCGCCAGGTTTATTAAGTAGGAGGCGTGGACGACCACGCTCTTTATTCCACTGGCGGCCCACGAGCGGCAGAACCTGTCTGCCTTGGACTGCGCGACAGGCGAGCTCCTCCACTGGAGCTGGTTCTTGGTGAAGATCTGAATTGCCTCGCATCCGAGCGCCTCTCCGCGCTCTATGCTCTTCTCCAGTCCGCCGGAGATGGATACATGAGCGCCGATTCTCGCCATGGTGGATCTCCTTTCATGATCAAAGCATGCTCCTGACCTTCTCAAGTATCCTGGCCGTCACCCCCCAGATCACGGTGCCGTCGGGGAGGTCGTACTCCGGATACGAGACGCGCGCACTGTCGGGCAGGGACAAGGTTTTTCTGCGCGGAGTCCTGGTGAAGCCGAGGATATCGACCGCGTAGGCGCTGGCTATCTCTCCGGAGGGGAGAGCCAGGCCGGTGCGCGGGTCGACTCCTCGCACCGCGCCGAGCACCGGGAATATCTCCACGCCAGTGACCACGGTGTACTCCGGCTGCAGTTGCGCCAGCGGGGTTATTCGCTCCGGGGCGATGCCGGTCTC
>Ga0255346_1002362_pt1 | contig 24039 bp, 19 predicted proteins | sample wastewater_treat_FD_194410 | JGI IMG/M metagenome (GOLD analysis project Ga0255346, IMG submission 194410) | Wastewater microbial communities from Lulu Island WWTP, Vancouver, Canada - plant22 | ecosystem: Engineered > WWTP > Wastewater > Unclassified | place: Canada: Vancouver, British Columbia... | reverse complement strand
ATGGGAGAAATTATTACGCTAATTAAACGAAAATTATTAAGCATTTGAGTATGGAGACAGCCATGAACGATACATCAAAACGTCTATTATTGCTGACAGCCGCCATCCAGGAGGTTGTCGATTTCATCGAAAACAACAAACCTACGAAACAATCCGCCTGTGACAAGTTGGTGGATGCGCTGCTTTCGTTTGGTCTTCCGAAAGAAAATCAAATGATTGCACTACTTCGCAGCATAGCGGCAGATTTTTCCCGCTGGGATGAATTTAAACTCATCTATAAAAAATGGTTTGATGCCCAGATCATAGCCCTGGCTAATACCGTTAAAACCAGCCCCTCTTACAAGACCGGACAATTAGGATGCGACCGAAGGTTTGGCAGGTTAATTGCTACTATTAAAAACAGCGGGCAAAAAAAACTGGTCGACTACGCAATGGATTGCCTTAAAAAGATAAGCAAGGAGAATCCGACACTCTATAATTTGCTCACAGTCGGTTACCGGGGCTGGTATTTTGAAAATAATTGGCTGGATGGTTTTGAAGGTAAGAACAACTCGCTTGTAGAAAACAGGATAAACACTCTTAAAAATAATGTGGAAAAAATTGAATGGCTCTATGATCATCTGGAAGATAATCTATCCAGAGTATCGTTGAACGCACTTATAACCAATTGGCTGACTTTTTCCATGGAAGAAGCATTGAATGTATCTGCTTACTCCAATGGAGTAATAAACCCTGATATATTCCCGTTATACGAAAACGAGGTTTTCGTGGATTGTGGCGCCTACATCGGCGATACCGTTGCTGAATTTGTCAATGAATTTAACCAAAACTACAAGGCCATACATACGTATGATATTTCAGAGGCGACGGTTGAAATAATGAAAAACAATCTCAAAGACCTGAAAAACGTTTTTTTCAACATCAAGGGGGTTTCCGACAAACGTGGAATACTTACGCTTGCAGGAGTTGACGCACCGTTTCATGGGAACCGTTTAATTGAGGGAAACGGTACCGCAAAAATTCCTGTCGTCAGCCTTGACGAGGATATTACCGAACCAATCACTTTTCTGAAAATCGATGTTGAGGGACTTGACAAAGAAGCAATCTGGGGCGCAAGAAATCATATCGCTCAATATCACCCAAAGCTACACATCGATACATATCACAAGCTTGTGGATTTTTTTGAGGTGCCTCTTTTGATCCAAAAGATTGATCCTACCTACCGATTCTATTTAAGGCTTATCAATTCCATTGATAAGCCATTGATGTTTGCAACCACGTGCATCTATGCCATTTAAGGAGGTTGAATCATGCGTTTTTCAATTTGCATCATAGAAATCGAAGGCTATCGATTTTCTCATTTCCTCTATGATCTTTGCAAATACTTGTGTTTTACCATTGAGGCGCTTGGTTACGACTGTTGCATGGTTAAAAATCAACTTTATTCTGATAGGATCAACATCATCCTTGGCACACACTATCTCAGCGATCTCAAGATTGCGCAACAAATAAAACAAAGTGGCAAGTATGTTATTTTACAGTCGGAAGTTCTTCGGGAAGGAGGGATCGCCGGTTGGCCGGATCAGTCATCTTATTACGAAATTTATGTTCCACTTATGCAAAAAGCAACTGCAGTGTGGCATGGCGTGGAATCCAATGAGAAATACTTTGCCAAACTCGGTATTCAGGCTGAAAAAATACCGATATGTGGCTATCTCCCCGCCCTGGAGGAAATCGTATATAAAAAAAAGAAAAAGGATATCGATTTCTTGTATTATGGTTCCATTACACCCCACCGGAGAAAGCTGATAGATGCATTGGTAAAGCTTGGTGGAAAAGTTGTTTGCATCTTCGACGAAGCGGCAATATTCCGCAATGATTATATTGCCAGAACGCGTATCAACCTGGCGCCCAATCAAGGACCGGGTATTAATCATATAACTGCTAAAATATTGTATCTTTTAAACAATCATGCCGTGGTCGTTGCTGAGCGCTGCCATGAGCAGGAATGGGTCGAACATTGCTTCCTCTCCACCGATACCGAACATTGGGCCGAACTTTGTATGGAAACACTTCATCGACCGGATTTGGATGAACTGGCGGACACATTTTTTGAAAATTATAAAAAGCTGGATAGGACGGCATTGTATCAACCCTTGCTTGACAAGCTGGCCGATAAAATTCCTGGCGGCAGACGCGCAGTACCAACAGTGGGCGCGGCGGAAAAACCTACTGCAGCGCTTGTAAAATCAGATAAAACCAATGCAAATGAAAAACATCCCGAAATGCCTGAACCGTTTGCCCGTTTAGAAAGACTCCTTAAAGACCAAAATACTATAGCGGCAATAAAATCATTTGCTGGCGTTGATGTTCAAGAAAAACCGGCAGAAGCATCTATTCAAGCCACTGAGGTAACACAACAGTTCGCGCACCCCTCACCCACCGCCGGCCTCGTCTCCATCATCATTCTCACTCACAACCGTCTGGAGCAGACAATAAAATGCGTCAAAAGGATCCGCAAACACACACCGGAAAACCACGAAATTATTTTTGTGGATTGCCGGTCCACCGACAAAACCGTCAGGTGGCTGAAAAGCCGGGTTTGGGAAAACAAAAACTATAGGCTTATGGAAGCTGACAAACAGGGCATAAACGCAAATGCGTACAATCAGGGCATACGACAGGCGCGTGGCGAGTTTATTTTGCTTCTGGATAATGACGTTTTGGTTGGCCCGGACTGGCTATCGGGTCTTTTGTCTTGTCTAAACCACTCGCCAGAGACAGGGATTGTGGGACCCATGTCCCTCAGGGCCTCGGGGATTCAGCAGGTCGCCGAAGAAGACTATCGTTCTTCCAATCACCTCGATAATATCGCCACCGCATTCAAGGAAAAATACCGGCATCGCAGGATTGCCGTCCGTGATATAGACAATTTTTGCCTCCTGTTCCGCAGGAAGCTGGTTGAAGATATAGGCCTGATGGACGAAAGCCTGGGCCACGGTTCTGTAATGGCTTATGATTTCTGCCTCCGCGCCGCCCTGGAGGGATACAAAAACTACATCGCTGGCGATGTGTATGTTCACTGCGGGGGAGACACAGGGTCTTCCACTGGTGACAAGGTCGACGCCGCAGTTGCCGGGAAGGAGTTCAAGTGGCAACCTGAAGAAGGGGGCGACCAGAGAGATAAACTGGCAGCCTTGAAGGCGATTGATGCCGCCAATGAACTCTTCCGGAAGGGGATGCTCAATGAGGCCGCTGATGTGCTTATTGAGCGCATAAAGGCTTCGCCCGAACTGAAAGGGCCCTATCATGAACTTGCCCGGATGCTTATCGAATCGGGGATGTTTTCCGATGCCTTCCATGTCATCCAACACATGCCTGAAGAGATGAAGAAAGACTTAAAGAGCATGGAGTACACCGGGTACATTAAGGAGGGACTGGGGCTTTACGGCGAGGCCGGGATGTACGTAAAAAGACTCCTCTCCATGGCGCCTGATTATGCGCCAGCGATCAACCTGAACGGTTTGCTGATGGATAAAAAAGGCTATGCGGAAAAGGCGGAAGAACTTTTTGAAAAGGGGATGAGTCTCGACCCGGGTTACGGCGAACCCTATAAAAATCTCGGACTCTTGAGGCAGAAACAGGGCCGTCACGATGAAGCCCTGTCTCTGCTTGAACGGGCCTTTATCCTCTCACCCACGGTAAGCGGAATTATAAACGCATATCACAAGGCGGCGCGCGATCTCAGGGAATTCGACAGGGCCCAATCCCTGCTGAGAGAGGCGGCAAACCTCTATCCCGATCACAAGGAGATTGCCCTCCTCCACGACGACATGGCACGGAGGCAATCGGGACAGGAAACACCCGTTGAGGAGGCTCAGGTCACAGAGAAAAAATCGGTGCCAGACAGGATTGAAAAAACCCCTATGGGAGACCGGGAGAGGGAGATCGTGGAGAACCTGTACAAACAGGCCATTGCGCTGCAAGAAATCAACAGAACCGATCTTTCCATCAGGGAATTAGATCTGATCCTCAAGATCGACGACACCAACCCTGAAATCCATAACGACATAGGTGTCCTCTATTTCCAGACCGGCGATGTCGAAATGGCCCTCCACCACCTGAAGAAATCTGTTGAACTGGACCCGGACAACTGCGGCCACAGAATCAACCTGGCGAGCGTTTATCTTGAAACAGAACATATAGACGACGCCATCAAGCAATACCATGAGGTCATCGAAAGAGAGCCACACAACCTGGATGCGGCCCTTATCCTGGGCAGGCTCTGTTCCCAGGGAGGCCTTGAAGACGCGGCGAAGTTCTATTATGGAAAGGTCCTCGCTATCGACCCTGACAACCGCGAGGCCAAAGAGTATATGGCAGGAGTGTAAAAGCAGGGGACAGGAGACAGGAGAGAAGTCAGAGGTCAGAAGTCAGAGGTCAGAGGGCAGAGGGCAGGAGATGATAGTAATTCATAGTAATTGATGGTAATTCATAGTGAGAAGAGAAGAAGACAGGAGAGAAGTCAGAGGTCAGAAGTCAGAAGTCAGAGGTCAGAGGGCTGGAGATGATAGTAATTCATAGTAATTGATGGTTATTCATGGTTATTCATAGTGTGAAGAGAAGGAGACAGGAGAGAAGTCAGAGGTCAGAAGTCAGAAGTCAGAAGTCAGAGGGCAGGAGATGATGGTAATTCATAGTAATTGATGGTTGGTTATTCATGGTTATTCATAGTGTGAAGAGAAGGAGACAGGAGATGATAGTAATTCATAGCTGATGTAAACTGAAAGAAGGGAGAGTAAAGTATATATCAAAGGAAAGTCTTATACACTCAAACAGCTCTGGATGATGCAGGGACAGAAAATAAATGCGAAACTTTGTTTAATAAATCCATCGAATTGTCGATAATATTTTTAAGGGGATTTGTGTTGTGGACGCATCTTATATAGAAGATTATATTGAATTGACCAGAAAGGCATTGGATGAGCATGACCCTGATAAATTCATAGATTTGCTTATGCAAAGAAAGGTTTTTCTGGAATGCATGATGAAGGAAAACGATTTAATCGATGTCGATGAAGCGCAAAATTATCTCTTACAGGAGACGGATATTATAGAAAGGTTAGAGGAAGAACGAAAAAAACTGTTAAAAGAGATGGATGCGCTTTCTCAGAGCAAAAAAGCCGTAAAGAAATACTCTCCAAGATTTCCATTCCCGCCCATGCCTGTTTTTTTTAATAAAAAGGGCTAAATTTTCTTAAGTTTTAAAAATAATATCCGATAACTATATCAGGTGATAAAATGACGATATCAGATTACCAGATAAGCAATGTTATAAGAAGCTACACGATGAACATGAAAGCCAAATCAAAGGTGGGCGAAAAAGAGCCTGTCAATGGTTCTGGTTTTAAAGAAGATAAGGTGTTGATATCTGAAGAGGCGAAAAGGATATTATTCGAGAGAATTGGAGAGCACATGGCTGAGAAGCTTAAGGGACACGATGAAGAAAGACAAACTGTTTCAAATTCTTATAGTTGATGACAATGCGGAGATCAGGGAAATTGTTCAGGAATATCTTGCTGACAGTGACTGCCAGATCGAAGGCGCAAGTAACGGAAAAGAGGCTTTAGAGAAGTACAACGAAAATCCTTACGATATAATTATCACAGATCTAAAGATGCCTGGAATATCAGGTATCGAGCTCATAAAACTCCTGAAACAAAAAACCGATACAATCGAATTTGTCATTATTACAGGCTATGCGTCTGTTGACACTGCAATAGAAGCTGTTAGGATAGGTGCATTTGACTATATCGTCAAGCCTTTCAGAATGGAGGAACTCAAGGTTACGATAAAAAATGCAAAAGAAAAAATCATCCTGAAAAGGGCAAATGAGGAACTCTTGGATAAACTGAAACGGTTTCATTCAGAAATCGAGAAATATAAAAAATATGATGCCGAAAAAAACACTTCCACCGAATCCGTTGATGAGGAGCAAAAAAATCACACAGAGAGACTCGTCGATAGCATAAAGTATCTGGGAAGGCTTTCAAAGAATCGTTTGATGATTGAATAAAGCCAAAAGGATGTAGCGATGATTGAAGGAACAAACGTTCTAGTGGTTGACGATAATGACAGTATAATAACTGTATTATCTGATTTTTTTGCATTGAACGGTTGTAATGTCTATAGTGCCACTACCGGTAAAAAGGCGATAGAACTTATTAGGAATGAGGATATCGACGTTGCTATTCTCGATGTGAAACTGCCAGACATAAACGGCGTTGCACTTCTTGAGACTATAAAAGACGAAAAATCGACAATCGCTGTAATCATGATGTCCGGTTATAAAGACCATGACGCAATAGTTGATGCCATGAAGAAGGGGGCGTCGGATTTTCTGTTGAAACCCTTTGAGCTCGACAAATTGATACTGATTATGATGAGGACATTGAGGGAACGGTCTATTCTTGTGGAAAAAGAGCATATCTATAAGAGCCTTGAAGACAAGAAAAGGATTGAACTGTTAAACAGGGAGCTTCAGGCGAAGATTAAAGAACTTACCACGACTTACAATATTGCCAGCAAATTCAACTCTCTCAGCATTTATGATGATGTATACGAAAAAACACTTGATATTATATCTGAGGTACTCGATGCCAAGATTTGCAGATTTTATTTCTTCGATGATTGCAGCAGAGAGCCTGTGCTTTATAAAGAGAAAAGGGCAAGCAATGGAAACGGCGATGTTCATCATGACGATAAAATGGTTTTTGGAGACGATGTTCTGAACCGTTTGAACACACAAAAAAGATATTTTGTCAAGGATGACCAGTTGTTTCTGCCTATCAAGGTCAAAGATGAGCATATCGGTTTTGTAATGGCTGTTAAAAATCGAAACAGTCTTGATACAAGCAAGTTGCCCTACCATGACAGCGATATCTTTTTTATGAAACTCATAGGAGAAAAGGCATCTGCCCAGATTGAAAACAGAATATTGTATGAAAGTCTTTTTGAAAATGTGTTCCAGACACTTACCTGTTTGATTGATGCAATCAACAAGAGAGACACGTATACTGAAGGTCATTGCAACAGGGTTACCAATATGAGTCTGAAATTAGCAGAAAAGATGGACCTTGCAGGTTTTGAAAGGGATGTGATAAGGTTTGTGGGGCCCATTCACGACTTAGGTAAGATTGGCATACCAGATGCAATATTGCTTAAACCGGGCAGTCTTACGGACGATGAGTATAAAATCATGAAGAGCCATTCTGTTTTTGGTGAGGAGATCTTGAGCAGGTTTGTAATTCTTGCCAGGGAATCAAAGGTCATTAGAAGCCACCACGAAAGATACGATGGGAAGGGTTATCCTGATGCAATAGCAAAAGACGATATACCTATTGCTTCACGTGTCATCGCTTTGTGTGATACCTATGATGCAATGACTTCAAGCAGACCATACAGAAATGCAATGCAAAAACAGGATGCCTTGAAGGAAATCCAGAGGTGCTCGAAAAGTCAGTTTGACCCTTCGATCGTTGAATGTTTTCTTCCAATGATGGAAAGCGGTGATCATGATAAAGGATAACAACAGAGAATTCTTTAGGATTGAGGATCGTCTTTTAATTAAATGGAGGATCATCACGCTTGAAGAGTTTGATGAACTAAAAAACACGGTAAGATTTAGCCCTGCAAAACCTACAGATGACCCTTTAGATATAGAGCTGTTCAGGAATGCGCCGATAAAAGACAAACAGGAAAACGAACGTATTTATAGTTATCTTATGGTCATCAATAAAAAACTCGACATGATACTTGATTATTTGAACGAATCTGTTGACGAGGAAAAATATATTTCACGAAACACGAGGGTTGATATCAGCGGTTCTGGCATCAGCTTTGTTTCAGATGTGCAAATGACGTCAGGGGACTATGTTGAGATGAAAATCGCATTACCCATGTACCCCCATTTAAAGATTCATACATTGTGCAAAGTTACAAGAACCAAAACGATAGAAAAAGACCATGAAAAACTTTGGGAGACAGCCTTTAACTTTCTCGTCATAAACGATAAAGACAGGGAGATGTTAATAAATTATATCTTTATGAGAGAAAGGGAGATGCTGCGTTATAAGTTTGAGTCTTTAGGTTGATGATGTATGGACATAACAACATTATTAGGGCTGATATTAGGTGCTGGTGCAGTGGTTGCATCTTTTTTGATGGAAGGGGGACATCTATCATCATTAATACAGGTTCCTGCCATGATTATCGTTATATGTGGAACATTTGGCGCAGCGACAGTTACAATACCTTTCAGCGAAATAAAGAACCTTCCAAAATTGATGGGTATAGCCTTATCCGAAAAGAATCTCAATTTTCAACAACTGATCGATCTTATATGTGATCTTGCCACCAAATCGAGAAAAAATGGTCTTTTAAGTCTTGAGAATGAACTTCCAAAAATCAAGAATTCTTTTCTTAAAAAGGCATTACAGCTCTCAATAGATGGATTTGAAACGAGTAAAATCAGGGAGATTCTCGAAATCGAGATGTCATATATAGAAGAAAGACATAGGGTGGGTGCGTTGTTCTTTCAGAAATTGGGAGGTTTTTCCCCGACCTTTGGTATAATTGGTACGGTACTTGGGTTAATACACGCCCTGAGCAATATGGAGAGCAGTGAAAACATGGCGTCATCGATAGCGGGTGCATTTATTGCGACTCTTTGGGGTGTTGCGCTTGCAAATATCTTTTATTTGCCTATAGCGGATAAGCTCAAGGCGAAACATCAGCACGAGGCGCTTTACCTTGATATAATCTGTGAAGGGGCTATTGCCTTATCTATGGGAGATAATCCGAGGGTTATTCGTACGAAACTGATGTCGTTTTTACTTCCAAACAAGAGGGGTGATAATTTCAAATGAGACGAAAAAATGGTGCAGATGAGCATGAAAACCTTGAAAGATGGCTTTTGACATATGCAGACCTTATAACACTTTTACTCGCCTTTTTTATCATGATGTATACATTCTCAAAACAGGATGCGCAGAAGTACAACGAGGTTACGGCACATCTGAAATCGATCTTTTCAGGTGGTTCAGGTATTGCCAAAAAGGGTAACTTGGAAGGTAAACTTCCTGTGGATTTGCAGATGCAGATAGGCTCAAACGCTATGATAGAAGAGAGAATTAAGCAGGAGTTCAGGGAAATTGCAGACGAAAACGGACTTAAAAACAATATTACGGTCTTTACCGATGCGAGGGGGGTTGTGGTCAGGATTATGGACAAGGCCTTTTATGATGAAGGCAAGGCAGACCTGAAACAGGGGGCAAAAAATGCGCTTAATAAGATCATTCCCATCATGAAAGGCATAAAAAACCATATTAGAATAGAAGGGCATACAGATGATACGCCTATCAGCAAGGGCGAATTCAAGTCAAACTGGGAACTGTCTGTCAGGAGGGCAACAGAGGTTGTAAGATATATTGTAGAGAAGGGACCCATCGCCCCCGATAGGGTTTCTGCGACTGGTTATGCTGAATATCGACCAATAGTAAGTAACGACACCGCAGAAAACAAGGCATTAAACAGACGTGTTGAAATCATTATAGAAAACACCAAACAAGTCCTTTAACATCGAAATATATTTTTTGCAAGTTTTTCAGCAGGACAAGTCTGGCAAGCTGCAGATTGTTCTTATAAGGTTTTTGTCTGTGAATGGTTTGTTAAGGAATGCGTCGACATGCTCTTCTTTCAGAGATTCCCTCTGGCGTTCACTCATAAAACCGCTTGCTACGATTATCTTTGTATCGTTGCATATCTTCCTCATTTCCTTGAGGACCTTGTCGCCTTTTATCCCTGGCATTATCATGTCGAGTATTACCAGGTCTATATTATTGTGAGATGTTTTGAAGATTTCTATTGCCTCATTGCCGTCTTTTGCCTCAATGACCTTTAATCCCGCATCAGTCAGAACACCATTTACAAATTTCCTTATCGTATCTTCGTCGTCGACAACAAGTGCATGGAGTTTTGGCTTTATACGCCTTGTGGAATCAATTTTTTGAGATAAATTATTGGTTTTTTTTACGGCATTTACAGGTAGATAAATAATAAAAGTTGTTCCTTTCCCAGGTTTGCTATCGATTTCGATAAAGCCACCGTGATCAGAAATTGTCTTTTTGACGAGATAGAGTCCAATGCCTTTATTTGTATCATTTCTCTTTGTGCTGAAATATGGCTCAAAAATCCTCTGTTTTAGTTCTTCGCTTATCCCAGCTCCAGAGTCTTCTATTTCGATTGTTATAAAACCCTTTTTTTCTGTATCTTTGCGCCCGGTCGTTACGCACAGATGGCCTATACCATTCATGGCATCCTTTGCATTGATAAATATGTTGAGCAATGCATTCTGGATTTCCGTCTCATTTCCTTTGATTAGGGATACCTGTTCGCTAAGATGCTTATCGATCTCAATATCCTTATAACTTGTTTCGACCAAGAAGATTAAATCATTCATAATTGCATTGATATCGACAATGCCAGCACTATTTCTCTGTCTCCTCGAAAAGTTCAAAAGATGCTGTGTGAGTTTTGCAGCGTTTTTGGCTGAACTTTCAATGGCTGCAGCATATTTTGAAAGCCTTTCGTCCTTTTCAAGATGAGTTTTCATGAGAGATGCGTACCCAAGTATACCGGTTAAATGATTATTGAAGTCATGCGCAATACCGCTTGTAAAAAGGCTTATGCTTTCAGCTTTACCCTTTTGAATTTGTTGCTGATTATCTATGTTTTCTTCTGTTGTATCCCTCAGGTGGGCACACTTCAAAAATCCGTTCGAGAAATGACCTTTTTCTAACGGCCAGCACCTTAAATCGAATACCTTGTAGGCATGTCCGATTTGATATTCGACCTTTCCGTTAAACATCATATCATCCGAAGCGATTTTGTCATCTATGTTGTGAAAGATGCCCGCAAATGATTCGCCGACAAGATGGTTCTTTTCACCCTTGAATTCATCGTCCGCCCTTTTGTTTGCATAGACGACAAAACCATTTTTATCCAATAAAAATAAAGGGTCAGGCAGGTCATCGAGCATTTTCTCGAAAATCTTGTTGCGGGAGTCGTTTGCTGGGTTTAGAGCCAAATCTTGAGACGTGGTCAGCAGCATACTGAAAACATCGCATAACATCTTGAGTTCATTTAAAAGTTGTTTATTGATTGAACCAGAATATCTTTTGCCCAAAACCATGTGACCGATGATATCCATATTGTTATTTATCGGGTACACATAAACGGCCTTGTAGCCATTGATGTCATTGAACAGGGCAGGGGACATTATACCTGCACAGATTCCATTTAACATACCTGGTTCAGGAATGTCGTCTGTATTGTCGATACTGAAATATTTGTATTTATCCCCGTTTACGTCGTTTATCAAAACCATACAAAAGTCAAAACCCATTTCTTCGACAAATATTTCAGGGGCATATTCGATAATTTCCTTTTTATTATTTATGCATTGGAGCATGCGTATTATAACGGAATAATTGTTTGCCGCCCTTTCATAAAAATCCCATTGATAAGAAATTGAGTCTCTTACGATGTACTCGTCTTTTGTCAACAATTTATGCTTATAACCTCCATATACCTATTTATTTCCTGTTCTATCTCATCCTTTACTTTCAGTAATATCAATTGTTCGGGATTTATATTGTAATCCGGCCTTCTGTAAAAATTATTCGATAACTGTGTGATCCTGATGAGTTCCTTGTATTTATCTGTAAATGTATCTTTATGGTGGTGCTTTATGACACTGCAGATCGCCTCAGGCATTTTCCATTTTTTTCCTATGATGTATCCGATCTCCTGATGGTCAATCCCGAGTGCATCTTTTTCTATTTCGCTGAGAGAATTTCCATTCATATTTGCTTTTTGTAGTAAAGAATGGTAGTTGTGCACGTCAGCATAAAATATTATCTTGCCTATATCGTGCAGCATGGAGGATATATATGCCTTCTGAGGGTCTTCGGCATATGTTTTTTCTGAAAGCACCTTTGCTGAACAAGCCACCGATAATGAATGTTTACAGAAGTCAAAAAGATCCTTTCGCCTGATAGAAATTGTTTTCTTGATATTTTCAATGAATAACAGGCAGATGATAATACCTTTTGTTTCCTGTAAACCTATATTTAAAATTGCCTGAGATAGACTGAAGATTTCAGCTCCACGATTGTAATATGCTGAATTTGCAATGCCTATAATTTTTGCAGTTAAAAAAATATCGTGTTCAATTACATCGCGTAAATCATTGACAGATATGTCCGAATTCCCAAGAATCCGGATAGCATTATTCAAAGTACCGTTCAATGATGGGATGATTTTTAGATCAGAGGCCTTTTTTAGTAGTTTTTCTCTCATGGTAACTATATTGTTTTCTTGTTATGGATTACCCCTGCATCATTATTAGAGAATCTGAAACTAGCGGCTGTTTTATGAAGTTTCATGGACAGCTCCAATATTTTGTTTGCAATTCCGTTGGTTTCTTCTGATGATTTTGATGTCTCATGAGAAATGAGTGCAATTTCCTCGATATCTTTTGTTATCGCGTCAGTCGTCGATGACATCTGTTCTGTTGCAGAGGCTATTTGTTCGATCATCAGTTCGAGCTCGTTAGCCTTTTTTACAATAACCGTAAGGGCATCTCCTGCCTGTTCAGAAAATGTAACACCTGTGTTTACCTTTTCGGAAACGCGTTTCATCGAATTGACGGCGTCAGTCATTTCATCCTGTATGGTTTTGATGGTTGTGCCTATTTCAGATGTTGCTTTTGATGTTCTTTCGGCGAGTTTTCTGACTTCATCGGCCACAACGGCAAATCCTCTGCCCTGCTCGCCAGCGCGTGCTGCCTCGATGGCGGCATTCAATGCGAGAAGGTTTGTTTGGTCAGCGATATCGTATATGACAGCGATTATATTGCCGATATGTTTTGAACGTTCGCCAAGTGAGGTGATAAGTTTTTCAAACTCTCCAACCTTATCCGCAATCTCTTTTACTTCAGTAACCGCTTTGTTTACAATATCTTCACCACCTTTTGCCACCTTCACCGTATCGGTTGTATAGATTGCGATCGAACCAATATTTTTTGCGACATCTGCAACGGTCATTGATGTTTCTTCCGCTGACGTTGCCACCTGGGTGGAACGCGATGCCTGGTCTGTTGCCCTGTGCAGCATCTTTTCCGCGCTTACATTTAGTTCATGGCCTTTTTCCTCAAACCCCTCTGATGCTGTTTTTATATCCAATACAACAGTCTTCCATTTTTCAATCATATTTTTCATCGCACCGAGAAGCTGACCAACCTCATCCTGTCTCTCTGCTATTATTTCCATGCTCAGGTCGCCTTCGGCGAGCTTATTGGCAGATTTGACCAGGTATTTGAGAGGCCCTAGAGCCCTTTTTGTGTATGTATAAATAAAAACATTTACCAATACGATCAATATAACGGATATAACAGATATAAAGAGCATGATACGGTTAAAAGCAGCAAAGTAATGACTTTTTGGTATACCTATATAAAGGGCGCCAACAGTTTTACCATCCTTGCTTCTTGTTGGTTCGAAAACAACGAAATGACTTGTGCCGTTTATATCCAGCCTGCCTCGGAAGGTTTTGCCGTTCTTGATAACGCTATCATAAATGTCTGATGGTAGTTTTGTGCCCGTAGAACGTTTTCCTTCTTTATCGAATATGCTTGTTGAAATCAGGGTATCATCCAAATATATCCCTGTTGTACCTGTAAATATCTGTTTCATCTTGTCGACAAGCTGGGTGTCATCGTTTAAGCCGTAAAAACCGATGAGCAGTTTGTTGTCCTGGACGTTGATATTGGTTGTTTTTATCCTTTCCTCGAGCGGGGACGAACTGTTTAACAGCCCCCCGTCTTTTGATAGCAAAAGCTCCCAGAATACCTTAATCTCTTCGTCAAGGGCAACGTCCACCTGTCTCAACATGTCAATTTTTATCAGCCACAAACATACAACGGCGGTCACAAGGATGCTTATAATTACAGCTACTGAGCTGAAAATCGTGAATTTTTTTCTGAGGCTGAGCCCCTTCATTCTGTTTGCCCCCCATTTACGAGATGGTATAGCACATGTGGTTTATTACATATGTTATCGCCAAATAATGGAATTACTTAAGTAGAAAACACGGATGTTTTGATATAAACTTAAACATTTCAAGCTATGTATAGGGCTTGCATTTATTGGGATAAACTGTTAACTTAATAATATATCAATGGAATATTTGTATCAAAATTAAATGTGAACGCATTAAGTTTTTTGGGTAATTGTCCGAAAACATATACAAAGATGATGTAAAGAACGGTTTTTCGCTGATTGAATAATTCTGTATTTTTAAGGAGTAATGGTTATGAAGATTGAGCAGGCTGTATGGACAAAAGAGAATGGTTGGTCAAATGATATAAAAAAAGTGCAGAATTTGGATACACAGTTGATTTTGTTTTTTGGATCTACAAATAAACTTAAACGCCATGATTTTATAGATGGCATAAAAAGTACATGTCCAAAGGCACATATCCTTGGTTGCTCCACTGCTGGTGAGATTTATGGTACGCGGGTATTGGATGATTCAATCGTTGCGACGTTCATCGAGTTTGAGAAATCATCTTTTATGGGTTCATGTGTAAAGTTGAAGGATGTTGACAGTAGCTATCATGCAGGCGAGAGACTTGCTAAGTCCATCGATAAAGAAGGGCTCGTACATGTATTTGTCCTATCTGACGGAACTGGTGTCAACGGCAGTGAACTTGTAAATGGACTTGCGAGGAACCTGCCGAAGGGTGTAGCGATCACGGGTGGCCTTGCAGGAAATGGCGAACATTTCGAAAAGACCCTTGTGTTCTGGGATGAAACACCAAAAAAGAATAATATTGCAATAGTAGGTTTCTACGGTAAGAACCTCAGGGTCGGCTATGGCTCGATGGGTGGATGGGACCCGTTCGGGCCAGAGAGGCTGATCACGAAGTCCGACGGAAACGTACTCTATGAATTGGATGGTCGTTCAGCCCTTGAAATATACAAGGTTTATCTTGGTGGACATGCGTCGGGTCTTCCAGCTACAGGTCTTTTTTTCCCCTTGCAGATAAGGACAACGAAAGGTGAGGATAGAATCGTAAGAACAATTCTATCTATAAATGAGGATGACCGTAGCATGACCTTTGCCGGTGATATGCCTGAAGGTGCATATGCGAGATTCATGAAAGCGAATTTCGAGCGCATTATCGATGGTTCTAATGGTGCTGCAAAAGAAACTCAAAATGTATTGGGTTTTGTTCCAGCCGAGCTTGCGATTCTCATAAGCTGTGTGGGAAGGAAGCTTGTTTTGAGGCAGCGCACCGAAGAGGAGGTTGAGGCGGTGCGGGATGTGCTCGGAAGACAGACTTTCATGACAGGGTTTTATTCATATGGAGAAATTGCCCCCTTTGGATATGCTTCGGATTGTGCATTACATAATCAGACCATGACAATCACTGCTTTTACCGAGGTATGACTATATTGAAAAGAGAATACCACAATTTACTAAAAAGACAGTTAAAGAAGATTTTCGGAGAAGATTTTGTAATCCCGAAAGAGTGGCGGGGGTTTATCAGTGCGGTGGATAATGCTTACAAAGAGTTTGATATAGACCGAAAAATGCTTGAGCGTTCCCTTGAGCTTAGCTCACATGAACTGCTCCAGAAGAACGCTGAATCAAGGGCGATATTTGAAGCGATGCCTGACCTTTTCTTTCGTATTGCCGATGACGGTACGATATTGGACTGCAAAGCCGGGAATACAAAAGATCTTTATCTTTCAAGGGAGAGGATCATAGGCAGCAATTTTTTCAATTTCCCAATAGAAGGTGTGAGGGAAAGATTCAGGGATGCGATAGGTAAAGTAAAGAAGACGTCTTCAATGATGGTAATTGAATACGATATGGAGGTTAATGGCGAGGAACGTTCGTTTGAGGCAAGGATATTTCCCTTTCAGGATCAGGTTATTGCAATCATCAGGAACATAACGCAACAAAAAAGTGCTGAACATGCGTTACGTGAGAGTGAGGAAAAATACAGAAGTATTTTTGAAAACGCTGTAGAAGGTATTTTCCAGACGACAACAGATGGTTTTTATATTAACGCTAATCCGTCGTTGGCGAAGATGCTTGGCTTCGATTCAGTGGATGAATTGATAAACAGTTCATACAACATAGAAGAACAACACTATGTAGTAACGGAAGACCGTCTGAAATTTAAAAAGATCATCGAAAGCCAAGGTCAAGTCAATAGGTTCGAGACGCAGGTGTACAGAAAGGATAAATCCAAAATATGGATTTCCATCAACGCACGTAAAGTAAGGGATTCATCAGGCAATACCATGTTTTATGAGGGAACCATAGAGAACATTACCAATCATAAGCTCGTTGAGGAGGCGCTTTTTGAATCAGAAGAAAAGTACCGCAGCATCGTTGAGGAATCTCAATTCGGTGTCTTTATCATCCAGGATGGATTGTTCAGGTTTGTGAACAATAAGTTTTGTGAGATTCATGGTTATTCTGCCGATGAGGTTGTTGACAGAATGGGTCCGAAGGATTTTCTTTTACACGAAGACCTCCAAATGGTTGAAGAGATCATGGGGAAACGACATGAAGGCAAAAATAAAAGCGAAGAAATCTTTTTAAGGATACGTCAAAAGGGCGGGGAAATAAGGCAGCTAAGGGCAATAGGAGGCTTTGTATTATACAAAGGTAGACCAGCAATAATAGGAACAACCATTGACGTGACCAAAGAAAAGGCGCTTGAGCAGCAACTTGTCCAATCGCAGAAGATGGAATCCGTCGGTAGACTCGCCGGCGGTATCGCACATGACTTCAATAATATGCTTGGCGTTATACTTGGCAATACCCAGCTTGCAAAGATGAACATATCACCGGTTAATAAGATAAACGAATATCTTGTTTCAATTGAAAACGCAACAACGAGGGCAGCGGATTTTGTTAAACGGCTACTCGCCTTCAGTAGGCAACAGGTACTGGAATTGAAGGTTATAGACTTAAACGATGTGGTAAAGGGTTTTAAAAAGATGGTTCACAGGGCAATTGGTGAGGATATTGAGATGAGTTTTGTCACAAAACCGCAACTACCCAAGATTAAAGCTGATGCTGCCCAGATAAACCAGATTCTGCTCAACCTTGTGGTAAATGCTCGTGATGCCATGCCAGAAGGTGGTGAGTTGTCAGTCGATATTGCCCCTATAAAGATATCTGAAGAATACAGTATGTATAACATGGAGGCCAAGCCTGGCGATTATGTCATTATATCGGTTACTGATACGGGGAGTGGTATGGACAAAGATACGCTAAACAAGATATTTGAGCCGTTCTTTACGACACGAAAGGATGGAAGCGGACTTGGTTTATCTGTTGTTTACGGGTTGGTCAAACAGCACAAAGGTTTTATAAATGTCTACAGCGAACTAGGTGTTGGCACGACCTTTAATGTGTATCTGCCTTCCGTTGAGGATGATATTGAGACGACAGAGGAAGAGGACAAGAAAACAATAAGAGGCGGAAACGAAACAATATTGATTGTCGAGGATGAAGAAGAACTGAGGGAGATTGCGTCTGAGATGCTCAGCATGCTTGGGTACAATGTCCTTCTTGCATCAGATGGGGAAAAGGGCATTGATATTTTTAAAGAAAATACCGACGATATACATCTTGTTATAATCGATGTTGTTATGCCTAAGATCGGTGGTCGTGAAACATATGAGGAGATGAAAAAGATTAAGTCTTCTGTGCGAGTACTTTTCGTGACAGGGTACAGCCTTGATGGCATTCACACAAACTTTATTCTTGAGGAGGGCATCGACGCCATTCAAAAACCATATTCTTTAGAGACCATTGCAAGGAAGATAAGGGAAGTCCTGAGCAAAACGATATAATGCAGATTCAACGCATGAAACAATATGAAAAGATTACTATCGGCCCTGGTGAATTTTATGCGACGGATAGGGTAGTCATGTTAACCACATTGCTTGGCTCGTGCGTATCTGCATGCTTATATGACCCCTATAATTAAGTTCAGTAGAATTTTTGCAAAATGAGAAGATTCCTCTGGTGTCTTCTGATTTAGGGGGTTTATCGGGCAAAAGCAGATGTTGATCTGTGGTAATGTTTGAAGGCTATGCTCAGCGTATAGCAACCCCTCCTACTATAGGGTCAACGATATTTCGTTCCTTTATAATTTCAACCATTCTATCGTTCAGTTTAATGCCCTTTGGAAGTATTTTTATCCCTGAGACTGAATAGACATCTTCTTCCAAGACCATCCCTGATTTCAATTCTTCGATCGATATCTTTTTTGAGGTAATTGCAGCCCCTCTCTTTTTATCTGATAGATAATTGATGAGATGTGTCGTGATGTAAGGATCAAGTAATGTACCTATAGCCTCTCTTATTTTTGCAATGGTGTCCTGAAATGAATGACCCATCATGAATAACTCTTCCTGAAGGTTGATAGCCCTTAAAATCCTTGCCCCAATACTGATCTCTTCTTTCATAAGGCCGTCAGGTGTTCCTGAACCATCATAATTTTCCAATAGGTGGCCCACATCGTAGGCCGCATCCTTATAACCGGTAATTGTAGACAAAATCAACGAGCCTACCAGAGGGAACTGACGGTATATCTCGATTTCTTTTTGTGTCAGATGTCTTAAATCAGCTTTGGCAATCTTTTCAGGAAGACCTATTTTACCGATTTCGTGTAAAGTTGCTGCGAACAGTATTATTTTTGATTTTTCTGTATCAAGCCCAAGCTCCTTTGCAATATATTCTGCAATCGCCCTTGAATCATCGGCTCTTTTGCTTGAGCCAGGAATGTGTATTTCGAGAATCTTGAGCAGGACACCGACTAATTGTTTGACGTTTCTTTCGAGTTGTTCGTTTGCTGCCTGAAGTTTTTGTTTTTCTTTAATAAGATCGTTTTGTAATGTTTTTATTTTGAGAAATGCCTTGACTTTACCAAGCAAGACCTTTGCAGATATGCTTTTTTCTATATAATCATCTATGCCTTGCTCGAGACCATTAATCTTTTTTGATATATCGGTTTCAGCGGTAAGGAGAATAAAGATTGAGCTTGAGATCTCTGCGTCATTTCTTACCTGACGACAAAATTCAATGCCATCTGTTCCAGGCATGTAATAATCACTGATAATGATATCAGGTATGATTTCCCTTGCAATCTTAATGGCTTTTTCAGCATTGTCAGCCTGATAAACACTGTATGTCTGTTCTTTTGACAGCAATGCGCAAAGCAGTGACAGCGTTGTTGGGCTGTCGTCCACGATAAGTATTTTGTAATTTTTAATATCGTTCATGTTGAATCCTATTTTGTCTGCTGCTGAGTTTTATCTGTTGAAGGTTGTTTTGGTATTGCTACAATGATGTTGACCCTTCTGTTTGAAAAATCGTTAGGCTTATCAGGGTGCTTGAGAAACATATCTGCATATCCCCTTATCTCCCTGACCTGATCCCTTTTTAAGCCGTTTTCGATTAGGAGTATCCTTGCAGAGTTTGCCCTGTCTGCACTTAACTCCCAGTTTGAGTATCCTGGGGTTACATAAGGCATTGCATCGGTATGTCCTTCAATAATGACCTTGTTTGATAGCTTTCCTATCTCTCCTCCGATAATTTTTAATAATTTTACTGTTTCCGGTTTTACCTTTGCGCTCCCAACATCGAAGAATAAACCCTCTTTATTTTCAATAAGTTCAATCTTCATACCATCTTCTGTGACACTGATCTTTATTTTATCTTTAAATTTTTCAAATGACGTGACTGATGAAATAGCCTTTTCAATCTTTGCACTTTCAATCTTCAACTTTTCCATTTCACGGTTTGTCAAGTCTGTTTGTGTCTGCAATGTCTGCAATGCCTTTGAAAGTGGTTGTTTTTCCTCCTGTTTTGGGAAAAGCACAGGCGCCGGCGGAGAACTCGACAGGGCGGCATGTATCCCGCTTCCGCCTGTAAAGACTGTCGGATCTTTAAAATATGCCGAGATAGCCTGTTTTACTGCATTGTTCTGACCAACTATCCATAAAACAATGAATAGAGCCATCATGGCAGTTACAAAGTCAGCGTATGCTACCTTCCATGCACCTCCATGGTGTCCGCCGTGCCCCTTTTTTTTTACAACTATTCTGATTGGTGTCTGATGTTTGTCTTCGCTCATTTCGTCTCTTTAACGTATGATTCCATCTCCTGGAAAGAGGGGCGGAAATCGCTCGATATCGACCTGCGTGCGAATTCAACCGCGACAATAGGATTCAAGCCTTTTGCAGAGCATATTATGCCAGATTTGATTACATTAAAAACACCAGTTTCGTCGTCATTGGCAAGGTCCATATTTGTTGCAAGCGGCTGGATAAAACCGTATGATGCAAAAATACCGAGAAATGTACCTACAAGCGCGGCTGCGACCTTGTGCCCGATCTCCTCGGGCGGACCGTTTATCGCCTGCATTGTTATCACTATTCCAAGCACGGCAGCTACAATACCCAAGCCTGGCAAGGAATCTCCTATCTTTTGGAGGATCATGCCAGGTTTTGTACCTTCTGCATGGTGTAACTCAATGTCTGAATCCATCAGTATTTCTATGTCGTGAGGCGGCACACCCCCCATTATGACAAGGCGAAGTGTGTCTGATAAAAAATTGATTAGATGAGCTTGTGACAGAAACATGGGATATCTTTGAAATATGGCACTTTCAGACGGTTTTTCGATATGTGATTCAATGGCTATGAGCCCGTCTTTTCTGATAACAATAAATAGCTCATAAAGCAGTTTTAGAACATCGAGATATGTTTGTTTGCTGATTTTGCTACCCTTGAGGGATTTTAAAATATTGTTTATGAGTTTTTTGAGCAGTTTGTTTGGGGTTGAGATGAGTAAGGCGCCTATGGCTGAACCCCCTATGATAAGAAATTCAGCAAGTTGTATGAGAACAAGGATAGGCCCACCCTCTAAGATAAACCCGCCAATGACAGATACCAGCACAACAACTATACCTATAATGACAAGCACTACATCTCCTTCCCGGTATGTCTTTGGATATGGGGGTAACATGGAAGGTGATTCTTAAGCCTTCCATTTATACCCCCATATTTCAACGATTTCATTAAACCTTAAACTGCTTTACCGATACCTGTAGTTCCTTTGAGAGGTTCGCAAGCTGGGAAGCAGCATCAGCATTTTCCTGGATGTTTCTTGCAGTTTGCTGCATAACCTCGGAGATCTGCTGAATATTATTTGCAATCTCGTTTGTCGTAGCCGTCTGTTCCTCAGAAGCAACAGCAATCTGGTTTACCTCTGTTGTTACTGTGCTAATCTGTGTGAGGATGTCTTTTAATGCATCACCTGATTTTTTAGCCTCCTCGCTTCCCTTTTCGACCTCTTTTACCCCTTCTTCCATTGAAGTTACAGCGCTTTTTGTATCATCCTGTATGGCCTGTATTGTCTGAGCGATTTCTCTTGTTGCCTCTGCGGTTCTTTCTGCAAGTTTGCGTACCTCATCGGCTACGACAGCGAAACCTCTGCCGTGTTCGCCGGCCCTTGCAGCTTCGATCGCTGCATTCAGGGCAAGAAGGTTGGTCTGATCGGCAATATCGCTTATAAGGCCGACTACGGGACCTATCTGGTCAGATCTTTCGCCGAGCTTTTTGTTGATTTTGGCAGATCCCTTCACCACTTCTTTTATTTGATTCATTGTTTCAACTGTTTTACGTACAATTGTCTCACCGCTTTCTGCAGAGGTATTTGCCTTGTCAGCACTTTTTGCAGCCATTACACAGTTTTGCGCTATCTCTGAGGATGTGGTAGACATCTCTTCACTGGCTGTTGCTACGGAATTTACCTGAGTTGCGACCTCTTCCACTGCCGCCGCCATCTGTTCCGCATTGCCGTTTAGCATGTTTGTGGCTGAGGCGACCCTGTTGCTGCTCTCTGCAACCTTCATGATCGTTTTGTGCAGCCTTTCTACAAATGAGTTAAAATGGTTGCCCATTTCACCGATTTCGTCCTTCGAGAGGATATCCACCCTTTTTGTCAGGTCGCCCTGCGTGATATATTCCATCACCTCGATTGTCTTATTTATCGGTGCAAGTATCAGCCTTGTCATGCCTATGCTTATAAAGAGAGAAAGTGCGATGGCGATGCAAAGAACTATTATCATGATAACGAGGATTCTGCTGAAAACCTTCAAAGAAAATTCATAGCTTGCCTGACCCATCTTGTGTTCGAGTTCAAGCAGTGCCTGGAGACTTTTATTGAGTATCTGAAAATTATCGTCCGCCGTGCCCATGAACATTGTTGCTGAACTCAAATCGCCCGATGTCGACAGGTCGATGACGCCTTCCACAGGCTTTTTGTATTCCTTGATCTGTTCCAGCGATGTCTGCAAAATCTTTTTTTCTTCAGGTGTTATTGACTTTGAGGTCATATTTTTCTGGATGTCCTCAATTGTTTTATTGAGGGTTATCATTTGCTCCTTTCCGAGGGCTTCAACTTTTGCGGCTTCATAATTGGCATTTACCCAGCTTATGACCTTGTATGTGTTCGCATGAACGTTTGCGATGTTGCTGACCATTTGAGCAACCGCCTCATAATTTTTGAACTTATTGTTATAGATGTCGTTGATCGCAGATTTTTGACTAACAAGACCTATGTAAGCCATTACACAAAAGATGAAGAGAAAAACCATAACAGTCATAGGTGACAATAGTAGTTTTTTTGACATGCTGAGGTCAGTAAGGTACCGTTTCATTTGATAACCCCTTTATTGTTTCCTCTTATTTTTTGTAAATTCCACATCCAAGAACCATATCGTCAACCTTCATGAAATAAGTGGATTTATCTTCAATCTTTTTGGTAACGGGGTTCGTCCATTTGTAATCTGCCCAGCCTGTTTCTTTTGTTTTAGCGCTGTCAACGATTTCTTTTATAAACAGTTTTCCGCTTGCATCCTTAAGACCTATCATGTCTTTTCCGACAAGTTTCGGGTTACCGCCATGCGCAAGTGTCAACCCCTTTAAGTCGAGTACAAATATGTAGAGGTCTTCCTTTTTAAACTGTGTGCCTTCGGTAAACTCCTTCAAAGCCTTATCTTTTCCATTTGCCTTGATAAAGGCCGCACCCTTTTTAATCATTGCCTCTGCTTCTGCCGCTGTACCTGCTGCGAGAACTTCGCCGACAACGCCTAATAAAAACAAACACATAACAGTTAGAACCAAAACCTTTTTCATTGTAAAACCTCCTGATGTTTTTTTTGAAACGTGTGTAAGACACACAATTAAAATCACCCTATGTTTGTTTCGTTGTCTTTTTGTCTTCAATACCGGCGATCATTGTCCTTAGATTGTCAACCCTTGTTTTCCAGCCCTTTAGATATCTTTTAAAGACCTCGGGTCTTTTTTCTGCGAGACTTACATATTGCTGCTCCCTCATTTTCAGATATATGTTTATATCACCTTTGGAACGATTGAGCAATTTTTTTGCCATTGCCGGATTATTAACATATGTGTCAAAATGCACGACACTTAAAGCCGGTGGAAGTGAAGATGCCCCGGATTTTTCCCAGATTTTTCTGTATATTGCCTTTACGTCTTCAACGGTAATATCTTTTATGTTGCCCTTGTAACCGTTTTCATTTGCTGTAGATTGCAGAATGCCGTACATTGAAGATTCCCCACTGGCCCCATCGCGGTGAACGAGGCGCTTGCCTTCATGTTTCAACACAAAATTCAATGCCTCTTCGAATCTATCCTTTTTATCGACAGCAGTATTTAAGGCATATGATGGTGATAATTGGTTTAATACTGTATTTTTTTCGTTGGGCGTCTTTTGTAGTTTTTCTATGTTTTTATTAAGGATATTGCTGAATTGTTTATCTGTGGTGTTGTTCATTTTAAGTATGTTGTCACGCTT
>Ga0255346_1002350_pt1 | contig 24105 bp, 23 predicted proteins | sample wastewater_treat_FD_194410 | JGI IMG/M metagenome (GOLD analysis project Ga0255346, IMG submission 194410) | Wastewater microbial communities from Lulu Island WWTP, Vancouver, Canada - plant22 | ecosystem: Engineered > WWTP > Wastewater > Unclassified | place: Canada: Vancouver, British Columbia... | reverse complement strand
ACATCGGGGCGCATGCCGATAACGCTGGCCTGGGCTATGTACTTTCCTATAGAAATGGTCATGTACTCTTCTATTCTGGGAGTAGCCGCCTCCACTCCTTTTATTTTTTCGATGGACGCTATTGCTTTATCATCAAGCTGGGCAGGCTTCCCGTCTCCTGTCCCGCTGTCATATCCATACATAGGGCCGTACATGCCGCCGCCGTATACGTTCACCAGATGCAGATCGCCGTAACTGGCGATCTGTTCCTCAAAATTAGCGGACATGCCGAAGCCGATCGACAGCATGACTATAATGGCGCAGGTACCCACAATGACTCCGGTAACGGCAAGCAGGGTCCTGGTCTTGCGTCTTAAAAGATTGCGCAGCCCCAACAACAGCAGGTCCCGGCTATTCATTTATTTCCATCTCCCTTTGCAGCTTCTTTTTGCAATGCCTGCGTATCAATAAAAATGCAGCCGCGGCCAGTATCCCCGCACCTATCCCGATAGGTACCCAGGGGATCTTCTTGTTGCCGTCCTGCCCATCTTCCGGAGGAAATTGTTCTTCATCCCAGACGGGCATCTCTATGATCTGGAACTCAAATTCTTTTTCAAAGGCCTGTTGATCGCCGGAAGCATCCTCATAGGAAAACACTATCTTTCCCGTCATGAGGCCCGTCTCCCTCGGGATAAACGTAAAATCATAAGAATCGCTGGTCCCGGGCGCCATATTTCCCGCATAATAGCTGTTTGATTCCATCGTATCGAAATTACCTTCCGCATTTATTCGAAGGTTATTGAGCTTGGTCTTCCCCATATTGTAAAACTCTACCGATACTCCGCTTGGCATTCCTGCATAAAGCTCCGGCGGCGCGATAATATCATCCACAAGAAGCCTGGTATCCTGCATCACAGGAATGGATATAATATCCGTTGCATTGAAGGTATTGGCTTCCGTATCCTCGTAGGACATGGTGACATTAATCGATGTAGTCTTCTGCTCAGCATCCGGCTTCACACTTAAATAAATGCTGTGGCCGGCGGAGCTGTTTTTATCAATATTATCTATGTAGAAAGAGTTGCTGGATCTTACCGGGATGAAGGTCCCGTCTCCGGATTCCAGGGTGACCTTTACGTTCCTGAGGGTATGGGCCGGGCTTGTGTTCCTGAGCTCCAGATCCAGCCGGAATTCATCTCCTGCATGAACGAAGGTCCCTCCGTAGCTGTAGCTGCTGACCATGAGCTGCGGAGTCTTTATTGAGCCGGCTGTCCCTTTCTTCACGTAGATTCCGGTGTATTGCTGGATGCTTTTTCCGTCTCCCGAAAGCTGTTCAACGACAAGCTTGATAGTGTAGCTGGTCTCTGCCGCCCCTTCGGTGGTGAAATAGGTTATGGAATAGCTGCGGTTTTCCCCCGGGGCGATGCTCTTTTCGATAAATGCATTTTGGGTGCGGTTGACAAGGCCAGACTGTGCCTCGGCATATACCTTAACCTGGCCTGTGCTGTTGTCCCCGTTGTTAACAACTTTAAAATTCAAGATGAAATCCTCGCCGGCTAAAACCTGCTTCGGTGCATTGATGTCCGTTATGGACAGTCCTGAAACTGAGTCGGCTCCGCTGCCTCGAACAGGTATGTAAATAGTCTGTTCTATGCTTTGTGCAGCGTTTTGGTTGTCTTTAAACTCTATCTTCACTGTAAAGGGATAGTTCTTAGTGCTTACTTTATCGTCGGCTGCAAGTGGAAATACTACGGTCTTTGCGTCTCCGATGCTCAAATAGCCCACAGACAGGCTGCTGCTGCCGTTGTTGACCGTTATACCGTCCGGCATGCCAAGGGTTATCAAGGCATTTTTCATCGCTGTGTTTCCGCTGTTAATGAAACTCAAAGACAGATCAGTAACGGAACCGACCGTTATGGCTTCCGCCGGGCTGAGCTTGTGAACTAGGTCCAAGGCGGGCGAATAAACTATTGCATTTGTATTAGGATCAGCTCCCGGAGGGGTAACCTTTTTAATTACATTGATCTCCAAATCCCGGGATCTCATTATGCTTCCGTCCCTGTCGTCGGTAAGTATCACAGGTATCTTATATGTATCCGGCTGTGCGGTTTTCGCTACGCTTATCAAAAATAAAATATCTGCGGAGGTTCCGGGCTCCACCGTCACTTTTGCCGATGCAGGGCTGGGCTCCGTCAGGACTCCGGAGGTTTTGGATAATCCGGTTTTAGCAAGAAAGGTGATCGCTTCCTTGCCTTTGTTCTCAACCTTCATAGTAACATTTACGCCTGTGTCTCCGGCAACTGCAAAATATCCCCCGGTCTGTGATATCTTAACATCGATATTCTCCGCAGCAAAGGCCTGATCTGCAATTCCCTGCGCTGTGAAAAGTCCGGCCAAAAGCAGGAGTGCCAGCAAAATGCTAAGCCGCTTATGTAAGAAGTTTTTATTTGTGTTTCTTTCTCCATCGCTTTTTGCCTTAGCTGTGATGTCTCTTATTTTTGTGTCTTTCATTGCAGATCCTTCCCCTTTTCAATATTTATTTCGCTATGCATCTCTCTGTCCTCAGCTTCTGCCTGCGCTTCCGATACCTTCTTGTTTTCTATGCTTAGAATGTTTCCGTCCATGATCGTCACTATTCGGTCCCCGTAAGCGGCAATGTTAGGATCATGAGTTACTATCAGCAGGGTCTGGTTGTTTTCCTTCACCATTTTAACTATTAGGCCCATCACTTCCTTTGACGTGGCGGAGTCCAGATTTCCCGTCGGTTCATCGGCAAAGATGATCTTAGGGCGGCCGGCCAAAGCTCTTGCGATCCCGACCCTCTGCTGCTGACCGCCGCTCATCCTTGTAGGCACTCTTTTTTCAAAGCCCACAAGACCTACGGCCTCCAGCATCTCCTTGGCCATCCTGTCCCTTTTTTTTCGTTCCATTCCCTGAAATACCAAGGGAAGGCTGACATTTTCAAGGGCCGTCAGCATCGGCAGAAGATGAAAGGATTGAAATATAAAGCCTATGTTCTTTTGCCGAAAGAGAGTAACCTTTTCCTCATTCAGTTTATGTATAGGGATATCGCCAATATATATTTCTCCTCGGGAAGGCTTTTCAAGCCCGGCTACCATATTGAGAAAAGTGGATTTCCCGGAGCCCGAGGCTCCTACCAAGCATATTATCTCGCCTTTTGCCACAGAGAGGCTGATATTATCCAGGGCAACTACCTTTTCTTCCCCCATCCGATATATTTTGCGAACATTTTTAACTTCTATCAGCGGCTTCATAAATGCACCTACCTGAATAATATTATCTGACATAAAACCCTTCCAAAGACTCACATGGAAATAATACCACAAAGTAGACGGCGATGTCTTGTTAAATGTTCCTTAACAATTCTTTAATAAACAATAACGGTTATCGGATTTTCACTCTTTTGTGAGTCTTTATTAAAGCCATGCCATGACAATTGCCCGGAAAGAGACTTTGTTATATAATATCTATAGGGCGGTGAAGCTAAAGAATCCCTGCAAACAGCCGATAATCTATAAAGTTGCTCTGTTCATAGGATTAAAAGTTTTATGGAGGATTAAAATGGCTGATATTGAAACCATGGAAAAAGAACAGGTTTTCGGCATCTATGATAAGCTCAAAATAGTGGACCACATTTCTAACAGAACAAACCTTCTGGCGATAAACGCTACTATAGAAGCGATACACGCTTCAGAATTACTGGAGAGCTTTGAACAGATCGTAGCAAGCAATCTTCTTATACAGGCCAGAATACTGGCGGAGATTTTGCTTTACGACCCTGATTTCCTGAACCGGGACGGAGCGAAATTCGCCGAAGCATGCGGCATAGCGGAAGTATTTATCACAGATGCGGACGGCATCATCGAGTTTACGAATCTATCCGGGAAAAAAGGTACAAGACTCAATTCTCCGGAATTTAATAAAATACTGGAAAGCAGTGGATTGGAAATAGTGTTGCCCTCTAAAGAGAGCGCCCTTGATAACAGGCAATACAAGGCCGTGGGCATCGGCAGAAAGGATCGGGACGGGATCATACAAATGGCATCCCATTATGTAAGGGCTTCGGGGCAGATGGCAATCAACGGTTTCGGAGTCGTAACTAAAGAGGCTAAACGCCTTGCGGATTCTGTAAGCGGGATCTCGGCCAAAATGATGAAAGAGACCGAAGAATTCGCTTCTTCAGACGGTAATAAACAGCAGCTCTCCGAATACTATGACAAAATCCATTCCTCCGTAAGCGATCTTTCTATCATCGCAAGGCAGATCAACCTGTTAGGCATCAGCGCATCCATAGAAGCAGCCCACTCCACCAACAGCAAACTGAACTTCGATAACCTGCTCAACACCCATATGGTAGTCGAAGCCAACCTTGCAGCTGCCCTGGTAGAAAAAATGCCCAACATTACCTGTGATGATATGGTTGACCTTGCGAAACACACCGGGATCGGCGAGTTTTGGATAACCGATGAAAACGGAGTGGTGGAACTCACTAATGTTAAAGGCGGGAAAGGGTTTAAATTTCTCGACGAAGGACAAACCGCCCCTTATATGAGGATCCTTGGTAATCCCGATTTGGTTGTAACTGCTCCGCCCGCAAAAAGAGCTTTGGACGGGCGGGTCTTTAAATATGCGGCCGTAAGCCGCAGAGAAAAGACCGGCATCTTTCAAATCGGAATTCCGTCAAAGCTTTACGGCGACAGCACATCAAAAGGCTTTTCCGAAGTCGCCAAGCAGATCAAGGGCCTTGCGGAACAGTTGAAAAACACCAACAACGATATCGACGAAATGCTGGGCCGGCTGGATGCCGCCTTAGCCTAATGTGTACTACTCTATAATGACCATATGGAAGGTCTTCTTGCCTTTTTTCAAAAGGAGTTGCCCGTTTGTAAACATGTCTCCGGTGATCATCAATTTGGCATCGGTCACCTTTTCGCCGTCTATGGACAAGCCCCCCTGTTCGATGGTTCGAAACCCTTCGCCTTTACTTGGAACCAGCTTTAATTCGGCAATGAGAGACACTATGCCCATTCCCTCGCCGGAAAACCTTTCTTTAGGCATCACCGTCTTCGGCACGTCTTCCAGATTTCCCTGCCCTGAAAACAAGGCTCTGGCCGCTTCCTTGGCTTTTTTAGCTTCTTCCTCTCCATGGACGAGTTTAGTGACTTCAAAAGCCAGGACCTCCTTTGCCCGGTTTATCTGCTCGTCTTTAAGGGAGGCAAGTTTTTCTATCTCTTCTATCGGTAAAAAAGTCAGCATCAGGAGGCAGGTCTTTACGTCGGCATCCTCAATATTTCTCCAATACTGATAGAATTCATAAGGGGTCGTCTTATTTGCGTCCACCCAAAGAGCCCCCTTTTGGGTTTTTCCCATTTTTTTGCCTTCGCTGGTTGTGAGCAGTGCAGTAGTTATGCCGTAAACCTGATCCCGGCTCTCTCTTCTTACCAGATCGACACCGGCTATGATATTGGACCATTGATCGTCTCCGCCAAACTGTATTTTACAGTTATAACGACGGTTAAGCTCCAAAAAATCATAGGCCTGCATCAGCATGTAATTAAACTCAAGGAAGGTAAGGCCTGTTTCAAGGCGCTGCTTGTAGCATTCTGCCGTCAGCATCCTGTTGACGGAGAAATGTTTTCCGATATCGCGTAAGAAATCTATATAGTTCAAATTTAGCAGCCAGTTTGCGTTATTCTCGCATATAGCCCTGCCCTCTTCAAAGTCAATGAACCTCCCGAAAACCTCTTTAAACTTTTCGCCGTTTTCCCTTATAGTGTCAGTTGTCATTATCTTCCGCATGTCCGTTCTGCCGGAAGGGTCACCTACCATAGTGGTGCCGGCTCCGATAAGTACGATTGGGGTGTGACCGTATTTCTGCATATACATCATGGTTATTATCTGCATAAAATGTCCCACGTGAAGGGAATCGGCAGTTGGGTCAAATCCAATATAAAAAGTTATCTTCTCCTTTCCGAGAAGCTCTCTTATCTCTTCTTCATGAGTGGTTTGCTTGATAAAGCCCCTCTCCTTCAGCACATCGTATACATTGGTATGCCTGCTTACATCGTTGCTGATTTCGTACATTTTATTACTCCTTAATGCCAAGTAGTTGCCGCTTTTCAAGAGCGGCATTTACAAGCCGCTATTTTGTTCCAAAAAGCCTGTCTCCTGCGTCTCCCAACCCAGGTACGATATAGGCATCTTCGTTAAGATGGCTGTCCTTTGCTGCTATGAAAATATCTACATCCGGATGTGCGTCATTAAGCACTTTAATGCCTTCGGGAGCTGCTATCAAGCACATGAAGATGATATCCTTTCCTCCCCGTTCTTTGATAAAATCGATGGACGCAGCCGCCGATCCCCCTGTCGCCAGCATGGGATCCACTACAAAGACCTGTCTGTGGTTGATGTCGGAAGGAAGTTTACAATAATATTCTACCGGGCAATGGGTTTCGGGATCGCGGTAAAGGCCGATATGCCCGACCTTTGCGTTGGGTACTAAAGCCTGCATGCCTTCGACCATTCCGAGGCCTGCCCGAAGTATCGGCACGATTGCGATATCTTCTCCCTGAAGCATGCGCATTCTGGCTTTGCATATCGGAGTCTCAATCTCTACTTCTTTTAACGGCAGATTCCTCGTAGCTTCAAAGGTCATCAGCATTGAGATCTCTTTTACCAGTTCTCTGAAATCCTTCGTGCTGGTGTTTTTATCCCGCAAAATCGCCAGCTTGTGTTGGATCAGAGGATGGTCGAATACATATACGTTTCCCATTTCCTTCTCCTTTTCTTACCCTGATAATATTTATTATTTCTTACAGCTTTATATCAGCAATCCAACAAATCGATCCTACGCTTGTGGCGACCCCCTTCAAAGTCCGTTGAAAGCCAGACATCCACTATGGCGGCGGCTTCTTCCTCTGACAGCACGCGCCCTCCTAAAGCGAGCATGTTGGCATCGTTATGCTTCCTGCTCATCTCTGCCATGAATGGATCGGTCGCAAGAGCGCACCTTATTCCCTTAATTCTATTGGCGGCGATAGAAATGCCGATGCCGGTCCCGCAAAATACGATTCCTCTGTCTGCTTCTCCCGAAGCCACCGCTTCGGCGCAAGCCTTGCCGTATTGCGGGTAATCAGTCGAATCTGTCGAATAGGTCCCTAAGTCTTGTATTTCAAGCCCTTTGCGACTATCCAGATAAATTTTGATGCGTTCTTTAAGTTCAAACCCGCCGTGATCGGCAGCCAATGCCAGTTTCATAGCTCCTCCTTTGCTCTAAACGTCTATCACTTTAAATCCCGCCGCCTTAATCATCCTGTTCATCACCGCCAAACCCACGGGGTCTTCATCGCTCAGGGCCCCTGCAATTATCAGCTCAACTCCTATGTCGTCCAATTCCCGCAATTTGGCATAAAAATCATGGGCGGCTTTTTCCGATGCTTTTTCTTCAAATATAATTATACCTGTTTTCCCGCCTGCTTTTTCTCTTTCACTGCGCATCCTTTCGGCCTCGTATTTTACATCTTCCGCTCGACCGCGTAAAATAATCATTTCCGCCTTTGGGGCATAGTGGGCATACTTCATGCCGGGGGATTTAGGTATAAGCTCCTTGCCGCAGCCCGTCTCGTTTTTCCCTTTAGATTGAGCCAAAATGCCCGGATCTACAACCACTTTTTTATTAAGCGCTTCGGAGAGCTGTTCAGCTGTTATGACTCCCGGCCTCAGGATCACCGGGACAGGCCCGGTAAGGTCGAGTACAGTGGACTCTATCCCCACTTTGCAGTCTCCGCCTTTTATGATAACATCCACCTTTCCCGAAAGATCCCGTATAACGTGTTCGCCTTTAGTTGGGCTGGGACGGCCTGAAATATTTGCACTGGGAGCCGCAACCGGCCGGCCGGACAATCCTATGAATCTCATTGCTATCGGATCATCGGGCATTCGCACTGCTACGGTGGCAAGACCTCCCGTAGCGACATCGGGTACCTGTGGTTTCTTAGGCAGGATCACAGTAAGGGGCCCCGGCCAGAACTTCTCTGTTAACACTTCCACATCCTCCGGTTTTACCGGAGTCAGCATATTCAACATTTCAATATCAGAAATGTGTACGATGATCGGGTTATCCGAGGGCCTGCCCTTTGCGAGATAGATCTTTTGGACTGCCGCAGGGTCCAACGCATCTGCCCCGAGGCCGTAGACCGTCTCGGTGGGAAAAGCTACCAGCCCGCCCTTTTGCAGTATTTCCGCAGCCTGGATCAGCTCTTCTTCAGCCTTATCGTCAATATGCGTGATCTCAAATATCTTTGTCTTCATTATTAAAAGTTCTTCATTTTCTCAGCCTGGTCCGATGTGATCAAGCCATTTATTATCTCATCGATATCCCCGTCCAGGAAATAATCCAGCTTGTAGATAGTCAATCCTATCCGGTGGTCCGAGACCCTGCCCTGGGGGAAATTATATGTTCTTATGCGCTCGCTCCTGTCCCCAGAGCCTACCTGGCTTTTTCTGGTCTCGGAGATCTCCTTGTTTTGTTCCTGAAGTTTGACGTCATAAAGCTTGGCCCGCAATACCCTAAAGGCCTTATCCTTGTTTTTCAGCTGTGATTTTTCATCCTGACAGGTAACCACTATACCTGTAGGCTCATGGGTAAGGCGAACCGCCGAGTCGGTAGTATTGACGCTTTGTCCGCCGTTGCCCGAGGAACGATAAACATCCACCCGCACATCGGCCGGATTGATATCCACTTCAACATCATCCACCTCGGGCAGCACCGCTACCGTTGCCGCCGATGTATGGATCCTGCCGCTTGATTCCGTTTCCGGCACACGCTGCACCCGATGTACACCGCTTTCGTATTTGAGCCTGGAATAAGCGCCCTTGCCTTTTATCAGTATTACAGCTTCTTTTATACCGCCGATACCGGTTTCGTTCATATCCATGATTTCAGTTTTCCAGTTGCGGCGTTCTGCATAGCGCATATACATGCGCATCAGATCTCCGCCGAAGAGTGCCGCCTCTTCTCCTCCCGTCCCGGCCCGGATCTCCATGATGACGTTTTTTTCGTCATTGGGATCTTTGGGGAGCAGCAGGATGCGAAGCTCTTCACTATAGGTCTCTAACAGATCCTCGGCTGCGGCAAGCTCTTCCTTTGCCAGCTCGCGCAGTTCATCGTCGGTACCGCTCTCTCCAAGCAGCTCCCTTGCGGATGCAATATCTTCCTTAGCCTTTTTATACTCTTTGTATTTATTTACGATGGGTTCCATATCGGACATTTCCTTGACCAATTTCCGCCATTCGTTTTGGTCGGCAATAACAGCGGGGTCCGAAACTTTTAAGCTCAACTCGCTATATTTGGTCTCCATAAAATCCAGTTTATCAAACATTGCATAAACTCCCGTTAATGTTCCTTTATAAATCTATAAGTTACTATATATTTCAAAAATGCCCGCAGGCTTTTAAAAAAACCGGAAATGCAGGTTTCCGGTTTTTTATCCTTATTCGATGTTGAACTTTTTCTTGAACTTCTCTACACGGCCGCCACGGTTGATAAATTTTTGCTGTCCCGTAAAGAATGGGTGGCAGGCAGAGCATATATCCAATTTCATCTCTTCTTTGATCGACTTTGTTATGAACTCGTTTCCGCATGCACAGGTAACCTTGCATTCCTTATATACAGGGTGGATCCCTTCTTTCATCCTTCTCACCTTCCTTAAATAATATCTATTTTCAAAGGATAACCTCTAAAATACAGCTATTACATGTTAGCACAAGACACAACGAAAGGCAAGCACTTTTTTCCGGATAATCCTTCCGCCATCAACTTAAATCTTTAATCTTTTATGCCTACGTCATATGGTGAAAAGCAACGGATTTTATAGAAAAGTCTGTATTCCGTTGCTTTCAGGGGCAAAGCTAGTGGAAAAAGCCATGAAAAGCAACGGAAATTTAGAGAAAAGCTGTATTTCGTTGCCTTTTCAATGAAAAAGGCAACGAAATTCGTAGAATTCTTAAAAATCCGTTGCTTTTAGGCTCAAAAAGAGTAGTAAAAGCCATAAAAAGCAACAGAAATTCGGGAAAAAGCTGAATTCCGTTGCTTTTGTAATCCCTTTTAAATTGATGCTCCATGTCAAGCTGTGAACATGGTCCCAGTACCCTTATCCGTCAGCAATTTTATAATTATCGAATGCTCTGCTCTGCCGTCGATGATATGGGCCTCCTCTACGCCGCCCTGCAAAGCTTCCATGCAGCAATCGATTTTAGGGATCATGCCTCCCGAAATGATCCCGCTGCTTCTTAGTGCATTCGTCTCCGTCATCTTTATATGAGATATCAATGTATCCTCATTTTTCTTATCTTTCATAACTCCCGGAACATCCGTCAGAAGTATAAGCTTGCTCGCTCCCACTGCGGCGGCCAATTTCGCTGCCGCAGTGTCTGCATTGATATTGTAAACGCTGCCTCCGTCCATGGCTTTTGCTATCCCTGCTATAACAGGGATATACCCTTTACCCAACATGTCATTTATTATTTCCGGTTCGATAGCAGCTATCTCCCCGACAAGTCCGCAGTCGGCCCCTGTTCTTCGCCTTGTCGCCTTGATCATGCCCCGATCCAATCCGCAAATACCGACGGCTTTTCCTCCGGCATCGTCAATTAACGATACAAGATCCTTGTTGACTTTACCGCACAAAACCTGCTGAACGATGTCCATAGTCTCTTCATCCGTATACCGCAGGCCATCAATAAAACGGGGCTTTATATTTACTTTTTTAAGCATACAGTCTATTTCCGGCCCGCCGCCGTGGACAAGAATGATCTTAATGCCAAGCGCGGACAAGAATACAATATCACAGGCTGCCGATTTCCTTAAAGCTTCCGACAACATCGCATTACCACCGTATTTGATCACAATGGTTTTACCGCTAAGCTTTTGTATAAACGGAAGGGCTTCCCGAAACCGAACAACCCCTTCGTTTTTTTCCCAAATCATGATTTTCCCTCTTTCTTAGAGAATATTTTATTAACCGCCGCTTCCGCCCGTATCAATATTTGCAGAGCAGTCTGTTTTAAAATGCCGGGGCTATAGATTTTAACCCGGAGGTCTCGTGGATCCCGAAAGCGATATTCATGTTTTGAATAGCCTGCCCGGCAGCCCCTTTTATCATATTGTCGATTGCGCTGCACACGATCAGTCTGTTTGCTGGAATATCAAAGTGCAAGGATATATGGCAATTGTTTGACAGCCTCACATTTCTGATATTTGCATAGTCGCCGTCGGCAAGCACTTGCACGAAAGGTTCTCCGGCGTATGCTTCCCTGTAGCGCTGCCTTATTGAATCCGGATCGGTCTTTAAAACGCAATAAATCGTGGACAGGATGCCTCTGTTGACCGGCAGAAGATGGGGAGTAAATGTAACCCTCACCGGCTTGCCTGCAAATTTCGATAAGCTCTGTTCAATTTCAGGGGTATGCCTGTGTTCCCCCGCTTTGTATGCCGAAAAACCATTGCTGCATTCCGGAAAATGAGTGCTCTGCGTCATGCTCCTGCCGCCTCCGGTCACACCGGATTTTGAATCTATGATTATTCCTTCCTGCTCAATAAGTCCATATTTAAGCGCGGGATAAAGACCCAAGGCTATGGAAGTTGGATAACACCCCGGATTGGCTATAAGCTGCGCATTCTTTATTCTATCTCTGAAGATCTCGCAAAGCCCGTAAACCGCATATTTATGTATTTCTTTATAGGAGAAACTGCTGCCGTACCACTTTTTGTAATCCTCTTCGTTTTCCAGTCTGAAATCTGCGCCAAGATCAATGAAAACTTTCTCTTTTTCAAGACAATCATGCCCCAGTCCTTCAGAATAACCGTGAGGCAATGCGGCAAAAATTACATCGCAGCTGTTTATGACTGCACTCGGGTCTCTTTCTAAAACCAGGCTGACGCTGCCCGTATAGCCCGGATATATTTCAGAAATTTCTTCCCCAAAAAAACTCTTTGAGCTTGCTGCTTCGATCTTCACTTGCGGATGTCCGCAAAGAAGACGCACTAATTCCGCTCCCGCATATCCGGTGGCTCCGATTATGCCCGCCTTGATTTTTTTAGTCATTTTGCTATCCTTTTTTAATGTGCTTATGCTCCGGTACTTTTCCACCGGTAAATCCAACTGTTATAATTATACGTCAATTTGTATTGTTATGCAAGGAATAAAAAATTTTTGTATGAGTATTGGCAGCTGTTTTCAGCCATTTTTTCTCCTCACATCCGGCAAAAATCCGAGCTGTAAGTTTTTATACAAGATTGCTTTACTTTTTTAGATTTTGGTTAAGAATAAAATGCGCATAACTATGCCTATATGGGATAGGAGGCATCTCATACGGGATAACTCCTATCCCCAGCCATTATAAGTAGGTTTAAGTATAGCTCAACCGAAGTTGATATAGTTTTCTCCGAAGCCGTAATGCTCTATCACATAATCCATATCCTTGTCGCCGCGGCCGGAAAGATTCACTAAGATCGCCCTATGCTTGCCTTCCCGGGCCATCCTCATGGCTGCCGCCAATGCGTGGGAGCTTTCCAGTGCGGGGATTATTCCTTCATATCTGGAGAGTTTAAAGAATGCTTCTACCGCTTCTTCATCGGTAGCAGAAACATAATTTGCTCTGCCGATTTCTTTTAGGAAAGCGTGCTCAGGTCCAGTGGACGGATAGTCAAGACCGCTTGCTATGGAATAAACCGGTGCCGGTCCGCCTTTGTTATCTTTGAGCATTATACTGTTGAATCCGTGAAGGATGCCTTCTTCCCCGTAGGTCAGAGAAGCTGCATGATCTCCCATCTTCGGCCCTCTGCCCATGGGTTCGACACCATAAAGCTCAACCGGATCTTTTAAAAATGCCGGAAATAAGCCTAAGGCATTGCTTCCTCCTCCGACACAGGCTACGACAGCATCGGGCAATATACCTGTCATTCCCAGAAACTGTTCCCTTGCTTCAACACCGACCACCATCTGGAAATCTCTGACCATCATGGGGAATGGATGGGGGCCGACTACCGAACCGATGCAGTAAATGCTGTTCTCGTATTCCTTCATGTATGCTTCGAAAGCGGCATCTACAGCCTCCTTCAAAGTTTTAAGGCCATGGGTAGCCGGGACCACCTTCGCACCAAGGATCTTCATCCGCGCCACATTGGGGGCCTGTTTTGCGATATCCACCTCTCCCATGTATATGTCACACTCCAGTCCAAAGTATGCCGCTGCAGTAGCCAACGCCACTCCGTGCTGGCCGGCGCCGGTCTCAGCGATGATTTTCTTCTTACCCATAAACTTGGCGAGCAGTCCTTCTCCCATGCAGTGATTGAGTTTATGGGCTCCTGTATGGTTCAGGTCTTCCCTTTTTAAGTAGATCTGTGAAGGTCCAAGCAATCGCGACAGCCGCTCACAATGATAGATCGGCGTCGGGCGTCCCTGATATTCTTTGCGAATGCGGCGCAGCTCGCTTATAAACTGCGCAGAATGGCAGATAGTCTGATATGCCTCCGTGATCTCCTTAAAAGCCGGTACCAGTTCCGGCGGCAAAAATGCACCTCCGTACTTTCCGAAATAACCTTTTTTGTCCGGATACTCCTTCAAATAAGTATCAAAATCCACTTCGTAGTTCTTTCCCATTTTCTTTTCCTTTCATTCCTGTTAAGAGAAATATCGAAAGGGTCTCTGCAATGGCCGTGCAATAAAAAAACACCTGCCTTGATTATATACAAGGACAAGTGTTAACTTGCGGTACCACCTTGTTTGATATGTGTTTAAACATATCCTCTCTGCAGAGTGCCATCACACCCTTGACCAGATAACGCCGGTCTTGCGTCGGTTACTACTTAAGCTAATTCGCTCTTTTGCTCCGCCCTCGGAGGACCATTTGTCTGAGGCTGCATCTGTCGGGCTCCCACCGCCCCCGATTCGCTTTTGACCGCTTCACAGTTTTACTTCCCCGTCTTTGGTTTGGCAGAATAATACCACACGCTGAAATCACAGTCAAGCACTTTTTATTCAAGAATTTTTTTCAAGAATTATCCCTTCCGCCACCATACAGGCAAACCCAGACAAATAAAGCTCCGTGATCTTTTCGCCGGATCTGACTGCTGTTACGAACAATTCGCCGCCGGGCACACATACTTTTGTGTTTTCGCCGCTGACTTTATCCATCAGAGTCAATGCCGCCACCGTTGCTCCCGCACCCGAACCGCAAGCTAATGTGAAATCTTCGACCCCTCGCTCAAAGGTTAATACATGTAATTCGTTTTCCCCTGTCAGATCCCAAAAGTTTATATTCGCACCTTTTTCAAATGTGCTGTGATGGCGCAGCGCGAACCCGAGCTCTTTCAGGTTCTCGGATTTTATCGTCCTTATTCCGCTGACCTCAATACCCGCATGAGGCAGTCCGGGATCCCCAAGCTCTAAATAGAAACAACTAAACTGACTGCCGAAAACATCTAAATTTAAATATAATTTTGTAATGACAACGTCGGGGAGGCGTACTTTATAGACTCTTTTATCCAGCCGCCACCCATAAACAACACCTGCGGCGGTTTCTATTTTCTGCACCTCTCCCGAAAGCTTATTTTCATAGCCATAGCGGGCAATGCATCGGGCTCCGTTGCCGCACATTTCACCTGCGCTTCCGTCAGAATTATAAAACAGCATCTTAAAATCCCCTGAGGATTCGGGGTGATCAACAGCTATGAATCCGTCTGCACCTATGGACATCCGCCTGTTGCACAAGGCTTTGGCGAGATCGCTCAGTTCGCTGACGGGTATCCTCTCCTCCATGTTATTTATTATAATGAAGTCATTTCCGGCTCCGTGCATCTTTGTAAATCTCACAGCTGATCCTCCTATTTAAGGTGTTCAGGCACCATGTCGTTACTTATCATATGCATAAAGCTCTGACGCTTGACAATAAGCTCGCTTCTGCCTTCTTTGACTAACACCACCGGGGGAACGGGATTGCGATTGTAGTTTGAGGCCATTGAATATCCGTATGCCCCTGTTGTAAATACCGCAAAAAGATCTCCCGGTTCAACATTTTCCGCAACTTTGATGTCTTTGATCAATATATCCCCGGATTCACAGCATTTGCCGGCAATAGTAACAACCTCTGTTTTGGGTTCGCTCGCACGATTGGCGACAACACCGCTATAGACGGCATTGTATAAAGCGGGCCTTAAATTGTCCGTCATACCGCCGTCCACAGACAGATATTTTCTAATGCCTTTTATTTCTTTGATGCTTCCTATCGTATAAAGGCTCAAACCCGCTTCAGCTACTACGCTCCTCCCGGGCTCTATTACGACGGCGGGCCTTTTTACTCCATTTCCTGCAAAAAAGGAATCTATCTTCTCCATGGCCGGATCCAGATAATAGCTGTAGGGTTTTCTCTCCTCATCAGTGTAGGTTGCCGCAAAACCTCCGCCCAGATTCAGTTCAGATATATCGTAATGAAATGTCTCCTTTATTTTTATAACATACTCCAGCATCACGTCGATTGCGGCAAGGTAAGCTTCCTTTTCACGAATTTGGGAGCCGATGTGAAAGTGGAGTCCTAAGAAATCTAAATATTGCGAGTTTATGGCCTTTTTTATTTGAGGAAAAATGATAGTCTCGTCCTGTGGCATCCCGAATTTAGAATCGACTTTTCCGGTGATGATATATTCGTGAGAGTTTGCTTCCACTCCCGGCGTTATACGAAAAAGTATGTTCATTTTCTTTGCTTTTTCCCTGCATATCTCCTCAATCATCGAAAGCTCTTTCTGTCCGTCCACGATTATACGACCTATACCGTAATCCACTGCCATCTCGATTTCGTAACGAAGCTTATTATTTCCGTTGAACTCGATCATTTCCGGCGGAAAGCCCGCCTCCATGGCTGTATAAAGCTCTCCGCCCGAGGCGACGTCTATCCCTATTCCCTCTCTTTGGCAGAGCTTACACATTGCCAGTGTACAAAAAGCTTTTGATGCATAAGCCACCCTCACATTTGGGTATTTATTCAAAAAGCTATCTCTCAATTCGGAAAAACGTTCAATTATTGCTGATTCTGACATGATATACAGTGGGGTACCATATTGTTTTGCCAGTTTATTCGTATTGCAGCCGTCGATATATAATGCTCCGTTTTTTACTTCTTTCATCAATTCTACACCTTCTTTTGTGCTGTTATTTTTGTAATTGGCTAAAGATCCCGTAAGGCTTCCACTATTTCTGTCTTGCCCGTTGCCACCAGATTTCTGCTTTTAATGATCTCAGCAGGGATACCGGCCACGACTGTATTATCCGGCACATCTTCTATCACGACTGCACCTGCCGCCACCACGGCGTCTTTTCCGATGCGGACTCCTTCAAGAACCACTGCATTTGCTCCCACAAGCACGCCGTCTTCAATAACTACGGGCCTTGCCCCCGGGGGTTCAATGACTCCTGCAAGGACGGCTCCGGCTCCTATATGGCAGTTCCTGCCTACCTCAGCCCGTCCTCCGAGAATTGCACCCATGTCGATCATTGTACCTTCACCCACAGATGCGCCGATATTGATGACGGCTCCCATCATGATTACCGCCCGGTCTCCAATATTAACCTGCTCTCTTATTATTGCACCGGGTTCGATTCTGGCATTGATCCCTTTCAAATCGAGCAGCGGAATAGCTGAGTTCCGGCTGCAGTTTTCTATCACTATCTCTTCTATATCATCTGCATGGTTCTCTATAGTTTCTTTCAGATCCTCCCAATCACCGAAAATGATTTTATCTCCGGCACCGAAAACCTTGCAGTTTGTTAAGGGGATCGGGTGTTTTTCTTTTAAATATATTTTGACCGGTGTTTTTTTCTCTGCCTTGCTGATAAAGTTTATCAGTTCCTTCGCATCCATACTGATTCTGTGCCTCCTAAAATATCGTTGATTTGTCAAACCGGCATCTTCTGCCGTCCGAACAACACATCTTTCATGTCATACAGCCCGGGCGGCTGATTTATGATGTACTTTGCAGCAAGCATTGCCCCTCGTGCAAAAATCTGCCTTGAATCTGCTTTGTGGGTGATCTCCAGTACCTCATCCTCCCCAGCAAATATCACAGTATGCTCCCCTGCGATACTTCCTCCTCTGACAGAGTGGATGCCTATTTCTTTTGCTCTCCTGCCATAGCCTTCTCTTCCGCATTTCCATTCAAATCGTTTTCCCCCATCCATAGCTGCAGCCAGCATTTTAGCGGTGCCGCTGGGTGCGTCGATCTTTTGGTTGTGGTGTTTTTCGATGATTTCGATGTCAAAGCCCTCTCCCAGAACATCGCTGATTTCTTTGACTATCCTCTGCATGAGGCTGACTCCGATGGATAAATTGGATGATAACACTACGGGCAGACTATTAGCTGCCTCTTTGATCATCGCTGTTTGTTTTTCTGTATATCCGGTGGTAGCGATCACAAGTGGTATCAGACTTACCTCTGCACATCTTAATATCATATCAAGATTATCCGGATGGCTGAAATCTATGATCACATCTGTCTTGACCCCTTCGGCAGTCAGAGCTGCCAACAGTTCTTCGAGATCTGCAGCCTCTTCCTTCCCGCCGGGGTCAAGTATTCCGACACATTCTATTCCTTCTTCGTTCTTAATCATCCGCTCTGTCTGCTGCCCCATTTTACCGTAGCCTATCAATACTGCGTTTACCATCCTGATCCTCCTAAACCGCAAAACCCACTCTGCGCATTGTATCCATCAGATTAATCCTTGTGACCGTTTCCATCTCGTAAAGAGGCAGCCTGTAACCTCCAACGGAAAAACCTGCCCGGTTCATAGCCTCCTTGATCGGGATGGGGTTTGTCTCAATGAATAAGGCGTTTATGAAATCTAAATAGCGAAGTTGAAGCTCTCTGGCCGTCTTAATATCTCCGTTTAGAAAAGTTTTCACCATGAGATGTGTTTCCCGGGGCAAAATGTTGGCTAAAACAGATATCACTCCGGCTCCGCCCAAAGACATAATGGGTATGATCATATCATCATTACCTGAGTAGATGACAAAGCTTTCACTGATATACTGTGAAATCTTAGATACATAAGAAATATCGCCGCTTGCTTCCTTTATCCCTGCGATGTTTTCGTGGCGCGACAGCTCTCTGACCGCATCGCAGCTTATGGCACAGCCCGTTCGTCCGGGCACATTGTAAAGGATGACGGGAATTGAAACAGCATCGGCTATCTCATAGAAATGCTTCAGCATGCCTGATTTGTTTGTCTTGTTGTAGTAAGGTGTAATGACTAAAAGGCCGTCGGCCCCGATTTCCTGATATCTTAAGCTTTGCTCTTTTGCCTCCAGCGTGTTGTTTGAACCGCTGCCTGCTATGACGGGTATCCTTCCGTCTGAAGCTCGCACAGCCGTTGTTACTATCTTGTCCTTCTCCGTCTCAGTCAATGCGGGAGCTTCGCCGGTGGTGCCAAGAACCACAAGGGCATCGCTTTCCTGTTCTATATGCCATTCTACCAGCTCTTCCATTTTGCTATAGTTTACACTTCCATCTTCATAAAAAGGCGTGATCAACGCAACTAAAGAACCTGTTATCATTTTTCTTCCTCCATTGATTCGTTTGTCTAAGCAATAAAATACCTCTGCCCCTCTCGGGGCTCCGTTTATCCTTGCGGAAGTGTAATTTTCCATTATTTATAGTTCTATATTCTTTTTTTAATTGCCTGATTATCATATCCATTCTTGACACCTCCGGAAAAGATATATTTATACAATCGCTGAAAATAAAAAACGCCTGCCTTATAATATACAAGGACAAGCGTCAGCCTGCGGTACCACCTTGATTGATGCAAAATGCATCCCCTCTGTAAGAGTGCCATCACACTCCTGCCCGATAACGCCGGCATTGCGTCGGTAGCTACTGGGATACTATTGTATCTTTTCACCCCGCCCTCCGAGGCCTTTATGTCTGTGCTGCATCCGCCGGGCTTACACCATCCCCGGTTCGCTGGGGGACCATTTCACAGTTTTTCTCCCTCTTCAACGGTTTTTATTAAAATATCACCTTAACATTGTCTTGTCAAGAGGTTTTTAGATCATAAGGCTTAGCCTGACTTCACAGATTATGTTATAATCCTTTTAAAACAACCGCTTTTTTCGTCTGACGAAAAAAGAGCGCAAAAGGAGACGTCATAATGATCGAACTGCTGAAAAAATACAGGCGGGATCTCCATCAGATCCCGGAGCTGGGTTACAAGGAATTCAAAACTCAAAAATATCTTCTTGACACACTCGGAAAATATCCTTGTGAGATCACCGAATTTTCCCCTACCGGGATATGCGCCTTTTTCCCTGCGAAAAGCCCTAAATACTCCGGCACTGTGGCTTTTCGCAGCGATATTGACGGGATTTCCGTCGAAGAGTCTAATCCTTTCTCACATCGCTCGAAGCACGAAGGCTTGATGCATGCCTGCGGGCATGATGGTCACATGGCAATGCTTCTGGGTCTCGCAAAAAAAATAAGTGAAATGCGGCAGGAGCTTACTGCCAACGTTCTCCTTATATTTCAACCGGCGGAAGAAAGTCCTGGCGGCGCTGAGGCTATAGCCGAGTCGGGTGTTTTCAAAAAATATGATGTGCGGCGCATTTTTGCCTTCCACATGGGTCCTTCCGATTTACCCGGCGTTATAATGGCCCGACCCCTGGAAATGATGGCCAGATCTGCCGAACTTACCGTTGCCGTTCTTGGCAGGTCCGCTCATATTGCTTATCCTCACAGAGGCATCGATGCGCTGCGCATCGCCTGCCTCTACCTTGATTCTCTTTATAAAGAGGAGGCTGACCTTTTTCCTCCTGAGGAGTATCGCCTTCTTAAGTTCGGACAGATGACAGCAGGCACCGCCAGAAACGTTATAGCCGATAAGGCTTTGCTCTTTGGCACCTTGCGATCTTTTCGGGACGAAACCTTCGATCTGCTCCTTGAAACGATCCACAGCATTGCGGACCATTTTGAAAAGGATTACGGCTGTACTATCGAGATCAGTAACGGCAGGAGCTACCCGGCGATCTTTAACGATCCGGAGCTTTTTGGGCTGGCGAAAGAAGCTCTCTCTCCAAATGTGTTTCCATCGATCCCCGAGTTTATCACTCTGAGGAAGCCGCTCATGACTTCCGATGATTTTTCTTATTATCTGCGGAAGGTCCCCGGTCTCTACATGTTCCTTGGCACGGGAAACAGGAAGCCCCTCCACAGCGGCGATTTTGATTTTGACGAGGAGGTGCTGGAAGTCGGGGTCGAAGCCTACCTTCGCCTTTTACGGCTTCCTCTTTGATATCAGGATCACCGCCCGTTATCCTCATCTTCCTTCAGATGGAATTTATGTTCAACGACCATCTGTATCTTTTCGCCATAGCAGGAGAATATGCTGTCAACAAAAGCCGGATCCTGCCTCGGAGAAACAAGGCTGACTGCAGGCACAATCAATAGGGACAAGAGGATCGCTACTGCCCCGGCTATGGGTGCTGCAGTGATGCCCATAATAAGGTTAGCCACATTGACTGTCAGCGACATTATTATTGATGCCCACAAAGCGGTCTTGTTTGCCCTTTTCCAGAAGAGCCCGTATAAAAATGGACCTAAGAAAGAGCCTGCCAGCGTCCCCCAGGAAAGCCCCATCAATGTGGTGATCAGATTATTGGGGTTTACTGCGATTATCACCGAGAGCATGACAAACAGCACGCAAAGACCTTTAATAATCCCTACCTGCATCCGGTTGCTCATGTCTTTCATGAAGGTTCCTTTCAAAAAATCCAGTGTAAAGGTAGAGCTGCTTGCTATGACAAGCGACGACAGGGTGGACATGGAGGCGGAAAGCACCATGATTATAACCAGACCTATAAGAATATCCGGAAGCACACCTCCCAGCATTTCCGGCACGATGCTGTCGTAAGCCACTGTACCGTCAGCCCCCGGAGTGTAAAAAAGCCGGCCGAAGGAGCCGAGGAAGTAGGAGCCTCCCGCAATGATCAGTGCAAATATTGTGGAGATGATGGTCCCCGTCTGAATAGCTTTTTCGTTTTTGATTGTATAGAACTTATGGATCATCTGTGGCAGCCCCCAGGTGCCTAAGCTGGTCAGTATTAAGATAGCCAGCATGGAAATCGGCGCCGGTCCCAGAAAAGAAGTATAAACCCCTTTGAACTCCGGCATGGCCTGTGAAGATATTTGAGAAAGCTGTGTCATAGCTGCCATAAGTCCTCCACGGGAATTAAGCACTACGGTTATTATCGAAATTATGCTAATGACCATGACGATCCCTTGGAACAGATCATTCAATGCTACTGCCATATACCCCCCTATAACCACATAAAGACCCGTCAGGAAGGCCATCCCTATGACGCAGTAAATAAAATCCAATCCGAAGGCCATGGCAAAAAGCTGAGACAGCCCTTTATACACCGAAGCTGAATAAGGGACCAGGAAAACGAAAATGATGACAGATACGATTACCTTGGCCGTGCTGCTTCCGTAGCGCTTTCCGAAGAAATCCGGCATGGTGGCAGAGTCCAGATGCTTAGTCATCACCCGTGTGCGTCTGCCGAGGACAGCCCAAGCTAAAAGGCTTCCTATTAAAGCATTCCCGATACCGACCCATACCACGGACATACCAAAATTCCATCCGAATTGGCCGGCATATCCTACAAAAACCACAGCCGAGAAATATGTAGTCCCGTAGGCGAAGGCACTTACCCAGGGCCCCATATTCCGGCCTCCCAAAACAAAATCGTTAACGTTAGTCGCATGCTTCCTGCAGTAAATGCCGATCCCTGCCGTGACTGCAAAAAAGATCACCATCATCAGAACTTTCTCGAACATTTCTCTACCTCCTGCTATTCTTGATTCCGGCTCCGGCGGCGGGCATACCGGGCCGTTAGCTTTACTGCAACAAAAAACCCGCCTTCTGATTCTCAGAGGACGGGATATTCCGTGGTACCACCTCAGTTTACGATGCTCTTGCAAGCCTTCGCCTCAGCGAGTACGGCGCAGCATTCTGCGATTATACTCCGGCACTGTAACGGGTGCGCCCGTACCGGCCTACTCGGGATCTTCCCTTTCGGCGGTCAGCTCTCGGAATGTATTCGGGATCCGTTATCACTTGCGCCTCTCACCACCCGGCAACTCTCTTTAGCTTCCTGGATCTTTACTTCTTTCCGGTCTTCGCTTTTTTATATTGGCCTTAATTTACCACTCCTGTACACCTTTGTCAATTATTTTTTTCATAAATGATATGGGGGCCGCAGAACTGTTCCGCAGCCCATATCAAATCATCTAGAACTCCATATCTTTAAGCCCCGGGCTTATGATCAGCTTGCACTGAGTAGCCTCCCGGACCTGTTCAACGGTGTATTCCGGATTTATCTCCGTAAGCATTATACCCTCCGGTGTGATTTCCATTACACCCATTTCTGTGACTATCATATCCACCACTTTGATGGCAGTATAAGGCAAAGTGCATGTGTCAAGAATCTTATGCCTGCCCTTTTGAGTGTGCTGCATTGCGATTATGACCTTCTTTGCTCCAACCACCAGATCCATGGCTCCCCCCATGCCCGGGACCATTTTGCCCGGGACGATCCAGTTGGCCAGGTTGCCCATCTGATCGACTTCCAAGGCTCCTAATATGGTTGCATCCACATGGCCTCCCCTTATGATCCCGAAAGAGACTGCGCTGTCAAAGTACATGGATCCCGGGTTAATTGTTACATACTGAGCTCCCGCATTGATTATATCCACATCTTCTTTCCCCGGTTCTGCCGCGGGACCCATGCCCATTATCCCGTTCTCCGACTGAAGCACAATGTGCACCCCTTCGGGAAGGTAATTGGCGACCATGGTGGGAAGTCCGATACCCAGGTTTACAACGTCCCCGTCTTTCAATTCTTTCGCAACTCTTTTTGCGATTATTTCTTTTATATCTGCCATTGCTTCTCACCTCCTACGATGGAATCCACATATATACCCGACGTCACAACATTGTTGGGATCGATTTCGCCTGTCTCAACGATATTGCAGGTCCCGACAATCACATGATCCGCCGCAGCCGCCATCATTGGGTTGAAGTTCCTTGTTGTTGCATTGTAGGTGGTGTTCCCGAATTTGTCCGTCACGCTGCCCCGGATAAAGGCAAAGTCGGCTCTCAGAGGAAGCTCAAGAAGGTAATCCCTCCCCCCCACATTCAGTACTTGCTTGCCCTCTGCAACGATCGTGCCGACGCCGGTGGGTGTGAGAAATCCTCCCAGACCTGTCCCGCCTGCTCGGATTCGCTCGGCAAGAGTCCCCTGAGGAACCAGAATACACTCCAGCTTATCTTCTTCGACATCAGTATTCATCCTCTGTGCTACCTCAGGATTCAAGCCCACATGAGATGCGATCAGGATCTTGATCTGGCCGTTGGTCAGCAGTTTGCCTACGCCCCTTCCAGGCACACCCGCATCATTGCAGATGATGGTAAGGTTTTTTACGTTCTTTCTGACCAGAGCATCAATCAGGATCTCCGGTGTTCCACAGGCCATAAATCCACCTACCATGATGCTTGCGCCATCCTGGATGACGGCCACGGCCTCATCCGCAGTCTTGATTTTGTCAATCATCTTTTCATTTTCCTTTCTTTAAAGAAATGTAATGTCTTCTAAATTAATTTACACTTTTTTGGAAAAGATCCTTATTATTTTTGTCTCTTGACGATCTCGGTCAGTATGAAAGATGCTACATGCTCTGCGTAGGTATGGGGCCCAAAACCCGCATCATAACCCAACTCCTGTGCCAGTTCATGAGAGATCCTGGGTCCGCCGCAGCAAAGGATGATCTTCTTTCTTACTCCCTCCGCCTCCATCAGTTCCACCAGTTCGGTGAGGTTTTTGATGTGGACATCCTTTTGCGTGACGATTTGGGACACTAAAATCGCATCTGCATTAAGTTCTATAGCCTTCGCAACAAGCTCTTCATTGGGGACCTGGCTTCCAAGGTTGTGAGCTTCGATGCCTTTATAGCGCTCCAGCCCGAAATGACCGTGAAAGCCTTTCATGTTGATGATCGCATCG
>Ga0255346_1002342_pt1 | contig 24145 bp, 20 predicted proteins | sample wastewater_treat_FD_194410 | JGI IMG/M metagenome (GOLD analysis project Ga0255346, IMG submission 194410) | Wastewater microbial communities from Lulu Island WWTP, Vancouver, Canada - plant22 | ecosystem: Engineered > WWTP > Wastewater > Unclassified | place: Canada: Vancouver, British Columbia... | reverse complement strand
GTGTACTCCGTGAAAAATGGGTTGACCATACTTGTTGAAGTTTCTTTTTTCTGGTTGGTGCAGGCGGCCAATGCCACCCCGGCAACCAGCATTATCAAAAATGATTTTTTCATAATTTATTATTACCTAAATTGAGCGATTCATAATTTCACCTGCCCCCGTCGTCTCACTTGATTTCAAAAAAACGGAAATTTTCTCAGAGGAAGGCTTCTTTCGTGTGCTTTTTCAAAGAATTTTCAGTTCTGCTTTTCACTTAAACCGAACTTTATCACATTTTCTATGGTCCGGGACATAATCCTCCCATTACCACTACGGGTTTACAATCCTGAGGTATGTTGTTCTGCCCTATGCAAACTGAATTTTCGGCGGTGACTGACACCGTTCCCATAACTCTTCAATTTTTATCGTTTCATAAATTACTCTGGTGACATTCAAGACAATACTCCTTGCTTTTGATGTTATCTTGACGGCAAAATCAATAAGTTTTCTTCTGAATGTATTAGGATATACGGTTACCGGAATGACCTCTGCGGTAACATCTTGTTTGTATGCTTCGAAAATAAAGTGTGTAACTACCAGCATAAAATAATAGGCTCTGTTCATTCCAAAGGATTTAAAAGGAAGTTGTTCTCTGGTAGCAAGCTCTTTAATGCTACGATGTATCAACTCGTCGGCTCCTCTTTGGTGTGATTTTCTTATGATGGTCTCAGCTTTAAACCACTCATCCCCGCCGGCTGCCCGCAGTCTTCTGTCAGCGACAGGACAGTTCCCGATGTTGGTATAGATGACGCTGTCAGGCTTGCCAAATCCCATCACATACTGTCCGGTGTCATCCCGGTGTAATTTGGTGAAAAAGCAACGACGAAACTTGGACCAGGATTTTAGCTTGCTGGCAAATTCCGCAAATTGCCAGACTGCTTTGTTTTTAGTGATTTTACCAAAAGCGCTAGTGGGTAAAGCATTTACATATTCAGTAACATCCTTGTACAATTTGCCTGTTGTAATGTAATGTATATTAAGCTCTTGCTCGAATATCTCGTACGCTTTCTGATCTGCAAATCCACTATCGGTGCACACCAAAATAGGGACTTCTTTGGAGTATCTCTTGCGTATCAGATTTACTATAGAGCATACCCTGTCGGTGTAATCTGATCCATGATTGGAATGAGCACTTCCTTTTCTAAAGGTCACGTCTATCAGAAACGATCCCCAGCATATGTGAAGTGGCTGAAACCCTTTCTTACGCTTGTAAGTGACCTCGCAACCTTCGCGTTTCGCAGCATCGTCATTATCCAAAACCATGGTGTCAATGCCCAGTTCTATAACTTTGGGTTTGGAGATGTGAAGCCTCCAGATAAACAGTTCATTAAGTATCTTATTGAATACCGAGTTTGAAATACCGGACAGCTTCCCAAAAAAACGTTTGACCTGGTGAGAAGAGGCCAATTGGTCGGTCTTGCATTCAAGCAGACATGCATATCCTTCATCCTTTTTACTTTGATCAAAACCGCTTATGGCCATATGTGTACCATCTATGAAGAATGCAATAATCTGTTTTACAAATTGTTGAAGCTGCAAGCCTTTGCTGTTTCCAGTAAGCAGAGAAGAAATGCTACGCGAAATCAGTCCATATAAGCCAATTTGTTCAGAGTAGCGAAGAAATAAAGGGAGCCCCCCACGTCCGGAAATTTTATTTGTTGTAATGCCGATTTTTGCTATTTTAGTATTCATAAAAGTTTGTTAATTTTGAAATATTAATAGTCTTGTGCACCCAAATGGTGAAGTGTTGTTTTTTTGTTTTTGCACCTCTAAAATACACATTATCAGGGTGATAAACAAGCTATCTTTTATTTTTTTCTGCACAAATCGCTCAATCTAGGTGAGAATATTGAATGCTTGTAATCAAGCTCATTTAAAAGTACAAAGAAAAATAAAAATTGTATTTTTGCTTAAATTTTAAAATACTGTAATTTAATGAATTGGGACAAAATAAACATAACAAAACAGGACGGTGAAGTTGTTGAAGCTCAAGCACCAATTATCATTTCTGCCAGTCGCTCAACAGACATCCCTGCTTTTTATTCAGATTGGTTTATTCAAAGAATCAAAGAGGGCTATGTAAAATGGAAAAACCCTTTTAATGGAGTTCCATTATATGTTTCATTCAACAAAGCTAGACTAATCATATTCTGGTCAAAGAATCCAAAATCAATGCTAAAACATTTGGACTATTTGGATGAAAGAATTAAAAATTACTATTTTCAATATACTTTAAATGATTATGACATTGAGAAACTTGAACCCAATGTCCCCAATGTTCAATCAAGGATTGAAACATTCATAGAATTATCGGAACGTATTGGAAAGGGTAAAGTTATTTGGCGTTTTGACCCATTGATTTTAACAGATAAAATTGGTGTTGATGAGCTATTGAAAAAAGTAGAAAATATTGGTAATCACTTGAAAAATCATACAGAAAAAATGGTTTTTAGCTTTGCCGATATTAAGTTATACAAAAAGGTTCAAAACAATCTCAGAAAAAACGCTATAAATTATCAGGAATTTAACGAAGGACGTATGAATGAATTCGCAGCAGGTCTTCAACAGTTAAATAAAACATGGAAATTTGAAATCGGAACTTGTGCCGAAAAGATACCATTAGAAAAATATGGAATCATTCATAATAAATGTGTTGACGATGATTTAATGATAAAACTCTTTCCGCACGATAAAATATTAATGGATTTTTTAGGAGTAAAAATAACTCCTCCCGACATCTTTAACCCAAAAGGAGGAATTGAAAAAAAGAAAAACAATAAGGATAAAGGGCAACGTGAATTTTGTGGATGTATTTTTAGCAAAGATATTGGAGAGTACAACACATGCCCACATCTTTGTGAATATTGCTATGCAAACGCTTCAAAAGAAATTGCTCTTGCAAACTGGAAACAACATAAACAGAATCCCAATAACGAAACAATCAAATAATTATGGCAGGATATTATTTTAATTTACCGCAAATTACACAACTTACAATTCCGCAACAAGCGGCACTAAATGAAACAAAACAAATTGCATTGTCCGGTGGGCCTGGTACTGGGAAAAGTGTGGTTTCATTATGGCGACATATTTCAAATTATCAAAAAGGCAAAAAAAGTTTATTGCTTACTTATACAACAACATTAGCTAAATATCTAAGTGCTTGTTGTACTACACAAAATCAAAATGCTGCTAATAATGTAAAAACATCATTGCGAGGAAAACCTCAAATGGGTAGCTCTTGGAATGAAGTCATTGTTGATGAAGCACAAGACTTGCCAATTAATTATTATAACGATATTAAACGTATTTCAAATGTATCATATGGTGCAGATGATTCTCAGATACTTTATCCCGATCAGTGTTCACATCAAAGTCAATTAGAAGAATTATTTAATTCTAATGTACCTTATGTATTAGACAGAAACTTTAGAAGCACACAACGCATAATGCAATTCGCAAGAGTTGTATTTCCAAACGCTTATATTCCTCAAGCAACAATTTCTGGATTAGCAAATAATATTGGAGAGTTGCCAATACTTCTTATCTCAAATGGGGATAGATATGATAGAACAAATAGCAAACAAGATAATTCAATTTTTGAAATAATAAACTCATTCAGGTCTGATACACATAACATTGCTATTCTTGTGCCTTGGAAAAGTGATGCTCAATTATTTGAAAATGTAATTAAAGAACAAATAAACGATTTTAGTATTTATTACGAAGATTCAACTAGATTTCCCAATGGTTGTGGTAGTATTAAAAATGTTCACATAACCACATTCAAATCAGCTAAAGGACTAGAATTTGACACAGTAATTATTCCCAATTTTCATAAATACAATGAGATTTGTGGTTCTTTTAATGTCGAATGGCAAGATTACTATGTGGCTGCCACAAGAGCACGAAGCAACCTCTATTTAATAAGCCATTATGATATGCCTCAATTAAAATCAGTAACAGATAAATCATATATTTAAAATGGAAACTAAATATTATTTCCCAATAAGTTCTGCTTCTCTTGCCCATTACTTCGGTTGTGCTTGTATAAAGCCAAGTAAATATTTTTACAACAAGCAAGAAGACTTGCAAGATAGATTTAATGAGTTCCTATTAATAACAACACATTTTGGTACTGAACAAACTGATTGTTGTTTAGAGCTTGTAATAACAAAACAAGAAACGGAAGATTTGATTGATATTAAAAATGGTTGGTTCCTTTTTGAAAAGCCATTGCCAATAACAAGAGTAAAAAAAATATACTTTTCAAGTAAGGAGCGTAAAGAACATACGATTACTAATATTGTTATGAGTACAGCGTTTGTTCCAAATGACCTGATTGATATTGTAAAAAGCTTTGATAACCCCAAAGCAGATAATTTTCAGAAACCACAAGATATTTTTGTAAACTCTTATATTGACAAATTAAAAAACTTTGATAGCTATTTAGGTGGATTTTCATTAATGCGGTTAGCTGGTGAAGAATATATGAATTATTCTGAAAATTATTTTGCTACGCTTTCATTCTTCAATGAAAATATTCAAAAAGATTTAGAGTATGCAAAAAGTAATATTGATACACGATATCAAGGTGTATTTACTGGTAAAAATGGATTTGATAAAATTATTCCTTATTTAAGCAAAACGATTGATGAAAATGATGTTAATAGTATTGCAAAAGAAGAAAAACAAATAATACAGAAAGATAAAATTACACGAATAGTTGACCTAAGCAGTTTAGAAAAATGGACTTATACTATTGCAGTATTAAATACATATGGAGTCGGAAATGAATCAAAGAAAAAGAAAATAGAAGAATTGATATTATCTAATTTTAAATCAGACATTAAAACCGGTAAATCAGAAGGAATCGCTCTATGCTACGGCATGAACAGAGGATACTCAGTTTTTTCTAATAAATATAATCTTGGTAGAATTGAAAAAATAATAAAATTCCAATTAAATAGTCAGCTAGATTATTATACAATAGAAAGTATTTATCAATATGTTTTTAATGAGAAAAAATCAATTAGTTTTCAATATTTAGACAACTGGTGTCCAAAAATGAAATTTTCAAAAATTGGTAAAAAAACAGATTACAAAATTTTAGATGTTTTAGTTATTGGCAAGAAGCCCCCAAAACCATTATCCAAAGAATGGTGGGCAGAAAAACTCCCTTTTTTTCTTCAATCAAATAAACTCGTTGAGAAAACTTTACCTCAAATTTTTCAAGAATTGGGCGAAGCTATTTATGAAGATGTAAAAAATGAATTGGAAGGAGATTATGAAAATAAAATTGCCTTTGAAAAAGAAGAAAATGAAAAGATTAAAAATGAATTATTTAATGAGAGAAAAAAAATAGAGGAATTACAAAGTAATGAAACGCCTAAAAAGGAATATGTTTTAAAAGAAGAGAAAGAAACAAAATCAATTGTTTCAGAACCAATGCCTTATCAACAACCACAAGAAGATATAAAATCCATTGTTGAACAAGTTCTTGCGTATAAAGGAAAAACACAAACAATGCTTAAAAATGAAGCAAAAAAACGTGGGATTAATTTACCTAATGGCATAAAGCAAGATGAAATAATAATGTTGCTAATGTCAACAAAAGATAAAAATTTGTTCAATGAATAGTATTTTTGATAAACTTTTTGAAGTTGCTAATTCTAGAGAAGCATTAGATAAATATCTAAATGCAAATATGCTAACTGTAAATGAATTTTACAATTCAAATTATGGTAGTTTATTATTGGCAAAAAATTCAATTGAAAAATTTATTCTTTTAAAACACGGTATTATTTCGCAATTGGATTATTCCAAGAGTTATGCAAAATCATTTGTGTTGATGCTTTTGGATTATTGCGAGAGATTCAATTTTATTGCTGCAACTCCTCATATTCACAGAATACTTACCGATAATTTAATACCAATTAATTGTCGACAAAAGGCAGCTTTACATTTTTTATACCCAAGGCCAAATACAAATTCTGAACTTGTAGAAAGATTTGATTCTATTTGTGAGAATTTGCAACTCGCAATTGACAATGAGGAAGATAATGATAGTAAAGCGATTGCTACGTTTCTTAATTACTATGGGATTATTGTTAATGATACTCCTTTTCAATTTCTTGAACAGGTAAAAAGGAAAATAACCAGTGCTCAAGATAATAAGGACTATCAATTTTTGCTAACCGAAACAATTACAGAACTTGTAAATTTTAATATACAAGACAAGGATGCAGTATATGTTCAGGTGCAGGGTATCATTGATAGAGTACTGGGGAAAGAAGAAATATTTGTCTTTGTTCCAAGTGCCAATGTTCAAACAGAAGATATTGAGCAAGATTTATTTATTGAAATTAATACAGATTATTCAAAAGAACTCATTCCTATTCCAATCGATTTTGATTCAATTCGTTCTATTTCGGTTCGTCATGCTGATGGTTGTAATCTCACTAATAGGGGCGTGAAAATACTCGAATCAGAAGCCGAATTATATGAGTATATGAAACGCTTTGGTAATATGCACAAAGCTAAGTTACAAGCAGCATTAGCTCCCTTAACCGATAACTTTTCAACAGAAATAAATATTGTTGATTGGGGCTGCGGACAAGGTTTTGGTAGTATGATTTTCATTGAAAAATTTGGCGCTGAAATTATCCGCAATATTTCTCTCATTGAGCCGTCTGAACTTTCATTAAAAAGAGCAGCATTACACATTAGAAAATATGATCAAAATATACCCATAAGAACAATATGCAAAAAACTGAATGAACTTGGTGAATCAGATTTTACAGGCGCACCAGCAGATATTACAGTTCATTTGTTCTCCAATATTCTCGATATAGACGATTATTCGCAAACCCACTTGATAGATTTAATTGAATGTACTCAATCTGGCACTAATTATTTTGTTTGTGCAAGTCCATATATCGATGAAATAAAAACAGAACGGTTAGAATCCTTTAAAAGGAATTTTGAATCCAAATACGATAGTTTTGAATTATTGCTTGATGTTAGTAGTTCAAAGAATCCAAATGATGATTTTTGGTGTTGCAATAATACACACAATAACCACAAAATATCTCACGGCACTTACTTTAATTGCAAAGAATATACAGAAAATGGTTGCAATAACAAATGGACAAGAGTAATAAAAGTATTTAAAGTAGAATTATAACAATCCACGCTATTTGTAAGTACATTGCCAAAGCCCCACGAGCCAACGCTCCAACCAAAGCTTTGTCAAAGAGCATGCAAAGCCAACGCACCGAGAGAAATTAATCGTGAACACCTTGAAAATATGAGCAAGAAAGTGAGCAGGAAAGGGAACAATACAGAAGAACCTCTAGAAAAACAACTCTGGAAGACGGCTGACAAGCTGAGAAAAAATATAGATGCTGCTGAATACAAGCATGTTGTTTTAGGATTGATATTCCTGAAATACATTTCTGATGCATTTGAAGAATTGTTTGCTAAACTTAAAGCTGAAGAAGCTCAGGGAGCTGACCCCGAAGACAAAGACGAATATAAAGCTGAGAATGTATTTTTTGTACCACAAGAGGCGCGTTGGAAAATGTTGTTATCCAAGGCTAAGCAGCCAGATATTGGCAAATTTGTGGACGATGCGATGGATGCGATTGAGAAGGAAAATGCTTCACTCAAAGGTGTTTTGCCTAAAGTCTATGCCAGACAAAATCTCGATCCGACAAGTTTGGGTGAATTGATAGACTTGGTGGGCAACATAGCGCTAGGTGATACAAAATCGAGAAGTGCTGATGTGCTGGGGCATGTGTTTGAATATTTCCTTGGTGAATTCGCACTTGCTGAAGGCAGGAAAGGTGGTCAGTTTTACACTCCGAGAAGTGTTGTCGAATTACTAGTTGAGATGTTGGAACCATATCAGGGGCGTGTTTTTGACCCATGCTGTGGATCCGGCGGTATGTTCGTGCAATCTGAAAAGTTCGTTAAAAAGCATCAGGGTAGGGTAAACGACATTTCCATTTATGGTCAGGAAAGCAACCAGACTACATGGCGTCTGTGCAAAATGAATCTTGCTATTCGTGGTATAGATAGTTCGCAGGTGAAATGGAACAATGAGGGCTCATTCCTAAATAACGCCCACAAAGATCTGAAAGCTGATTATATTATTGCCAATCCTCCTTTTAACGTTAGCGACTGGGGAGGTGATCTTTTGCGCAAGGACGGTCGTTGGCAGTATGGTGTTCCTCCGGTTGGTAATGCAAACTATGCCTGGATTCAGCATTTTCTATATCACCTTGCTCCCAATGGTCAGGCTGGTTTCGTCCTGGCTAAAGGATCTCTGACTTCAAAAACATCAGGTGAGGGGGATATTCGTAAAGCGTTGATCGAAAATAATCTGGTTGACTGTATCGTAAATCTGCCTGCAAAGCTTTTCCTGAATACCCAGATCCCGGCTTCGCTATGGTTTATGAATCGCAACCGCACTAATGGTAAATTTCGTGATCGCAGCAATGAAATACTGTTTATTGATGCCCGAAATCTTGGTTTCTTAATAAATCGCCGAACAAAAGAGCTTTCTCCAGACGATATTGATAAAATCACAGAAACTTACCATTCATGGCGAAACCCTTACGGCAAGTATGAGGATATTGCCGGATTTTGTGCTTCTGCCCCAATAAGCAAAGTCGCTGAATTAGACTATGTGCTTACTCCCGGACGTTACGTTGGCCTGCCCGATGACGAGGACGACTTCAACTTTGCCGAACGCTTCACCGCCCTGAAAGCCGAACTCGAAGAACAGCTAAAAGAAGAAGCACGACTCAACGAGATAATATCCACAAACCTTTCAAAGATTAAGATTAATGAGTGAAGAGCAGGCATACTTAATTGAAGTTCTTCGAAATGCAATTAATGCAGTTTATTATGAAGAAAGATTTTTGTTGCGTTTTACACAAGGAGACAGAGAAGGTTTAGAACAGGCATTTGTTTTCAGAACAGGCATTCATTTAAGCAATTTACTTTATGAAACACCTTATGCGACATTAGACTTGGATTCAGAATACAATAAAAATCACGGCGATGCTAAAACGTCAAGGCGTTTCCCCAACGGGTTAAGACCTGATTTGATAATTCACAGACGTGATTCAAATGACGAAAACAAGTTGGTTGCCGAGTTTAAAGGTTGGTGGAATAATGCTATAGAAAGCGACATCCAGAAATTAGAAGACTTAACCGACCCAAACGATAATTACCATTACCTAATTGGTGTATTTGTTCAAATTGGTAGAGCCGAAGCAACTTTTCGTTACTTCATTAATGGGCGTGAAATATGACTGAGTGGAAAGAATATAAGCTTATTGACATTACAGAACCAATAAAGGAAACATATATTCCTAATGGCTCTGAAAATTTACTATATATTGGCTTAGAACACATTGAACAGGCAACACTCAGATTAAATGGTATTGGAAAATCGACAGATGTAACAAGTAATAAGTTTCTTTTCAAATTAAATGATGTGCTTTTTGGCAAGTTGAGAGTATACTTCAGAAAAGTAGTTAAGCCTAAGTTTAATGGTATTTGTTCAACAGATATTTGGGTGTTTAGGGCTAAAGAAGGATTTAGCCAAGATTTTTTATTCTATTTTTTTGCAAATTGGGATTTTGTCAATCTTGCTGATGGTGGAGAAGGTGGAACGCGAATGCCAAGAGCAGACTGGAATTTTTTAAAACATACTGTTTGGAATATTCCCACGTTACTCGAGCAAAAGTCCATCGCCTCCATCCTTTCCAGCCTTGACGATAAAATAGACCTGCTCCATCGCCAAAACGCCACCCTCGAAAAAATGGCCGAAACCCTTTTCAGACAGTGGTTTGTAGAAGAAGTACAAGAAGATTGGGAGGAAATCAAACTTGGAAGTATCGTTGAAGTTATTAATGGAGTTTCTTACAAAAGCGTTGATTTAAACTCATCAAGAACTGCAATGGTTACGTTGAAAAGTTTTGATAGGAATGGTGGTTTTAGAATGGATGGCTTTAAAGAATATACTGGTAACTATAAAGAATTACATATCTTAAAAGAAGGTGATTTAGTTGTTGCTCACACTGACATAACACAGGAAGCTGATGTTATTGGAAATCCTGTAATGGTAATTGGAAATCCGAAGTATGACACAATGGTGTTTTCTATGGATTTGGTTAAAGTAACTTCAAAGGATGATAATTATTCAAATGAGTATTTATACCTATTGATGAAAAGTAATGAATTTAAAGAGCATTGTTTGGGCTATTCAAATGGCTCTACTGTTTTACATTTAAGCAAAAAGGCAGTGCCTGAATTTGAAATGAAATTACCTCCTAACAATTTGATAAATGATTTTTCAAAAATAGTAAAACCATTAGTACAAAAGCAATTTAAAAATCAAACCCAAATCCGCACTCTCACCGCTTTACGTGATACTTTATTGCCGAAGTTGATGAGCGGGGAGGTGAGGGTAGAAGAATAAACTTATGGAAGTAGATGCTATTATAAAAACTTCAAAAGAGATCAGGGACAAACTGAAAAGAGAATTGGATTTCATGGAAAATCCAATTGATGATACTCTTGATCCTGTGAAGCCATATTGGGGTAAGGGTGAAATTAAACTTATAATTATTGGTCAGGATCCAACCATCAAAAACGAAGAGCGAAGGAATGATATTTCATGCACCCTAAATTTGAATAAAAAAGGTGCTTTAAAAAGGTATATTGAAGAAGATATATGCTTTGGCTTAGGTATTTCCATGGAAAATGTTTATGCAACCAACATTTTCAAGTATTTCTATACAAATCGACCTGCCACTACATTTAACGTAATGCAGAATCATTTAAAAGAAAACTTAAAACTTCTGGTTGATGAATTGAATCAATTCCAGAATGCCACCGTCATAATTCTTGGAGAACCAGTGTTACGGTTGCTGGTTGGGACAACTAGGCGGGTACGATATTTTTGGGATTACAATCAGGAAACAAAAATAAGTAATGGCAATTATTCATTCAGCCTTGCTGCGAATAATCTACTTGGTAGGGATATTTTTCCTTTTCCACATCAACCTAGTTTAAGGAAAAAATTTTATCGCGATCATAGAAACCAATATATTGAATTTGTAAAAAACATTATTGGATGACCAAAATCACCGAAAACACCATCGAATCCTTCGCCATCGAGTTATTCGAAAAGCTTGGTTACGATTACGTTTATGCTCCTGACATTGCGCCTGATGGCGATATGCCTGAAAGGGAGAGTTATGAGCAGGTTTTGTTGGTTGATCGTTTGAGGAAGGCCGTAAAACGCATAAACAAATCCATTCCTGCCGATGCGCAAGCTGATGCTATCAAGGAGCTTCAGCGTATTGCATCCCCCGAACTATTAGCCAACAACGAAACCTTCCACAGGCTTTTAACCGAGGGTATCCCTGTCTCCAAGCGTGTTGACGGCATAGAACGTGGTGACCGTGTTTGGCTCATTGACTTTAAGAATCCGCTCAACAATGATTTTGTGGTTGCCAACCAGTTTACTGTCATTGAACACAATCAAAACAAACGTCCTGATGTTATTCTGTTTGTCAATGGTATTCCGTTGGTGGTCATTGAACTGAAAAATGCGGTGGATGAAAATGCTACCATTCATTCAGCCTTCAAACAAACAGAAACCTATAAAGCCATTATTCCTAGCCTGTTTACCTACAATGGTTTTGTTATCATTTCTGATGGGCTGGAAGCTAAGGCGGGTTCAATTTCTGCTGCGTTTAGCCGTTTTATGGCTTGGAAATCTGCCGATGGAAAAGCAGAAGCATCGAATTTGGTAAGCCAGTTGGAAACCTTGATTTTAGGGATGCTCAACAAAGAAACGCTGATTGACATCATCCGTCATTTTGTGGTGTTTGAAAAATCAAAACGGGAAGATCCCAAAACGGGCATTGTCACCATTGAAACCGTTAAAAAACTGGCTGCTTATCATCAATACTATGCAGTCAACCGTGCTGTTGAATCGACATTGAGAGCATCGGGCTATGCTGATAAAGACGGAACGCCGTTGAATAATTTGACGGAATCTCCCGAAAGCTACGGCCTGCCCGGAGTAAAAAAACAACCGGCCGGTGACCGCAAAGGTGGGGTGGTTTGGCATACACAGGGGAGTGGTAAATCGCTATCGATGGTTTTCTACACGGGTAAAATCGTGTTGGCCATGGATAACCCTACCATTGTGGTCATTACCGACCGCAACGATTTGGACGATCAGCTGTTTGACACATTTGCGGGATCAAAACAGCTATTGCGTCAAGAGCCTGTACAAGCCGAAGATAGAAATCAACTAAAAGAGCTTTTAAAAGTTGGTTCGGGTGGCGTTGTTTTTACAACCATCCAAAAATTTCAACCCGAAACCGGCAATGTCTATGAGCTGCTTTCCAACCGTGAAAACATCGTGGTAATTGCCGATGAAGCACACCGCACTCAATACGGCTTCAAAGCCAAAACCATTGACGATAAAAACGAGAAAGGCGATGTCATTGGCAAAAAAATAGTGTACGGTTTCGCCAAGTATATGCGCGATGCTCTGCCCAATGCCACCTATTTGGGTTTTACAGGTACACCCATCGAAAGCACCGATGTCAATACCCCTGTCGTTTTCGGAAATTATGTAGACATTTACGACATAGCCCAAGCTGTTGAAGATGGAGCCACTGTCCGTATATATTATGAAAGCCGTCTGGCAAAAGTAAACCTGAGCGAAGAAGGCAAAAAGTTGGTTGAAGAACTGGACGATGAACTCGACCAGGAAGATTTAACCGATACCCAAAAAGCAAAAAGTAAGTGGACGCAATTAGAGGCATTGGTCGGGAGCGAAAACCGAATTGCCCAGATTGCAAAGGATATAATCAACCATTTCGAGCAACGGCAAGCCGTCTTTGAGGGTAAAGGAATGATTGTTACCATGAGCCGCCGTATTGCAGCCGATTTGTACGAGGCCATCATAAAACTAAAACCTGAATGGCATTCCGAGGAGCAGAATAAAGGTGTTATCAAAGTGGTAATGACCTCTGCATCGTCTGATGGACCAAAAATCTCAAAACATCATACAACCAAAGAACAGCGCCGGGCGTTAGCCGAACGCATGAAAAACCCGGATGATGACTTAAAACTGGTTATCGTTAGGGATATGTGGCTTACCGGTTTTGATGCACCATGCATACACACCCTTTACATTGACAAACCAATGAAAGGGCATAATTTGATGCAAGCCATTGCACGGGTAAACCGTGTTTATAAAGACAAGCCGGGTGGTTTGATAGTAGACTACTTAGGTATTGCCTCTGATTTGAAAGCGGCTCTTTCGTTTTATTCTGATTCAGGAGGAAAGGGTGATCCAACCATATTGCAGGAACAGGCTGTTCAGTTGATGTTGGAAAAACTGGAAGTTGTTTCTAATATGTATCATGGCTTTTATTACGAAGACTATTTCGAAGCCGATACGTCCAAAAAACTTTCCATGATTTTGGCTGCCGAAGAACACATACTAGGTTTGGAGGATGGCAAAAAGCGGTATATTAATGAAGTGACAGCCTTGTCAAAAGCCTTTGCTATAGCAGTGCCTCACGACCAGGCGATGGATGCCAAAGATGAAATTTCTTTCTTTCAGGCAGTAAAGGCACGTCTGGCAAAATTTGATCGTCCTGGATCAGGTAAAACCGATGAGGAAATTGAAACGACCATTCGCCAGGTTATTGACCAAGCTTTGGTCACTGAAAAAGTCATTGATGTTTTCGATGCTGCAGGCTTGAAGAAGCCCGATATTTCAATCCTTTCAGAAGAGTTTCTTCTGGAGCTGAAGGGAATGGAACACAAAAATGTGGCCCTGGAAGTTTTGAAAAAATTACTCAACGACGAAATAAAATCGAGGGCGAAAAAGAACCTTGTCAAAAGCAAGTCCTTAATGAAAATGCTGGAAGACGCCATTAAGAAATACCACAACAAAATCCTTACAGCAGCCGAAGTCATCGAAGAACTGATAAACCTGAGCAAAGACATTGTTGAAATGGACAGTGAAGCCAAAGCGATGGGCCTGACAGACTTCGAGTATGCCTTTTACACAGCCGTTGCAAATAACGACAGTGCAAAAGAGCTGATGGGGAAAGAAAAACTGAGAGAGCTCGCAGTGGTTCTGACAGAATCAATCAGGAAGAATGCAACTATTGATTGGACAATCAAGGACAGCGTAAAAGCAAAACTAAAAGTGGCCGTAAAAAGACTATTAAGGAAATACGGTTACCCGCCCGACATGCAAATGCTCGCAACCGAAACCGTATTGAAGCAGGCGGAGCTGATAGCAAATGAATTGACGATGTAAGAATAGAAGTGAACCTTCTATTGCCTAAAAAGAATGTCTATTTGAGATGATATTCGTGAATTTTCTCCAAAAACAGATTCTATGGAAAAACAACTAAGAGATTACCAGGTTGCAAACAAAGAAAAGGTTTTTAAGGCTTGGGAAACCAAACAGGGTGTTATGCTTCAAATGCCCACAGGAACTGGCAAAACCCTATTATTTGTATCGATTATTAAAGACTTGCTTGAGCAACAAGACAAGCCAAAAATATTAATACTGGCTCACCGATATGAACTTATCGACCAGATAGACAGGCAACTCTATGAATATGATATCCACAGCGGTAGAATTGTTGCTGGCGGTATAAATAAAAAATATATTCCAGTACAGATAGCTTCTGTTCAGACATTGAGCCGTGATAAACGGCTTGAATACTGGAAAGATACTGCCTTTGATTATATAATCGTAGATGAGGCACATCATATAGAAGCAAAGACATACAAAAGGATTATTCATCAATTTCCCGGTTCAAAACTTTTAGGTTTAACCGCGACGCCGTATCGTTTAAGTGGTGAAGGATTCTCACATACATTTCAGGAATTAATCGAATCACAACCTGTAAAAGACTTTATAGATCAAGGTTTTTTATGCAATTATGATTATTACTCAATACCACATAAAGAACTACAAAGGCAAATTCAAAGTATTGAAATAGGCCGCAATTTGGATTTTACTGACATAGGGATGTTTAGAATTATGAACAGAAGAACTGTCCTATCAAGTATTGTTAAAACTTATCTGAAATATGTAAATGGTAAGAAAGGCATTGTCTATACAGTAAACAAGGACCATAACAGTCACTTATGTAAAAAATTTAAAGAATTCAAAATAAGAGCAGAGGCAATAGATAGTAACACAGAAAGAGAAGAACGAGAAAAAAAAGTTCAGAAATTTCGGGATGGTGAGATAGATGTTTTATGCAATGTCAATATTTTCAGTGAAGGTTTTGACTGCCCTGATGTTGACTTTATTATGCTGGCAAGACCAACAAAATCATTGGGTTTGTTTTTGCAACAAGTAGGTCGCGGACTAAGACCTGGAAAAGATAAAGTCGTTTTTTTAGATATCGTTGGATCATATAACAGCTTTGGTTTTCCTTCATTAAAACGAAATTGGCTGCATTATTTCAATGGAGAAAACAGAATAGAACCGCTGGATGAATCACCCAAAGGGCTCAATGAAGAAGGTCGTACAGTTTTTGAAATCGATACGTTTGACGAAGTAGAAAAGGAACTTCAACTGCTGGAAACAACTGTTACCAATGATGTGGACTTTAATACTTATTTGGAGGAAGTCATCAATAATCATATAAATGGTCCTAGTTACGAGGAAGAGTATCGAAAATATCTAAGTGAACTCAAACATCCACTGTATAGCAATTATAGAAAATATTCTGGAGACACTATTCGCAATTATATTCCAATTATTCCCAATCACATAGATAAGTTTATTAATGAAAAATACAACGGTCGATTTGAGAGTATTTACAGCATTATCAACCCTGAGATACTAATTAAAATAAGGAATAAGCTGTACACGGATAGTGCATTCAATAATCATTTCATGCAAAAAAAAGATATGATTAAGAATAGACTAGATATGTACATTAAATTTGCAAATGTTCATTTTAAAGTAATAAGCCGTACACCTGAAGATATTCAACGAATAGAAGAGGCCAAGAAAAATGAAGAGATTTATGCAAATCAAAGAGAAGTGTTGTTTAATTTAAGAGATGATTTGTTTTCAATTCTAAATTCACACGCTTCTAATCAACAGCCAATGCCGATTGAAATACTGGAAAAGATACAAGAGCTTCAAGAATTAGTAAACAAATACAAGTAGATGAAATTAAACATACTTCATCAAATCTCAAAATGTCCAGTTTGTTTGCTAATAAACTGGACAAATTAATTATCTTTGCAGTACAATAAAAAGAATGAAAACTGCTGAATACATATCATTTACCATAGATAGATTGCCTAAGGGCTATGTATTCACCTATGCAGACTTTACTACAGAGGTGAACCAAAAAGAAGCGGTGATAAAAGCCCTGAACCGTATGGTGGCTTCGGGCAAGATTGCCAAACTGTCCAAAGGAAAATACTACAAACCCGAAAATACGCCCTTTGGCAACCTTCAACCCAATCAGGCACAAGTAGTAAAAGATTTGTTGGAAGAAAACGGAAAAACAACAGGCTATCTCACGGGTTACAGCATCTACAACCAATTGGGCTTAACCACACAGGTAAGCAATACCATACAAATCGGTAAAAATCAGGTTCGCCCCAATTTTAAAAGAGAACGCTATACGATTGCTTTTGTAAAGCAAAAAAACACCATCACCAAAGAGAACATTCCTTTGTTGCAGTTACTGGATGCCATTCGCTACATCAAAAAAATACCTGATGCCAACATAGAAGCATCCTGTAAGCGGTTTTTAGCCATTATCAAAAACTTTACGGACAAAGAAATCAATACCTTGGTTCGCTTGGCATTAAAATATCCACCAGCTACAAGGGCTTTATTAGGTGCGTTGTTAGAGCAATTACAACAAAGCAAAGCAACAGAACCACTTTTCAAATCATTGAACCCAATTACTAAGTATAAACTAACAGGTGCAGCGAAAGCATTATCCACCGCCGAAAAATGGAACATTGTATGAACCTGCACAGAACAGAATGCTTACGCAGGAACAATTATTATGCTGCTAATTATGAAAAGGCTAACAAAAAAATAATTCCCAATCTCTAACCATGAATCATTTCCCCCCAAGCGCCCTCAGCATCCGCCCCATCCGCCCCGCCGAACTCCCCCAACTCGAGGAGTTCCTTTACCAGGCGGTGTTTGTTCCGGAGGGGGAGGAACGGCCGGGGCGGGAGATTGTTCGTTTGCCGGAGTTGGAGGTGTATTACCGCGATTTTGGCAGGCGGGAGGGCGATTTTTGTCTGGTGGTCGAAAATGCTCCGGAATTTACGGACGACGAGGCGCGTTTGTTGGGGGCTGTCTGGATTCGGGTTTTTGATAAAGCGGCCAGGGGCTTTGGTTTTGTGGATGAGGCTACGCCCGAGCTGAGTATGTCGGTGTTGGAGGGATATCGTGGCCGGGGCTTGGGAACGGAGCTGCTGCGAGCCATGCTCCAAAAGCTGGCTGCCGGTGCTTACAGGCAGGTTTCTCTCAGTGTCGATCTGGACAATTATGCTTACGCCTGGTATCAAGGCTTTGGTTTTGTGCAAATCAGTTCAGACGGGCATTCGGCGATTATGCTGAAAAGACTGAGTTAAATTAACAAACTATGAGTTTTTTACATCTAACCATAAGTTTAAACATCAAAACCCTAAGTTACACCATACCATGAACAACCACATTAAACATCTTTTAATCACCCTTATCCTCTTTGTTGCGGCTTTTGCAGCAGGGGCACAGATGGACTATGTCTTGCAGGATGAGGATGTGTTGATGCACAATGGCTATATTGTGCAATCGTATTACAATTTCGAGGCCAATGCCGGCGGGACTAATCTGAGTATACCGGATACTTTGCAGAATCAGGCCGTTATAGGGATAATGGGGGGCGGCTGGAGTATTGCCGGACGTTTCTCGGGTTGCAATATCAGGTCTCTGGTTTTGCCCGAGGGTTTTAAGGATATTGGTGACTGGGCTTTTTCCTTCAATCGCATTGCTTCTGTGGTGCTTCCCTCCACGCTTGTCAGAATGGGAGAAGCTGCTTTCAACGGCAACGAAGTCAGCCTGGTAAACGGCCGGGAGTCCAGAGGTATTTTTTACGCCAGAAACAGCGACGGCTCTAACGATTCCAGTCGCATTGTTTCTTACGGGGGAGCGGCTTTGGAGGTGGATTTCATTCCCGAAGAGGTGACTGTGATTGACAGTTGGGCCTTTGGACAGATACAGCTCAGGACGATTGCTTTGCCTGCAGAGCTGGACTGTGTTTGTCATGGTGCTTTTAGCCAGAATCTTTTGGACAGCCTTGTGTTGCCCGATAATTTGCGTTATATCGGTCAGAACGCTTTTTCGAACAATCGTTTGAGCAAAATCAGCATCCCTGCTTCTGTCACTTATCTCGGATTTGGTGCTTTTGCTGCTAATTTGCTGGAGCAGCTCCATCTTAACGAAGGGGAATTATTGCAGATTGAACCCAGATGCTTTGCTTACAACAGTCTCAGGGAGCTCCGTATCCCCGGCCGGGTACAGAGTATAGGTTACGAAGCTTTTTACGAGAATCAGTTGAGCAGCCTGATGCTGTCTCCCGGGCATTTGAGAAGTATAGGCGACAGGGCTTTTATGGATAATCAAATTGACAGCCTGCTGCTTCCCGGTTCGCTTTGTTGGATAGGCGCCGGTGCTTTCGAGGGCAACAAGCTGAGCAGCTTGCAATTCAGTGGCAACAAGCCGGACAGCATAGGCGACAGGGCTTTTATGCATAATCAGCTCAAGTATGTTCAGCTTCCCGCAGACCTGATTTCGCTGGGTTCAAGAGCCTTTATGCACAACGAGCTTGGTGATGTTTCTTTGCCCGGCAATTTGCAGCAGCTCGGAGGAGGGGCTTTTAATGCCAATCGTCTCTGCCTGCTTAAGGGGCAGCCTTTCGATGGCTTGTTTTATGCCCCTCGTCCCGACGGCAGCATCGATTCTACAGTGCTTGTTTCTTATGGGGCAGAGGCTGTTGATATGAATTTTATACCCGAAGGGGTCAGGGAGTTCGCGGCTTATGCCCTGGCTTCATCCAAGCTGAGCAGCCTGCGTTTACCGGCTCAATTACAGAGCATCGGGGACTATGCCTGCAGCAATAATTTAATTCTGAATGAATTGCATATCCCGGCCACTGTCAGTCACATAGGCGAGTTTGCTTTTTTTGACAACGGAATATCTTCGGTACTTTTTGACAGCCCCGCTCAATTAAGTTTTTTGGGCAAATATGCCTTTTACAATAACTTCTTTGAGCTCCTGGTTTTGCCCGACCACAGTCAGTTAAGCAGTTTTACGGGCTGGTACGACGAAAACAACAGCTTGGTCGAAGGCCCGCCCTTTGTGGTGAGCAATCTGAAAATCTCTTATCTGGCTCCGGGTCTAAATGCCGAAAACGCCCCCTCTGCCGGCAGTCTGGAGAATTGTCCGATTTACTATAACCCTCAAACTCAGAGTATCCTGCTCCATTTACCGCCGAGCCTCAATCTAAAAAGGCTCAGCCTCTTCAGCGCAGATGGCTCTTGCCTGGAACTCAATCCGCAGGCCGACAGAGCAATTGACCTGAGCTCTTTTCCCCCGGGCTGCTACCTCCTAAGGCTCGAAACAGAGGGGGGAGTACAGAGGCTGGTAAAGATCCTGCGCTGAGCAATATAATTGGCTTACTTGCTTCTGTGGTTTCTGATTTATCAGTTAAGAACTTTCAAACAGTCCTATATTGTAATACCTTAACTATATAAAGTAAGTTAAATCAAAATATATCGCTTGCGACATAAAAGAAATGTTGTACATTTGTATCGCAAACGACAGAATCATGAGCGATGTTTAAAAAACACAGAACAATTAAACAAGATCATTAAAAAATAAAAAAACAACTTCATCATGGACGCAACATTTTACAGTTTCAAAGCAAAAAGCCTGCAAGGCAAAGAAGTAGGGATGGACAGCTATAAGGGCAAAACCATTCTGGTGGTGAATACGGCCAGCAAATGCGGTTTGACACCGCAGTTTGAGGGGCTGGAGCAACTTTATCAAAAGTACAAAGACAAGAATTTGGTGATCCTGGGCTTTCCCTGCAATCAGTTTGCCAATCAGGAACCGGGGGACGAAAAGTCCATTTCCGAGGGCTGCCTATTGAATTATGGCGTAAGTTTTCCTATGTTTGCCAAAATTGATGTCAACGGCGAACAGGCACATCCCATTTACAAGTACCTCAAAAAAGAATTGAGCGGATTCTTTGGCGGCAAGATTAAATGGAATTTTACCAAGTTCCTGATCGACAATACGGGCAAGCCGGTCAGGCGTTTTTCGCCAACCACCAAACCCGAAGAGATAGATAAGTATTTAAGTAAAATTCTAAGTTGAGCACCCTATGGACTACGAACAGTTGAAATTGAACAATCAACTCTGTTTTCCTCTTTACGCGGCATCGAGGCTGATAACACGGGCTTATCAGCCTCAGCTCGATAAATTGGGGATAACCTATCCCCAATACCTGGTGCTGATGATTTTGTGGGAAACAGACGGTATCACGGTGAACGAGATTGCGCAGAAACTTATTCTGAATACCAATACCCTTACTCCGCTGCTCAAACGCATGGAGTCGCAAGGCATTGTCCGGCGGCAACGCTCCGGACAGGACGAACGCAAAGTACTCATCAGTCTCACCGACAGGGGCCGCGAAATGCGGGTGCAAGCCGTCGCCGTCCCCACGGCACTCCTCAAAGAGTTAGAGCACAGCCCGCTCACGCTGGCCGAATTGGACGATATGAAAAACAAACTCCACCGGCTCATCGATTTTTTAACGACCGGGTAGTTAGTTAACGCAGGCAGCCTTCAAATTGACCTTTAGGGGTTCTCTGAGCTTTAAAGCGAAATCTTTCATATAGGCTGTCCAGGCTGCGAGGTCCTGAAAACCGCCCTTGCTCCAGCCGCCTCCGGAATAATACACAAATTCCTTGCCGATGGTGGCCTGGCTGCTGTTGAGCACGTGGCCCTGGCCGATAAGTGCCTGATCGGAGCCTTCGGGCATAAGGCTCCCCAAAAAGAGGATACCGTTTTCGGCATGTTCGGGCTCGGCATAAGCTACGTAACCCAGCGTTTTATCGTAAGCGATGCTGTTGCAGTCGTCAATGCTGTGCAATTCTTTTTTGCCTGGTTTCTTTTGTTCAAAACCTCTGAAAGGAAAGCCGGCAGCTACCGGAATCACTTCACCGTCGTTGCCTTTGTAGAGCACGCTGAATTTGTTCAGGTGCGAGCCGGCATCGAGACTGATGGTACGGGTTTCGCTCAGAGCTTTGCTGTTGCAGTCGTAGGTTTCGTATTCCAGGGCAAAAGTGGTGCGAATGGGGCCGTTTTCCAAAATTTTGTAAGAAACAAAGTTATTACCAACCAACCAGAGTTTGTCGTCGACGTAGGGAGCCAGGGCTCCGGCACCCAGAGTTGTACCAACGGCGTAGAAGTCGAGGCCTTCGCCGTTGTCGTGGTGGTAGGTGGATTTACCGTCGAATTCGTCCTGATACCATTGTTGGGTGACCAGTTTCGAAGTGCGTTTTACCCAGATGTCCAGGCCCCCGCTCACCATGCCTTCCTTAGGATCTGTCACCAGCGCCGGCCCGTACATACGGAAGCTGATTTTGTCGTTTTCCCACGACATATCGTCTTTGCGGCGGGGCATAAAGGTGGTTTGCACCATGGTTTCGTAAGGCATGGGCTCGCCTTTTTTTATGGTATAAGTGCAGGAGTCGCCGGCTTTGACCGTGGCCTGAAAAAGAAGTACGGCCGGCGTGGAGCTGAGGACAAGCTGACTGGGTATTTCCAGGCCTTGAGCGTCATAGACCACAAAGCTGCAGGCTGTGTCGTTTTTGTCTTCCAGCGCGTTTTTGATGTCGTCCAGCTTGATTTCTATGCTTTCACGCTCTCTGTCCAGAGCAGAGGGGTTGTTCACTTGTACGATCAAAGCGTTTTCTTTGCAACAAGAGCTGAATAACAGGGCAATGAAGGCGATAAGAAAGGATGCTTTTTTCATAATACAGAATGTTAAAGTGTAATAAATCAGGGGATTTGTGTAATACTAAAACGCAAATGTATGTACAAGTAGTTAAATAAGCAAACTTTTTATTAGTGTATTAACAGCTAAATTGTACTTTTGCTCTCCGAAAATGCTATTTAATAAGGGATACTAATGAAAACTAAAATTTTTGTTTTGTGCTTGTTGTTGGGAACAAGTCTGGCCATGCAGGCAGAGAAAACCATCAAAGTGGCCTGTGTGGGCAACAGTATTACCCAGGGGGCAGCCATTGCCAATATGCAGCGCGACAGCTATCCGGGTTTGCTGGGGCAGATGCTGGGAGCCGCTTACGAAGTGCGTAATTACGGATTCAGCGGCCGTACCCTGCTCAACAAAGGCGACCGTCCCTATATGAAGGAGCAGTTGTTTCAGGACGCCCTGGCTTTTGAACCCGACATTGTTACCATTAAACTGGGTACCAACGATACCAAACCTTTCAACTGGGTGCATCACCACGAATTTATGCATGATCTGGAACAAATGGTGAATGCCTTCAGCCAATTAGATTCAAAACCGCAAATCTGGCTGTGCTATCCTGTGCCGGCCTTTCACTACGACTGGGGCATCAACGATACGATTATCCGCGACCAGGTGATCCCCTATATTCGCAGGGTGGCCCAAAAATACGACCTGAACACCATAGACCTCTATACGCCTTTTATCGGTAAAGGCAGTTTGTTTGCCGACGGCATCCATCCCAACGAAGAGGGAGCCCTGATGCTGGCCAAGGAAATTTACCGTGCCCTCAAAGGCGAAGAAGTGCCGGCCGACTACCGTCCGCAGGCTTATCCCGGTGTTCGTTCCGACTGGCAGGGCTACGAACGCTACGATTTCAATTTCAAAGAGAAACAGGCCACACTGGTAGTGCCCAAACAGGCTGCCCAGGGCAGGCCCTGGATCTGGCGGCCGGCTTTTTTCGGAGCTTTTCCTTCGGTCGACCTGGCCTTGTTGGAAAAAGGGTATCATGTAGCTTATTTTGAGCTTGATAACGAATTTGCCAACCCCGCCTCGCTCAAGACGGGTGATGAGTTCTACAAATATATGGTCAAATTTTACGCCTTGTCGCCCCGGGTCGTGCTCGAAGGCTTCAGCCGCGGAGGTCTGTATGCCGTCAACTGGGCCCTGAAATATTCCAACAAAGTGGCTTGCCTTTACCTGGATGCACCCGTTTGTGACGTTTACAGCTGGCCCGGCCAGCAAAGCCCCGAGCGACAGGACTTTCTGAAAAAATGGCAACTGGGCGAAGATCAACTTGAACAATTTACGGCCAATCCGGTAGATAACCTGGAGGCCTTAGTCGCGACGCAGATTCCTTTGATACTGGTGGCCGGCACCAAAGACAAACTGGTGCCTTACCAGCACAACGGAGCTCATTTGTACCAGGCTTACAAAAAAGCCGGCCTCGAAGTAAAGCAAATCCTGAAAAGAGGCAAGGACCATCACCCCCACAGTCTGGAAGATCCTGCGGAAATAGTGGAGTTTATTTTGGAGCACAATAAATAAGGTTTGTTATTATCTCATAGCTTCTCACGAAGCCGGAAACAGTTGTCGGGTATCCGGCAACTGTTTCTTTTTTAACTGTAAACTGCCGGGCCTGCGAAGTTCATCATTGAAACGCTGCTGCGGCTGAATGAATACAGTTGATATAACACGACTGATTTAACCCGGCTGTTTTTTGTTCTTTAGCAGAGAATAGATATCTTTGTCGTTACTATTGACCTTAGTTATGAAAACACTGAAAACCATCAGCCCGGTCCTGATTGCCTTCTTAATGACGGCTTGCGGGCCGTCTCAACTACAAAATGGTATCCCTGATTTCCCCTGGATAGCCGACTGTGGTTCCCAGACCCAACCTCCTGCAGATAAAAAGTTTATGGCCAACGATTACGGTGCGGTGGCCGATACTGCGCAACTCAATA
>Ga0255346_1002339_pt1 | contig 24156 bp, 20 predicted proteins | sample wastewater_treat_FD_194410 | JGI IMG/M metagenome (GOLD analysis project Ga0255346, IMG submission 194410) | Wastewater microbial communities from Lulu Island WWTP, Vancouver, Canada - plant22 | ecosystem: Engineered > WWTP > Wastewater > Unclassified | place: Canada: Vancouver, British Columbia... | reverse complement strand
GGTGCATCTCCTGGGTTTCTACCGTCAAAATATCTTGAATAATTTTCAATTCCTTTGCAATAACCTATCTCTCTAATCATTTCTAAATCATAATTAGTTCTCTGCTCCAATCTATATGCTTCCAACTGCTTATTCTCTTTTTTTAGCTCATTAAGTCTTATCTCTAAATCATGCTCTATATTCTCTATAGCTCCTTCTCTTTTATCTTCATCTGTTACGTAATGCTTAGCTGGGTATATTATGGCAAACCCCTCTTGTCCCTGCTGTTGTTGGTCTAAAACTAAGGTCTTCCCAGTCAGTGGGTCAAACTTGGTAATTTTCATTAACACGTCATCTATTAGTTCTAACCTTAAACCATTGTCTTGATAAGCTGGATAAACATCAACTACATCTCCTACAACTCTATAAGTCCCTCTTTTGAAATCAAAATCAGATCTTTCGTAGTAAGTTTGTCCGAGTCTTTTTAACAAATCACTTTTTCTAAGTTTCATTCCTGTTCTCAATTCTATAGCTACTTTTCCATATTCCACTGGAGAACCAAGGTTATATATACATGAAACGGAAGCTACTACAATAACGTCTTTTCTAGTCATAAGAGATGTTGTTGCTGAAAGTCTTAATTTATCTATTTTTTCATTTATCGCAGAATCTTTTTCTATATATGTGTCCGTTGAGGGAATATAACTTTCTGGTTGATAGTAATCATAATAACTAACAAAAAACTCAACTGCGTTCTCTGGAAAAAAATCACGAAATTCTTGATAGAGCTGGGCCGCCAATGTTTTATTGTGAGAAATAATTAAAGCTGGTTTTCCTATATTCTTAATAACATTTGCCATAACAAATGTTTTACCGGAACCAGTTACACCCAAAAGTACCTGATCCTTACGTCCGGATTTAATATTTTCAGTTATTTTTTTTATAGCCTGGGGCTGATCCCCTGTTGGCTTAAATGGAGAAACTAATTTAAACATCGTAAAAATAATACCATAAACTTATTGACAGCTTCGTGTATTTTTCGGTACCATAAAAACACGAATAAAAACCGTAAATTATTTAAATTAAATAAAGGAGAAAAATGAGCCCTGTAACTTTATATAAAAAACAAAAGCAGATATTAGATTTTATATCCCAGTATATTCAAATTAATGGGCACTCCCCAACTTTGCAAGAAATAGCAGATTCAATGGGACTCTCCTCTTTGGCAACCGTTCATGAACATCTTAAATCTTTGGAGAAGAAGGGCGTTATAAAAAGATATGACGGTGCAGTACGTGGTATAGAAATTATAGACAATACTATTAATGCTAATTTATCGGCAATTGAACTACCGCTAATAGGATATATAGCAGCTGGGGAACCAATAGAGGCAATTGAAAATGAGATGTCTACAGTTATGGTTTCTCCTGACATGGTATCAAAATCTAAGAGATGTTTTGTTTTACAAGTCAGAGGAACATCTATGATAGATGAGGGGATAATGGACGGTGATTATGTTGTACTAAAACAACAGGATACTGCCGAAAACGGACAGATAGTTGTGGCTCTTATAGATGAGGGATTTGCAACATTAAAGAAATTTTACAAAGAAAAAAACGGGGTGATAAGACTTCAGCCAGCAAATGAGGAAATGGATCCTATAATGGTAAATTCAGACCAAGTAAAAATACAAGGTGTGGTAACAGGTATCGTGAGAAGATATAGAAGTTAAAACAATTTATATTTCATATTCTTTAAACATTTATGTACAAACATGGTAATTTTGAATAAGTTATGAGATATTTTTTTCAATATGTAACCTGTACATTGTGTTGTAAGTAAATCTTCCCTGATGTAGAATTTATAGGTCTATATGTCAAATTTAATAGCTCCAATAATATTATACTTAGAAAAACTAGCCCAACATGTGCCTCTTGAAATATTTACTATTGTTGGGACATTTTTAGAAGAAGTGATAGCTCCAATACCATCACCGTTTGTTCTTGCAACAGCTGGTTCTATAACAAAAGCTCAGGCCAGACCACTTGTTTACATAATATTAATTGCAATACTAGGATCTGCAAGCAAAACCCTAGGAGGATGGGTTTTATATGTGATTACAGATAAAATGGAAGATCTTTTCACATCAAAAGTTGGGAAGTTAATAGGAGTATCTAAAGGAGAGATAGAAAAAATAGGTAAATACTTTAACGGAACTAAAAGAGACTGGGTGGTACTTTTCACACTACGAGCACTACCTATATTCCCAAGCTCTCCTATTTCAATAACATCTGGTTTAATAAAGATAAAAAAGAAGTTATTTTTTACCACAACGTTTTTAGGAACAATAATAAGAAATTTATTTTACTTATATGTTGGTTATGCTGGTTTAGCCGCCTCAGAAGATTTAATGGTAGGACTGGAAAAATCTGAAAATGTAGCAACTTTCATAATACTAGCTTTAATTGTTGGTTTCCTTGTATGGGGGTATAAAAAGAGGAAAAAATTATTTTCAAATGACACAGAAGAAAAAGAAGACCCTAAATTACAGCAAGCAAAAGATCTCCTTAACTACAAGAAAGTTGACGAGTTGCCAAAGGAAGAATCTGATGAATTTCCAACATTGTATATTTTTAGACACGGTCAAACAGATGACAATGCCAATTTTATATTTAGCGGAAAAAGAGAAGCAACACTAACAGATTTAGGGAAACAACAAGCAGAAGTTTTAGCCGAAAAAATTAAAGATATAAAATTTGACAGATTAATATCTTCCCCCCAGATACGAGCTATCGATACAATGAAAATAGCAATGTCTAAAAATGAATCTGCAAAAAATCTACAAATTGAAACTGACGAAAGGATAAGAGAAAGATCTTATGGAGATCTAACTGGAAAAAGTAAAATGGATATCCAACTAGAAGATCCTGAAAAACTATTAAAAATAAGAAGAAGTTATGATACAGCACCGCCAAATGGAGAAAGTATAGAAATGGTGTGTGAAAGAGTAAGTAATTTTTGTGATGATCTAATAAAGGAAATAGATGGAAAAAATATTAAGATAGGTATATCTTGCCACGGCAATTCTATAAGAGGTTTTAGAAAATATTTTGAAAATCTTGATAATGAAACTGTTTCTAAATTAGAAACTCCTCTTGGACAGGACTACGCTGCATACGTTGTTAGGAAAAAATAATTAAAAACCGTAAAAAATCTCTAGTAACCTATTATATTTAGCGACCCTCTCTCCCCTTGCAGGTGCTCCAGATTTAATAAAGTCTGCATCAACAGCAATTGCTAAGTCTGAAATAAAAGCATCTATATTATCCCCGCTTCTGTGAGAGATAACTATATCCATTTTTGACTTTCTAGCTAATTTTATAAAATCTAATGTTTCCGATAGAGTCCCGACTTGATTTGGTTTAACAATAACAGCACTGGCCATTTTTTCTTTTGACACTCTTTCCAAAATTTTTGGATTTGTAACAACCAAGTCATCTGCAACAATCATGTATTTATCTTTATTTTGCTTATAAAATTTGGTCCAACCAAACTCATCTCTTTCGTATAAAGGATCTTCTAAATAAATTATCTTGTAATCAGCAAAAAGCTTTTCATAGTAATCTATAACTTCATCAGAACTTAACTCCAAGTTCTCCTCATCTATATGATATTTTCCATTTTCATAAAAAGATCCGGAGGCTATATCAAGCCCAAAAAACACATTGTTACCTGGCTCATATTGTATAGAAGCTGCTTTTTCTAAGAAATCTAAGGCCGTTCTAGCAGATAAACCTCTAGGTTCGAACCCACCCTCATCACCAACCCCAGTTTCAAAATCATCTTCAAGTAACAACTTCTTTAAATCCTTATAAATAACCACGCCCATCTGAACAGCTTTGTTAAATGGAGTATTCAAAGCAGGTATGACCATAAATTCTTGAAAGGATAGTTTATTTTTGGCGTGCTCCCCACCATTTATTACGTTAAATATTGGGGTAGGAAATTTTAAATCACCATTGTTCTTCTCTTTTCCTGAATAAAGAACACTTAAATATTGATACAACTCCATTCCCATAGATATTGCTGAAACCCTAGCACAAGCCAAAGACACTGAGAGTATACTGTTGGCACCTATTCTTCCTTTATTATGGGTACCATCCATCTGTATCAACGTATTATCTATTGATTTTTGATCAGTTGGATCTTTTCCAACTAAAACATCGTTAATAGACGTTGAAACAAAATCAGCAGCTTTTTCTACATCTATATATACAGCTTCGTTTTCACCAACAGAAGCTCCTGAAGGAACAGGTTGAACGGCAACAGAACCATCTTCTAAAATTACTTTAGTCTCTACGGTCCAATTACCTCTTGAATCAAGTATTTTTTGGCTTCTTATATTTTCTATCTTTTTCATTTTATTTTTTCTTACTCTTTTTTCTTTTACCACCTTTTGACAACACTTTCTTCTCAGCCTCATAGACAATACTTCTGGTCTTTTCAATAACGTCGGGACTGATTGAAACAGATGTCATACCCCACTCAACCATCATTTCTACCAATTCTGGAAAAACTGATGGCGCCTGTCCGCACACTGAGCATGTTATATCTCTCTTCTCACAAGTTCTAACTATTTTTTCCAAAGATGCTAAAACAGCTGGGTTCATTTCACTGTATATATCAGCCACTTTTTCATTATCTCTATCAACACCAAGTGTTAACATTGTTAAATCATTTGTCCCTATTGAAACACCATCTATCCCCTCATCAATAAAATCATCAAGTAAAATAACGTTAGATGGGATCTCAACCATCATCCAAAACTTAAATGTACCACTTCTTCTTAACCCAGCGGCTGAAACTATTTTCTTAACCTCTCTTAACTCTTCAACTGTTCTGACAAAAGGCATCATAACCCAAAGATTTTTAAGACCTTTTTTATTTCTAACTATTTTTATAGCCTCAAGCTCCATCTCAAAAACATCACTATCTTTAATGTATCTTGAAACACCCCTATAACCTATCATTGGATTAGGCTCTTCTGTTTCAAACTCCGCACCACCTTTTAAACCTTTGTATTCATTGGTTTTAAAGTCAGTGAATCTATAAACAACGGGTCTTGGGTTAAACGCATCGGCGAATTTCTCCAAACCTTCGGCCAATTTGTTTATAAATTCCTTTTTCTTCCCATCTTTAATAAATTTCTTTGGGTGAGTTCCTATGTTAGCTATAATAAATTCTGCTCTTAATAATCCAACACCATCTGTATTTCTTGAAGCCATCTCTTCTGCCAATTCTGGTTCTGCTAAATTCACGTATATTTTTGTAGCAGTCTTAATTTTGCTCAAATCAACATCAGATTTTTTAACCTCACTAACAACTTTAGTTATATCACCCTCATATATTTTCCCAGAAGCCCCATCAACAGTGACTACTTCTCCATTAGAAAGCATTTTTGTAGCATTTAAAGTACCTACAACCGCAGGCACACCAAGTTCTCTACTTACAATAGCTGCATGACTGGTTCTACCACCAAGATCAGTAACTATGGCACCTGCCCTCTTCATAGCAGGCACGTAGTCCGGATTGGTCATATCGGCAACTAATATATCCCCTTCTTTCACCTTACCTATTTCTTTAGGGCTTTTAATTATTTGAACTTTTCCAGCAAAAACGCCTGGGGAAGCTGCCAAACCGTCTAAGATAACCTTTGACCCCTTCCCTTCATCAACGACAACATTTTGGACTTTCTGCTCAAGAGTTGTAACAGGTCTTGATTGAACTATTAATATTCTTCCTTTTTCTATACCGTACTCTATATCTTGAGGTTTGCCATAATGCTCCTCTATCATGGCACCTATTTTTGCTAAATCTATTATTTGTTTATCGGTAAGTTTTTGTTTCTTTTTATATTTGGTGGAAATAGGTGTATTGCCATCCATGGTAAGTTGCCAATCTTGTGAGACTATGCTTTTAGATAGTATCTTCCAAGATTTTTTATCTACTGTGTACTGATCAGGTGTAACCTCACCTGAAACAACTGGCTGACCTAAACCATAAGCGCCCTCTACAGATATTTCATCCCTATTATTTGTTACAGGATTAACTGTAAACATAATTCCAGATGTATCAGATTGGCACATTAACTGTACAGGAACAGCAATACCAACTTTCAAATGAGAAAATTTATTCTCTTGCCTATAAAAAATAGCTCTCGCTGTAAATAAAGATGCCCAGCATTTTTGCACATGTCGTGCTACACTCTTCCACCCTTTAATATTTAAAAATGACTCCTGCTGTCCTGCAAAAGAAGCCTCGGGTAAATCTTCTGCCGTAGCGGAAGATCTAACAGCCACGTATTTGTCGTTTTCCCCACATAGCTCCATATAAAAATCTTTAATCTCTTCAATTAAATCTTTAGGCATGTCGGCCTGCAATATAGCTGTCTTGATATTTTCTGAAGCTTTCATTAATTTATCAGAATTATCAACATCCAAACCAGAAAGCTCGGTCATAATTTTTTTCTTTAGAGAAGTAGAGTTTATAAAATCAAAATAAGCCTTGGCTGTAACTACAAAACCATCAGGTACGGGAATACCAGCTCTCACCATCTCTCCTAAATTTGCACCTTTTCCTCCAACTAACGGGATATCATTTTTATTAACATCCTTAAACCAAAGGATGTGGGCAGTTTTTTTATTCATATAAAAATGTTAACACTGAAAATACACTCAAACAAGGGCAGGTATAAAGATTAGTTGGTATTTATAGGTATCTGAAAGATCATTTTTGTTCCCTTTGGCTCGTTATCTTCAACCCATATCTTCCCACCATGTGCTTCAACAATACCCTTTGATATAAAGAGGCCAAGACCTGTACCCTTACGACCACCCTGATTAGAGGTTTGGAAAAACTTCTGGAAAAGAAGCTGCTTTTCTTCTTCTGGTACACCTACACCAATATCACATACTTCAACGACACATTTATTACCTTCCTTTCTCGCACTAATGGTAACTTTGTCTTTCTCTGAACTAAATTTTATAGCATTGGATATTAAATTATTCAAAACTTGTTTTATCCTATCTGGATCAAAACTAAAATCTGGGATATCAACATTAGATGTACACTCTAAACTCATTTCTTTTATCTTAGCCAAAGGTTCAAAATAAGAACACTCATCATCAAGAACTGAGTTTATGTTAGACATTTTTTTATTTAGCTCAAACTTACCACTTTCCATTTTGGATATATCTAAAATGCTCCCGACCATATCCAACAATGTTGTTGATGATACTTTTACTTGGTTTAAAAGAGTATGTATTTGTTCAACTGATAATGAGTCTGTGGTCTTAACTAAAAGATCAGCGGCACCGTTTATTATAGATAAGGGAGATCTCATTTCATGAACAATTATTGGCAAAAAATCTTCCTTCAATACTGTAGTATCACTCTTAACAACATTCTTTTCTCTAGAAGATTGTTTTTTAAGTGAAAAGACGATTAAAGACAGGACCAGTAATAAAATCGCTTCAAATATAATCAAAATATTTAGTAATGTTAACTGATTCATATCAGGGGTTAGCTTTCAGTCATTTTTACTGCAAACTCTTGAGGTTCTCCAAGATACGCAGCTATTTTGTCAGGTAGTTCTGATGGAACAATATTGTATTTCATGAGGTAATCATTAGCCCCACACTTCATAGCCCTTGATATATTCTCATCACTACCAAAGTTCGTAAGCATTATTACAACGGTAGATTTAGTTTCATCTCTTTCTCTTAGCTCTTTTAAAATATCTAAGCCGCTGGTTCCAGGTAAAACAATATCTAATAAAACTAGGTCTGGATTTTCCGTTATTATTTTCTCCACGGCAGAGGAACCTTCAGCAACTCTGACTATTTCGTAACCCTTCATTTTTAAAGGAACTGAAAAAATATTATAAAAACCCTCATCGTCTTCTACAAACATTATCTTCTTAGGCATGAGTAAATGTTACAAGATTATTTTGAACATGTAAACACAATTTCAGTTTAATGTTTTAAACCAAGGTATTTAAAATGTTTTTATAATGATATAAATGCTTTGATCCAATACCCCAAAAATAAAATATACAGATTAAATCTAATCTATACTCAGGAACATTTTTATTTTTGAAATTTTGTTCAAGAAAAATATTTATAGATCTTTCTAAATGTTTTTTCTTTTTATGTGTAAACATTTCGCAGGGGCTACAAAATCCGCCTTTGGCGGACTTTACCTCAATAAAAATGAGGTTATTTTTGAGGGCCACTATATCTATTTCGCCTGCGTAACAAGTCCAGTTTATGCAAACTATTTTGTAGCCCCTGCTTTTGAGATATTTAACAGCGAGTTGTTCTGATTCCGCACCTAACAACCTCCTGTCCACGGGATAAGGGTATTAGTAAATTGATCTTTTAACAATATCTCAAAATCTAATGAGAATAGAACTATTCTTCTGTTAATTTTAACGGCTCCGGTTCTTTTTCTTCTATAACAACGTCCGGAGGTATTCCATAAAACTTAACAAGCTCTGATACTAAACTCATCCAAGTTGGGGTTGATGTTTCTGCTGCATAAACCGATGTTTTTGGCTGTTCAAACTTCACTATCATAGATAGAGTTTTGGTTGAAGTCAAAAACCCAACAAATGTAGCGTTAGTTTTATCTGGGGAGTATTTACCACCTTCAGGGATTTGAGCAGTACCTGTCTTTCCAGATATTCTATAATCTTTTAAAATAAAAAACTTAGCCTCACCGCCTTCAGCAGCTTTTTCTAAAAGATCTACCATTGTGTCTGCCGTTTCTTTTGAAATCACTCTTTTGACAACTTTTGATGGTATCTCATGATCTCCGTTTTCATCAATTATTTTTGATATTATTTTTGGCTGCATAAGGTTCCCCCCATTTGCAATAACATTAAAAGCATTTAAAACCTGGAGCGTGGTTGCAGACATTCCCTGTCCAAATGATATATTGGCTATGTCAATATCAGTCCAATCTTTAATATCCCTTAGTATTCCTGTATCTTCCCCCTCAAGATCTACTCCAGTTCTAGAACCCATCCCAAAATTATAAAAATATTCATAAAGCTTTTTTGCCCCAACTTGGTGACCAACCCACGCCGCACCTATATTATTAGATTTTTGTAAAAGCTCTGTGATAGTTTGTACCCCATGGTGCTTACCATCCCAATTATCTATAACATAATCCGAATACCTAACCGGTCCATTATCAACAAAGGTTGTTGATGGACTTACTATACCTAAATCTATAGCAGCAGAGACGGTTAGTGGTTTAATAACAGACCCAGGTTCATAAGTATCTGCTATAGCTGAATTTTTCCTAACCAAATTCTTTCTTCCTGTATTGGGATCCACCTCTTCTCCTTCATTAAAATCATCAGGATCATAAGTTGGATAATTTGCCATTGCTACTATATCCCCTGTAAAGGGATTCATTATAATTACGGTGCCTGAAATAGCACCGTATTTTTCAACATCTTCTTTCAACTTTTTTTCAACAATATATTGAACAGATCTGTTAATTGTTAAAATGACATCCCTACCTTGAACGGGTGGTATTTCCTTGTATTCCCCCATTAAAATAGGGTTTCCAACTGCATCTGTATCTTCAATAACTCTACCCGATTTACCTTTTAACTCCTCATTTAATTTACCCTCTATCCCAAAATACCCTATTTTCTCACCCTTTTCGTCACTAGCCACAAAACCCAGCACATGACTCGCTAAAGAACCTTCTGGATAATATCTAGCAGGGTACTCCTCAAACCCTAAGTTAGGAATTTTACTATCTTCTATTAATTTCTTTTCTTCTGGAGTTATATCTCTTATAACAGGGACCCAAAAAAGATCTTTTGAAATAGAATTTTTAAAATCATTAAAATATTTTGTGTACATTTCCTCTTTAGTAGGAGATTTGATTACAATAGTTTCTTCCTCAATATCATCATCAGCATCACTAGCTTCTGAATTCTTCCCAAATCTTACATCTGAAAGCAAATCTGCTAAATAACTTGCTATTTTTTCTGGATCTTCTATTTTTTTAGGCTCTGCAAAAAGAAGGTAGTTACTTCTAGCTCCAGCTAATAAATAACCATCCGCACTATAAATATTTCCCCTTTTCGCAGGTATATTTGATTGACCTAAATACTGACCTTCAGCTTTAGCACGGTATTTTTTATGATCTAGAATTTGAATTTGAAATAATCTGAAAATTAAAAGGGTAAAGCTAAATAAAAAACCTAAAAAGACAAACCTCATTCTCCAATCGCTTTTAAATCCCTTTTTCTTATTTCTAGGACTCATAATCATTAAATTCTACATTCTGTAGACATTTAATGCCAATAATATATATATAGAAAAATTATCTCAGGGCTACCTGATCTGGGGAATTTATATCCAAAGATATAACATTAGATTTCATTTGTATAAAACCAAGCTCTTTGGCTCTAGTTTCAACACGATTTATAGATGATAAGAAAGAATTCTCAGACTCCAATCTGCTGATTTCCTCTTCTAATCTCTTCCTTTTATAGGAAATCTTATCAAAATGAGCGTTCTTTGTAGTCAAATTGTTACAAAAATAAAATTTTGTGCCGACACTAAATACAAAAAACACCACCGAAAAAGCAAATATAAATTTAAATAACTTCTCAGACTTTATTTTCATTTTTTTCTATAAACCCTTAACTTTGCACTTCTACTTCTAGGGTTATTTCTAACCTCCTCTTCGGTAGGAACCAAAGGCTTATTGACCGTATCTACACTAGGCCGCGCGCGGTGACTAAATTCCTTAGCCACCTTATCTTCCAATGAATGGAAGGTGATCAGTACGATCACACTACCAGGCAGCAATAGGCGCGCGGCCTGAGGCAGTGATTTTTTCAGGTTTTCAAGTTCGTCATTTACAACAATCCTGAGAGCCTGAAAGGTTCTTGTGGCAGGGTTTATCCTACCCCGTTCATAACCTGGAGAAGATACAGAATTTATTACGTCCACCAAATCTTTAGTGGTCTGTATTTTCTTCAAATTACGAGCCTTTACTATAGCTTGGGCAAATTTTCTTGCCATTCTCTCGTCTGAATATCTGTAAAGCATTTCTGAAATGCTTTTTTCATCTAAAGAATTTATTAGATCAGCTGCAGTAACTCCCAAGGTCTTGTCCAATCTCATGTCCAAATCTTCATTAAGCTGAAAACTAAGACCTAAACCGGATTCTTCCAGCTCAAACGAACTATACCCAAGGTCATAGATAATGCCGTGGACCTTTTCAAATCCTTTTTCTTTAGATATTTTTTCTATATTTTTAAAGTTCCCTAAAACTCCAATAAAATTGTCTTCAAAACCCTCTTTTTTAATCCTCTCTGTAGCTCTTTCTAAAGCTTGCTCGTTTACTTCTATTCCAAGAACATCACCACCCTTTTTCAGAACCTCAAGTGTGTGTCCCCCATCTCCTAAAGTAGCGTCAATATATTTTTTTCCTTTTTCTACTTTAAGTTCTTGTAACGCTTCTTTTAAAAGAACTGGCTCGTGATATCCCATGTTAATTCGCTAAACTTTGAGATATTTTTTCAGAATGAGCTATCCAATTCTCAAAGTCCCAAATTTCTATATGATCTCCAGCCCCTATTACAAAAACTTTCTTTTTTATCTGAGAATAATCCTTTAAATTATTAGGGATTACCACTCTTCCTTGGCTATCAACTGTTGTTTCTACGGCCCCAGAGTACATATATCTTTTCAACTCTCTTGTTCTGGAATCAGATATAGGATTTTCAACCTGCTTTTGGGCTTCTACCACCCAATCTTCCTTATCGTAAACAAATATGCATTTTTCAAAGCCCTTAGAAAGGATCACATCCTCTCCTTTTATTTGTTCCCGAAGTTTCTTGGGCAGGGCTATTCTTGATCCTTCGGTGATATTCGGTTGGTATTCCCCAAGAAACATTTTCATAAATAGTCCTAAAAATAACCTTCACCAATGTTCACCAAGTTATATCCAATATCCACCATTTAGTCTCCATTGTCAATACAAATAAAACCCGAATATAAAGTAAAATCAATGTTTCCGAAATTTGAGAAAGGGGATATTTTTTGCTAGAATTTTTAGTTGATATTTTAGAAAGGAGAGGAAGATGAGCAGTGGATGGGATAATAACAAACGCACGAGATCTTGAAAAAGGTGTTACGTATATATCTAAAAATGGGATGTTGATGGAGCTTGATCGTAGAGGTAGGTCTAGAATTCATAAAGGATGTATATATTACATGCGTATTGACGGTAGCGACCCAATACCATTTGGAACACCTAAAATACTAGACTTAGAACTAAGACCTATATCCAAATTAGAGTCGGACAAGTAGTTATTACCGAATCTCAAAAACCCGGTTTTATAGAAAGACCGGGTTTCTTTTATATTTCTATGTATTTTTATATCTTTGAAAATATATCTTCTATAATTACTCTTTCCTGTTCCATTGTATCTCTATCTCTTATTGTTACAGTCCCATCTTCCAAAGTCTGATAATCTACTGTCACACAATACGGTGTGCCTATTTCATCTTGAGCAAAATATCTTTTACCAATATTTCCTCTATCATCCCAATCAACAGAAAATCCTTTATCTAAAAGCATCTTATACACATCCTTAGCCTTGTTCACTATATCTTCTTTATTTTTTACCAATGGAAAAACGGCTACTCTGTAAGGGGCCACTTTTTTATCTAGTTTCAAAACTACTCTATCACCTTCTTCTTTATAACCATTTGTTAAAAGAGCTAAGAATATCCTTGAAGATCCAAATGTAGGTTCAATAACATGCGGTACAAATTTTTCTCCTGTTTCTGGGTCCATATATCTAAGATCAGCACCGGATTTTTCAATATGTTTATTTAAATCAAAGTCTGTTCTGTAAGCTAAACCAAACATTTCTTTAAAACCAACTGCAAATTCAAAATCCAAATCCTCTGTTCTTTTTGAGTAGTGCGCTCTTTCTTCGTCAGAATGAACTCTCCATCTTAATTTTTCTTTAGGAACTCCCATAGATGTAATCCAATCAAACATTTCTTTTCTCCAATATTCAAAAATATCTTCCCACTTCTGTACATTAGGATTAAAGAAATACTCAAACTCCATTAGTGTAAATTCAAGAGTTCTAAAAACAAAATTTCCTTTTGTTATTTCATTTCTAAAAACTTTCCCAATCTGACCTAAACCAAAGGGTAATTTTGGTCTTTGAGAATCTAAAACATTTTTAAAATTAACAAACATTCCTTGAGCCAACTCACCTCTTAAATAATTTAAAGACTTATTTTCTGGAACTATGCCTATTTGGGTTTCAAATAAATTGCTAAATTTTCTAGGTTTAGTCCAATCTGTTTTACCACACTCAGGACAAGGTATTTTATTACTTTGTACGATTTCTTCCATCTCATCTAAACTTCTTCCTTCTGCACTAAATTTTTCATCTTTAGACTCAAAAAACGCTTCAATTAACTTTTCAGCACCCGTTCGTTGTTTGCAGTTTTTACAATCTATAAGAACTTCGTTGAAACTTGTAGTATGTCCTGAAGCTACCCAAACATCGGGGGACATAAAAACAGCAGTGTCCAAACCATAAATATCACTTCTTTTTGTAATAAAATTTTCCCACCAAAGGTTTTGGATGTTCCTCATCATCAAAACACCTAGAGGTCCGTAGTCATAAGTATTTGCTAAACCACCATAAATCTCAGATCCTGGGTAGACAAACCCCCTCCTTTTGCATAATGACACTATTTTTTGTTGAAGATTATCAGTTTCTTTCATACGTGAAGTATATCACCTAGTTATTGTATTTCTAGACTTTTAAAACGCGCCTCAAGTTTCCTTCCAACATACATTTTTAATATTTTATCTACCTCTTTTGCAGATAGTTGCTCCTCTTTAGATATTTTCCCATTAAAAATATTTTTCAAACCAATAGCAGCGTCTTTCTTTACACCAATACCATATTTTGAACACCCCTCACACTCTAAACACCCATCTTCTATATTAAAAAAATACTTGTTCCAAGAATCATCTGCTTTTCTGCCACATTTGCCACAAACATCAAATGTAATCCTATATCCCAGCATATTCATTAAATTCATTTCAAAGTGAGATATCACTAAATCACCTGGGTAATTATTTTTATCTAATGTTTTTAAACACTTTACAAAAAGGTTAAATATATTTGAAACTTGTTCATCTTCTTCAACTGACTTATAAATAATTTCAGCCATATAATAAGCTTTTGTTGATTTTTGCAGATCTTTCTTGAGATTTCTAAACGACTCTATGGTTTTTACCTCTTCTATACTTCTATGACCTAAATTTTCATCACGAAAACTTACCGATACCAAATTTAAGGTATCTAAATTACCACTTCTCCTAGAACTAATCTTTCTTACACCCCTAGCTATAGCGGATATTTTCCCATATTCCTTTGTGAAAAGAGTATAAATCTTGTCAGAGTCCTTGTATTTAACGCTCTTAAGAACAACTGCCCTTGCGTTATATTTTTTCATACCAAGTTTATTTTACTTTCATTTCTACTGTGGTGTCTTTTACAAGCTCTATTTCCTTCACTTGTCCGTTGTAATTAACAGTGTGTTTTTCCTTATCTACACCTGACTGTTTCTGTATAGTTAATTTATAAACATTGTTAACGATCTCAGAAGGAATGTGATACTTAAATGTTATTTCTTTTGACTCCCCAGGGCCTAATTCTAAATAACCGCTATACCAAACCTTACCTCTTTCCTGATCAGAAATGTTGTAAGCCGGTGCTTCTGAACCTTCTACAGATATAAGCTCCGATCCTGCAGGAGCATAAACCCTAACCCAATCTTTAAATCTCTTTACTAAAGCTCCGTATTCTGCACTTGGTTGGGTATATTTATAAGTTAGTTTAACTGTCCTAACCCACTTATCACCCTGCTTTTCTAGTGAGTGGTTTACTTCTTTTGTAGTAAACCAGTTTGTTTTATCACCACCAAGATTAGTTGAAACAACCATTGAGTAATCACCGCTGACACTATCTTTTATCCTACCTCCAACACCATATTTATCTAACAAAGCCTGGGCTTCATCATCAAATATGTAAAATGAGATATGCTTTCTAACTGCTAAATCAACTCCCTTTTCTATCAAACTTGGCCACAAATTACTATCAGATTCAAAAACATTAACCAACATACCTTGCATTAAATCCCCAAGAACTCTTTTTCTGTTAGCTTGTTCAGCTAAAGCTAAGGAAGCTATCTTCTCTAACTCCAGAACCACATTATCTTTTGTGTATGTTATACCATTAACCGTAACCGGTCCGGTAACTTCTAAAAGCTCAGAAATAACATTTGTGTCTATAGCTATAATCCCATCTACTGGTTTTATTTCATAAGGATTTATTCTCCCAGCCATGTTATAAAACTTTAAAAACTGATCCATGGAAGTTATAAAATCTGAGGACGAGTTCATATCTCTGGCATACCATCTCTCAACTTTTAAAAGAGGGCCATATACATAAGGTGGGTCTGGGAAATCTGTATAAGCATCTATCTCATCTAAAGTAAGGTCTACACTGTACATATCTTTAGATGAAAAATCAGAATCTAAAAGACCATTTGATATCTTAAAAGTTGCGTAATTAGTCATAAAACCTCCTGTAGGTCTCAGCTCCTTATCATTTTGCATTATTATCATGTATCTTTTTGTAGGTGTTCCTACAGCCAATACTCTGGGCATTATCTGAAGAGCCTTTTTTATATCAGGAGCGTAGTCATCAGCATCAGACAAAGTATTTTTTACAAAATCTATGTTAGATCTAATTTCAATTTTTCCTATCTTTTCTGGATATTTATCTACATTTACAGGCTCTAAGGCCTCCCCTATCTGGCTAACTTTCTCTATAACCCCATCCATTTCATCAGCCACTTTGGGCATCACAGATATCCAACCCTGGAATGCTTCCATCAACCCCTCTGCTTTTGGTAATTCTTGATCTGGGGAAACTTTTAACCCTGCGGCGTCTGCAAAAGGAGTTATAACCTTTGAAGCCTCTCTGATAGCATCAACCCCATGTAAACCTGCACTCACAAATCTATCAAAGTCAGAATAATATTCATTTGCTTTAAATATTTTTGTATTCTTAGCCCAACCAAATTTGTCATCTTTATCATTTTTTACTTTCTTCAGGTCAGCTTCTGTCTTATCTAAAACCTTATTAAGAGCCACCAAATCTCTGTTCTGAAACTCTTTTCCTACAGACGAAAAATCATCTTTAAGAACTTGGGCATCTGCATACAACGACAAAGCAGGTCTAATAACAAAAATAAACATAATAATCAAAAAAACCAGAAACAAACCTAAAAATGCAAAGATTATTTTACCTGCGATTCCAAGCTTCTTTTTATCTTTAGGTAACTTAATTTTTTTACCCTTTGTACTTATATTTTTTTCCATTTCAGGAGTTGTACCCCAAAATCTTGAATTTGCCATTAAATAGCTCCTTTTCCTAATAAAACTACATACGGAGTTTTTAAAATTATCTTTAAATCATACACCAACGATACATTATCAGCATACTCTGCATCTAATTTTAATCTATCCAAAAAACCTATATCTGATCTACCACTCACTTGCCAAAGCCCTGTTATTCCCGGCTTTACGCTCATAGCCTTATCTATATAATTTTTACCCTCAGGAAATCTTTTTAACTGATCTTCCACTTCATCAAAATAATAAGCACGTGGGCCAACTAAACTCATCTCTCCTTTTAAGACATTAAAGAATTGTGGAAACTCATCTATGCTAGACTTTCTCAAAAACCCCCCACCTCTAATTAATCTCGGATCTTCATCTGTGCTGAGTTTATAATTATTTTCAACATATTTTTTGTATAAATCCTTATCTTTTTTCAAAAGCTCATGAGCATTTGGATACATGGATCTAAATTTATAAAACCTAAAAGGTTTCCTGTCTTTACCAACTCTATCAGGTATATCTGCCAAAATAGGACCACTTGGTGAAACAACTTTTATAAAAACGGAAACTGCCGCCATAACAGGCGTAAAAATTAATATTCCAACTAAAGCTCCAATTATATCTATAATCCTTTTTATGTATCTTCTATAGAACATATTCTAAAGATAGGCTAAAAGTTATTATACATTATCCACTATATTTTTTATTTTATCCTCAAAGACCTTTTCATCAAACTCTTTAGCCCTATTTATACAGTTTTCCCTAGAATATTTTTTATAATTGAAATTCTTTAATACTTTTTCCAAAGATTCTGAAGATTGTTCTAAAAAAAACTCTCCTGTTATGCCTTCAATTACTGTTTCTCTAACACCACCTTTTCCAAAGGCTATTACAGGTTTTCCGCAAGACATTACTTCCAAAGGAACTATCCCAAAATCTTCTTTTTGGGTAATTATAACTGCCTTACAACTACCCATTTCTTTAAGTTTAACGTCATCTTCAACATGACCTAATATACGTGTGTTGTTTCCAACCAGAGATTTAAGCCTTTCAATATCTGGGCCACTGCCAATAACATTTAATTTTAGCCCTAAATTCTCGCAAGCTTTTATTGCAATATCTACTTTTTTCCAAGAAGATAAACGGGTAACGACTAAATATTTATCTTCATCAGAATATTTAACGTCTTTAAAACTATTAAATTTTATAAAAGGATAGATAATTTCAGAGTCCCTGCGATAATATTTTTGAATCTTCTTTTGAGTATCTTTTGAATTAGCAATAAAAATATCTACTCTTTTTGAAGCATTGAGATCTATCATTCGGTAGTAAAATAAGGAAAACCTTAAAAAAGGTTTGGATAAAAATTTTATGGGTCTTAAAATTCCGTAATTTTCATTTTCAAAATAATCAAAAGGTTCCCAAAACATTCTTCCTGGAGAGTGCATGTAGCAAATATGTCTTGTACCAGGCTTAGTAATAATAAAATGAGCAAATCTTGATGAACTAGATATGACGACGTCAAACTCGGTGAAATCAAAACTCTCTAAAGCCAAAACATGTAAAAACAGTGGTGCGTAATATCTATTTAATTTAACTGAAAATGGAAATTTTTGTAAAAATGAACTTACTACTTTTCTACCTTTTTTTTCAAATTTATCTGACCACTCCTTTGAGATAACACTAGTGTAAATAGGTGCATCAGGAAAGATGTCTGACAATTTTTCCACAACTTTTTCTGCACCACCTTTTTGTATTAAATCATCACAAACAATGGCTAATTTCATTATGTATATTATACCTATATAATTAAATAGATATGAAAATAGGACTTAACGGACAAGTTATACAAGATGAAAACCCAGCTGGACCAGAACTTTACACTATAAATCTATTTAAAGCCCTGGCAAAAATTGATAATGAAAATGAGTATACAGTTTATTTAAGCAAAGAACCTACTCAAGATCTTATAAAAAAGATATCAGGGGAAAATAAAAATTTTAAATTTAAATTTATAGATCATAAAAGAATGTGGACTCAAAAAGGGCTTGCTAGGGAATTATTGGAAAATCACGTGGATGTTTTTTTCACGGCCATACACACCATACCTTTTAGAAGGAACCCTAAAACCAAATATGTGGTTATGATTCACGGGTTAGAGCAAAAATATACAAAAGGTTACAAAAATATTTTAAAAAGACTTTTCATAGAAAGACCCATTAAATACGCTATTAAAAAATCTGACAGAATAATTGTTCCCAGCAATGCAACAAGAGATGAAATTATAAAAAGAAATTGGGGAGTTGGAAGAGAAAAAATAGACGTCGTTTATGAAGGAGTTTCTAAAGATTTTTATCCAAGAGAGGAAGAAGAAATTTTAGAAATAAGAGAAAAATACGAGTTAGGTAAAGATCCCTACATATTTTTTGTATCAACAATCCAACCAAGAAAAAATATTCCAAATCTAGTTAGAGCTTTTAGTCAGTTCATATATGAAAACCAAGATATGAAAAATTTAAAACTTGTTATTGCGGGAAAAAACGGTTGGGATTATGAAGAATCTTTAGCAGCACCACAAAAGTTCGGTGTACAGGAAAATGTTAAATTCATAGGAAGAGTCCCTTCAGAAGATTTACCAGCACTTTTCTCAGGATCAAAAGGATATGTAAATGTGTCCTTTGAAGAAGGTTTTGGGCTACCACTTTTAGAATCAATGGCTTGCGGTACACCAAGTGTTGTATCAAATATACCTGCCCACAGAGAAGTCGGGGATTATCTACCCTTTTATGCAAATCCTCACAACATTGAAAATATTAAAGATGGAATACATAAACTTGCATATTCTGAATACAACAAACAAGAGCTACTAAACAGGGCCAATCTTTTTTCTTGGGAAAACACAGCCAGAGAAACTCTGGAAATATTAAAAACAACAACCTTCAAAGGAAATAAGTCTAATCACGAACATTATCAAGAGCTGCGTTAAAAACCTCTAAAGTTTTTTCAGCAGTGTGTAGCCAGTTATATATTTTCACCCTTTCATATCCTCTCTTTATTAAATCCTCTTTTAACTCCTTATTAGATAAGACATCGTTAATCTTTTTAGACATGTCCTGAACGTTAAAAGGATCAAAATATAAAACAGAATCCCCGTATACTTCCCTATGACATGAAATATCCGATATAACACAAGCCAAACCAAAATACTGAGCTTCTAAAGGAGTTAAACTAAAACCCTCTTTCAATGCAGTGAAAACGTAAACCTCAGCTTCTTTTCTTAAAGCGACTGTTTCAGCATCTGATACAAAAGAGCTCATACCTGGCATCAAAACTCTTCCCTCCAAACCTATCTCACCGACCAAACTCTGTATTCTTTCAGAAAATTTATCTTTTTTACCAACTAAAACTAACTGACCATTGAATTTATATTTTTCAATTAATTCTTTAAAAGCTTCTAACAAACGTGGGACATTTTTATGCTCGTACATACTGCTAAGATACAAAAGGAAGGGCTTTTTTATTCCATATTTTTCTAAAACTTTTTTTGTATCCCCCGGATCTGCCGACATTAGATCGGGATCGACCCCCTCTGTAGCTACAACAAACTTATCATCAGATATGTCTGGGTAAACTGACTTAAAATCTCTAAACACTTCTTCTGTAGGCACTATAACCCTGTAAGATCTTATAACTGACCATTTAAACACTATTCTGTAGACAAGTTTTTTAAATCTAAAATAAGGTTTCCAAAGAGTTGTCCCTTTTTCAGTACTAAATGTGTGCATAATCATATCGGGAATGGCGGTTACTATTTTTCCTGGATACAAAACTGGAATATTAAAATGAGGAACATAATAGAGATCTAATTTCTGCTCCATTACTTTAAAAAGAAAGGAGGTCTGTTCAGCCCACGAGTACCAAGGATAATCTGCAAGAACTTTACTAAAGTTGGGGTTTGAAGGCACATAATCATCAAAATTATCTTTTTTCAAAAAAACTACATACTTGTTGACGGTATCGACCTGTTCCAAATGTTTTATTATATTTTTTGTATATCTTCCTGGACCAGCCTTACCGTAGAATCTTCCATCTATTCCTATTTTTTTACTTTTATCCATAATTATCTAAAACTTTCCATAAAAACTTTTAGCGTCCTTATAAACTCATTTACATTTATACCAAATAATACAAACCAATTTACGAAAAATGGGTATTTCTTTGCAAAATGTTTATTGTAAAAAGTTTTCATAGCTTTGGTTGATTCCTTAGATATTTTTATTTTCATCCATGTTTTAGTACTAAAACCACTTTTTCCATTTTTAGACTTTTCAGCGTCTTTTTTATAAACATGTCCTTTAAAAGATATTTGATCAAAATCGGTATTCATAGCATTTTCTATATCACTAGCTGTATCTCGACCAACTGATGCTCCTTTGTAATGGAGAACTTTTAGATTCCCAAGATACATTACTTTATATCCCGCTTCTTTAGCTCTATAACAAAAATCTATATCCTCACCATATAAAAAATAATCCTCATCCCATGTCCCAATTTTTTTATGAACTTCTGGTCGTACAAACATGAAATGGGATATGCACGCGTCTATCTGGTGAATAGAGTTAAAGTCTTCATATTTTCTTGAGTAACCGTTAAACAGCTTTGATTTCGGAAACAATCTATCTAAGTACGAAAAATGGGTTAAAGAAACCCAAGGTGTGGGAAAACCCCTATGAGCATCCAAATCAATTGAACCATCTCGCAAATAAAGTTTTGGTGTAGCAATCCCAACGTCTGTGTTCTCATCCATGTATGAAACCATTGAATCTAGAACATCGCGGGTAGGGAAAGCATCTGTTCCAAGATATACAATATAATCTCCTGTACATATTTTTAAACCTTGGTTATAACCACTAGCTAAACCTCTATTCTGACTTCTTATCAATCTAACCTTAGACTCATTTCCAAACTTTTCTTCAACAAAATCAGCAGAACCGTCAGGTGAATCGTTATCAACAAATATTATTTCGCAATTATCCCAAGAATTAAGAAGATTAGTTATATTTTTTTCTATTAAACCTTTTGTTGTGTAATTAACTATTATGAAAGATAACTTTTTTTGTGGCATATTTCTTATACTTACTTGGTTTAAGACAACTAATGTAAGTCCTATAATTATACCAACAGCATAATTTGGCTTCAATTTTGGTAAGATATATTTTAGTGAAAAGGTCTTTTGTAAAGATAATTCTTGTTGGTGCAGGAAATATAATAAACGCCCTTTTAGGGTTTTTATTTATATCTTCTGTGGCAAAAATACTAGATACAGGATCTTTTGGAAAATATGCCCTTTTAAGCACTCTTTTAGTGGCAGTTTCTAAACTTACAGACTTTGGGACAAATTCGGTATATGTAGCAGATTCAATTGCTACAGAAGATAAAAAACTGACAAATATTTTCTATACTTTAAAAATAATTCTTCTTTTATTTTCTATAACTGTATCAATTGTTGTATTAAAAATTCTAAATTTAGGAAGTTTAACTTTATCGTTATATTTTGTACTAGGACTTATAGCTTACTGTATAAATTACACCCTGAATGCTTTCTTTCAGAAAAAAGAAAAGTTTTTTCATTTAGTTTCCCTAAATACCCTTCCAGCAATTATCAAGGGGGTTTCCGCAATCTTAATACTTACAGGAAAAATGAAAATAAATCTTGATGTTTCCTTTGGCATATTTTCACTCTCAATATTTTCAAGCTCATTGTTATCTATTTTCTTATCGGATGAAATTAAAAAATTCAAACTAGATTTTTCAAAAACAAAGGAATATTTAACCAAATCTTCTCCTGCTGGAATCTCCCAATTAATACACGAAGGCTGGCCATCTCTATCAAATTCAATAGCTAAAATCACAGGTAGTTTCTCTAATGTTGGGATATATTCTTTAGCTGAAAAAATATCTAATATACTTTATCTAGCATCTGTGTCTATATTTACAGTTCTGTTGCCAAAAAACGCCTATGCCAAAAAGAGAAATGAGAAATACAACTTTAAAGAAGTTTTTATTATTTCCCTATTAGTAATACTCATGGCGTTTTTTGGCACCTTTGCTTCAAAGTTCTTTGTTTCGGAATTTTTTGGAGACAAGTTTTCAGAATCACTGCCTCTCCTTAGTTTTCTTGTTTTTGCCAGCGCTTTTACTTCTATTCAAATGTTCATGGAAAATTACTTTTTTATAGAAAATAAGACAAATTACATAATGTACATAAATGTTGGAAGACTTGTTTTGTTTTTAGCGCTCTCGTGGTTGTTTATACCAAACCTTAGTCTGAAAGGATTATCTTTATCTAATCTTTTGTCTTCAATATTCTCACTTGTTTTAAGTGTTCTTTTAATAAGAAAAGTTCAAAAATCTAAATCAATCTAATCGTCAGCGCTTATCAAAAGTTCCCGTGTTTCAGGAGATATGTACCACAAAACCCATGGATCATACTCTTTAACTATTTTTGGATTTTTGGTGTAACCTGGAACAGTTGTTTCATATCTTCCTTTTTTACTTATAACAACCAAAGGTTCATCCTCATCTACCATGGGGATTCTGCTTTTATCTTTAAAATTTGCATCAATAACAATAAAGGGACCGTCTGTGTAAAAAAGAGCCGTTGGGATCTCTATCCTATCCAAGTAAACAAGCTGATCACTACCAAATAATTTGTCTTTAAGAATAAGTAATTTAGCCTGAGGGCCGTTAAGATCTGATGTATAAACCATTTCTCTATTCCAAAATAAGTAAAATAGAGAAAACACAAAAACAGAAAACACAGCAAATATCTTAAACATCCTGTTATTTAACTCTCTCCTCTTTTCCATAACAAAATTTAAGACTCTATCTGAAAAAGCTCCTACCATTATGCTCACAACTGGGTATATTGGAATTATGTACCATACAAGCTTTGATTTAGCTATTGAGAAAAACAAAAGTATTACAACTGCCCAAACCAATAAAAACACGTGCTTTTTATCTTTTTTATAAGATTTAAACAAAAAATATGGGAGAGCCCCTAACAAAGCAACAAACCAAATCCTCATGCTCACCTTCATAACTATTAAATACCAATAAAAAGGATTACCTTTATCTTCTATAACTGTGGTAGCTCTATCCCAAACATGGTAAAGAACATATTTGTCTATAAACTCTTTTCCAAACATCTTGTACATGGCAAAATGCCACGGAGCCGCAACAATTAATGATGAAAAAAATATTAAAAAATAACTTAAAAATAATTTTTTGCTAAATTTTTGTTTGAGGAAAATGTAAAGAACACTCTCATAAACAGCTATCACCAAGAAAGGTAAAAGTCCTACAACCCCCTTTACCATTACGGCAACCCCTATAAATAAGCCTGATAAAATCCAGTAAAGATATTTTTCGGATTCTTTTGCCTTCCAGTACAATACCAAAGCTAGGGTTATAAAAAATGTAGCCGTGACATCTAACATTGAAGCACGTGAGTAATACAAAAAGTGTACAGTTGTCATTAAGGCCAATGAGGAGATAAAAGCCGTTGTTTTATTAAATAATTTTTTAGCTAAAAGATAAACTAAGACAATGGTAAGGAGACCAAACAACGCA
>Ga0255346_1002334_pt1 | contig 24190 bp, 21 predicted proteins | sample wastewater_treat_FD_194410 | JGI IMG/M metagenome (GOLD analysis project Ga0255346, IMG submission 194410) | Wastewater microbial communities from Lulu Island WWTP, Vancouver, Canada - plant22 | ecosystem: Engineered > WWTP > Wastewater > Unclassified | place: Canada: Vancouver, British Columbia... | reverse complement strand
CTGACCAGGGCACGGGCGGAGAACCGGGTGGAGAGGCAGCTGCAGCAGTTCGGCTATCCGAAATTGCTGATCATAGACGAGATGGGCTACCTTCCCATGAGCCGGGACGAGGCGGGTTTGTTCTTCAGGCTGCTGACCAGACGCTATGAGAAGGCCTCCACGATCATCACTTCCAACAAGGGATTCGTTGACTGGGGGGAGATCTTCAATGATCAGGTCCTGGCAACGGCTATCCTCGATCGACTGCTTCATCACTGTACCACGCTCAACATCAAAGGCGAGAGCTATAGGCTCAAGGAAAAACGGAAAGCAGGCATGTTCGGGCCTTCTCCAAAGGGGGACGAGGAACAACCCGAACCCGAGAACCTCTCAGAGTAAAAACGACAATCAGGGGACATTTTATTCCGGCAAAAAGGGGACATTTTAAAGCGGCATTGACACCGTTGAAGCCTGTCAGTGCAATACTTCACCAGCGGGTACGATCAAAAACCAAGGAGATCACAATATACTTCGAGGAGAATGGAACGATTATAACCACTGAAACCAAGACGGAAGAGGGGGAGGAGCCCGAGAGCAAAGTCCGGAAGACCCGTGCCGATGGTTTAACCATTGATCCCTTGTCGGCCGTTTTCCTTATGCAGGGCATAAAATGGGAGTTGGGGAAGGAGAAGGTTTTAGAGGTGTATACAGGCAAGGCTCACTATGAAACCCGCTTTACCTGCGTAGATGAGGCCCAATTAGAGAATTCAGGCATAAAGAGGAATGCCTGGGTGATCAACCAGGTATCTCGAAATCTCGACAAAGAGCCGGAAGAACAACCGGAGAAAGACCCTTGGCTCAAGATCTATGTCTCGGCCAATGGATATCCCGATGTGCTCAAGGTGGAGACTACCCGCAAGATCGGGCAACTCACATTCACCCTCGACAGATTCGAACCTGAAGCAGAACGGGCATCGCACTGAATGCACCAGGCGTTGATTAACACAAAGGTCATCCTCAAATGGGGTCAAAGACCATTATTGTATATTAAGGTAAAAACAGCCATTAATGACTAGCTTTTACTATTAGTAATTTTAAATCAATTATTTGCCCTTATTTAAAAGACTTGTCATCTGCGGATATGGTTTTATTTATAATCTAATAGTCAACGTTCCCTAAATTATATCTGAAATTTAGAAAATGCCAATGTAATGGCTCATGGAGGTTTAGAGGTGTTTTATTTTAAAGCGAGAGGCTTTGCTTTATTCAATCCTGTTTATTTGTATTCTACTGCCAGGATGCAGCACCATCCCTAATGGAAACAAACCTGGGACCTTCGCAATTTCCGAGGCTAATAATGCTGTAGTCCGTGTCGGAGCAAGATACTTGAGAAAGGAAGTAGAAAAGATAGAATCTCCAAATCAGAACAATAGATTTCCTTTAAGCACAGTTCCTGACCCTGCAGTACAAACCACCCTTTCAATCAAAAGCATCGAGACAGTGAGTATCAAGGGTCCAACCAAAACCCTCATGAATCTGATGCTTGATATGATATTTTATGCAGTTGGTAAGGAACGTAACAAACCAAAGGCACATAATCTTTCAGACATGCTTTCTGAAATCAATCAGTGTTATTTAACCGATGATTCCATTAATGATCCCTTATTGGAAATTGATTCAAAACAGAAAGACAGTCCTACAGCAAAATATCATGACAAAGGACTATTCTTGGGCTATCGCTGGAGATTCTGAAAACCTGTGCTATCGCTAAAATTCGTTTATTCTGAACAGCACCAATCTGCAAAGTCTGGAAGAGAGTATATAGCTACATCATGCCACAACTGAGACAGGGTGAGTTGACTGCCTTTGTACAGATACCGCTCGAGGGATCTCTTTAACCGGCAGATGACCCCATAGCCGATATCGAGGATATGTGCGATGATGGTGTCATAGGCAAACCAGCTGTCAAAAAGGACAAACCGTGCATCAATGCCTGTTTGCCAGCAACGTTTAAGCATATGAATCACCACATTGGTTTTCTTCTCAAAGGCCTCTTTTCGCCTCTTCCATCCGTTGCTGCGCCGATCCATCTTTTTGGAGTTCTCGTTAGGACGGCTCTTGGATGTATGGAAGCTGACATCTATAGGATAGAAATCCATTCCGTTGTGGTAGCCTACCTGAAGCATCTGATACCCGAGATGGGAACGCTTTCTCGTATGATCAAAGTGATAGCTCACCAGTTCCATCTCTTTGCCGGTCTTGCGAAGAAGAGTGTCATCGGCGATGAGCACCTTCTGTGCAAGTTCAACCGTATCAAGCCTGGAAAGCATTCGAGAGACCATGAGAGTCACCAGCTTGCGCCAGTTGAAATACTCGCGATTGAGAAATCGATAGTAGGTGTCTTTCCTGGCTTCGAGTAAACGAGTGAAGTGCTCCCCTGACCACAGAGCAGTGAGCGATTCCTTGATCATGGGCAAGAGAATCAATACGAAAAGCAAGGTACTCGGAGCAAATCCCTTCTCTTTGCTGATCCCAGCTTGATGCAGCAGTGCCTTGATCCCTATCTGGCCACATGATTTCTCAACCTCCGATTCCAGACACAAACGCTTCTTCTGAATTTCCTTTTGAAGAGAAAGTGAAAATGCGATATCCTTCTTCATAGCAGCTCCTTTTTTTAGTGATCCTGGTTACTTAGCAGAATCAAGATTACTAAATCCGGAGCTGCTTTTCTATCTTTAAATGAATATTTTCATGTCCTTGAATGCTATTTGATGGTATCTGGGTATGTGCGAAACTTCAGTTACTTAATCCATAATTATTTGTTGGTTATAATGGCATATCATAATAAAATCGTTATGATGTTCGGGAATCAAGGTTGCACATGACAGAGCTCGAGGCCGTTTCCGGGAGTGGAACGGCCTCGGTCTACGCAGTAGAATCGTTCGAAGATACAGGGCATGTTTGATGCTCACCAAATTATTCCCGGCACCATCCTGCATCGGAGTCACATGACCATGAACCTGACCGTTGCCGAATGCCCCGCATGGATAATTGCCTGATTTTCGCATCAACGAGAGCCTGGCTGTTGTATCCCTTTATGGCCCCGTGAGAAGTCAGCATCTTTGCGGACTCATTGTGTGCCGTTATCATTCCGGGATCGGTTTCCCGCTGGCACCGGCAACTCAAGAAAGAGACAATTTTCGGTTTGTTTTTTCATCTCCTTATGCCATATAGGGAGCTGGAGCACATCCGGGGGAGTCGATAACATATATGACGGGGCGAGCTTGAAAGGGAAGGATACCAATGCGGATTCTACTTGTGGAAGATGATGTCAGGACAGCAGCCTTCATCATAAAGGGGTTGAAACAGGCGGGCTATGTGGCTGAACACGCCACTGACGGCGAAACCGGCCTCCATATGGCGCTGAATGAGGCGTACGATGCGGCTGTCGTCGATATCATGCTGCCACATATGGACGGGTTACTCCTGACAGAAAAACTCCGGAAACACAAAAAGAACCTGCCGGTCATATTCCTGAGTGCGAGGAGAACAGTGGAAGACCGGGTGAAAGGACTCCAGACAGGAGGGGACGATTATCTCGTCAAGCCCTTTGCCTTTACGGAATTACTGGCCAGGATACAGGCCCTCATCCGCAGGGCCGGCTCCATAAGCGAACCCTCCAGCCTCACGATCGCCGACCTCTCCGTCGATATCCTGAAGAGAAAGATCACCCGGGGAGACAGGGTTATCGAACTGCAGTTTCTAGAGTTTTCTCTCCTGGAATATCTCATGCGCAACGCCGGGGTCGCGGTTTCAAAAACCATGATCATGGAGCATGTCTGGAACTACGACTTCGATCCCCAGACCAATGTCGTGGAGGCCCGCATCTGCCACCTGCGGGAAAAAATCGACCGCGGCTTCGACAAGAAGCTCATCCATACCATCCGTGGAGTAGGGTATGTCCTTGAAGACAGGGGTTAATATCTTCAATACGGTCGTTTTCCGGCTTACCCTCTGGTATACTGTGCTCTTCGCCGCCTTCGGCATCGCCGGTTTCTATGTCATATACCTCACACTCTCGACCAATCTTCAGAAACGCATGGACGAAGACCTGCTGAATGAGGTCGCGGAATTTTCCGAGATATACAGGCTTCACGGCCCTCAGATCCTGGAATCGCTTCTCATCAACGAGGCACAGTCAGAGGGAATCACCAGGATGTACTGCAGATTGATGACCCCTGAAAGAAAGGTGCTCGCTTCTTCCGATATGCGCGAATGGGGCGACGTGATCACAGACCCGGCTGTCATCGCGGAATCTAGGGAGGGTTCCCCGGTTCTGATGACGAGACAGGTACCATCTTTGAAATATTCTGCCCGGATAGTGGTAGCCCGGATGTATGACGGAAAGATCCTGGAACTCGGCGAATCGATGGAAGATGACGAGGATCTGAAAGCCCATTACCGCGAGATGTCTCAGGCTGCTGTCGCTGTCATGCTCATCGCAGGCGCCATGGTCGGCTGGTTTGTGTCCCGGAAGGCCATGCTCGGGGTGGAAAGGGTTACAAATACGGCCATTTCAATCGGGCGGGGCGATCTCGACCACCGCGTACCCCTGGGCCGTGAAGGGGCCGAGATCCAGGCGCTGGCCATAGCCTTCAATGAGATGATCAATCGGATCAGCGTTCTCATTACCGAACTCAAAGATGTGACCAACAGCATTGCCCATGACTTGAAGAGCCCCATTACCAGGATCAGGGTGATGGCCGAAACCGCCCTTACCGAAAACGAAAGCAAGGATGAATATCGCGAGATGGCCGGGATGGTCATCGAAGAATGCGACAATCTCGTGGGCATGATCGACACACTGCTTGATTTAGCCGAGGCAGAAGCAGGGGTCATGAAACTGCCGGGTGATCTCTTTGATCTGGCTGAGAGCGTCAAGTCTGTCTGCGAGCTGTATGATATCGTGGCACAGCAGAACGGCATTACCTGCACCGTCGATGTTTCTCCGGAACCGGTTTCCGTCAAAGGCGACAAGAAACGGATTCAGGGAGTGATCGCGAACATCCTGGATAACGCCATGAAATACACTCCTGCTGATGGAAAGATAGCGGTACGTGTCCGGGCTTTATTTGGGTATGCAATTGTCACGGTCACCGACAGCGGGATCGGCATCTCGGAAAGCGATCTGCCCCGCATCTTCGAGCCTTTCTACCGCGCCGACCGGAGCCGTTCCACCCGGGGTTACGGTCTGGGCTTGAGTCTGGTCCAGTCGGTCATCCGAGCTCACGGGGGCAAAGTGGAGGTCCGGAGCACGCCTTCTGTGGGTACCATCTTCACCATAATCTTGCCTTATTCATCGTAATTACTATTCTTCTCTTCAGAGAGTGAACGACATTACCCAAAGATAATAATCCGATCATTTCCCGGTAAACTCTTCGTGCTAATCAGCATTGTCCAGAAGGCAGCCAGCCCTTCTGTTTCCATGATATGCCCGCCATGAACTATTGCATGCGGACAGGGATGCACTGCCGTACTTCTCGCAGGCTGGACAAGAGAAAACCCCGCATCCGGATCGAGTACGGAGAATCCATACAAGAAGGGAGATCGAGACGTGGATACTGTTTTCATCCCTATGAGCAAGCCGAGTTTCGGTAAGGAAGAAGCCGAGGCCGTTGTGCAGGTGCTCGAGTCCGGCTGGATAACGACCGGCCCTAAGTGCGCCGAGTTCGAAGAACAGTTCGCCCGCCTGACAGGCGCGAGGTTCGGCCAGGCCCTGAGCTCGGGAACGGCCGGCATGCACCTGATCTTCAAGACCATGGGCCTTGCACAGGGAGACGAGGTGATCACCCCCTCAATGACCTTTGCCTCCACAGTCAATCAGATCGTGCTTGCCGGCGCCAGGCCAGTCTTCGCCGATATAGACCCCGACACCCTGCTCGTCAGACCCGATGAAATCGAGCGTCTCATCACCAGCCGCACCAGGGCCATCATCCCGGTGCACTTCGCTGGCGCTCCTGCCGACATGGACGCCATCGAAGAGGTCGCAGGCCCTATCCCGGTCATCGAGGATGCGGCCCATGCTGTCGGGACTTTGTACAAAGGCCGGCACATCGGCCGGAAGAATACGGCCGTGTTTTCCTTCCACCCCATCAAGAACATCACCACCGGAGAAGGCGGCATGGTGACCGGCAATGACGAGGATCTCATGAAGCGCTTGCGGCTCCAGCGGTTCCACGGGATCGAGCGAGACGCCTGGAAGCGCTATGGAAAGGCCTCGGACCCGGGCTACGATATCTTCGAACCCGGCTTCAAGTACAACATGACGGATATCCAGGCCGTGCTCGGGATCATCCAGATGAAAAAACTCAATTCTTTCAACGACCGGAGGAGAACGATCGCCCATGCATACCTGGAAGCCTTCGCAGACCTCACGGGCATCGATCTGCCGGGCAGCCCGGGATACGATCACGTGCATTCATGGCACCTGTTCGTGATAAAGCTCCGGTCTCTCGACCGTCAGCGCTTCATGGAGGCTCTTTCGGCGCGCAACATCGGCTATGGCCTGCATTTTCCGGCATGCCACCGCTTAAGCTTTGTCAGACAGTCTTTCGGAGATGTCAGTCTTCCTGTTACCGATGAGGTTGCGGAGAGGATAATCAGCCTGCCTTTGTATCCGGGCATGGATGAGGGCCAGGTGCAGCGCGTCATCGAAGCGGTCCGGAAAGCGGTGTCATGAGCGCCGACAGAAAGATATCGGTCGTCATCCCTGTGTATAACGAAGAGAAGGGTCTCGAAATGCTCTTTCAGAAGCTTGTCCCGGTGATGGAGGGCATGGCCCGAGATTACGAGATCGTGCTCGTGGATGACGGAAGCACTGACGGCTCGCTTGAAATCCTCCGAAAGCATGCCGACGAAAAGATCATGGTGGTAGAGCTGTCGCGCAACTACGGCCAGCATGCCGCCGTGTTCGCAGGGTTCGAGAGCAGCGACGGGGATATCATCATCACCATGGACGCAGATCTCCAGAACCCTCCTGAGGAGATTCCCAACCTCGTTAAAACAATGGAGGAAGGGGATTTTGAAGTGGTCGGCACCATACGCAAGTGCCGCAAGGATACCTTTTTCAGGAAGAAGGCCAGTCTCGTGGTCAACGGAATGACGAGGCGCATCACGGGTATAATGCTTCACGACTGGGGGTGCATGCTTCGGGCCTACCGCCGGAAAGTGGTCGAATACATGGTGAACAGCCGTGAACACTCAACCTTTATCCCGGCGCTGGCAACCACCTTTGCCAAGCGGATCACCGAGATCGAGGTCTCCCATGCCGAGCGCTTCGCAGGAGAATCAAAGTATTCCCTGGCAAAGCTTATCAGCCTGCATTTCGACCTGATCACCTCGTTTTCGGAATTCCCTTTGAAGCTCATGCTCTACCTGGGCTTTTTCCTTGCGCTCGGCGGCGTGGGCTTCGGTATTTTCCTGGCAACGGCGCGGCTCTACTTCGGCGCTTTATGGGCTGCCCAAGGCGTGTTCACCCTGTTCGCGGTCCTCTTCTTCTTCGTCGGGGCACAGTTTCTCGCCTTCGGCATCATGGGCGAGTACGTGGGCAGGATCTACCGCGAAGTGAAACGCAGGCCTCCCTACACGATCAGGAGGATCTACTAGATGAGGGCAGTGGTGTTCGCTTATCACAACATGGGCGTAGTCGGCTTGCGCAAGCTCATGAGCCACGGTTTCGAAATCCCCCTCGTCTTTACCCATGACGACAGCGTGGGAGAGAACATCTGGTTTGATTCCGTGGCAGAGCTCTGCAGAGCGACGTCGATCGAGTATGTTTCGCCTGAGAATCCCAACAGCGGAGAATGGATTGAAAGGGTGAGGCAGGCCTGCCCAGATATAATTTTCAGCTTCTACTACCGATCCATGCTCAGCCCGGAGATCCTGGCCCTTGCGCCGCTCGGGGCATACAACCTTCACGGCTCCCTCCTCCCTGCATACCGGGGAAGGTGCCCCGTGAACTGGGTACTGATCAACGGCGAGGAGCATACAGGCGTCACCCTCCATGAAATGATCGAGAAGCCGGACGCCGGGCCCATTGTCTCCCAGGCCCGGGTAGACGTTGCGCCCGATGATACGGCACTGACCCTTTTCAGAAAGCTCGAGGCCGCCGCCGGACGCCTGCTCGATGAAGTCCTTCCGGGAATCAGCCGGGGGAATATCCCGAAGACGCCCCAGGACTTGAACAGGGGCTCATACTACGGGGGGAGAAAACCCGAGGACGGTCGAATCCACTGGAACCGGAGCGCCCGCGAGATCAGCAATCTCATCCGGGGGGTGACGCGTCCCTATCCAGGGGCTTTCGGAAACCTGTGCGGCAGAAAAATACTGTTCTGGCAGGCAGCCGCCATGGAGGGGAAGGATCTCTCCCCCGGACTCATTGCCTGCATCGATGGCTCCGTGCTCATCGGCACGGGAAAAGGCGTTCTCGTACCTCTGGAGGCTGAAGCTGAAGGGCGCGTGTTCAAGGATGCGGAGCTCATAAACTTTTTTTCACACTTTTCAGGAGAGTGCATGACATGAAAATACTCATACTAGGCGTCAACGGCTTTATCGGCTCCCACTTGAGCCAGCGGATTCTTAAGGATACGGATTGGGATGTGTACGGGATGGACCTCGGCAAAGACAAGCTCTGCGGCGTCATTGAAGATGCGCGCTTTCATTTCGTGGAGGGCGATATCGCCATCAACAAGGAATGGATAGAATATCATATCAAGAAATGCGATATCGTTCTTCCCCTTGTTGCTATCGCTACCCCCAAAACATATATCGAGAATCCCCTGGGTGTGTTCGAGCTCGATTTTGAGGAAAACCTGAGGATTATCCGGCAATGCGTCAAATATAAAAAACGGGTGATTTTTCCCTCCACCTCCGAGGTTTACGGCATGTGCCCGGACGAGGGCTTCGACGAATATTCTTCGAATCTCGTGCTCGGCCCCATCCACAAGGAACGCTGGATCTACTCCTGCTCCAAGCAGCTCCTGGACCGGGTGATCTGGGCATATGGAAAACGCGGCGACCTCGATTTCAGCATCATACGGCCGTTCAACTGGATCGGCCCCAAACTGGATTCACTTGAAACTGCAAAGGAAGGTTCGTCACGGGTCGTTACCCAGTTCATAGCTTCACTGGTGAGCGATGAGCCCATCATGCTGGTGGACGGTGGCAGCCAGAGAAGGTCTTTCACCTATATCGCCGACGGGATAGAAGCGCTCATGAAGATTATCGTGAATAAAGACGGAAAAGCGACCGGCCGGATCTTCAACATCGGCAACCCGAAGAACAACTGCTCCATCAAAGACCTTGCGGATATGCTGATCTCGCTGTTCAAGAGGCATCCGGCATACAGCGATAGCAGATACAAACCCCGGGTGGTTGCCACGAAGGCGCAGGTTTTTTACGGCGAGAGCTATCAGGATATCTCAACGAGGGTGCCTTCCATTGAAAACGCCGTTAATCTGCTGGGCTGGCAGCCTAAGGTCGGACTGGAAGATGCATTGAGGCTTACTCTCGAGAGTTTTCTGAAGGAAGCCGGGTTGGAACATGTCCGTACTGGCACTCAAGGTTGATATCGACACGTATCAGGGAATGCGGGAAGGACTTCCGAGGATCGTCGAGGTCCTGGAGAGACGAGGCATTCGTGCGAGCTTCTACATCAGTTTTGGCCCGGACCGCTCGGGCCTTGCCGCCCTTCAACTCTTAAGGCCGGCCTTTCTCCTGAAGATGCTCAAGACCCGCGCGGTCTCGACCTATGGGATCAAAACGGCGCTCTACGGCACCCTACTCAAAGCCCCCCTGATCGGGTGCAGCTTTCCGGAAGATCTCCGCCGGCTCGACCGGCTCGGGCATGAAACCGCCTGTCACGCCTGGGACCACAGGCTATGGCAGGACTGGCTCGGTTTCATGGGAGAAAGCTCCATAAGGAAATGGCTCGATGCCATGGTGCAGTCCTTCACTTCCATACTGGGGGAAAAGCCTTCGGCCTTCGGCGCGCCTGGCTGGCATGTGGATGAGAGGGTCTTGCGTATGATCAGAGAGTATGATTTTTCCTACGTGAGCTGCACCAGGGCACAGAAGCCGTTTATCTTCAGTGAGAACGGCCTCCTGGAAATCCCATCAAACCTCCCCTGCATCGAGGAGGTCGGCACCGCAGGAGTGATTAATGCGCTTGTCCGCAATGCCGGAAACCCGGATCCTCAGATCCTGCCCGTACACACCGAGGTGGAAGGCGGCACTTTCAAGCTCGATTTTGAAACGATCCTGGACAGGGCGATTTCACTCGGATACACAATCGTGCGGATGTGCGACATATCCCGGGATATCGACCGCACAACTCAACCGGTCCGTGCCCTGAAGATCGGCCATATCCCGGGCAGGGCCTTCACTTGCGCTGTCTGATATCCCCGGAATCACGAAAGGTTTTGGAATACTTCATCCTCGGCATTGTTTCCCAGAGGTTGTTCTTGACTTAAGAAACAGAGAAGCTGCCGTCCATATTCACGGTGGCGGATCTTGTGAATGTGGCAGGAAGCCATATTAATCATAATATCTGTCATTACATCTTTGATGATCGTACTATCACGCTATCTAAATGAAAAGAGGGTCCTTTAATGGATGGAAATATTCCCTATCTGAGCGTGGTCATACCCTTTTATAATGAAGAGGAATCTGTGGGAATTGTGTGCTCGGAAGTGAGCGAGGCACTCACCGCTCATCAGGACCTGAGTTGGGAGCTCGTTATGGTGGATGACGGGTCCACGGACCGGACGCTTCAGGTTGTCGATGAGCTGGCGCGAGGATGCGGCAGTTTTCAGGCCCTGCATCTCAGCCCGAACAGCGGGCAATCGGCTGCGCTGGAAGCAGGGTTCAGGGCTGCACGGGGCGAGATGATAGCCACCCTCGACGGCGATGGGCAGAATGATCCCGGCGATATCATAACCCTGCTTGATAAAATGGAAAAAACTCAGGTGCACATGATGTGCGGCATCCGCCGGAAACGTTCCGACAATGTGTGCGCCGCATATCGAGCATCATAGCGAACCAGGTCCGGTCGGCCGTTCTGGGGGACGGCATCACCGACATAGGGTGCTCCCTGAGGGTTTTCAAGCGGGACTGCCTGGAGCCTGTTCGTTTCTTCAGAAACGCTCACCGGTTTTTCCCTGCCCTGTTCAAGATCGCCGGTTTCTCTGTCGGGGAAATGTCTGTCAATCACCGCCCGAGAAAACACGGCGAGAGTAAGTACGGCGGCGGCATAAACAGCAGGCTCTGGGTCGGCATCGTTGATCTGGCGGGGGTATACTGGCTGAGCAGGCGGGCGTTTTCCTATACCGTAAACATGAAACAATGAAAGAACATTCACAAGGGAATCTTATCAAGGATTGTTTTCGTGTCGCGTCCGTGGCACTTTTCTTTATTGCCGCCGCATTTGTCCTCGGCGACCATCAGGTCCGCAGATATCTCTTCGACATACCGGCAATAAAGGGAATACTCGGGAGCGGCAGGAGGGCTCATAGCGCTTGGGGTTCCCCGGCTGCTGGCAAGCGCGGCCGGAGGAGTGATTTATGGTGCAGTCGCCGGAACTATCCTTTCCCTGTGGGCGTCTCTCCTGGGATCTTCGCTGCTCTACCTGTTCGGCAGGGCGATCCTTGCTGGAATCGTTGAAAGGCGCTTCACCGTGAAACTCAAAGATTGGCAGGTCCGCCTCAAGAGCAATGCATTCTGGTGGGTTCTCTATGGAAGGCTCTTCCTGTTTTCCAACTCGACCGTCATGAGCCTTGTCTGCGGAAGCTGCAAGGTATCGTCTACGCCGTACGCCCTGGGTTCCCTTATCGGGTTTTCCCCATTGGCCATCGTCTTCGCGTGCTACGGCAGCGGCGGCGCACAGGGAGATCTCCGGAAGATAGCTGTTGCCACGGCAGTCCTGGTCCTATCGATCGGGGCCAGAAGAATCCTCGAAGCACGGGTTCCTCACCACAGGGCGTAAAACCGGCAGCAGGGGATGCTTTTTTAACGGATTACCTTTAAGGATTTATCCCTTACTGCCCGGCAGAGATGCTGCAGCTTTTCCAAACCTTCAGGGTATGACGTCCGCATGAGCATTCGTATTCCGGTCTGACCCCGGGCTCAGGTGCAAGGTGATCCTCATCGGCGATGATACTGCCCTCCGGATGGTTGATCGCCCACTGCAGAACCTGGTCCTCCTGGATGACCTCCAGCGGCTTTTCCAACCGGCCGAGAAAATTGAATAACCCATGGTACTTGCCCACATAACTGATGGCAGTGTTCTGCTTCTGAAGTCTTGAGATATGCGAGCTTATATCCTGCATATCGTAAGATGTGAAAATTCCCGCAAAACTGAAATGCAGCACTATTACCAGAAACATACTGGAGACAGACATGAGCGCGGTGTGATGCATATTTTTCAGGGGATACAGAATGTACAGTATCGGCCCCAAAGCGATGAGAATAATCCCGTAATATGGGTTCATCCCGGAGAGCATCCTGGACAGTTCCAGGGGAAGAGGAAAGTGGTTGTACATAAGCAGCACGCAACCGATAGCCATGATAAAAAGGCCAGGTATGATGGAATCCCGGGTCAGGATTTTTCCCGACCTGTCCAGGGCATAGGAAGAGATGAGTGCAAACGCTGGAAATACAGGGAGAAGGTAATGAGGCTGTTTGCCGCTGATGAGGGAAAATATCGTGAATACCGGAACAAGCCATGCCAGGCACAGGCGGACAGCGCTCGATGGAGGCTCCTGTACCAGAGATCTGAAAGCTCGCCACAAGGCAGGCCAGAGCAGCCACGGGAACAATATCGCCGGCAGCAGGGGCAGATACCACCATACAGGGCGCTTGTGCGCGAAGGAAGTCACCATCCTTCCGGCGGACTGGCCCCAGAAAATAGCCCGGGAATACTGTTCGCCGCCTGCGATTGAAGCAGGGACAGCCCAGGCCAGTGCGATCAGAACGCCCATGAGCACTGCCGCGGCAAGTCCTGCATACCAGGAGAACCACCGGGGGGGCCGGTTCTCTATGGCCCACCATGGGGCCAGCAGCGCGGGCGGCAGCGTATGCAGGAGAATGACCGGACCTTTGGAGAGAATGCCCAACCCTATTGCGGCACCCAGAACGATCAATCCTTTGGGGTCCGAGTCCTGCAGGCTTCGCAATATTCCCAGAATACCGAGCAGGGTGAAGAATACAATGAGCATATCAAACATGACGGCAGACATGAAAATTGCCCACAGCATGCTGCCGGCGGCCATGAGCGGAGCGATACGAACGATCGGCGAGCTCTCATGCCACAGCCTGCTCGCGATCTTTGCCGTCAGGAACAGGCTTGCAGCCCCGAAAATCGGCGACACGAGACGGGGCCAGGTATCGTTGACGCCGAAAAACACCCATCCAAGGTGAATCAGCCAGAATAACAAAGGCGGCTTGTCACTGTAAACCTCACCGTTCAGGTGGGGCACGAGGTAATTGCCGTGCAGCCACATGTCCCAGGCAACAGAGACATATCTCGTTTCATCGATGGGCAGGTATGAGCGGGTAAGAAGCGAAACAGGGATCAGGACAGCCCAGAATATTCCCCAGAGCGGAATTTGTCGCAAGTTTCGAGTCATAGGCCCCTCATAGACGATGAGTAAGTTTATTAGGGATCACCCGGTGTCTTCGACGGCGGCGTCTTGAAGCCGGCGGATGCATTACCCATCTTTTGACGGAAGTGAATGCTTCATCCACAGCTCTATCTCTCTTTTCATAGCTCCGCCGCCCTCATGCACGAGCTCTGCCCGCGAAGAAAGCTCCTTGTAGAGCCCCTCATCCATCCTGCTTGGCAGCACGATCACATAGCCTTCCTTACGGCCTTTCAGTGCGTCGATGAACTTCTCCCTGTCCTCTATGTTTTTCACTGTGAAGTCTCCATAGAAAGGACCAAGGGCCTCAACGGTCTCGGTCAGCTTGAACCCGGTCACCTCCCTGTGCGAGACGATCTCACCGAACTCCGTAAAGAGCTGCTTGTAGCCCTTGCTCTGGTCGATCAGGGGGAAAAGAGCCGGGATCCACAGGATGAGCGTTATTGACCAGGCCATCACTGCAAGGAAAGGCAGCTTCCGCCGATACCACTTCCATAGGAAAAGAAATGCACACGCAAGAACGGCGCTTACTCCAAACGCTATCCGCCAGTCTCCCCCGGCGCCTTCGACATATCCGAGGGGAAGCGCAATCGAGACGAGCAAGATCAGTCCCAGGATACCCCACAGGAAGAACCTCTCCCATTTTAAGGACTCACGGGAGAGTACTCCGGACATCCAGCATGCGATAATCATTGCCATTGCAGGGTACATGGGCAAAAAATAGATCTCCCGCTTGGTGGATGCGATACTCAGGATGAGCAGCCCGCCCAGTAGCCAGGAACAGAGAAACCGCTCGGTTTCATGAAAGCTCTTTGCCCTTATGAATCCGGGTATGAGCAGTATCGACCAGGGCAATGTCTGGGCCGGTACATCTTTGAAATAGAAGTAGAAAGGTCTTATATGGCCCCCCTCGTAGATAGAGCTCATGGGCATGAATCTGCCGAACTGATTGTAAACATAGAAGGTATAGAGATAGTCGTACCCGCCCTTTATATAGAGAACACAAGCCCAGGCAAACATGACGCCGGCAATGAGCAGGACACCCTGAATTGCCCGGATCTCCCTTAAGGCTGTGAAATCCCGCTGCCAAAGGATGAAAATCAGTATACCCGCTCCCGGTATTGCAAGGCCGATAATCCCTTTGGTAAGAAAGGCGCAAGCAACTGCGAGCCAGAAAACCTTATACCCTGCGGCGAACAGCCCTTTGTACGCAAGGATGAACGAGCACATGGCTGCGGTGACGAAAAACACGAGCCCCACATCCACGAGCATCTTGTGAGAAGCCAGGAAAAAGAGCGGAAACGTGGCCAGGATAAGGGTAGCCAGATCAGAGGTTTCATCGGTATAGATCCGCCTCGTGGTGAAGTATACCGTCAGCAGGGTTGCAACTCCGAACAAAACGGATGCGAATCTTCCTGCTTCCTGGAAATACACCCCGAATAATTTATATGTTGCGATGGCGGTTGCGTAATAGAGAGGAGGTTTTTCTAAAAAAGGGCGACCCGCTAGGCGGGGGATGAGGTAATCGCCGGATATTGACATCTCCCGCACGATCTCCGCCTCCCGCGGCTCATCGGGGGTCCACAGGGAATGGTCGATGATCCCCAGGAATTGCAGAAGCAGCACCAGAATAAGGACAGATACACTCACCGATCTTGAGACAAAGGCCTTACCCGACCCGGTTCCGGTCAGCACACCATTCATACATTACACCTCTTCAATTCATAAAAATGGGTATAATCTTAATAATAGATACCCACGTTGCCTCATTTCCCTCGCAGGTAGCGATTTTTTTCCAGGGAATCTCGAAGCAAACATTTGAAAATAAAATGGGATCCTTGCATATCAAACTCAAATATCACAGCAAATGGACATTCCCTCTGCCAAGCTCCCTTAAGAAAAAACGACCATCCGGGCAACTTTGAGACGGTCCTTTGATGAAAAAATAGCTATTCTATAAACCTTGCACGGGAATGATCACAAAATTACACCTGGGTAATCCGACAATGCAGAGACCCAGATTGTAGGCATAGATCGCGAATCCGGTAAAGAACATGGAACCTTACAGAATGGTAATCACCGAATAAGCCCTATGCAAGAAACCTGTGCCAGGGTATGTGCAGGAGGTGCCATCTGCCATGTCTGTCTCGAACGTATCCACATGGGTGATCATATCGATCGTGGTTCTTTTCCTTCTCCTCATTCCAGGCATCGATCACGGCCTGTGGGGTCCTGATGAACCCAGGGTAGCAGGCATCTGCGCCGGAATGGCTCGTACCAACGACTATATCGTGCCGCATTTAAACGGTAAACCTTTCCTTGAGAAACCGCCATTATACTATGCTGTCGCTGCTGTTTCCGGATCATTGCTGAGTGTTGGGGGGGATGTTCCCTATCGTCTTGTATCGCTCCTGTTTGCCGTGCTCACAATCATTGCTGCCTGTGCAATAGCTTCTCATCGAGACGGCGTCGTAACGGGGATCATTGCCGGAGGCATCCTGGCAAGCTCAGTAGGGTTCTTTATGCTCTCCAGGCAGGTCCAGGTGGACATTGCTCTTGTATTCGGGGTTGTACTGGCCATGTATGCATATCTGGAAGCGGTCGACTCGTCCAGCGCTAAGTACTCGATCGTCTTAGGCTTTGCCGTTGGGATCTCATTCATGGCAAAGGGTTTTATCGGCCCTGCCCTTATAGCTGCTTCCATCATGATAGATACCCTTCGCCGGAGAAACCTTGCAATAGTATGGAGAATCAAACCGCAATTCATCATCATGTGCATGGGAATCATTGTCGTACCCTGGATCATCGCTCTTTGGGATCGCGGGGGCTGGGCGTTTCTTCGTGAAGCGATCGTGGTGAACAACCTCATGAGGTTCACAGGCGCACCCGAAGGAGCAGCGCTCGGGCACCAGCACGGCCCATTGTATTATTTCATACGCTTCCCACTTGGCTTCCTGCCTTGGACCCTGCTCTTTATCCCGGCTTTCATCTCATCATTGAAGAATTTTAGGAACGATCCTTATTTAAGCTGGTTCATCGGGCCCTTTCTCCTTCTGGCTGCCGCCTCGACAAAGCGTGGTATATACCTGGTGCCGCTTTACCCGGCTGCAGCATGCATGACTGCACAATGGTTTGCACAAGCACGTTACATGAAATGGGATAATTTCCTCGTGAAGATCACTTGGGGCATAGCGGTTGCCGGATGCTTCGTCCCGTTCGCCGGAATCTTTCTCGGCATTCCGGTAACCGGCTTAATCCTGGCAATACTCGCATTGTCATCCATGGCGCTTATTACCCGATTCCGGATGAAACATATCGGAACCCTGCCTCTTGTCCTGATTATGAGCATAGCTTTAACCGCAAATGCATTCGTATATTACACGTACATGAAGCCCCATAAGGATTACCTCGGATTTGCCCGGCAGGCCATGGCTATAGCGGGGAGTAAGGAAATAGTCATGCTTTCTCCGAACGAGGCAATGAGGGGAGTTCTCCCTCTGGTTACCGGGAATAAGCATAGAGTAGTCTCATCGCCTGATGATATAAGAGAAAACGGAATATATATCTGGGCAGACAAGGATGACAGTATCTTAAGGTCATTAAAACAACGGGCCGGAGTAGAAATACTCCTTGAGAGGAAGATGATCTATTCCGGCTGCAGAACAGCACGGCTCGCTATTATATCGGGTATACACGGCTCTGATGCCCGGAGCAGGGGAGAGGGCATGGCCTCTTCAACACAGTTTATTCGGACGGCAAGTTATGAATAGACGTAATCCAATTAATAAGGAGATCTACAATGAGATGTTTACTCATAGAGGATGACGAAAGGACAGCCTTATTTATCATCAAGGGGCTCAAACAGGCGGGTTTTGTCGTTGAGCATGCGTCTGACGGTGATACAGGGCTAACTCTGGCGCTGACAGAGTCCTTTGACATCGCTGTAGTCGATATAATGCTTCCCGGGCTTGACGGCCTCACTCTTATTGAAAGAATCCGCCGGAAAAAGATTGCCTTTCCGGTCATTGTACTCAGCGCCAAGGGCACGGTAGATGACCGGGTAAAGGGTCTTCAGAAGGGCGGAGACGACTATATGACCAAACCCTTTGCCTTTTCCGAGCTTCTGGCGCGCATTCAGGCACATCTGCGCAGGGCCTCTTCGGCAATGGGTACAACATCCCTGGCCGTGTCCGATCTTACTCTGGATTTAACCAAAAGAAAGGTAGTCCGTGCAGGCATCATAATCGAACTGCAAGCGCTCGAGTTCTCGCTTCTGGAGTATCTCATGCGCAATGCCGGGAACGTATTGTCAAAAACCATGATCATAGAGCATGTATGGGATTACAACTTCGACCCTCAGACCAATGTCGTAGAAACAGCGGTATGCCGCCTTCGGGACAAGATCGATCGCCAGTTCGAAAAAAAGTTAATCCATACCATACGGGGGGTAGGCTATGTTCTTGAAGAACGCATCCAGGATCTTTAATACCGTTACCTTCCGCCTCACATTCTGGTATGTAATCCTGTTCACCATACTCTCCATAGTGGTTTTCTGTATTATTTACACCACACTTACCAGAAGCCTCACCATGCGCATGGATGAGAGCCTGGCGAACGAAATCGTAGAGTTTGAGATTACCTACAAATCCCGGGGGATCGATGGCCTTAAGCACCAGATCGAACTCGAAGTGGAATCCGAAGGCACGAACAGGATATTCATTCGGATGTTGAACCAGCGCAGGGAAGTTGTGGAAACTTCGGATATGAGCGCTTGGGGCAATATACAGCCGCCTCAAGGGACGGAAAACCTACCCTTGGGGCAAGCAGTGTTTGAAACCCAAGAGATACCCGGCAGCGAACACCATGTGCGGGTAATCTCGAAAAAGCTTCCCCAGGGGAATATCCTCCAAGTGGGCAGCACCATGCATGATGACGAAGAGCTGATGGAGGTCTTTAACCGGGTATCCGCAATTGCCGTCTTTGTCTTGCTGGTATGCTGTAGCGCCATGGGGTGGTTCATGGGCAGAAGAGCAATGTCCGGGGTGGAAAGGGTCACGAAAACCGCAGCCGGTATCGGCAAGGGAGATCTCGTGAGCCGGGTCCCTTTAGGAGGCGAGGGTGAAGAAATCAATAACCTTGCAAATGCGTTCAATGACATGCTGGAACGTATCCAGGACGTGGTTACCGAGGTGAAGGACGTGACAAACAACATCGCCCATGATCTCAGGAGCCCTATAACCAGGATACGGGGTATCGCTGAGACAACCATGACCGGGGAACAGAATATTAATGATTATCGCGAGATGGCTGAAATAGTCGTCGAAGAATGTGACCGTCTTGTAGGAATGATCAATGTCATGCTCGAGATAGCTATGACAGAAGCCGGTGTAAGGGAGATGGCAAGAGATGATGTGGATATGAACAGGCTCGTAGAAAGCGCGTATGAAGTGTTTTTGTCGATTGCAGAAGACAAGGGGGTGCTTCTTCAGAAAAACATCCCGCCGGAGCCGGTCGCCATACAGGGTGACCTCTCGCAGCTCCAGCGTATGATCTCCAACCTGCTGGACAATGCTGTCAAGTTTACACCCCATGGCGGTAATGTGACGCTTTCACTCGAGGCCTCAGACTCTCGTGCGATCATCACCGTTGCCGACACCGGCATCGGCATCACAGAGCAGGATATGCCCCGTATCTTCGAACGCTTCTATCGTGGTGACCGAAGCCGCTCCACCCCGGGAAACGGCCTGGGGCTAAGTCATGTACAAGCAATTGTGCATGCCCATGGCGGAGACATCAAGGTCGAGAGCAATCCCAGCAAAGACAGCGTCTTTACCATAGCCTTTCCCTCTACGTACACTCGTCATTGATTTTCATACGGGTTTGTTACATATGATCCACCCCCTTTGGCTCATCGGAGCAGTCACGCGCCATGGTGGAGCGGCTGAGTGCAATCAAGTTAAAAAATTGGTAATCTCCAGATAATTCCTGTGTAAGAGTTACCTGCTATACTTTTATTGCATATAAGGAAAGGTATCATCAGTAATGATTATGACAATTATGAAAATAGTTATGATCATGGTGACTTCACTGCTTTTTCTCCTTATCCCAAGTATCAGTCATACCTTTTAAAGACCTGACTGACGGACGATCACTCTGAACCACAGATCAGACATGGACAGGCTTTATGATTACTAACAGATAAAAACACTCCTGAATACTTGAGCATCGATATTACTCATCCAATATTTATAGTATGAAAGGAGGAGGATAACACACCATATCAATTGCTTCCAGCACATCTGATTGCTCCGGACGTTGCCCTGGATCGTGCAGAGCACGTGGCCATGGGGATTGAGTTGATCACGGAACGGGTATGTTTGATGGATGGGTAAATACGCCGTTATCAATCCGGGTTATGGATGCGAGTATCGCTCTTTTGCGGTTGATCTTCTTTTCCAGCAGGATATGCGTTGATGATTTCAAAACAATCGGATCCCGCCTGCCTTCCTTGCTGACCCACAGATACAGACCACTTTCGAGATTACCCCCGGGATCGATCTCTTTGCAGGGTTTCCCGGTAACCATGGGGACAATTCCCTCAAACAATTCATCATCCTTCATGACGTGAATCTCTTTTCTCTGTGCCAGTGAGACTGCTTCCCTGGTAAAGCCCAGGTAGTCCTGGCTTGGTTTCATGACCTCGAAATATACCGTCGCAGAGGCAAACAGGCCGATGAGCATCACCGGAACTACATGGATGGCGTTCAATTCCGACCATGCTCTTTTTCTTATGAGCAGGAAAAAGACCGCCAGAGACGGAATAAAAGCGAGAATGGAGAGAAGCCATTTCCCGAAGTATATGCCTGCAAGGGGCAGGAAACATGCCGCGATCGCGATCGCCCAGGTAAGCCTGATACTGGAAACCTCCCATTTGTGCTTCGGGATGCTGCTCAGCCAGCATGCCGTGATCGCTGCGGCAGCCGGGAACAAGGGCACCAGGTAGATCCCCCTCTTCGTCGATGCGAGGCACAGGAGGACAAACGGCCCGATGAACCAACTCATATAGGGATTGTCGCGATATGTCCGGAAGGATGAGATGAGCGCGGGAATAAACAAAAACGTCCAGGGGAGAAAATCCCGGGGGAAACGTTCGAGGTAAAAAAGTATGCCATGCTGGTGCCCGAGCGCTGCTCCTTCGGGTGCACCTGTGAACCTCATGAGGTTGTTCACCACGATAACTTCCCGCACAAAGGGCCATCCGCCGTCTGCATAGAGATACACGACCCAGGGAACAATCGTACCGAGCATAATCGCCAGGACCAGGTGTGGCCGTATTTTCAGCAGAACCCTGAGGTCGCGTGTCCGGACGAGATCCGCCAAAACGGCGGCGAACACCATAGCCGGGCCGACAAAACCCTTTGTAAGGAAGGATAACCCGAGCCCCAGACCGAGAAGGAGCGGGTATCGAAGGGCAGCGGTCTTTTGGATCTCAAGATATGCAAACATGGAAAGTGTGACGCCGAAAACCAGCGAGATATCCACGAGAATCCATCTCGATATCTGGAAAAACTCCCATGAACCGGCGAGAATGCCCGCTGCAAGAAGGCCGATAATCCGACCATTTTGACGCGATACCATGAAAAAGGTAATGAGGATCGACAAAGTGCTGAAAATAAGGGATGCCATCCTGTAGGGCATTTCGCTGGGAGACTTGGCAAGAGATCCGATAGAGGCTGCCATGGCGTAATAAAGGGGGGGTTTCTCAAGGAAAGGCTCGCCGTTGAGACGAGGAATCAGGTAGTCTCCAGTTCGAGACATTTCAGAGCATATACCGGCCTCCCTGGGCTCGTCCGGCCTCCATATGCCGTGGTTGATGCCGGGCAAGAGGAAAAAACCAAGAAGGAGACATGCCGTTGCATATATCTTCCAGCCTCCAACTACCGTACTTTCAGATATCTTATCCATCTAAGCCTTCTTATGATCCTGGATTCCCCGCAGCTTTCGCTCTCGGGCTAATATTCCACAATAGATGAGTAAGATGATGAGGATATTATCGCAAAATTACTTTTTGATAATCTTTGGGATTGTCTAACAAAACTTGTACCCCTATATAGGAAGTAAAATATTATAAGCAATAAGAACAGGTATCTCCAGCCGGAATGCATGTATCTGTAAGACATTTAATAGCTTAACCTTTTGATATTCAAATGAGAGTTATACTTTTTGAAAGAAAACACAAACCTTAGATACTGGCACGCAACCAATGGTTTTTGTCAACTGATGAAACTTTCGATAACGTGCCAGTATGTGCACTCAGTGCATCAGTTTAAAAAGTTTCAGATATCTTCCGGAGATGGAAGATTATGACGATTTGTGAAAGCCGATTTTGATTTTAGATATCTGCACTCATGCTGGAACTACAAGACTTTATGGGAATCTCTAGTTCTTTACTGCAGTCAGTACGTTTCAATCACTATTTCAAACCATCATTTCACCATCGCCATCTTTTTCCATCTGGCGTGATTGGATTCGTTAAATCGAATTCAGGCTCTCTATCAGGATCTTCATTGTCTCGATATTTTGTTCGCACCTCCTCATTAATCCATAAGAGAGAAAGGATAACACTATAACTTGTAAGAGCTACTGAGTTTTCTAAGATCTCCGCTTCTTCGTCAATGTCACCTGATAACCAACTATCTGCAGGTACCTTCTTCGGTATATCAGGCAGATCGAGTCCATCATAGTAGTCGAATGCATAAGTACTCTTGCTTAGTTTATCTCTGACTTTAACATGAAAATTAAAACTATTCGATTTCTTATACCACTTGATCACACCATCCTTTGAAATGACAATTGCACAAGGTTCTAAAGAGAGCTGGACATATCTTAGAGCGGTTGCAGTCAAAGTAGTGCTAAATTCTTTTGCTAGCCGCCTTACCGTCTCCATATTGGGTTGTGCTGGTTTTTTAATATGCCTTATGAAGATTTCTTCTGGCATCAGTATTTCAGTTGCAAATTCATTAGCTTCCAACTCCTGAGAAATATCATCCTTCCAGACAAACATATCTTCCTCAGAGCAAAGGATCATCTGAGAAGTTTTATGAAGTTCGAAGTGACCTAACTCATGAGCTATTGCAAATCTTTTTCGCCCTTCTTCATAAATACTGCTGCTATAAGTGATTATGCCTTGAGACCCCTTTCTCACCACCCTTGCCTCACAACCGCGTAGAGATTGTTCTTTTACATAGGCCCCGCGAACCATGGCAATATCAACGATATCGATCTCAGAAGGAGACCTAATTTGAAGTTCCTGAATGATTTGTTGTGCCTTCAGTGAAGGCTTTATCCAACTCATACTTATTCCTTCTTGTTTCCATTTTCTTCCAGCAAATTAAGATTCTCCAAATCCTTAATTAGGCTTGCAATGTCATCTTCAGAGAGCTCTCCTTTCTTTCGAAAATAAGCTTCAGCATAAGAACTGGCCTCGATGCCGTAACCACCACTAAGTATATCCAACATTTTTTGTTTCAAATTCGTGAAAGATGGGGTAACTTTATTGGACTTAAATAGGTCTTCTATCTCTGCCCTTTTTTGCTTCGCATTGATACGCCATGCCAATCGCCGATCTTCTGAGCATCTATTAACAAGTTTAGAAATCTTTTTGCCCAATGATTTCGCATCTACTCCACTCACTTCGAGTTCAGAAATAATATCTTCTTTTGTTAGGCCTTCAGTGTCTGCCATGAAGTCATATAGAGACGTAGTAAAATCCTTGTTTTTCATAATGCTTCCATCCCTCCGTCCGTGGCTTTCTATCACATACTATTAGATTGATTTAATATCTTTAAAGCCAACCTACGGAACCTTTTGTTTGCATTGTACACCCTCGTTATATCCCAGTTTGTCTCAAGAGCAATCGCTTCGGCTTTTACAATACCGTCTTCAATACACATCAATAATAACTCAAGTTCTTCATCTCCTTTCACAGCTACAGCTAGCTCGGCCTTTAATTTTTTTTCTTTTTCTTCTTTCTCTTTAGAAATTAATTGCTCTTCTACCGATGGTTCTTGGTCCATCTCGCAATAAACAGCGTCATTTTCTATTCTATCTACAAATTGAGGTATTCTGCTTGTTATCTGATGCCTCTTCGATGAGAAAAGATGCTGCATATCGCTTTTCACGATCCATTTGAGATGGGTTAGCAAGTCAGGATATTTTTCTGGGTCCCAACCCCGAGTTTTGCTCCAAACCTTTTCAATAGCACCAAATGCAATATCTTCTGGTGTCTTTCCTTCTGGAAGTTGAGTGATATTGTCTGTTTTCCCTACATACTTTCGCGCTTGCCAGATAGAAAAATTAACAAGATCCAAAATAGTGTCCATCCGGAAACCAGCATTTTTGTAGGGGAACTTGTGCCCGTGAGCAATATATAATGGGCATGTAAGGTTTCGCCCGGGAAAATATCGGCCGGGATGACTCGAATTTATGATGCATAGCGGATATCACCTGTTTTTGAA
>Ga0255346_1002321_pt1 | contig 24329 bp, 32 predicted proteins | sample wastewater_treat_FD_194410 | JGI IMG/M metagenome (GOLD analysis project Ga0255346, IMG submission 194410) | Wastewater microbial communities from Lulu Island WWTP, Vancouver, Canada - plant22 | ecosystem: Engineered > WWTP > Wastewater > Unclassified | place: Canada: Vancouver, British Columbia... | reverse complement strand
GCGGGGTGACATACGTCGGACTGAAACAGATGGGCGAGAAGTTTGTGACGAACGGAAAGATCACGCGTTCCGATTACAACAAACTGAACGGCATTCTCAAGGAACAGAACATCGACCTTGATAACCCGCCAACGGTGTAAATCATGGGGCAGATACAATATCCGATCACGGTCATTCAGGGCGTTGATTTTTATCTGACGCTGACGCTCCTTCTTTCCGACAAGGTGACGCCTCGTGATCTTACGGGGTACACGGGGAAGATGCATATCCGAAGGACTTTGGAAAGCGACGAGGTGATCGCGGAGCTCACGACTGAGAATGGCGGGATACAGATCACGGCCGGGACAGGCGTGGTGTTGATCCACATTCCGGCGGCCGATTCGGCGGGGTTTGAGTATCCGGCGGAAGGCGTTTATTCCCTGCACCTCATCAACGGGACTGGTGCGATTTTCAGGAAACTGGCCGGGCCTGTCACATTTGAGCAAGACGCAACCCGTTAAGCGGAGGCATAAAGATGGAATGCATCACGATCATCGAGAAAGCCTCGGAACTGAGGATCGCCGACTGCTCTGGCGTGGTCGTGATCCAGGAGCCGCGTCAGACGGTAAGCCTTGAGAGCAAAGGCGACGTCCTCGTCCAGAGCTCCTTCAAGACGTTCAAATTTATCGCATCAGAAGGGCAAGAGGACTTCGAGATGCCGTCCACGCCGGACAAAAACTCCATCAATCTATTCATCAACGGCATCCATCAGGACCTGACGGACGATTTCACCGTGGTCGGTAAAACGATTACGATTCTCGGGGGTGTGGACGCCGGGGACAAGGTCTCGGGGAATTATGCGGAATCTGTTTAGAGTTTTATCGCTCGCATCATTCATCGCGTGTTCTTTTTCCTCCTGCGATCCCGTGTTTGCGGCGACCAAGACCCCGGCCAAAGACATCACGACGAATGCCTCTGCCTTTACGAAGAATCTCTCAAGCTCAGACACGGACGTCCAGAAGGCCCTCGCAACGATCGATCAGCTCGGCGTCGAAGGACCGCAAGGGCCGCAGGGTGAACAAGGCCCCGCAGGGAAGGACGGCGCACCTGGTCCACAAGGACCGCAGGGACCCGCAGGAGCAGACGGACAACCAGGAGCACCCGGTCCTCAAGGCCCCCAGGGAGAAGCAGGACCAAACCTAGTAGGGTCTACGACGGCGACGGATATGACGGGGCTTTTGAAAGGGAATGGCGCGACGGTTACTACGGCAACGGCCAGCACGGATTATTTGGTTCCCGGGGACCTCTCGTCCTACCTCACCTCCTCCACGGCGGCGAGTACCTACGTCCCATACTCCGGGGCCACGGGGGATGTGTCTCTTGGCTCTTACGACATATCCGCTACTGACGGCATTTTCACAGGAAATCTCGATGTCGGTGGCAACACAACGCTCGATGGAACTCTTGCGGTCGGGACGGACAAACTTGTTTTAACGAGCCAAGGAAAGCTCGGCATAGGAACAACTGCCCCTTACTCAATGCTGAATATCCACCAAAAATCAAAAGGACTCAAAGGGATATCTATCACTGGCTATGGGTACGATTCAGCAAGCCCAACAAGCACCGAGGGCATTTGTATCTACATGAATTATAACACGTTAGGAAACAGACAGACAGTTATCGGAGCGACAGACGCAGTCGGTTCTTCTTCTCGCGGAGTATTCAGATTTCTAACTGGCGGCACTGGCTACGCATGTTTGGATGCCGTAAGCGGTAATGGTGCTAATCGTCTTCTAACTATCATGGGAACTGATACCACTAATGTTGGAGTTGGATATTCTAATAGCATTGGTACTGGCGGAGATTACACGGGCAGACTAAGTGTATTTACATCCAATAATAGCGGGTCCAGAACAAATCTTCTTATCAAAAAGTTTGGTACCGCTTCTGGTGATTACATTGACGTAAAGAACCCGTCAGGCACTTCGCTTTTAAAATTAGATTCAACTGGGAAACTTTGGACAGCGGATAAGGTTGTATTCACCCAAACGGATGGCAACGAGTACATTGATTCTCTTGCTGATGGGTACATGGACTATGGAGCGACGACGGCCCATAGATTTTTGGCTGATGTCAAATTGACGGGGGACAACAGAAAGCTTTACTTTGGCTCCGGGGATGATGCGTCCATTTCCTACGACGGCACCAACATGGTCATCAATCCGAAAGAGGTTGGGTCCGGCATTCTCGACGTTCTAGGGACTCTCCAAACAGACGGCTACAATGCTTCAGACGGAACGGCAGGGGCTACAGCAGATGTGGCCACGCTTGCCCCTGACGGAACAACGACACGAACGCTTCATTTCAAGAACGGCCTATACACAGGATACACGGATTCATAAGGAGGAATTATGGCACTCATTATCAAGATCGCTGAAAGATACAAACAACCTACGGTGGAATAATGGACTGGCAAGCGTGTGGAGTGATTACAGGCTTTCTAGGGCTGTTCGTAACAAAGCGAAGCCGCCAGCATCACATCCACAGGCGTTCGTTGCTCTTATGGAGGCTGTGACAGAACTATGAGCTACGACGGCCCTGAGAGAAGGACAAAATGATGGACGGCGTAACGATCAGCCTCATAGGATTGACGGTAACGCTCCTCGCGTACTTGTGCGCCGGGTTTTATTGGGGAGGTAGAGTCTCGGCCAAGCTCGATAACGTGGTGATGTGGACTTGGAAGGAATTGAGATCGTGCAACGGTCTTGGGGTTACTACAAAGTCCTACAGACCGGTAAGGGATACAAAACGAAGTTGCTTGTGGTGAAACCGTTCGGGAAGTCTGCGGAACAGCGACACTTCAAGCGGAAGGAAGTGTGGACATATGTTAGCGGGCAAAGGTTCTGCGAAACACGGGAGATCGCACCGATGGAATGGCATCGATTACAGAACGACACACCCTTTGAAGTTTTTATTATTGAGACACAGCTTGGCGATTGCCAAGAAGAAGACATCGAAAGGCGTTAAGTGAACATCGTTATCGATACGCTTCAAAAGAAGTTCTTTGAACTGGCGGAAAAGGAAAACTACCCGAACACGCCCGACATAACGTCGCAATTAGATATTTTGCAGAATGAAATCAAGCGAAGAAAGGAACTGGAGAAGTGAGCGAAAAGAAAATCATCAAGTTTTACAAGACGGAGATCAAGAGCGTTGATTCCGATTCGATGACCGTGGAAGCGGTGGTCAGCACGAAGAACGTGGATCGTGACGGGGACATCGTCACACCCAAAGCGTTTGAAAAGCGGATCAAGACCTACAAACAACACCCCGTGCTTCTGTCCAGCCATAACTACGGCGATCTTCTGAAACAGATCGGCGAGGCGGTCAAAGTGAAAGTGACCGACAGCGGGCTGGAAGCGACATTCAAGTATTACGCCGGAATGGGAAATCAAGAAGCTGATTGGGCGTGGGTCTTGGCGCAGAAAGGGATCGCATCCTTTTCCATCGGGTTCATCGGTCACGAATTCGAATACATCAAGCAGAAGGACGGCGAATCGGAGTTCATCACCGGTCGCAAGTTCACGGATGTGGAACTTCTTGAGATCAGCCAAGTCGTTGTGCCAAGTAACCGGCAAGCGCTTCAGATGTCCGTGGAAAGCGCTGGGCTGTGCGAACTGGCGCTGAAATCCTTCAAGCAGTTGGAAGGTGATCCGCTGATGCCGAAGATCGATTCCGTCCCGCCGTTGAAAGAAGAACCGACGCCGGAAGTGCCGGCGGAAACGCCAGCACCGGTCACGCCGGAAGTGCCGGCGGAAACAGTTGTCACCCCATCGGGTGATGAACCAAAGCATTATTCTGAAAAACTCTTTAGCGAGGGGGACGGCAAAACCGATCCCACACCTACGCTTTCGGGGAGTGCTTTAGAAGATGCCATCAAACAAACAGCATCGAAGATGCTGAAAAAGGAGAATTAAGAAGATGGAAGCTAAAGAACTACAGGAATCCATCGCCAAAGGTCTTGAGCCGGTTGCCACCGAGATCAAGACTTTAGGTGAACGTGTTTCCAAGATCGAGGCGTTGCCCTTGAGCAAGATGTCCGCCCCGTTCGTGAACACGATCCCGTCCGAGTATAAGGGGCGGAAACTTTCCAAGCAGTTCGGATCAGTCCGTAACCTTCTTGGGAAGAACGTCGGTTTTGAAGCGTTCGGGAATGAGGAAAAGATCGATCAGTTTTGCAAGTTTATGATCGACGTCGTTTCCAAAGCCACGACGAACGAAACCACGAATGCGCAAGGCGGATACCTTGTCCCCGATGAATTTCAATGGGACTTGATCCAGCTTGCCCGCAATCGTTCCTACGCCTTGCAGTTTGCGAAGGTGTTCGGGATGAACAGCGACACGTTGTATCTGCCGGCTGAACTTACCCTTCCCACGGTTGCGTGGAAAGCGGAAAGCGCCCAGCTTGCACAAGCTGATCCCACTTTCAGCCAAGTCAAGCTGGAAGCGAAAAAGCTGACCGCTTACAGCGGGGCGACAAACGAACTCTTGGCGGATTCCGCCATTGACGTCGTTTCGATCCTCACGGAGCAGTTCTCCTATTCGATGGGCTTGGAACTTGATAACCAGATGATCAACGGAACGGGCAATCCTGTCAGCGGTATCGGCGGGGCGAAAGCCGGTTATTCCGTGATTACTTCCGGTGCGTCAATGTCCACGGTCACATCGGGCGATCTGTCCCTTGCGATCAGCAAGATCGAACAGGGTTACGTCGGCGGAAGCCGGTGGCTTGTCGGTCGTCTTGCACAGCACTACATCCGTAGCTTGAAGTCCACGGACGGCATTCCTTTGTTCCAGTATGCCGGTGCGCAAGCGCCTTCGACCATTTACGAATACCCGCTGGCGATGACGGAGAAAATTGCGAATACCGATGGCGCATCGAAGCTGATGGCTGTGTTCGGTAATTTCAATTACTTCTACATCGGCAGAAGGAACGGTGCGATGGCGATCGAAGCGAACCCGTACAGCCGGTTCGACTACGATGAAACGATGTTCCGGATGATCACCCGCTGGGGTTTAGCGGTTGCACAGCCGAATGCGTTTGTACGTGTAATCACTAACTCCTAGTCACCTGTGGTGGGTAGCGTTTTCGCTGGGGTTCGCTTGAAAACCCCAGCACCTTAAAAAAATGCGACTGAAATCCAAAGACCGGCGACATCGTGGTGTCAGAACGATGACCGGACAAAGGCGATGGGAATGAAAACGGCACTTGTAATACCACACTACCACGAAAAGCGAATCCGAAACGTGGAACACACTCTGCGTCAATCGCAGATGTGGAAGGTGCGTCCGGACGAAATTATCGTTTTTAATAATAACTCCGACTATTCCCTTCGTTATCAAGATATCGCCAAGAACATCACCGTGATCAATGCTTCACGGAACTTCGGGTCAAGCGTGCGCTATGGGATCGCCACGGTCTGCTTTGCGGACATCGTCGTGTTTCAAGATGACGATCTGCTGTTAAGCGATCACGCATTCGGGAATCTTGTGGATGCCGTGAAAAAGCATCCGGATTCCGTGGTCGGGATGATCGGCGGGGACTTCAAGAAGGGCGTGCCGTATCGTGAAAAGACGCACGTCCTTGACGGTGAATGCCACTTCATCTTGGGGCGGGTATCGGCGATGCGCCGTGAACTGCTTCTGCAAGGGCTGGGGCTGATCTATAAGCACACGGAACTGAAGGACGCTTGCAAGAACCACGAAGATATTCCGATGTCGGTGGCGAACGTGCTTGCCGGCAATATGAACCGGACGATCCCGCTGGACTTCCAAGAACTTGACGACGGCGGGGTCGGGCTTGAGAAGCACGGGAATCATTACACGCTTCGGGATTCGATCTTGAAGGCGGTGTCGGAAGGGGTCTTGCGATGATCCGGCACGAAATCCTTTCCATTGGGTTCAATCGTCCGAAGATGCTGAAGCTGTCAATGGAACACCTTGAACGAGCGCTGACCGATGATGTTCATTGGTTTCTGTATCAAGACGGATGCGAGAAGTTCGACAGCGATCCCTTTCACATTGAAGGACATATCAAACGGAATGCGATCTATGGCATTTCCAAGAACATTCTTACCGCTATACAGGAAGCGTTTGAAGTCCGGAACGCACAGATCGTGACGATCGTGGAATGCGACGTCTTGGTGTCGAAAGACTTCATCAAGTTCGTCAAGGAAGCGATGAAGCTGAAGGACAAGTCGATGTTCACGGTGTCCGGCTATTCGATCCTTAAAGGACAGCATCCGACCGATCACGTGTGGGCTTGCGATTGGTATTTCCCGTGGGGCGTGTCGTTTGACCGGTCAGATTACGATCTGATCCAGCCACACATCAATAACACTTATTTTAAGGACAACAGCGCCTATTTAAAAGCGCAGTTTGAAGCGCCTTTGCGCCGGACGGATTGGGGATGCTGGCAGTATGAAAAGTTCCTTCCCCGTCACCCGCTTCAAGCCGGTCTGATCCATAACATTCGGGTGCTTCACGGGCGCAAACAGCTTGTCCCGATGATGTCCCGATGCCAAAACATCGGCGTGTATGGTGCGAACCAGATTCAAAAGACGATGGATAAAACGAACGTCGAGAACGAACAGGAATGGGTGCGCAGTCAGCATTATGCGCCGACGTGGACGGCGGAACAGGATTGCAAAGAACTGCGGGTCGTGGAAGTCGGGGAAGAATTGCTGAAAGACGCCACGATGGACATCACCCCGTGGAAGAAAAAACCGTGATCAAAGTTAAAGGACAATATCAATGCCCCGTTTGCAGAAGCGTGATGATCGCAAGACCGGCAGAAAAGCACGTGTGCCGGCGGTGCGGTGTCCAGATGAAAGAAGTGCGGAAGGGAGTGATCCACAAATAACAAAGGTCTGCTGGATCACGAAGCCTTACACCGTGGCGGGGAACGGGTATGGGTATTCCTTCCATAACAGGATGATGTTTGAACACACGAAGAAGCACGGGATCGAATACGACGACGAAGCGAAGATCGCCGTGCAGATCACGTCCGCCGACAAGTTCACGCCGATCGAAGGAAAGATCAACGTCCTGTTTTCGATGTGGGAGTTTGAAGATTTGCCGAAGTCCTACATCCGTGCGATCAACGATGCGGACTACTTGATCGTGCCGTCGTCTTACGTGCGGGACATTTTTAAGAAGTATACGAAAGTCCCGATCTTCGTGTGCCGTGAAGGCGTGAACCCGAAGGACTTCCCGTTCCACCAGCGCCGGCTGGATGGCACGAAAAAGTTCCGGTATCTGTGGTGCGGAGCGTCGAACCCACGAAAAGGTTATCAGTCGGTGCTTCAAGCGGTGCAGTTGTGCGATATGTTCCCCAATATCGAACTTTATATCAAGACCACGATGCCAAAGATCACTTGGTGGGGAACGCTGAAACAGACCTTGCGTCATCTTCCGGACATTATGTTCGACACGAAGCTGGGAAAGAAACGGATGGTGTCGCTTGTGAAGATGTGGTCACGCCTTCCGAAGCCGATCCTGTGCGATCGGGTGACGCTGATGGGCAAGAACAAGAACGTGATCTTCGACACCCGAAATCTGCCGGCGTCTGACCTTACTGATCTTTACAACAGCGCAAACTGTTTTCTGCTTCCGTCTTGGGGGGAAGGTTGGGGCTTGACGCTTTGCGAAGCGATGGCGACCGGCTGTCCGGCGATTTCATTGAGCGCCACGGGGCAAGCGGACTTCTTTGACGAAGTGGTCGGGTATCCGGTGAAGTATTCGCTGGAAGAATTGCACCTTGACGAATACGAAGGGCTGGACACTAAAGCGCACATTCCGGACACACAGGACTTCATCGAACAGATGCTTCGTGTCGCAAGAGAATATCCGAAAGCGCTACAAAAGGGGCGCAGAGCGTCCGAGCGCATCCACAAAAAATTCACGTGGGAACTTTCGGGGCAACGAATGGCTGAAATCTTAAAGGAGATCGAAAAAGATGCTGATCACGATTAGTTACGTAAAGTCCCTTCTTGGGATCACCACGACCACGGATGACACGCTGATGACATCGCTTCTTGGCGCACGAAGCGTGGAGTTTGAAGAATTTGAATCCGTCGCCCGCACGGAATACAAAAGCGGTGACAAGTCCCACATTATTTTTATGGATCATCACCCGATCACGGCGATCGCTTCGATCTACGACGACACCGATCTGGTCTACGGGGCGGACACGCTGATCGATGCGACGGATTATTCCTATCTTGCGGACAAGGGGATCATCTTCTTAAAGGCGGGATATTTCGCTAAAGGGATCAATAACGTGAAGGTGACCTACACCGCCGGCTACACCACGTTGACCGTGCCGGAGGACTTGAAACTTGCGATCGCAAACCTAGTGATCGCCGACTACTTGGAACTGAAAGGCGGGGTCAACGCCTTTGAAGGTGAATCGCTAACGTATAAGCCGGCTAATTTGCGGAAACAGGCGAAAGCGATAATGGAAAGCTACAGGATGCCACGATGATCGAAATCCGGATGGACAAGCGACAGATCGAAGGGATTCGGGACAAGCTGAAGAAGCTGTCCCCGCTTGATCGGGATAGCGTCACTTACAAGTGGATGAAGGACTTCGGAATCGAAGGGGAAAAGATTATGCGCACCGACATCCTTGCCGGACAAGTGCTTCATAAGCGCACCGGAATGCTTGCGAACAGTTTTAGTTCACGGGTCGGGATGGAAAATAAGACCGTGGTTTTGCGGATCGGGTCGGGCGTCCGGCACGGCGGATGGGCGCAACAGGGCGAGACAAGATACAGCGGACAGGGACGACTTCCGTATGCGGAAATCCACGAAACCGGAGGAGTGATCCGCCCGAAGAAAGGAAAATATTTAACGATCCCGTTTCCCTATAACCAGACACCGGCGGGGGTCACGAAGATGTCAGCACGCCGGATGTTCCAGCAGTATCCGGACACGACGTTCATCGCAAAAGGCATCATCTTCCGGAAACTGCGGAAGTCGGACAAAAGCATCCAGCCGATGTTTTGGCTGAAGAAGTCGGTCACGATCCCAGCACGCCGGTATATGACCATCGGGTCGGAAGTGCTGGCGACAAAGGTCGCACCGTCCTTGTCACGGACGATTGAAAAATTCATAGGGAGCAGAAACTAATGGCAAAGCCGGCGGACGCATTCAGAGCATTAAAGACAAGACTGCAAGCGGACACAACGCTTGCCGGTTACGTCAAACAGTTCCTTGAAGGGCAACGGGAAGCATCAAGCATCACGCAATACCCGACCGTGATCACAGATTACACGGGCAGTTCGGAATCGGATGACGCCTACGGCGAACAGCGAATCCGGATGCGGTGCGTGGTGTATATGGTGATCACCGTCACCGACAAGGACAAACAGATCGTAGGCGACGCCACGACAAAAGGGGCGCTTGATTACTTGAACGATCTGAAAAAGGCGATCGACACGGATAGGACGCTGGGCGGGAAAGCGATTCATACCTACATACTGGATGACAGCTTTTCGACGGTGGATTTCCCCGTGCGTGTGCTGGCGTTGAACGTGGAAATCCTAATCGAACAAACGGAAGCGGTAAGAACTTAACAAAGGAGAAAGAAGAAAATGACAATGCTTTTGAGGAACAAAACATTACTTGCAAAAGAGGAAGGCACTTACGGGAACGATCCGACGCCGACGGTTGCGGAGAACGCCATCGAAGCACGGAACGTGAAGGTGAACTACACCGGCGATCTTCTGGAACGGGATTATGTTCGTGGGAGCATTTCCCCCGTGTCCCCGATTATGGGACAGCATCACGCCGAAATCACGTTTGAAATGGACTTGAAAGGATCGGGAACTGCCGGCACAGCGGGTCGTCTTGGCGATCTTCTGGAAGCGTGCGGGTATGCGGAAACCGCATCCGTCGGGTCGAGCGTGGTCTATAAACCGACGTCTGACAGCATCAAGTCGGTCACGTTCTACGTTTATGAACACGTGAGCGCTTCATCCTCACGCCTTCATAAGATCACCGGCGCACGTGGGAACGTGCAGATCAAGATGACCGCCGGACAGATGGCTGTGCTTTCCTTTGCGTTCAAAGGGAAATACAACATCCCGACGGACGTCGCACATCCGGCGACGCCGACCTACGAGGCGACATTACCGCCGGTCGTGAAAAGCGCCGGCTTTTCGCTGAACGGCGTGACCAGCCTTGTCGTGCAAGAAGTGACGCTGGATTCTGCGAATGAACTGATCGGACAGGATGACATCAATGACGCCACGTCCTTGAAAGGATTCTTGATCACCGGCAGAAAGCCGGCTGGGCAGTTCAATCCGGAAGCGGTGAGCGTTGCGACCTATGACTTCTGGTCGGATTGGATCGCTTCAACAGCACGGGCTTTAAGCGTGGTCGTGGGTGAGACTGCGGGCAACAAATGCACGATCACAGCGCCGAAAGTCACGGTCGATGCGATCAACGAAGGAGATCGGAACGGGATTCTGACGACCGATATTCCCTTCCGGTGCAGTCAGAACGCTGGGAACGATGAACTGGTCTTAACCTTTGAGTAGGGATTCTTGGTCGTTATGGGCGGTGTCCCGTGAACCCTAAAGCGGTCACGGGGTGCGCAAACCGCCCCTAGCGCCCTACTCCACAAAACGAAAGGAACAACACGAATGCTTACAGGGATCGATACGAAAGAAGTGGTCGAGTTCGTCCCGCAATCTGAAAACGGAACTGAAAAACCTACGACTTTCTTGATCGGGGTTCTTACGAATCGGGACAAGTTGAAGATTATGGGTGACGCAGTAGGTCGTGATGGACAGCTGGATGTGACGAAGCTGGCGGACAAAGCCATCGATGTCGTGCGTGCCGGAATCAAAGGCATCAAGAATTTCGCCGGCAAGGACTTGATCCAGCCGGTTGCAGATGACGAGATCGACGCCATTCCCTTTGACGTGCTGATGGAAGTGTTTTCCAAGGTGATGGAACTGAACTTTTTGAATACGGACGCAAAAAAAAAATAATTTTAGCGCTTTGGGCTGAAAGCAAAGAGATCAAATGCGAGACTTGCACGGATCAAATGCGGGCGATTCGGGGATGCGTCAAAGACGTTTCGCAGTACGAAGTGATGCGGGGGGTCGAGATCACGAAATGCCCGCTTCGGTACGTGGACAATGCGACGCTGTCCTACATCGAAGCGTTCACGCATTACAAACAGGGGCTTTATCCGGAAGCCGGCGGATGGCTGGATCAGCCAATGAAGGCGCTGGAAGCGTTTCAAGAAATTGGGCATTGGGTTGAAATCCTGTTCGATAACGGGAAAGAAGGAACGAAAAAATGGCAAACACGAACGTAGACATCCTATTACGGCTCAACGATAAGTTTTCGTCGCCGATGGCGAAGGCGCAGACACAGATGGCGCAGTTCGCCAAAGAAGTCGAAAAGACCAGCCGGACGATGAACCAGATCGGATCGAACATTCAGCGGATGGGGATGTCGATGGTGTGGGCGGGCGGTGTCATCACCGGCGCATTCGGGCTTGCCTTAAATAACGCACGGAAGTATTCGCTGGAAGTGGATTATGCGATGGATCAGCTGACGCAGACCGTCACAAACTTCCAGATTCAGCTTGCCACCACCGTGATCCCTTACGTGAACCAGTTCGTGAACTGGATGAAATCCCTTCTGGAAGCGTTCCGCAGTCTTGATCCCAAAGTCCAGCAGACGATCATTTCCGTGACGTTCCTTACCGGCGCTTGGCTGTTATTGGGCGGGACGGTGATGAATTCCATCGGGGCGCTGATCAAGTTCGGGGCTTCCCTTCTGAAGATCGGCGGGATGCTGATGGGCGTGCTGGCGACGATGAATCCGGTGACGATCGGGATCGTGGCGGGCGTCGCAGTCATCATCACGGTGCTGGGACAATGGCAGAACGTGATGCTGGGGCTGGTGAAGACCTTTGATTATGTGTTCAGCATCATCGGAATGGGCTTTGAACAGTTAAAGATGGGGTTTTCGATCTTTGTCGACGGGTTCGTGATCCAGCTTCAAGCGATCGTGGACGCCCTTTCAAAAATCCCGTCCCCGTGGAAGACGAAGTTACGGGATTGGTCGGGAGCGCTCAAGAAATTAAGTTCCGATCTGCGGACGGTGGCACGGGATTCCAAGCAGAGCGCCGACCAGTTCGGGATGAATATCCAGAATATGATGACCGGACAGTCCGGCAATATGGTCAACGGCATCCAGAAGTTCACGGCGGATTGGGATAATTTCTTCAAGTCCTTCCAAGGAAAGCTAAACACCACAAAAAGCGCCGTTGTGAATTGGGGGGAAACCGTCAAGACCACGATGCGGAACGTCGCACAGTCCATTTCACAGGCGTTCGGGAATGCGCTTTTCGACGGGATCACGAACCGCTTCCGCAGTCTTGGCGACATCGTCCGTAATCTTGGGAATTCCATCTTGCAAATGCTTGCGCAGATGGTGGCAAAGATCACCATCGTAAGCGCTATGAATGCGGTCGGGCTGGGCGGGCTGGGGATGCTTTTTATGCACACCGGCGGGATGGTGAAACCGCTTTATGCGCACAGCGGGCTTGCGCCGGACGAAGTTCCGATCGTGGCGCAGACCGGTGAAGGGGTCTTGTCACGCCGTGGGATGTCGGCGATCGGCGGGTCGGACAGACTGCGCCGGCTGAATCAAGGCGAATCAATGGGCGGTGGCGGTGGCGGACAGACGATCGTTATTAATCAAGTGATCCAAGCGTGGGACGCACAGGACGTCTACCGGAACAGGAAAGTGATTTCGTCGGCGCTTGCAAACGAGATCAGAAACAACGGCAATCTGCGCAAAGCGATAAAGGAAGGGTGATATGGCAAGCGATGATCTAACAGTCGCACCGGACTACGTGTTTGAGGAAACGATCAAATACAGCACCGCCGTTTCCAAGTTTGAGAATGGGACGGAACAGCGACGGTCGCTGTGGTCGACACCGCTTCGCAAGTTCAAGCTGGCGTTTAGGAACAGGAACAGCACGGACTACGGAACGCTTCGTGATCTGTTCAATGCGAAGCTGGGCGCTTACACGTCCTTTCTTTGGACAAACCCGAACGACAGCACGCAGTACACCGTCCGCTTCGACGACGACAGTCTGATGGTTCGCCAAAAAGCGTACGGAATCTATGACGTTGAATTCTCATTGGTGCAAGTGAAATGATCGAACTGACCGACGATTTCATCGCAGAAAAGAACAAGCTGGAAAATAAACCGATCTTTTTGTACGAGGTCGTGAACTTTGACGGCGCAGATAACAGCATTCTGATGGCGGGCTATGACGACGACGTCGTCTTTAACGGGAAAACCTATATCAAGTTCCCGATCAGCCACGAAGCTGTCAGCGATAACACGTCCGGTGAGATCGATCAGGTATCTGTCAAGGTATCGAACATCAGCCAGTTCATTCAGAACAAGCTGGAAACGTACGACCTTCGTGGGAAGAAGGTCATCATCACGATGGTGTTCGCAAACCTTTTGGATAATTCCCTAAACTGCATTTCGCATTCTTACTATATCGACAATTACACGGCGAACGTCGAGGTCGTGGAGTTCACTTGCACTGGGAAGTTCGACGTTTTAAAGACCGAACTGCCGGCACGGAAATACTGGCGGAATTATTGCACTTGGAAGTTCAAGTCCACGGAATGCGCCTACGCCGGCGCTGAAACTGTGTGTAATAAAACATTCCAGCGGTGCAAAGCGCTTGCTAATCAAGAAAGGTTCGGCGGGTTTCCGTCCATCCCGTCAAGACAAGTGTATGTCGGATAAACCCATCGACCGGATCGATCCGGTTCAATTTGAAAAGGAAGTGATCGAGGAATGGCTTGGCGTCCAGTACGTGCATCGGGGTCGGTCACGGAACGGGATCGACTGCTGGGGCTTGCCTTTAAAGATTTACGAAAAAGCCGGAGTGAAGTTATTCGACATTCCGGAGTTTGAATATAACGTGAAGTGGTCGAAGGAAGGCGGGAACTTCTTGGCGGAGAATGCGCACAGGGATTGGCAGAAGATCGAACAGCCGGAGTTCCTTGATGGGATACTGCTTAAAAACCTTCACGGGATCGCTTACCACACGGGGATCGTGTTAAGCGGGCATCGGTTCATCCACGCCACAATGTACGGCGTGATTATTTCCAAATACACGGATAAAGACATCGTGGACAAGATCGAAGGCTTCTACCGGCTGAAGGGGCTTTATGGAATCGAATAATATCCGGATCGTATGGATTCCGAATCAGTTATCCAAAGACGGGCGCATCGAAAAGTTCTTTGGTTACGAGAACGGAAAGACGCTTTCGCAGTACCTTGACGACACCGGCTTTGACTACAAGAAAAAAGGGATCGTTCTTCTTTCTTCGCAGAAAGGAAGGATCGATGATCCGGTTACCTACGTCCCGCAATCCGGCGAAGAAGTGCTGGTTATGCCGGACGTGCGTGATCCTATATCGATGGCGCTGGGGATCGGGTGGGCGCTGACCGCTTCCATCACCGCATCGATGTCTATCGGAACGATGATCGCCGTGGCGTACACGGTTGGCGCTTTGGTGATGGTGGGAGCGCTTGCAGTCGTAGGGTATGCGATCTTTTCAGCGTTCCAGAAGCCGAAGTCCCCCAGCTTCGGGGCTTTCGGGGGCGTCGCCGGCGGTTCAATGGACGAAGCGTCCCCGACCTACGGCTGGGACGGAGTGCGCACGATTATGGATGTCGGTGTGCCGATCGGTGTCGTTTACGGCACGCACAAGGTCGGCGGGAACATTATCAATCAGTACGTGTATAACGACGGAACGAAAGAATATCTGAATCTTCTGATCGGGCTTTGCGAAGGCGAGATCGAAAGCATTTCCGACATCAAGATCAACGAAAACCCGTATGAAAATTATACGGGGATGACGAAATACGAACGGCTTGGCACGAACGATCAGTCCGTGATCACCGGCTTTGAAGAACTGCATCAAGTCTACGACATTGGGGCGATGCTGGTGAAGGATACACCCTACACCACCACATCCATCGAAACGCAGTTGGAAGCGTTTGAAGTGGAGATCAGTTTCCCGTACGGTCTTTATAAAATCAATTCTTCGGGGGATATGGTCGACGAGACAGCGACCTATATCCTTTACTACAAAAAACATTCCGACGAGATATGGACGGAACTTGCGGAAAAGAGCGTGACCGGAAAATCCCGAACCGCCGTCAAAAGCAAGACGAAGGTCACCGGTCTTGATCCGGATCAGTACGACGTGAAGGTGATGAAAACGTCGGATGCCGGTACTGCGTCGCAGTCAAACGATATGCGCTTCGCCCGCCTTGACGAGATCAAAAACGATGACTTGGCTTACCCGAACACCGTACTGCTGGGGATGAAACTTCTAGCGACGGATCAGCTGTCCGGTTCTACCCCGCAAGTCAGTTGCATCGTGAAAGGCACGAAGATCAAGACTTACAAGGTGATGAACGGCGAAACGGAAGTGGCGTACGAGGATTATTACTACGATCCGGCTACCGACAAATTCAAGTTGTTTTCGGATGACACCGAACTTTCGTGGGACGGGGAAACTTACTCCACCGCTTTCTGTGCGAATCCGGTGTGGTGCATCTACGATCTTTTGACGAATGCCCGCTACGGTCTTGGCGAGTTCATCGACGCATCCCAGCTTGATCTTGCGCAGTTCGTGGATATGGCGAAATACTGCGATGAACGGCTTGATCGTGGCGATGACACATTTGAAAAACGGTTCGTGCTTGACTGCGTGATCGACGCATCGCATTCAGCTTTGGACATTCTTTTGCAGTTATGCGCCACGTTCCGTGCGTGGGCGTTCTATTCACAAGGCGCTGTGAAACTTAAGATCGATAAACCGGAAACGCCGGTGCAGTTGTTTGGGATGGGGAACATAGTGGAAGGATCGTTTCAACAGGGCTGGAAGTCCGTGAAGGACGTGCCGAACGTGATCGAAGTGCAGTTCATCAATGCTTTGCAGAACTACGAACAGGAAGTGATCGCTGTTACGGATGAAGATAGTTTGGCGACGAATCCGATGCGGAAGAAAGCGGTCAGAATCTTCACGACTTCGATTTCCCGTGCGCTTCGGGAAGGACGCTACGCCAAGAACCTTGCGAAATACATCCACCGTTCGATCAGTTTTAAAGCGTCCGTCGACGCCGTGGCGTGTCAGTCAGGTGACGTGATTTCCGTTAGTCACGAACTTCCGGCGTGGGGCAATTCCGGACGGGTGGTCAGCGGGACAGACTTTAATGTCACCACGGACAAGTCTGTCACGATCGAATCCGGAAAGACCTATCGGGTGCGTGTCCGTCACCAAGACGACACGATCGAAGAAAGGACGGTTATCAATCCAGCCGGAACGGCGACGGTGCTTCAAGTCAGCACCGCTTTCACGCAAGTGCCGGCTGAAGCGGATGTGTGGGCGTTCGGGGAAACCAGCCTTTTAAAGAAAGATTTCCGGATCATCAATATCAAGCGGGAAGGAAATCACGAAGTGGCGATCGAAGCGATTGAGTATTCCGCTTTGGTCTATGACGATACCGCCCCAGCCTTGCCGGAAAATAACTACGAAGAACCGGAAGATGACATCCCGAACGTCACCGACATTGTTTTAGGGGAACGTGTCGTGCGTGCGGAGGACGGAACGATCCAGCATTTGATCGACGTATTCTGGAATAAGCCGGACACGACGGGCTACCCGTTCCGGATTTATAAGTCGGCAAAGATTTACATTTCATCGAATGGCGGGTCAAGTTATCTGAATATGGGAGAAAGCGACGGCACTGCGTTCACGATCAACACACCGCTGGTCAACAACAACATCTATCGGGTATGTATCACGACGGTGACCTTTGACGGGCGGGAATCAAGTTTCACGTCAAGTCCGACGGCGAATATCGTGATCACCGGCAAGACAGAACCGCCGTCCGATGTGACGACGTTCCTTGCCTACCAGCGCCGTGACAGCATCGTGTTCGGTTGGGCGGAAGTCACCGACGACGATCTTTGGGGTTATGAGATCAGAAAGGGCGTGTCGTGGGAGGGCGGGATCGTGATCGCAACGAAACTGACCGGCAAGTCCTACGTCAGCGGTAGTCTTGTCCTTGAAGATGATCAATCCTTCTGGATCAAAGCGATCGACACCACCGGCAATTACTCTGCGACGGCGAAAGAAGCGACGCTGTCCGTTGAAACGATCCCCTTCTCAAACATCATAATGACTTGGCAAGAAGAAAACGATGCGACGCTTTCCTTTCAAGATGTCGGAAGTTTGGGATTCGATGACGTCAGCGGGCTTCGTTTCAATGACACCGCATACTGCGGAATCAAGTCTAATCTGGAAGTGTCCGGCAGTTCATTGGTTTTTTCATCCGGTCAGATTTCCGGAACTTACACCACACTGATCCGTGACGTGGGTTACGTTGCGCCGTTTCGGATCAGCATCGCTCCCGTGTTTACTCTGTCTAATGACGATCGCTGGGACAGCTTCGGCACGGACACCTTCCAGACGAACACAGCCTTGCGCTTCTCCGGCGTGGAGGTCGGGCTTCAGATGTCGGTGCGGATCAGAACAAGCGAAGATAATCTGACGTGGTCGGAATGGATGGCGTGGGAAGATGCGGATTTTTATTGCCGGTATTTCCAGCTGGAATTCACGTTCACCCGTGAAAGCACGGATCAAGCGGTCGGCGTTTCATCGCTTCATATTACGGCAGACCTTCCGGACGTCGATGAATTCGGGGCTGATGAAATCACGGATGCGAACGCCGGCAAAGAGATCGTATTCACGAAAACATTCAGCAAAGCACCGATGGTGGCTATCAGCATCCTTGACGGGGATGGGCGTGTATCGTCTTTCAGCGTTGCGCCGACGATCACAGGATTCACTGTAAAACTATACAAACTTGACGGGACTGCGGTCACCGGATCGTTTTCGTACCACGCACACGGCGTTTAATGGGGGAATTATGGCGAAGCTAGTGATACCGAAAAAAGTAGTGATTGAAATGAACGATGACGGGACGTATCGCAAAGGGATCATCCAGTATCAGATGCGTGTGAACGGCGTGCTGGACGCTTCCAAGTTTTACACGATGGGCGTCGACACGTGGTTAAGCGATGACCTTATCAATGCAATCCTTTCCGTGGCGAAGAACAAGATCGAAGAAGGCGAAACGATCCCGATCGTAAAAGATGAAAAAAAAGAAGCGGTAATGACTGCAATTCTATCGGCTACGGAAGAAGTCACAAAACAACAAAAACTAAAAGAAGGAGATTCACAAATGAAAAAAATTATCAGTATTGCTTGCATCCTGTCCTTGATCCCGACGCTTTGTTTCGGCGCTTGGGACAAAACCAAGCCGGCGAATGATGAACTGCTGTCCGTTACGCCGGCGCTGATCCGTGCGAATTGGGAGGCGCTTGAAACTGGGACGGATTCTGCGCTTCTGATCACGAATGCCAAAGTATCGGCGTCCGCTGGGATCGTGGACACGAAGCTGGCGACGATCTCAACAGCCGGCAAGGTGCAAGGCGATGCGCTGACCTTGCTTGCGAACGTGCCGTCCGGTGCTGGGAGACTTCCCCGTGCCAATGCACCGCTGGTCACTACCGAAGCGGTAGTGGCGCTTGCAGATGGCGCTGGATCGGTGATCGATGCTTCTAAGGGAAACATCTTCACAATGACGGCGACCAAAGATCGCAAGCTTGGAACGCCGATAAACGCCACAAGCGGGCAGAAGATCATTATCCGATTCACCGCTTCGGGAGCTGACAGGACTTTGACGTTGCCTGTGGCAACTACCGGCGACTTTGCGTTCGGGACGGACATCACGGCTTTAACGGCGACGGCATCTGGAAAGACCGATTACATCGGCTGTATTTATTCAAGCGCAGATTCTAGGTGGCACGTGGTTGCCGTAGCCAAAGGTTATGCGACATAACGAATTTAATTTAAAGGGGTGAACTTATGAAAAAGATTCTTGCTCTTGGTCTTTCTTGTTTGCTGATCTGCGGGTCAGCGTCCGGCGCTGTTATTGAGCCAGACAGTTACGACAAACTGTTTCTCCGTTGTAACGGCACAACCACGACGTTCGTCGATAGTTCGACAGCCAACCCGAAGACCATCACCGCCAACGGCAACGCCACGCAAATCCCCGTGTTAGAGGCAGGGAAACCGCAGGCGATGTTTTTTAATGGGACGACAGATTACGTCGATATTGCCAATTCCGCAGACTTTGCTTTTGGTGTTGGGGCGTTTGAAATTGAGTTCAGTTTCATGACGAATAAAGCCGCAACCGCTCAGACGATTATTGATAATCGTACGGCAACAGCAGACACGAACGCATGGCTCGTCAATATCATCAATTCATCGGGGAACAAACTCTGCTTCACGACCGCAACGACCGCAAGGATTACTGGAACAACAACGTTGGCAATTAACACGAAATATCGTTGCAAGATTGTTGGAAATGGTGGGGCGAATGGGTCGAGAACGGTCATTATGTATCTCGCTGTTGGGGATGGTGATTACGCTCAAGAGGGTTCCACATATACCGCTGATTACAACTTTGCGAAACAGACGTTAAGGATTGGTTCCGTTAAAGCGGCGGCTGGAACATATTACAACGGATGGCTCAAGAACTTAACGCTCAAGAAAGCCACAACGACCGTCCTCGATATGCGTGGGAACACAACAGCCACTTCTCCTTTGGGGCCTGCGATTGCGTTTGATGGGACGGGGGATTATTTGGATTTCAGCGACTCGGCAGATTTTGCCCCAGGAACAGGGGCTTTTACGGTTGAGGCGTATTTCAAAGATACTGGCTCAGTCTCTAACGGGGTTATATATGACACTGGAAATAATACCTCTCATACAACTGCGTTTCAATTAAGAAGACTTTCTGCATCTGGAATTTTAGTATTTATTGTATCGAATAATGTAGTAATTACTGGAACAAGAGTAACAACATTAAATTCATGGCACCATGTTAAAATTGTTGGGAATGGTGGTGCGGATGGTGCAAGAACTGTACAAATGTATGTTGATGGGGTTCAAGATGGGTCTACATGGACAAACAATTATAATTTTACCGACCAAGGATTAACTATAGGAACTCCTAAAACTAGTGGGCATGATTTTAAAGGGTATATGCGAGAAATAATCGCAACAAAAGCTGGTTCTCAAATACTCTACATTAAAGGGGACGAGGATAATGGGGTCACGACTTTCGTTGACCAGACTGGGAAAACGGTAACAACGGCTGGAGACACCAAGATTAAGTACACCGAAGACTACCGCTCCTGCATCTTCAAGGACGAGACTGGCAAATTCCCTTATCCCGTGGGAAGTGCCAAGGTGGACTTCATGGCGATTGGGAGTGGGGTTGGGTATTTTGATGGGGGCGGAAATGTTTGCACTGTTACTAGCAACGACTTTGCCGTAGCTGACAATGAACTATTCTCATTTGAAGGGTATGGAAGATTAAACTCTCTTGCAAATGACTACGCAACTCCATTTGGAGCGTACTATGCCGCAAATACTGGATGGATGGTTTACTTTTGTCCGCCGTACATGGGGACAGGCGGAGCGGCTATGTACCCCTATGTGGAGGGTGCGATCTACTACTGGAATTTCACCGTTCCAATAAACTCTTGGTTCCATTTTTCTTGGACAAGGGATGCAAGCGAGAACGTAAGGTTCTTTCTAAACGGCGTTCTTCAGCTCACAAGTACGGGAGCCGAATACCACAATCTCGGTGGAGCATTTGCATACGGAACAGATTTTGGGATTGGCGGTGGACCAACTTCTTATGCGTGGGGAACTTACTGTTGGCGCGGCCTCCTAGACAACATCCGCATCTCCAAAGGCGTGGCGAGGTATACGGCGACGTTTAATCCACCAGATGATTACGAAGAAGAATCAACGGGAACGCACAGAATGTTTATGGTTTTTTGATCAGAAATTTAACGACACGGGTGCGGGAAAGGAACGAAGGTCTGAACGATGAATGAAGAACTCCGGCGGTCTGATGACGTGCGTTTGGCGGTGCTTGAGGAACGGATCGGGAACGTGATCCAGAATCAAGAATCGTATGCCAAAGATGCGGTGGAATGGCGAAACCTGTTTTGCAAGAAGCTGGACGTGCTGATCGCCCAAGACGCCCAGCGTCCTTGCGCCGTTCACGCTAGTCAGTTGCAGTCCGTCGGATGGCTTTGGAAGATCGTGTGGGGGTGCGTGGCTAGTGTTCTTGGGCTTGCGATCGTGTGGGGCGGGTTGCTTGTGACCGTGGAAGGACACACGAAATCAATCGACCGGATCACGGAAGCGTCGGCATACAGCCACAGGATCGAAGGACAGGCGAACAAATAACAGCTGGGGGTGTGGGATGCCTTTATGCGATGCGTGTGGGGATGAATACTTCGCTTCGTGCCACGACTGCGCCGGACAGCTTCGGCTGATCATCATCACGCTGAATCAGATTCTTGGTGATCTTCCGGCGAATGAGAAGACGCAAAGGGTGCGGGAGTTAATGATCAGCTTCAAAGAACACTGTGACGCAAGGTTTTTGAAACCAAAGGAAAGGAAATGACAATGGACATCGTGATGAGCGTAGTGAATTTCGTGAAGGATAATTCCGGAGATATTTTGAAGGCGCTTGGTGCGCTTTACACGGCGCTTCTGATTATCGTCAAACTGACGCCTACCCCTAAAGACGACGAACTGCTGTCAAAGGCAACGGGCTTCATTTTGAAGATCGCCGGCTTTTTCGGCGTGAAAAAATAATGTGGTCAGCGGTTGCGGTAGCGGTCATTGAGATCGTGAAGTTCCTCTGCAAATGGGGAATGGATGTCGTCGACACGAACGCAGAACGCCGGAAAGACCGGCGCAAGATCAAGGAGGAAATCAAGAATGCGAAAACTGCCCGTGAAATTCTTTTGGGTATTTCTCGTTATAACCGTGTGTAGCGGGTGCGCTTTGATCCGGAAGGGCAACGCCCCTTTGGACTACAGGGATTCTCTTGTGATCCCAGCCGGCACTACGTTCAAGAACGTCCCCTTCTACGTGAACGGGAAGGACAAAGAACCTACGTTCTTGGACTTCGTTACCGATTCTGAAGGGATATATTTTTCAAACGAAGGCGCAAAGGCGGTGCAGAAATGAGTTTTTCGACTGCAACGGTTTTGATCTTCATCGTGCTTTTGCTGGTGTCGGTGATCTTCTACCGACCGAAGTGTGACGGAGTATCGACCGGAAAAGCACGGCTGATGTTCGGCGCTTTCATCGCCACGATGACGGCGTCGCTTGGCATCTACGAACTGGTGTTCAAGGGGATGTTCGGACGCACGATCAGCCAGCTTCAGAACACGATCGCCGGCTGGGACGCAATCCTGTTCACCGTGACGTTCTTCGGTGCGTGGGTGGCGCTCTTTCTTCACTTCAACTGGGCAAGGATCAAAGAATGGTGGGACAAACGGCGGTCTTGATCGTCGGTCTGCTTTGGCGACTTGGCGGGTGGGGCAAGTGCTTCGGGAAAAATCCGAGGCGCTACGGCTACCCGCTTGTCGCCGGTCTTTATTCGTATTTCATTCTGCATTCATCACCTTACATTTCGCTTTTGCTGTGCCTTACAACGCACCTTACGACACGCCTTCCCCTTACCTATTCCGACGACGACATCGATACCGTGTGGGAATTCTGCTGGGTCTGGATCGCCGGCTTCTTGATCGGCGCACCGGCGGTGCTTCTCCACGGCTGGCACGGGTTCACGCTTGCGCTTCTTCCAATGTTTGCGCAAGGGATCAGCATCACACTTTCAAACATCAAACAAACAGCGGACTATCTTCCGCACGAAGCGTGCGAAATACTGATCGGCTGTGCTGTTATGGGGGCTATGATTGGATGAACGGAGACAGAATTACCCTATCTTTCAAACCGGAAGCATTCAAGTTTATGACGACCACGTCGGCGCTGGACTTCACCGGCTTCTGAAGCTGTGCATTTTTTGCGTCAGCGATGTCCGCTTCCAGCTTTGCTTTCTGTTCCGCCAGTTCCCGAAGGCGTGGGGCGACGTCTTCTTTCGTCATTCCAATCCCATCTTCGATCGCTTCAAAAAGTCTTCTTCGTTTTTGTTCGATCCGCTGGATTCCGGCTTCAAGGTCTTTGAGTTTTCCAGCAGGAAGAATGGGACAAATATAAGCCTAAGACTTGGAAAGACATTCTTTCAATGTGTAAAAAATAAACCTTAAAGCAATTCCTGCCGATAAAATATATGGTATAATTGAGGTATTATGAGGGCTTACGAATTATTAACAATAGGATATGAAGGGCGAGCGATTGACGAGTTTGTTGACCGCTTAAAGCAGTTTAATATTTCCCGCCTGATTGATGTCCGTGAAATTCCGCTTTCACGCAAGCCCGGGTTTTCAAAGACTTCTCTCCGTGAAAGGCTTGAAGATGAACATATTGAATACGTCCATGTGAAGGCACTCGGAAGCCCCTCGGATATTCGCAATAAATTAAAAACAGACTGGGATTATGACTATTTTTTCAAAGCGTATGGGAAGTATTTATCCCAGAACATGCAAGTCGTCAAAGAGGTTTATCAATTCATTAGTGATGGCGTGAATTGCATTATGTGTTTTGAGCGTTTCCCGGAGAAATGTCACCGCACTGCGGTTGCCGATAAAATAAAAGAGTATGACGGAAACGGACTAAAAATCAAACACATATAATCGCTTTGAAGAAGATTGAGACGTCCGGATGCCGGCTTGCAAGGAGCGCTTGCACCTTGTCGAAGTCTTTCCGGTCGATTATCGGTTCGTGGCAGTTTCTTACAATTACTGTATCAAACTTGACGGGGTACTGACGCCCTTCCCTGTTCCGGCGCTTCCCGAACGCCATATCGCCGGCGTACTTCTCATTATGAAGTATATTAGCCACTGTATTCTTTGAGAAGGGTCTACCCCCACGGATGCGGAGATCGTGCGAATTTAAGGCTAAAGTAAGGGTAACAATACCCTTACCCTTGAGGTATTCACGAAAGATATGCCGGACTATCTTCGCTTCTGAAGCGTTTATGACCAGTTTTCGCTTCATTCCTTTTGGCGTCTTGACGGTGGTCAGATCGTACCCGAAAGGTGGAATTTGACACTCAAAAGACAAAAGGCCATAATTCAGGCAAGAAGAACAATCCGGGGTTTATCTAGGAGCGCGGCATGCAAGTTATAAAAGTAAATGAGGTTTTCAAGG
>Ga0255346_1002314_pt1 | contig 24415 bp, 27 predicted proteins | sample wastewater_treat_FD_194410 | JGI IMG/M metagenome (GOLD analysis project Ga0255346, IMG submission 194410) | Wastewater microbial communities from Lulu Island WWTP, Vancouver, Canada - plant22 | ecosystem: Engineered > WWTP > Wastewater > Unclassified | place: Canada: Vancouver, British Columbia... | reverse complement strand
AGTTTCATTTTTATTCAAATTGGTAAGGACTACATTGTCGCGCGCTTCCATTCTTCGGGACAACTCCTGATTTATGGCATAGTCAGCCGTGAGAATTGATTGTTCTTTTCCGTTATCATCAAAAGCGATTATTTTAATACCTTCGGGGCAGTCCATATAAGCAACGGAGACTTCGTTTCCTTCATAATATTTATTAAGCAGTGGTGTGTATAGCACAAAACTTTTTTCTCCATTTTCCGTATAAATAATCTCCATCTGTTCAGCAGATTCGTCAGGATATTTCCCTTGATATTCTAACAATTCTGTAACTTCTAATTTTTCGGAACAAGAAACAAAAAGTACCAAACAGAGTGAAGTCAGAATGGTACTTTTTTTTAGTGAAATCATATTTTTTATTGATAGGAAGTTATTATCTAATCAACGTAGATTCTTGTATCCAGCACCCAACAAAATAGGAGTTTCCTTTAGATAAACCTCTTACGAAGATATCTTCACTGGAAGGAAAACGCAATTTACTTCTCTTTTCATTAGCGTCAGCAGCTACTGACGGGTCAACAGCGGCGGCTTTATTATATTTATCTGCGGCAGCCCAATTATATGCGTAAGGTAGCATGTCGCCTCCGGAGCAACGAGTTCCTGATTGTGCATATAAATCACCTATTAAAATATATGCTTTTCCGCAATTAGGATGAATTTTTATTGCATTTAACGCTGCTTCACGTGCTTTTCCGTATTCTGTCGTTAATAAATAAGTTAAGCCTAACATATAGTATGCGTTAACTTTTTGTTCGTTCGTTTCGTACAGACTAATCGCTTCGTTGTAATAATCAATCGCTTTATCGGATTCGTTGTTAGATAAAGATAAATTACCCATTAAATAAGCAGTTTCAGCAGTCGGATTGGCTTTATGAACAATTTCTAACGCTTCAATGAAAATAGGCGAGGACATACAGCCACGTTTATACATTGTTAAAACTATCTTGTTTAATGCAGGAATGTTATCTTTGACATCTTCAAATTTTTTACCGTAAACTTGTTCTAAAACGTTGCATGGAGCGTACGGAGTGAATTTTGCTTCAATATTGGTCATTACCTTTCTATACATATCCACACGCTTCATTTCTGCAGCCGTATCACCCGAAAAACGTTTAAATCGTTTATCATACTCTAATTTATCTATCTGTTCTTTTTCAAAAGCTTCGTTTAAATTATCCAGCAACTCAAGCACCTTTTCATATTTCTTATATGAGTTAATGATAGATTGCTCAATATATTCGTTAGCCCGTTCATACACCTCAATAATTAAAGTTGTATCTTGTTTGATTTTTACAAATTGTTCTGCCATTTGGAAATAAACGTCCCAGATATAAGGTTGTGTTTCAGCTTTTTCCATTTCTACTGACTGGGTGAACCACTCCATAGCTTGTTCATAATTATCATTACGATATCTCATTGTGTTAAAAGCTTTAGCACCAAGCCCACTGCCCATAGAGTAGCGATCTCCTTGATAAAGGTGGCGTACATCAAAACTCCAAAGTAGTGTGTCAATATAACGCTCTCTTTGAAGGGAATCTTTTTCCTCGCGAATTAAATTATCAAAAATATTTTGCGTATACGCCCACACACCTTGCCACGAACATGGACAAATATCAATAATTTTACGCCATGATTGATAAGCGTCTACATAATTTTTGGCTTCATAATAGACCCTGAAAGCACTTATATTTTCGAGACATCGCAATGAGTCTTCCGGCGTGTCTCCGTATCGGTTTTTACAACCGGTTTGCGCATTTATAAGCCCTAAAGATGTGAAGATAAAAATAAAGATGATTAATTTTCTCATTACTAACTGTTTTAATTTATATTGAACTAATTTAATCTAATTTTACTCGTTGATACCATTTTTCATGTAATATAAAATTAACGGATAATCTAATGAAATTTTCCGCAATAATATTTTTTTGCAAGCTCCCTAATTGACCGTATTCAAATAGTATATTGATAGCATGATTTGAACTTATTCCTTTTAAGGGAAGTCCCAGCCCGAAAGCAAGCGTATATTCATCAACCGTTTTTCCGTCAACTATAAAATAGCCTGTTGAATATTTTACACCGGTACGAATACTGATTCGTTTTAAATATTTATTTGATTGGGGGTTGGGGGTGAACTGAACACCTCCTTTTATTTCCCAACTGTTTTTTAATGAATCGGATTGATTCATTAATTTGAATTTTTCCCATTGATGCCAAGTAGCGTCCAACCCGATTAAAAAACGATTGGCATAATGGTATGAAGTGCCGGCGCCAATAGATTGCGGAATAATCATCCGTCCTCGTTTCCCATTTATATTCGAAATAATATCTTGTCCTATCATATTTTCGTAGCGTCCCTGAAAGATAGTAACGGTTTCATTTTTTCGTACTGATAAATAGAGACTATTTTCATAAATAGCGCCGAGACCTATGCGATGTTTTTCTTTTAAATTAAAAAAGTATTGAACTCCACCGCTCAGATAAATGCCGTTAACGTTCAGGGAATTGTCAATAGCACTGTTAAAATAATTACTACCTTCTATTTCAGCAATTCGAGTCGTTGCTAAGTGTCCGAACAGGTAGGAGGTATTTATTCCGACAGATAAACCTTTGTAAAGTTGAAAGGCATTACCCCAAAAGAGTTGTATAAGCCCGCCGTTACCTTTATAGGTGTAACTTATTTTTCCTATATGTTCATCTGTTTTGGAGTTTAAAATGGTGTAACCAAGGTCGCTAAATGGCAAAACTCCCACGCTGGTTCGCCAATGCCGAGTTACAGGAAGTCCGATAGCTAAATAAGCTGGACGGACAGAGTTGTTTTTTTGTGTTTTCGTTTCTGTTCGTAACGTAGTAAACAGAGCGTAAAATGAGGCATCAGCCAAAAATGTGAGAGAATCAAAAGCAACGTATGAGGCGGGATTTTTAAAATTGACAAAATAAGGGTTTTGTATAGCGTAAGAAATACCACCCATTGATTGCGAAGTAACAGACGTTCCGGAAGATAGTTTTCCTATTCCGAAACCGGAGTAAGGAGAACTAATCTCATTTTGTGCAAAACCTAGATTTATACAAAATAAAATTAGCAGTAGTAAAAATAGTTTATATATATATTTCATCTAAAGATTGATATCAAGAATTTTATTTAATCCGATTAGTACTAAATGAGGGGTGAAAAACAATCTGTTTTTCAACGCATCATTTAAAAATTCACCATCGCCCCCCGTTAAAAGTACTAACAAATCGGAATATTGATTTTTATAACGTTCTATCATTACATTTATTTCATTAATCGTCCCATTTATTACTCCACTTAAAATTGAATTTTCCGTACTATTTCCTATAAAAAAGTCAATATTTTTTTTAGAAAGTCGTGGCAATTGAGAAGTGAATTCGTGTAAAGCACGAAAACGCATATCTATGCCGGGAGAGATAGAACCGCCGCAATAATTTCCATTCTTATCAATAAAATCAGCTACAATACAGCTTCCGGCTTGGATGGATAAGACAGATTGATTGGGGTATAGCGAATGAGCGGCTACGGCGTTGGCTAATCTATCACTCCCCAAAGTTTGCTTATCTTCGTACTGAATTCTAATAGAAAAATCTAAATTTTGTGTAAAAGTTATAAAATGAGTTCTTAGCTTAAGAATATCGGTTATTTTCTGCTCATACGGTGCTACTGCCGAAATAATCGAGTTTTTTATAGGAAATTTATCTAAAAGCGGAGAGATGTCATTGTACGATATGTTTTTAAAAGTATGAACGAAAAGAGGCTCGGGTTCGTGGTCGAAAAGAGCAATTTTCTGAAGACTATTTCCAATATCTATAACTAAATTCATCTTACCTGAATGAAATTTGATCTTTTATAATAAAAGCGCCGGTATAGGATAGGCGTATTTCTCGAAGTATTTTATAGGCTTCGAGTTTTGTTTTAAAATCTCCTACTCTCAACCTAAAATAGGGTTCTGAATAACTAACGTATGCAGGGATTTTTGGGAATTTTCTCACAAACTCGTCGTGTATTTCTTCTACTGTGTTTCGCGAATTTACACCCGCAGACGCAAATAACTGTATGCGAAAGCCATCTATCTCCTTTATTTTCTCCCAACTCTCTTTGTGCTTTATTTCTAACTCTTCAATCCCACTTTCGAGGTCATACGTAACCGTAGCTTGCGGAAATAAGGGAATGCTAATCCATAAAAAAAAGAGTGTCAAATATAGATATTTCATTTTTCTATTTTAGTCTTCAAAAATAGTAATTTTTATTTTAGCTTTTTAGTTTTATATCAAAAATATCAGGTTTTATAAATAAATCAACTGTTCAAGGTAGAAAAATATAATGAAAAAGGATGTCCTTTATTGATGAACATCCTTTTTTTGGTGGGAGTTGACGGATTCGAACCGCCGACCCTCTGCTTGTAAGGCAGATGCTCTGAACCAGCTGAGCTAAACTCCCGAATGATTTAGAGGTTGCAAAAATACACCTTTTTTTCTTTAAAACTTCTTTTTTTCTTTTTTTTTCTCATTTTTTTCTTAATTCATTGAAATAGAAAATATTAAAATGCGAAACCTAAAGAAACAGTAAGAAAATTGGGTTTTGCCGACTTTTTATTACTAAAGAACGGGGTTATTGAATCTTTGTAAGCTATTTCGGTGTAAACAAAATAGAGTTTCATCGCTAATGAGACGGTCCACAACAGTTGATGTTGTGTAATGTTGTCGGCTGAATATCCGATATAGTTATTGCTGACTTGTAAAACCGGTTGATATAGTATACCAACCGCGGGGATAATGGTAAATTTCTTAGCCGCAGGAATATAGCCGACAGTTTTAACAGGTATTTGCAAATAACGTATTTCTACGACATCGCGTTTTATTGGGTTCCCCAAAACCATTGAGTGATAGTGCCCTTTGTGAAATCCGTAGCCAAATCCAATTTCGGCATAAATAATTTTCCCTAAGTGTACGAACCCGCCAAATTCAGCAGAAAATAACCGTTCTAATTTATCCGTATTAGAGTACAATCTCTCAATAGGAAAATTGTAACCTACACGAAAACCAAACGGAACAAGGGGCGTTTTATCCTTTTTTTGATCCAAATTTGCGGTGTAAGGACGCCGACGGGGAGGCTCGTTAGCATTTACGGAAGCCACGGAAGCTAACAAAAAACTTAGAAAGATAAAACCAAGAAGATGTTTTTTTTTCATGTTTGTAATTTTACTGAAACTTCTCCATTACCAAAAATCAGATTTTGTTCCGTAAAACATTCTATCTTGATAAAATGTCATATTTTTTTGCAAAGATACACGAATTTGTTTTTATTTGATTAAAATTTTTCTATTTTATCTTTTTTGAATTTCTGTTTTTAAATTAAGCTTTTTATGTTACCTTTGCAATTGCTAAATGAAATGAAAATGAAGTTAACATTTTTAGGTACGGGAACTTCGCAAGGCGTGCCAATTATAGGATGCAATTGTGAAGTTTGTGAATCAAACAATCCTAAAGATAAGCGACTAAGAACTTCAGCCTTTTTGGAAGTCGATAATAACTGTTTACTTATAGACCCCGGTCCCGACCTGCGTCAGCAGTTATTGCGACAAAAAATTACTCACATTGATGCAATATTAGTTACGCACGAACATAAAGATCATTTAGGAGGATTAGATGATATCCGCCCTATCAATTTTCTGATGAACAAACCAATGAACCTTTATGGGCTTAAAAGAGTAATGAAAATTATCGAAAAAGATTATGATTACGCCTTTAAGACGTTTAAATATCCCGGGGTTCCGAATTTAATTCTCAACCCTGTTTTTGAGGAGCCGTTTTTTATAAATAGCACACAAATTACGCCCATCTCTGTCAAACATTTAGCCCTACCGATTCTCGGCTATCGTATTTATGATTTTGCCTATATCACCGACGCAAGTTTTATTTCCGACAAAGAGAAGCGAAAATTACAGAATTTAGACCTATTGGTTTTAAACGCATTGCGAATTAAGGAGCATTACTCACACTTTAATTTAGCACAAGCCTTACAATTAATAGAAGAACTTGCACCGGCACGTGCCTACCTCACCCATATTAGTCATGAACTCGGAAACCACGAAACAGTCTCAACACAACTACCGGAAAATGTCTTTTTAGGATACGACGGACTTGAAATACAAATATAGAAAATATGCCACTATCTGTTTTAAATAACCTGTTTTCATCGGTTCGAACCGGAAGCAGTCAGCCGACAAATAGCTTTGAAAGACGTTCCGTGTATCAACGAGATTTTGATAGAATTATCTTTTCTTCGGCATTTCGCCGACTGCAAAATAAAACGCAGGTTTTTCCTCTGCCCGGTAGCGTCTTAGTACACAATAGATTAACTCATTCTCTGGAGGTCGCCTCCGTAGGTCGGTCATTAGGGAATCTGGTCGGTCATAGAATTAGCGAGGAAATGAATAGTGCCTTGACCGAAGAGAGCCTACTTTTCTATAAATATGATTTTTATAATGTTTTAGCGTCCGCCTGCTTATGCCACGATATCGGCAATCCTCCGTTCGGACATGCAGGCGAAGATGCCATCGCCAATTTTTTTAGAAATAATAGCGAATTAAAACCATACTTTTCAGAAAGTGAATGGGCGGATTATCTACAATTTGACGGAAATGCCAATGCTATACGCGTTTTAACGTACAGTCCGAAGCACCCGCGAGAAGGTGGGTTGCAACTTACGCACACCACGTTAGCCGCTATGGCAAAATATCCCTGCGAATCTATCGCTTCAGATAAAAAATACATTTATCGAAAGAAATTTGGCTTTTTTCAAACGGAAAAAGAACTTTTTTCAACTATCGCAAACTCAACGGCGATGCTTAATGTGAATGAAAATCCTTTAATATATTATCGTCACCCCTTTGTCTGGCTTGTTGAGGTTGCCGATGATATCTGCTACAATATTATTGATTTGGAAGATGCGCACCGATTGGGAATCATTGAGTTCGATGTTTGTTTCAACTTGTTGCGGCTGCTATTAAAGGAGATAGGACTTGATAATCAAGAGATAATTGATAAGAAGCTGGATTCCATTTACTACAAAAATGATAAAATTTCCTATTTACGCGCAAAAATCATTGCGGCGTTAACTAACTATAGCGCAGAGGTTTATATAAATCATTTACCCCTTTTCCTCAATGGAAATTTTCCGCAATCTATTTTGGATACCGTTGTTGCGAAATCGGAAGCTTTGAAGCAGATTATTCATTTTTCGATTGAAAATGTTTATAATCATGTGCAAGTCGTTGAAATTGAGAATGCCGGCTACAATATTATGGGTGAGTTGTTGTCCTTTTTCATTCCTTCGGTTCTCCGTACGCCCCAGCAGCGAAATAGTTATGATAAAAAGGTAATTCGTCTATTGCCCTACCCCTATAACTCTGAAAATAAGGACGTTAAGCTAAGGGTGCAAGGCGTGGTGGATTATATTGCGAGCATGACCGATGATTTTGCTACCAATCTTTACCGCCGTATTAAGGGAATTGACATGGGAATGAAGTTTACGGAATAGCACTATTTTAAAGTCTTTCTTCATAATTTTAATTTTCTTTTGGGCGTGTCCCCTCGCTGCGCTCGGGGTCGGCCTCCGCCTACAAGTACGCAGGAAGGAGCTATGAATAGCATAGTCGAAAAAGGAGCTTCTAAAGTCGCTCTTTTTCTCCTTGCTCTTCAAAGCTCCTTCCTTTGCGGGCTTTTCGGCTACGTCCTCACGCACGCAAGTTGCTTGTACCGTCTGCAACTTCAAAGTTGTGGCAATTGATTGGAGAGAGAGGGCATGCATGTCCTCTCTCTCCCGCGTGAGGCGCTTAGGTGGAAAGCCCGCAAGGGCGGAAGCCGCTGGGGACGCAGCGGCAAAAAAGCGAGCTTGTAAGCTCTTTTTGCCGCTTTGCGTCCCCACGGCTTGTGCCCGCGGACTTGGAACCGGGCGCCGACCCGTGAGCGCTAGCGAACGGGACACGCCCTAATAAAAATTATTATTATCCTTTTAGTGCTGTAAATGCAGTAAAAGAAAATCATCATTGATAGAAAATTTATGGTTCGTTTTTTGGGAATTTTTAATTTAATCTCTCTTTTTCATTATAATTTTTAAAAAAAATGAAAAGTATGTTTGTATAATGAAAATATATTTGTATATTTGCCGACTTTTTGAAGTGAAAAAATATTTATTTAAAAAGTTGCTAAAGTGCTGATTGATAAATAAATAAACAAAATGTTTCAAAAAGAGTAATGAATTTGTATTTGGAAAATGTCCCAAAATAGAAACAAAATTAAGTAAATAATACTCTATAACGTATGGCAAAACAAGCATCTATTGAACAAGACGGTACCGTGACAGAATCCTTAGGGAATGCGCTATTTCGTGTTCAATTAGAAAATGGTCATATTATTACTGCGCATATTTCCGGTAAAATGAGATTGCATTATATTAAAATTTTGACCGGTGATAAGGTGAAAGTGGAGATGAACCCATACGATTTAAGTAAAGGAAGAATTACATTTAGATATAAATAATAAATTGCGGATAAAATGAAAGTTAGAGCATCAGTAAAGAAACGGTCAGATGACTGTATTGTTGTTAAAAGAAAAGGGGTTGTCTATGTTATTAACAAAAAGAATCCTAAATTCAAACAACGTCAAGGATAATTCATTATAAATAAAATTCATAATTAGAAATATATGGCAAGAATTGCAGGTATTGATTTACCAAAAAACAAAAGAGGAGAAATAGGGTTAACTTATATTTATGGTATTGGTAGAAGTTTAGCCCAGCAGATATTAGATAAAGCCGAGATTAGCTATGATAAGAAGGTGAGTGAATGGAATGACGATGAGTTAGCGGCGATTCGCGGTATTATTAATAATATGAAAGTTGAGGGAGCTTTACGTTCGGAAGTACAGATGAATATTAAACGATTAATGGATATTGGTTGTTATCGAGGAATTCGTCATCGTATCGGGCTACCGTTAAGAGGACAAAGTACAAAGAATAATGCTCGTACAAGAAAAGGACGTAAGAAAACGGTTGCTAATAAGAAAAAAGCAACGAAATAAGATTTAGGTGGAATTTACATTATGCATTCTTTAAAATAATTCAGAGGCAAAGAAAAAAAATATGGCAAAAAGTACTAAAACAGTTAAGAAAAAAGTAGTAAAGGTAGATGCTAACGGAAAAGCGTTTGTTAATGCATCTTTTAATAACGTTATCGTAACGTTGACCAATAGCGAAGGGCAAGTTATTTCATGGTCGTCAGCCGGGAAGATGGGTTTCCGCGGTTCCAAGAAAAATACACCTTATGCGGCTCAGATGGCAGCACAAGATTGCTCAAAGGTGGCTTATGATTTGGGTTTGAGAAAAGTGAAAGTTTACGTTAAAGGGCCCGGAAGCGGACGTGAATCTGCGATACGTACTATACATACCGCAGGAATTATGGTTGAAGAGATTACAGACGTTACTCCTTTACCACATAATGGTTGTCGTCCTCCGAAAAGAAGACGTGTATAGTTGAAGATGAATTATTTTTGGATAAATTAAGTAGAATTAAAAAAACGCAAATATAAGATAGAATTATGGCAAGATATACGGGACCAAAAACCAAAATTGCAAGAAAGTTCAAAGAACCTATTTATGGTGCAGATAAATATTTTGAAAAGAAAAATTATCCGCCCGGACAACATGGGCTTAATAAAAGACGCTCAAAATTATCTGAGTATGGATTGCAACTGCTGGAAAAACAAAAAACAAAATATACTTACGGTATTTTAGAACGTCAATTTAAAAAAACTTTTAAAAAGGCACAAAGTAAAAAGGGAGTTACGGGTGATAACTTAATGAAATTCCTTGAATCAAGAATTGACAACGTTGTCTATCGTCTTGGTATAGCTCCGACTCGTGCGGCGGCTCGTCAATTGGTTACGCATCGTCATATCTTGTTGAACGGGAAAATTTGTAACATTCCGTCCGCTATGCTCGTACCCGGTGATATTGTTGCAGTTCGTGAACGTTCTAAAGTTCTTGAAGTTATTACAAACTCGTTAAGCGGAAAATCGAACCCTTATTCATGGTTAGAGTGGGACAGTGCTCTGATGAGCGGTAAATTTATGAATTACCCTGAAAGAGAAGAAATTCCGGAAAATATCAATGAACAAGCAATTGTTGAGTTATATTCTAAATAATAGAGAATTAATTCGATAATAGTTAAAGATATTTACCGTAACAGAAAAAGAGAAATAGTTATAAAATTTAAACAAACATATATAAAATGGCAATATTATCTTTTCAAAAACCAGACAAAGTAATTATGCTTGAATCTGATGAATTTCAAGGAAAATTTGAATTTCGTCCGCTTCAACCCGGTTATGGACTTACAGTTGGTAACGCTTTAAGACGTGTGTTACTATCTTCTTTGGAAGGTTTTGCAATTACTTCAGTTAAAATTGAAGGAGTGTATCATGAATTTTCTTCAATTCATGGGGTAATGGAAGATGTTACCGATATCATCTTAAATCTTAAAAAAGTTAGATTTAAAAATAAAATTGAAAATACTGACGAAGAAAAAGCTACGATTACAATTGCGGGACAAGATAAATTTTCTGCCGGAGACATGAATCGTTTTTTAAACTTCTTTCAAGTACTGAACGAAGATGAACTTATTTGCCGCATGGAACCTTCCGTAAAATTAACTATGGAAATTACTATTAATAAAGGTCGTGGGTACGTGCCGGCAGAAGAAAATAAAACATTACACGAAGGAATCGGTATTATTAACCTTGATTCTATTCATACGCCAATTAAAAACGTACAGTATGTCATAGAAAATTACCGAGTTGAGCAGAAAACGGATTTTGAAAAACTTATTCTTGATATTCAAACAGACGGCTCTATTCACCCTAAAGAAGCTTTGAAAGAAGCCGCTAAAATTTTAATTCAGCATTTTGCACTCTTCTCAGATGAGAAAATTGCCGCCGATTTGCCTTTTATAGGAGGAATCCACGACGAGTTTGACGAAGAAACATTACGTATTAGACAAATTTTGAAATCTAAAATTGCCGATTTAGACCTTTCCGTTAGAGCAATGAATTGTCTTAAAGCAGCAGAATTAGAAACGCTCGGAGATCTTGTTTCGATTCATAAAAGTGACCTGCTTAAATTTCGCAATTTCGGTAAGAAATCTCTTTCTGAACTTGAAGATATTGTTAAAGCAAGAGGTCTGGAATTTGGAATGAATGTAACAAAATATAAATTAGATAAGGATTAAGAAAATGAGACACGCTAAAAGAATAAATCAGTTAGGAAGAACAAGCTCACACCGTGCCGCCATGCTTTCAAATATGGCTGCATCGTTGATTATGCATAAGAGAATTACTACTACACTTGCTAAAGCTAAAGAATTGAGAAAATATCTTGAACCACTCATTACTAAAAGTAAAAACGATACGACCCATTCAAGACGTGTAGTTTTTTCTTATTTGCAAGATAAATATGCCGTAACCGAGCTATTTAGAGAAATTTCTCAAAAAGTTGCCGACCGTCCGGGAGGCTATTTACGAATTTTGAAAACAGGCTTCAGACAAGGTGATAATGCGGAAATGTGTATTATAGAACTTGTTGATTATAATGAAGATTATACAACACAGAAGGAAACTAAGAAAACTACCAGAACACGAAGAAGTAGAAAATCAACCGCAACCGCAAAACCGACAGTGGAAGAAACTCAAACAGAAACGGTTGAACAAATTGCCGAAGAACCGACAGTAGAAGAACCGACAGCTGAAACAGTTGAACCGATTGTTGAAGAACCGCAGGCAGTTGAAAAAGAAACTGCACCTGCAGCAGAAACAGAAGTAGAAGAACCTAAACAAACCGAAGAACCTACCGATACGGCTGAAGAAACTTCAGAAACAACACCTGAAAAATAAAATAGAATTTCAATTTATAGTAAAGAGGGATAAATTTAAAAAAGTTTATCCCTCTTTTATTTGAATTATAATAGCACAAGGAATTTTTGTTTACGTTCCTTTCATTTATAACTCGGCTTTTTTTATTAATTTTGCAAAGCTAACTTTCGCTAATTATTAGTCCATGCACTTAGATAAAATTCAACTTATTAATTTTAAGAATTATAAATCATTACAATTTGATTTTAATGGTAAGGTGAATGGTATTGTAGGGAGTAATGGTTGCGGAAAGACCAATCTGCTGGATGCAATTCATTATCTCTCTTTTTGCAAAAGTTATTTTTCAGGTCAAGATATCTTTTCTATCAAATTTGATGAAGAACTTTTTGCTATTCATGGAGTCTTTTCTAATCCTGAACTGAATACTATCGATAAAATAAGTTGTACGTACAAAAAAGGGGCGCGAAAAGTAATGAAGTCGAATGGAAAGGAGTATGAGCGATTGAGTGACCATATCGGTCGCTATCCCTTAATTATGGTTTCACCATACGATAATGATATTATTAATGGCGGAAGCGAATTAAGAAGAAAATTTTTTGATGTCATAATTTCTCAATTTGATAAAGAATATTTATATCAGTTGATATCTTATCAAAAATTAATTATGCAACGAAATGCCGTGTTAAAGCAGTGCAACGAAACGAGAAATTATGATACTTCATTAATACAAATATTCGATAATCAATTAATTCCGTTAGGCTATTCTATTTTTGAAAAAAGAAAAGCTTTTATTGCTGAAATATTACCCATTTTTAAAAACTATTATTCTCAATTGTCAGGAAATCAGGAAGAAGTGGATATAATGTATGAATCAGGATTAGAGAAATGCTCTTTTGAGGAGGGACTTAAAAGCACAAGTCAGGTTGATTTTCGTTTGGGCTTTACCAATTTTGGCGTTCACAAAGACGACTATCTGTTTTATATCGGTTCGGACAAACCTATAAAACGTTTTGGTTCGCAAGGACAGCAAAAATCGTTCTCTTTAGCCCTAAAATTATCACAATTTGACTATATTTTTTCTAAAACAAAAAGAAAACCGATACTTTTATTAGATGACATCTTCGATAAATTGGACCCAAAGCGTATAGCTCATTTATTAGATTTAGTAGGACAGAAATTTTTCGGTCAAGTTTTTATTTCCGATACGGATAAAAATCGCTTACATCAAATATTAAACGAATATCACATTGAGCATACGCTCTATGATATTAATACTCAAAAAATGATTTAGTTAACGGGCAAAAAATAGGTCAACTAATTTTTACTTTTAAATCACTTTTAATTCTTTTCCAACTTTTACAAAGGCATCGATGCACTTATCAAGGTCTGCTCTGTTATGAGCCGCAGAAAGTTGAACACGGATTCTTGCTTGGTCTTTCGGTACAACCGGATAGTAAAAACCGGTAACATAAATACCTTCGTCTTGAAGTTTAGATGCCATAATTTGCGACAATTTAGCGTCGTAAAGCATAACGGCACAAATAGCGGATTGAGTAGGTTTAATATCAAAACCTGCGTTTTTCATTTTGGTAGTAAAATAGTCGGTATTTTCGTGTAATTTATCTTGTAGTTCGTTAGTTTCTGACATAATATCTATCATTTTGCTACCTGCGGCGGCAACTAATGGAGGAATTGAGTTGGAAAAGAGATAAGGACGCGAACGTTGGCGGAGCATATCAATAATTTCTTTTTTTCCTGTTGTAAAGCCGCCGATAGCACCGCCGAAAGCTTTTCCGAGTGTACCTGTGATAATTTCAACTTTACCGCGGCAATTAAAAAGTTCGGTAACGCCTCTTCCTGTTTTTCCTACTACACCGGCAGAGTGCGACTCATCAATCATCACAAGAGCGTCATATTTTTCAGCTAACTCCAAAATCTTATCTATCGGAGCTACATTGCCGTCCATAGAGAAAACGCCATCTGTAACAATTAATCTAAAACGTTGTGCTTGAGCCATTTGTAATTGCTTTTCCAAATCTTCCATATCGGCATTCGCGTAGCGGTAACGAACAGCTTTACAAAGACGCACGCCGTCAATAATTGAAGCGTGGTTTAGCATATCGGAAATAACAGCGTCCTCAGCACTTAGGAGAGGTTCAAACAGTCCGCCGTTAGCGTCAAAGCATGCGGCATATAAAATGGTATCTTCTGTCCCAAAAAATTTAGCAATTTTTTCTTCCAACTCTTTATGTAAATCGGAGCAGCCACAAATAAAACGCACCGAAGCCATACCGTAACCGTGCGTGTCAAGTGCTTTTTTGGCAGCCTCAATTAATTTAGGATTGTTAGCCAAGCCTAAATAGTTATTAGCACAGAAATTAAGTAATTTTTTTCCGTTTTCTAAGATTATTTCACTGCCTTGAGGAGAAACGATAATTCGTTCTTTTTTATACAATCCGGCATCTTCAATTTTTGATAATTCATCTTGTAAATAGGTCTGAAAATTCTGATACATAGCGTTTTATATTTATGAATATTATAATTTATTTTAACATGCTAATTGAGTAATAATAAACTGAAAGCCATCACGCCCATGCCCGCAATTATACCGTAAATAGCAATATGATGTTCCCCATATTCTCGTGCTGCGGGGAGGAGTTCATCAATAGCAATAAAAACCATAATACCGGCGACTGCTGCAAGAATTCCACTCATGAGGCAAGGAGTAATAAATGGAGTTAAAATCAAGTAGGCTATTACTGCTCCGAGCGGCTCGGACAAGCCTGATAAAAATGAGAGGAGAAAAGCTTTTCGGCGACTCCCGGTAGCAAAATAAATTGGAATGGAAACGGCGATTCCTTCCGGTATATTATGAATGGCTACAGCTATAGCAATAGCAACACCCAATGAAAGTTGCTCCGAAGCAGAAACGAAAGTTGCAATACCTTCGGGAAAGTTATGAATTGCAATACCTAACGCCGTAATGAGACCGACTCTCATCATCTTAGCATCTTTTGGAGGCTTTTCGCTCATTTTCTCTACCGACCTTATTTCATGAGGATTTTCACCAGAAGGAATCAGCTTATCTATAATGCAGATTAAGAAAATTCCCCCGAAAAAACAGAGCACAGTCGTAAGCATGCCCATTTTTTCTCCCATTTCAGCTATAAAACCTATTCGAGCCTCTTGGAAAAGCTCGACAAAAGCAACGTACATCATCACTCCACCTGAAAAACCGAGAGAAAATGAAAGAAAACGTTTATTGGTTCGTTTAGCAAAAAAAGCAATTAAACTGCCAATTCCTGTCGCTAAGCCGGCAAAAAGTGTAAGTAAAAAGGGTATTAAAAAATTGTTGTCGAACATAGTTTTAGCTTATAAAAAAAACGCTCTATTTGAAACGCATTTTTAAAGTGCGGAGCATGTCAATAGTCATCGTTTGTAAGTCATATTCGGGTTTCCAGTTCCACTCTTCACGGGCGGCACTATCATCCATATAGTTAGGCCAAGAATCAGCAATATTTTGACGCAATTCATCGTAACGATACTCAATTTTTAAATCAGGAACGTGCTTCCTAATCTCATTAAAAAGCATTTCCGGCTCAAAGCTCATAGCAGTAACATTAAAAGAGTTGCGATGAATGAGCTTGTCGGGATTTGCTTCCATAAGGTCAATTGAAGCTTTGATAGCGTCCGGCATATACATCATATCTAAAAAGGTTCCCTTTTTAAGTGGGCAGAAGAATGTTTCATTCTTCACGGCTGAATAGTAAACTTCGACAGCATAGTCGGTCGTGCCGCCACCGGGAAGAGTAACGTTAGAGATTAATCCGGGAAAGCGTAGTGAGCGTGTATCAACGCCGTAACGGAGAAAGTAGTAGTCACTGAGCAATTCTCCCGTAACCTTAGTAATGCCGTAAATTGTTTTCGGACGTTGAATAGTGTCTTGGGGCGTGCCGTCTGCCGGTGTCTCAGGACCGAAAGCACCGATTGAGCTTGGTGTGAAAACAGCACAACCGAACTCTTTTGCCACTTCAAGACAGTTTAGTACGGCTCCGACACCAATGTCCCAACCCATCAAAGGATTAGCTTCGGCTTTTGCCGACAAAATTGCCGCTAAATTGAAAATAGAATCAATATGATACTTTTTAACGCAATCAGCAATATCTTTAATTTGTGTAGCATCAATTTTGCAACTCGGACCGCTGTTATTTAAAGCCTCATTTTTAAAAGGAAAAACAAAATCTGAAGCAATTACATTGTCGTTCCCATATACCTTTCGTAATGCAGGAGTTAGCTCTGAACCAATTTGTCCACAAGCTCCAATAACTAATATTTTTTTCATATAATCGATTAGTTTTTTTTGTGTGGCAAAGTTACACGAAATTTTCTAATAATGAAAGAGAAAAGAAGGTTATTTTTTAATCTTTATTTGAAATTGAATTATTTCTTGTAAATTTGCAAACCAATTAATATAATAACAATTTAAAATTATGAATTTAATAGAACAAATTAAAGAGAGTGCTAAAAAAGCGAACAAGAAAATTGTACTTCCTGAAGGCGAAGAGGAAAGAACATTAAAAGCAGCCGATATTATTACCGAAAAAAGTATCGCGTCAATCGTTTTACTCGGTAATAAAGATGCAATTCATGCGAAGGCTAAAGAGTTGCAACTGAAGAATATAGAGAAAATCGAAATTATCGACCCGTGCAATAATCCGAAAAAAGAGTTTTATGCCGAGATGCTGTATCAAATTCGAAGTAAACGTGGCATGACAATTGAAGAAGCAAGAAAATTAGTGGAAAATCCTCTCTATTTAGCCACTTTGTTAATTAAAAACGGCGAAGTAGACGGCGAAGTTGCCGGTGCATTAAATGCTACGGGAGATGTGTTGCGTCCCGCTTTTCAAGTAGTGAAGACATTACCCGGCGTTTCCGTTGTTTCCGGCGCATTCGTGATGATTTTTAAAGATAAACAATGGGGAGATAACGGGGTTATGGTTTTTGCCGATTGTGCGGCACACCCCAACCCTACAAGTCAAGAGCTAGCCGAAATCGCCGTAGTTAGTGCTAAAACCGCAAAACAAATTGCAGGACTTGACCCACGTGTAGCGATGTTAAGTTTTTCTACCAAAGGCTCTGCAAAACATGAAATGGTGGATAAAGTAGTGGAAGCGACTCAATTAGCAAAAGAAATGGACCCAACCCTGAAAATTGATGGAGAACTGCAGGCTGATGCCGCTATCGTGCCTTCCGTAGGGGCAAGCAAAGCCCCGAATAGCGAAATCGCAGGAAAAGCTAACGTCCTTGTATTCCCGACTTTGGAGGTTGGAAATATCGCCTACAAATTAGTGCAACGATTAGCAGGTGCAGAAGCTGTAGGTCCTATAATGCAAGGAATGGCAGCCCCGATTAACGACTTGTCGCGAGGTTGCTCCGTAGACGACATCGTAAGCCTAGTGGCAATTACGGCTTGCCAAGCACAACAAAAATGATGACTTTAATAATCTAATATGTTGAAATATAAGAAATTTCTGCTTTATTTTTTCTTACTCTTTTCGCCTTGTTTGTTTACAAATAAACAACTTCTTGCTCAACAAAATCATACTAAGTTAGAAGGCTTTAGGGCAGAAAAGTTGAAACTTTTGACACAAGATTCCCTCTTGCGATTATTAGCTAGCTCTTTAGAAAATGATACGCTTGGAAAGTATTAAAAATTGGTTATTCATCTTAAAGTTAAAATAGTTTATCGTTTATTAAAATAATTCATTTAAAATGGGAAAAACGTTTGTAGAAAAAATTTTTGGCGCCGATTGCGGAGCTATTGTTTTCGCAAAGCCAAATCTTGTATTAACACATGATAACACGGCAAGTATCGCGGCAACCTTTGCTAAGATGAACGGTGTTAAAGTCGCCGACCCCGACCAATTATTAATAGTGTTAGACCATAATGCACCTCCAACCTCAGCAGCGTTAGCTGATGATTATCAGAAGATTAGAGATATTGTTAAAGAACAAAAAATTAAAAAATTCCACGATGTAGGAAAAGGAATTTGTCATCAAATTATGGCAGAATACGCTAAACCGGGAATGATTATCGTAGGAAGCGACAGTCATACCTGTACAGCCGGGGCGTTTAATGCGTTTGCCGCCGGAATTGACCGTACGGAATCGGCTGGACTTTGGAAACAAGGTGAAACCTGGTTTCGAGTTCCCGAAACAATGAAAATTGTTCTTACGGGCAAAATGAAAGATGGCGTATATGCGAAAGATTTGGCACTGTGGATTATAGGCATGATAGGCTCTGCCGGTGCTGACTACATGTCAATAGAATATCACGGTGAAGGAGTGAAAACACTCTCTATTTCCGATAGAATGACCTTGGCAAACTTAGCCTCAGAGATGGGAGCAAAAAATGCCGTTTTCCCGGCAGATGAAGTTTTAGAAGCGCATTTTGGAAAACCTTGCTCGGGAGCTTGGGCAGATGAAAATGCTAACTATGCAAGAATAATTACTATTAATCTTGACGAGATTTTCCCTGTCGTAGCAGCTCCGCACCACGTCGACAACGTAAAAGCAGTAGCTGAAGTTAGCGATATTCAAGTAAAACAAGCCGTTATCGGAACTTGTACTAACGGAAGAATTGAAGATTTACGCATAGCAGCAGCAATTCTCAAGGGTAAAAGAGTTCCCGCGGAATTTCAACTATTAATTATTCCGGCTTCACAAAAAATCTATTTACAAGCCATAGAAGAGGGATTAATACAGATTTTCATGCAGGCAGGTGCGAGCGTGTTAGCTCCCTCTTGTGGTCCTTGTTTAGGTACGGGACAAGGGATTCCGGCAAGTAATATCAATGTTATTTCTACCGCCAACCGCAATTTTAAAGGAAGAATGGGAAATAAGGAAACGAATATCTATTTAGCATCACCCGCCACCGTAGCTTTTTCCGCTATAAATGGCTATATTTCAAATCCTTATGTAGACCAAAAACAACAATTTCCATTCCCTAAACAGCAAGTAGCCACGGTTGAGGTTGAGAAAAACGATGATAGATTGAGTCATAAAGTGTGGAATTATGCCGATGTGCATAATATGAATACCGATGCTATGTTTGCCGGAAGTTTGACCTATAACGTAAAAAGTTCCGAGCCGGAAAAGATATTACCCCATCTTTTTGCCGGGGTTGATGAGACTTTTGCTGCCCGTGTAGGAGAAGGGGACATTATCGTTGCAGGAGAAAATTTCGGTTGCGGCAGTTCGCGTGAGCACCCCGCCGTGGGATTAGCTTTTGCCGGCGTTCAAGCGGTTATTTGTAAATCGGTGAATAGAATATTTTACCGCTCCGCTATTAACCAAGGATTGCCCATTCTCGTCGTGCCCGAAGCGGTGGACAATTACAAAAAAGATGAAACGATTACGATAGATTTCAAAAATGGTGCCATCGCTATTCAAAATAAGCAATACAAATTTTCACCGCTCCCCGATAAGCTATTAGGAATTTTTCAGGCGAAAGGCTTGGCGAACTATTTGAAAAATGTTTAAGACCGTAAACTGCCTCTTTTTCTCACTTTTACTCTTTCTTATCACAAGATAAACCGTAGATTTTCAATCGGTTATGATTTTATTTTCCGCTTTTAACCGCACTAAAAGGTACAAGTTCGGGAAATTATGAATAATCTATTTTGAAATTGCAAAACAGCATCAATTTTCCTCTCTATTTTTCATTTACAATTTCTAATTTTTAATTTTCTTTTGGGCGTGCCCCGTTCGCTAACGCTCACGGGTCGGTCTTCGGTTCCAAGTCCGCGGGCACAAGCCGTGGGGACGCAAAGCGGCAAAAAGAGCTTCTAAAGTCGCTTTTTTGCCGCCGCGTCCCCAGCGGCTTCCGCCCTTGCGGGCTTTCCACCTGCGCCCTCACGCACGCAAGTTGCTCGTGCAGAACACTATAGACAAATAATAAAAGTGGGAAACGGAAAACTAAAAAGAAAAATTCAACTCAAAAAATTATAAAGGCGGATAAATCATAATCCTTTCGCATGCGGCGGGATTATTCGAATAAATGCCATATTAGCAGGTTCAAATGCAAATGAAACATTTAAACGAATTGCGAAGGTACACAATTTTTTGAATGAGAAAAAAGACAAACCCTGCTTCGATTTCTTAAAAGAGTTATGCCCCTCAAACTTGTATTTTTACTGCACTCTTATAATTAAGAATAGAGTTTTTACTATATCTTTGAAGCACAAGTTTCCTTTCAAAATCGACTAATAAAGTTTCAATTTGCATAGTGTTTAATTTTTCACAAAATAATAAAAGCATTCGTAAATATAAATATTTTAATACGTTAAATTTAATTTATTTATGTGATTTACTGAAATATACAATAATAATTTGGTTTAAAATAACAAAAAAATACTAATGTTGTAAGTTTGATATTTACTAATGTTGTATATTTGTTTCGTAAATAAGACGTTAGGCGTAAAATTAAAAAACAAATACCAAGAATATGAAATGTCCACACTGTTTAGTTGAATTCCATGATAATGTTGAACAAATCCAGATCGGAAACGACATTGAAGGAAGTTATGAGATTAAAACTAGGACTTGTCCAAGTTGTAGGAAACTTATATTCCATCTAACTCAATATAAGACCGAGCAAAAGTTTGATCGAACTCAAGTTCGGATGATTAGAACTGAACTTTCTGAGAGACTTATCAGACCAAAAATTGCCAACAGACCTCCATGTCCACCTGAAGTACCAGCACAATTTGCGATAGATTATTCTGAAGCCTGTCTTGTTCTTGATGACAGTGCTAAAGCAAGTGCAGCCCTTAGTCGTAGATGTTTGCAGAATATTATACATGACCAACTAGGTATTAAAAAAAGAGACCTAAACATAGAAATTCAAGAAGTAATTGACAACAAACTATTTCCGAGTGATATTCTTGACAGTATTGACGCAATTAGAAATATTGGAAATTTTGCTGCACACCCAATTAAAAGTTCAAGTTCGGGTGAGATTGTTGAAGTTGAACCCAATGAAGCGGATTGGAACTTAGATGTACTAGAAATGATGTTCGATTATTTGTTTGTTAGACCTGCACTAATTCAAAAAAAGCGGGACGCATTGAATACCAAACTTAAAGACGCCGGTAAACCAGATATGAAATGAAAAAAATTCTACGTATAACAAGCGATATATTTTATTGCCTATACAGTGCGGGTTTCAGCGTTTCTGCATCTAATAAACTTTTGTGTAATTTGACAAGACAGCACCTCGAAATCTGCAACTAACCATACTGTCAACCATTGGCAGCAAGTTTAAACCGACAACAAAATGAGACGAATGAAAGCTAAATTTTCTTTTTTTAAGGCAGGACAAGGCTCGTTTTATGGTGGAAGTATTTGGCAACATGAAGAAAAGCAAATTTTCACAGTTGTTTACGATTGTGGAACAAGTTCTTTTATTGCGGAAAATAATCAATCGTTAAACAACGAAATATCTTATTTCAAAGACCATTATTTACCACAAAATAATGACAAAAATAACGAAATTGAATTGCTTTTTATTTCTCACTTGGACTACGACCATGTTTCCGGACTAAAGCGACTTTTGACAGATTTCAAAGTGAAAAATATCATTTTACCATACATTGAAAAAAAGCATAGACAATTCTTTTTAACTTCGATTTCAGATAATTATGCCCCAGCTGGAGAATTAACTATTGAAGAGTATTTTTCCTTTATAGAAAGTCCTAACCAATTCATTTCACAAAACAGTGAAGACACAAAACAGTTTTTTATCAAATCCAATGGAAAAACTGAAATAGAATATGAGGGTTACGATAACAACGACAATCAATCAGAAAAGATCTATTCACGAGGCACGCTGAACACTGACACAGCAGAACTAATTGGTCAGACAAGTGTTTCTGTTTATGAAAATAATTTACAATTTTTCATTAAACAAAATTGGGAGTTCACAACCTATGCCAAAAGTGTTAGCGAAAAGGCAATAAACCAATTACACACTTCCTTAAAAAAGAAATTTAGCAAAACCCCAACCGATAGTTTATCTATTGACGATTTAAAAAAAATTGTTACAACCAATAGGACGGAAGCTCATAAATGTTACACAGACTGTATTGGCGACATTAATTCTCATGGTCTTGTCCTTTTACACGGACCGATTAGATTTAAATTTTTACGCAGTCTAATTTGTTCTAATTGTGAATTGAGTTGCTTTCATAATGTCTATCATTGTCATTGTCATTGTCATTGTCATTGTCATTGTCATTGTCATTGTCATTGTCACGACCACGATGAATATCATCATTCCAATTGTAACAATAAAGCCATGTTAGGAACTCTTTTGTTGGGCGACACATCTATAAATCCAACTAACAACCCAATTGCTTTTCCACAAGCGTTTAAAGACAAGTTAGTCAATGTTCATGTGGTTCAAGTTCCTCATCACGGCTCTTCAAAAAATTGGGACTATGGAGTATTTAAAGCATTAAACATTGGAGCAAAGAGAAATCGGGTTGTTACAGTGTGTAATTTTGGTTTTGGCAATCGGTTTGGACATCCTTCACCCCAAGTTTTAAGCGACTTGCGTTCGACCATATTTTTGAACACACAATTCTCAAGACTAAATATTCAATATGACATTATACTATAGACCTTAGGAAGATTAGAAAACTAGCCACTAACAGCACCTACCCAAAAGTGGCGATTCAGTGGTTAAATCAAGTTTTGTACTTCTATCAAAATTTGTACTTAGTTGACAGTGAAGTGCTTTGAAATCGCCACCTTCGGGTAGCTGTAAACCGTTAGCCCCCTAGTTCATCGGACAAAATTATAGTTTAAAAAATATAATGAATTTTGTTTTTATGAAGAAAAGAGATTTCATCTTAGAACAAAAATTGGCTATTTTTAAAAAAGCCTCTGAAAATGGAGTAAGCTGTTTTATGAAAAATACAACAACAAAAGAATAGATACTTCAATTGCCTATTTAACACCATGCGACTTTTGGAATTTATGGGATAAAATTTAATAGAAAAAATAACAAATTATAAAATGAGAAAAATAAAGTTTAAACTAAAAATCAATTATCAAGAGGTAATAAACATACGGCATAAAAAATCATCGTTAGTTGTTCATTGCGATGCAAATATATATTTTTTTTACTATGTTTGCACTGTGGTTAATAAATTGTCCGAATAATAGGGGACAAGCCAACAAAACATTCGTAAATACGACTAAATTTATGATCTGATATAATTATTCTATTTCATTGATTAATAAAGATACATTTAAATTAATAAAGTTAAAATTGAAAATGATATACAATGTTGTATTTTTGTTACGTATATTAATGCAAATAAAGACACATGAGAAATCCCAAATGGCATAGAGACGAAATAATTTTAGCATTGGACTTATACTTTGACAAAGATCTTGGACCTGTGGACTCCAGGAATCCCAAAATTATTGCACTATCTGAACTACTAAATAGACTGCCAATATTTGACCATAAGCCAGACCAACAAACCTTCCGTAATCCTAATGGAGTTACACTTAAACTCTCAAATTTTAAAGCCCTTGACCCAAATTACAAAGGAAAAGGAATGGAAGCATATAGTAAACTTGACAAAGAAGTATTTGAAGAGTTTAGTTCAAACACCAAACTACTTCATCGAATAGCGAATGAAATAAGGCAAATTTCAGAAGATACTAAATTGTCTAATGAAGTTTCTAAAATCGAAAATGACGAAATGAGTGAAACGGATAGTGTAAAGGAAGGGCAATTATTATACAAACTACACAAAGTAAGAGAGCGTGACAGAAGAATTATTGAGGCGAAGAAGAAAAAAGTTTTAAAAGAAAAGGGCGAACTAAAATGTGAAGCGTGTAATTTTGACTTCGGCAAAACATACGGAGTCATGGGTAAAGGTTATATTGAATGTCATCATCTAATTCCATTGGCTAACTTTCAAATTAATAAGGAGACAAAACTTGACGATCTTGCTCTGTTATGCTCAAATTGTCATAGAATGATTCATAAAGACCCAAGTATAACTACAATTAAAGAGTTTAAATCAAGATGGAAAGCACTGTAGCTGACAGATGTTTGGCTCAATGGCGAGTAACGTGGTTAATTAAACATTCAACCTCGCACTAACTTTTGTGGTGTATTGACAGTTTTGTGCTCCGCAATCCGCCACTGCGCTAAACGCCAACCCATTAACGGTAATCGTAGAGCAAAACGAAATACGACTGGAAAGCATAAAAGAATTCTAAAATAATGAGTTATAGAAAATTTTTGAACCGGATAGAAAAGCGAAATATACTGATTGTGTATTTTCTTTTTGCTATCACAATTTCTGCATTTTGTCAAGGGAACAAAATAGCGGGTTATGAGATTGTGGAAAAATCA